>Ga0256845_1000497_pt1 | contig 36786 bp, 34 predicted proteins | sample RiftiametaG_FD_189101 | JGI IMG/M metagenome (GOLD analysis project Ga0256845, IMG submission 189101) | Tube worm associated microbial communities from hydrothermal vent at the East Pacific Rise, Pacific Ocean - Riftia | ecosystem: Host-associated > Annelida > Integument > Unclassified ...
GCAGACTCAAACAACAATGCCAAAAGTTCGTTCCCTGTTTCTGTGTATGTAATATCAGCGGTTTCCATGCACATGGTAATTTCTTTCTTTGCCTTGTCATAAAAATGGCTCAGTACCCGCTTCTTTATATTAATGGCCTTGCCTACATAAATAATATCCTTTTCAAGGTTTTTAAAATAATAGACCCCTTCGGTTTCTGGCAGACCATCAAATACTTCCTTTGGCAATAACGGTGGTAAGGTTGCTTGTCTAGAACGTGGGTTTAAAAAAGATTGAAACACCTTTTCATCAGTATCCAAAGCCAATAATTGTTCAAATAAAATGGTGGTCGCTTCGGCATCTCCTCTAGCTCGGTGACGACCAACTATTTCTATGCCCCTTGATTTACACAAAACCCCAAGACTGTAAGATTTTAATCCTGGAATCAATTTTCTGGACAAACGAACCGTGCAGAGTTTTTTTCGATTAAAAGCAAACCCCAATTCTTTAAATTCTTTTTGAATACCATTGTAATCAAAATTAACATTATGTGCCACAAAAATGGTGTCTTTGGTAATTTCTTCCACCTTTTTTGCTATCTCATAAAACTTGGGCGCATGGCTTACCATAGCATTGGTAATGCCCGTAAGGTTGGTGATAAAAGGAGGGATATTACATTCTGGGTTTACCAAAGTAGTATATTCATCAACCACTTTTTTACCATCATGTTTAAAAATGGATATTTCGGTAATTCTCATACCTGTATATCCATTTCCTGTGGTTTCTATGTCAACTATTGTGTACACTGCTACATTCTATTTCTTAAAACTTGAAGATAGAAATTAATTTATATAACCCGTTGCGCATTTTTTGTTTTTAAGTAAATTCTGCGCCAGTTCGAGTGATTTTCATTAGAAAATTGTATCGAGAACGGAATTAAAACAGTGTGGGATATTCTTCTCCTTTGATAGGCCCATAAGACTCCCACCAGTAACCAGCATTTACCCGTCTCATGGCATACAGGTCTTTACCGTTTGTCCGCACATTTATCATTCCGTGTAAACGTTTCTTAAACAATCTTGCGTTTTTTAAATCCTCATCCCGTATTGAGCCCGCAGGAACAATGTTCTTTAAATCTATTTCATGGGCATCTATAAAAGTACTTGCAATTTCTGTGGAAAAAACCAATGGCATCTTAGAACGGGAGGCCATTCCTATAGCACCAATAAAATTAGCTCTTGGATGCCCATGATCTGGCGAATCCCCTGAAGAGACCACAGAAATCTGTGGACGGATGGCTTCCAAAAATGGAGGGTGAAACTCATGACTGCCATGATGTGGCGTTTTAAAAACATGGGCTTTGAGTTTATTGGCAATATGGGAATGTTCCAGTATGTATTCCCCTCCCTCTATATTAACATCCCCTGAAAACAACAGCTGTATTTCATCATACACCAACCTAAAAACAACAGAATGTCCATTGATGGTATGGGCATGGTTATCAAACCACTTTAAACGCGTTTCTCCATTTTGATTTTTTTTGGTAATTGGTCCTAAAATTTCCAGCTTAATATCTGGATCTCCTACATTGAGCACTCCCGTTTCATGACTTACGGCAGTATATGGAATATTTAGGCTTGTAACCAAATCAATCCATTTTTTAAATGTATTCCGCAAGGTCATTCCATTCAAATCTGCCAATGTGGAATGGTACGTTTCCAAATATTCACCATCGGCACTTAAATCTCCAGATTTTTCGTGCATGTTCTTAAACATGCCTATACCGTTATGGATAATTTGACGAACTTCAATTTTATCATGCTTTAAAATTGGTATCAGCCCTTTTAAATGATCTCCATCTGCATGGCTCAACACCAACAAATCGATTACCAAATTGGGAGATTGATTGTTCGCCAATTGATATTTCCATTGCAAAAAACCTTTTGCTTGTTTATTATAGCCCCCATCTATTAAGATTTTCTTCCCTCCCGGGGTTACAATAAATGCAGCATCCCCTTGTCCCACATCAATAAAATAGATTTCCATTGCCCTTTCCCTGCTAAGTCTATCAGGAGCAACAAAACCCTCATACTTATTACGGTAAATTGCTTTAATCCTACCATCTACCTCTTGCCCTACGGTTTCTACTTCTTCCCCATATATCAATACTTGTTTGTATGCCCCGCCTGTACTGTTTGTATACAAACGCGTTGTTTTTTTATTTATAAATCTGGTTGCCATTCTAACTGTTTTTTTGATTCATATATTGACCTTCAATTTATTGATAAATTGAATAGGTATTTTTTTAATCCTGTAAAAAATAGCAATCTTATTGTAAAGAGAAAATAAATTTTGTGTCATTCGCACTATATTATGTGTAAGTAGCTTAAAATCAGTGCTTTTTAATATTCATAAGTTACTTCAATTGTTCTGTGCCTTTCTAATTTTTTATCATTTTCATCCAGATTTTAACTACTTTTAGAGCATGTTTGCTTTAGTAGATTGTAACAATTTTTATGCCTCCTGTGAGCGGGTTTTTCAACCTCAGCTCAACAATAGACCCATCGCCATATTATCCAATAATGATGGCTGCTTTATTGCTAGAAGCAATGAAGCCAAAGAATTGGGCCTACCCATGGCATCTGCCGCTTTTAAGTATAAAGATTTTTGTAAAAAGAACAAGATTCATGTGTTTTCATCCAATTATCCCTTGTATGGTGATATGAGCACAAGAGTGATGAACATTCTAAGCACTTTTACCCCAGATATAGAAATTTACAGCATTGATGAAGCCTTTTTAAAATTTAATGGTTTTGACCGATATAATTTTGACACCTATGGTCGTAAGATGCAGTACAAGGTTGAAAAATCTACGGGCATTCCCATTAGTGTTGGTATAGCGCCAACAAAAGCATTGTCAAAAGTTGCCAATAAAATTGCTAAAAAACTAAAGGATAGAACAGGAGGGGTCTATGTCATCAATTCTGATGAAAGTAGAATCAAAGCTTTAAAATGGACAAAAATTGAAACCGTATGGGGAATTGGTCGTGGTAATTTTACGCGTTTACAATCCAAAAATGTAAAAACTGCATATGATTTTACACAACTCCCTGATGAATGGGTAAAAAACCAAATGGCCATTACCGGGCTTCGGTTAAAAAAAGATTTGGAAGGAGAACCTACTTTAGATTTGGATGATGATTCCCAAGACAAAAAAGCCATTGCCACCACCCGTAGCTTTGAACGCACTTTTTCTGATATTGATAATATTAAAGAACGTATCTCCACTTTTGCCACAAGTTGTGCCGAAAAATTAAGGACACAAAAAAGCAGTTGCCATATGGTCATGGTTTTTTTAAGGAGTGATAGGCACAAAAAGAATGAACCACAAGACAAAAGCAGCGTTTGTATTACGCTGCCTTATGCCACCGATTCTAGCCTAACGATTAGCAATGCTGCCGTTAAGGCCATTGCTTCCATATTTAAATCTGGAATAAAATATAAAAGAGCAGGGGTCATTGTCTATGGGTTGGTGCCTACCAATGCAAGACAGCTGGACTTGTTCACAAACGAAAACCCAAAACACCAAAACCTTATGAAAACTATGGATAAGGTGAACAACAAATATGGGGGGTACAAAATAAAGATTGGCAACCAAGATTTAGAGCGTACTTGGAAAATGCGCCAAGAACATCTTTCTCCAAAATTTACCACCAACATCAATGATATCATTACAGTAAAATGACATCCAAAAAAAACATAGATGCCCATGCGTTACAGTTCTTTGTTCCCAAAGAAATTGAAGGAGCAAGTGTCCCTTTAATACAAAGTGGGATTTCGGCAGGCTTTCCTTCTCCTGCGGATGACTTTAAAGAAACCCGCATTAGTTTGGACAAAACATTGATTACAAACAAAGAGTCCACTTTTTATGCTCGGGTAAGCGGAAAATCTATGATAGATGCTGGGTTGGACAATGGTGATCTATTGGTCATAGACCGTAGTTTAGAACCCGAAAATGGGAAAATAGCCGTTTGTTTTATTGATGGCGAGTTCACTGTAAAACGTCTTAAAATTGAAAAAGACGTACTATTTCTTATGCCTGCCAACAAACAATACAAACCCATAAAAATAACCAATGAAAACAATCTGATTATTTGGGGAATTGTCACTTATGTCATCAAATCTGTTTAAAACACTCTATAATTTGATATCACCTGCTTTAGTAATATTTTTACAGCAGATATAAATACACTATGCACAACAATCTGATTATTTTGGCGGGAGGCGCATCCTCTAGAATGAAAAAAGAAGAAAACACCTCAACCTCAAACTTGAGCAAAGAAGATGCAGATCAAGCCAACAATAAAAGTAAAGGATTGATCGGTGTTGGGGAACAAGGATTACCGTTTTTACACTACCTGCTCTATAATGCCAAAAAAGCAGGGTACAAAAATATCTTTATCATTATAGGTGAAAAAGACACCCATTTTAAAGAAGTCTATGGAGCCTTGGACAAAGGAAATGAATTTCATGGTTTGTCCGTTTCTTTTGCTAGACAGTACATTCCTGAAGGAAGAACAAAACCCTTTGGAACAGCAGACGCCGTTTTACAGACCTTGGAACAATTTCCTGAACTAAAGACTCAAAATTTTACAGTATGCAACAGCGATAACCTGTATTCTGTGAAAGCTTTACAATTGCTCAGAGAAACAACAGATTCCAATGCCTTGTTGGGGTATGACCGCGATATGTTGGAATATCCATCAGAAAGAATTGCGCGGTTTGCATTAATGCGTATGGATAGCAATGATTATATGGTAGATATTATTGAAAAACCTGCTGCTGCCGAGGTACCCAAATACCAAGATAAAAATGGAAAATTACGGGTAAGCATGAATGTTTTTAAGTTTGATGGGGCTCGGTTTTATCCCTATTTAAAAAACTGTCCCGTACATCCTGAAAGAAATGAAAAAGAGCTGCCAACAGCTTTATTGAATATGATTGGTGACCACGGGCAATGCACTAAGGTTATTCCCATTGCAGAACACGTAATAGATTTGACCTCAAAAAACGACATTGGCCAAGTACGAGATTATTTAAAAGAAAATTACCCTACATTATTAGACTGGTAAATAAAAAAGGCTCTTTTTCAAGAGCCTTTTTTATTGTCTATTTATTTTGCAAAGTATATATAGATGCCTATTACAATAACACAGACAGTTATACCAACCTGCTTCACATATTTATAAGGCTCAATAGAAACCTGCTCTGTATACTCTAATACATAATCTTCTTTTCTAGGCCATATTTTACCAATAATCAACATAATGATCACATTCAGCGCAAACAAAATGGCCATCACATGCAAATAGTGTGGATAGGCATCTGCCTCCACCAATTTCAAAGCTGCTGCATCTGTGATCCCTGATGCTTTTGCAGCTTCCAATGCTTTTTCCACTCTATTGGGGCCAATAAAAAATTGACTGACAATATATAGCACAGAGCCAGAAACAATACCAATTTTAGCCGCAATGGCTGGCACCCTTTTAGTCAAATATCCTACAATAATAATGGTTAAAATAGGAATACTATATATACCGTTTATTTCCTGTAGATAATTGAACAAGCTGCCTGCGTTGGCAATCAATGGCGCGATGAACATGGCAGCCAATGCCAAACAAACACCAAATATTTTACCATATTTAACCACTGTTATTTCTGGTGCATCTTTATTAATGTGCTGCTTGTATATATCTATACCGAACAAGGTCACAGAACTGTTCAGAACACTATTGAACGAACTCAATATGGCCCCAAAAAGCACAGCGGCAAAAAAGCCTACTAAAGGCCCGGGCAATACCGCACGAACCAATTCTGGATATGCAAGGTCACTGGATGCTAAACCGCCATCAAAATAATGATATGCAATCATTCCTGGCAATACCAAAATCAATGGCCCTAAAATCTTTAAAAAAGAAGCCAATAACAACCCTTTTTGTCCTTCTGCTAAACTTTTAGCTCCCAAGGCACGCTGGATAATTTGTTGGTTGGTACCCCAATAAAACAACTGCACCAACATCATCCCTGTAAAAATGGTAGAAAAAGGCACCTCTTGTCCGTGATTTCCTGTAGAATCAAATCGTTCAGGATTGGTAGACATCAATACTTCCAAACCACTGAAAACACTTCCGTCTCCAATGGCCATCAAACCAAAAACAGGAATCATGATTCCCCCAATCAACAAACCAATGGCATTGATACTATCCGAAACCGCAACAGCCTTTAATCCTCCAAAAACGGCATAAATAGATCCTATAATTCCTATTCCCCAAATACAAACTATCAGTGCTGTTTTATCTGAAACACCTAAAAGTGAAGGAACATCAAACATTCCGCTAATTGCCACCGATCCAGAATATAGAATAACAGGAAGCAACACCACCACATAACCTGTTAAAAACAGACCCGAAGTAATTGTTTTGGTGGTAACATCAAATCTTTTTGCCAAAAATTGTGGTACTGTGGTCAATCCACCCTTCAAATATTTGGGCAGTAAAAAAACAGCTGTGACCACCATGGCTATCGCAGCCAAAGTTTCCCATGCCATCACAGACAATCCATCTGTATAAGCACTACCGTTAAGCCCTACAATTTGTTCTGTGGAAAGGTTTGTCAACAATAAGGATCCTGCTATAACTCCAGCAGTAAGACTTCTGCCTCCTAAAAAATAGCCGTCTGATGATTTTTCATTGGTTTTTCTTGTTGCCATATAGGCAATGACCGCTACTAATATAGTAAAGCCCAAAAAAGAGAATATTCCTAACATGTTAGTTTATTTGGTTAATTTTCAATTCCTAAATATATTGGATTATTGCCTAAAAAACGGATGCATAATCAATAAAAAATCTTTTATTAGTTAACAACTAACGTTTTCGTAAGGTTAAATTAACTTTTCATTCATTTTATTAATCTTTCATTTATCTACTCATACTCAAAGTTTACCTATATTGTCCACGCTATTTTTAAGGAAGTTTATGGGAAGGTTTTTAGGATTTTTAGTAATTTATTTTGCTTTTTACGCCTGCACTGGAAAAGGAAAGGCTTTTTAAAAAAATAGATTCTACTACTACAAATATTACATTTAAAAATGAGCTCAAAGATTCTCCTGAGCTTAACATACTTACCTATTTGTATTACTATAACGGTGCTGGAACTGCTACTGCAGATTTTAATAACGATGGATTAATTGATATTTATTTTACTTCCAATCAAGGAGCGGACAAACTATACCTGAACAAAGGAAATTTTAAATTTGAAGATGTTACCACCACAGCAAACATTGAGAATGCAGGTAATTGGACTACTGGTGTAACCTACATGGACATTAACAATGATGGTCTCTTGGATCTTTACATTTGTAAAGTTGGCAGTTATAAAAATTTTAAAGGACGAAACCTTCTTTATGTCAACCAAGGCATTAACAAGGATGGCGCTCCTGTTTTTAAAGAGCGTGCAGAATATTATGGGCTGGATTTTTCAGGATTTTCTACACAGGCTTCTTTCTTTGATTATGATTTGGATGGTGATATAGATATGTATCTCATGAACCACTCCACGCATCCCAATAGAACTTATGGAAAAGGATCTAAACGATTAGAAATCGATGCTTTATCCGGAGATAAATTGTATAAAAATATTGATGGAAAATATATTGATGTTAGTGAACAAGTTGGGATTTTTCAAAGTAAAATTGGATACGGCTTAGGATTGAGCATCAGTGATGTAAACAATGATAGGTATCCTGATATTTATGTGGGCAATGATTTTTTTGAAAATGATTACCTCTACATCAATCAAAAAAACGGCACTTTTAAAGAAGTCATTTCAATGGATGAAAAAAAATTAGGCCACACTACCCATTTCTCCATGGGCAATGACATTGCGGATATAAACAATGATGGACTAACGGATATTATTTCCATGGATATGCTCCCAGAAGATTTGAAAACGTATAAAACATCTGGATTGGAGTATTCTTTTCCAATTTATCAGAATTATCTAAAAAATGGGTATGCTCCACAGTATATGCAGAACACCCTGCACCTTAATTTGGGCAATTCTAATTTTAGTGAAATTGGCAATCTTAGCGGCATTACGGCAACAGAATGGTCATGGAGCACTCTTTTGGCAGATTTTGACAACGATGGCAACAAGGATATCTTTATTTCCAATGGCATAAAAGGAGCTACCAACAACATGGATTTTATCAATTTTATAGCCAATGACACCCCAGAAGTATTACAGGGATAGAAATTGAAAACGGGAATATCTCACTTATAAAATGGCAAATTGCCACCAAGGATGATGGCACTTTGCAAATTGTAAGACTTCTATTGGAAGGTCCTCAAAAACTGATTGATTATAATATTCCTGAAAAATAGTTTAAAGCATTATAAACGTTATTGGAATACTATAGGGGACTTTCACAGCTCTTCCCCTTTGTTTTCCTGGAATCATTTTTGGCAATATGCTAACAATCCTAACTGCCTCTTTTTCTAAAAGCTTATCGGGACCCCTTGAAATAATATTGGTTATATTTCCCTTATTATCAATAGCGAATTGAACATATACTTTACCCTGTATTCGCATTTCTAGAGCGATATCAGGGTATTTAAAGTTATTCTTTACATGCTCCAGTATTTTTTCTTGAAAACAAGCTTTACGTTTTGCATTAGTTTTTAAACCTTCACATCCAGGGAAAATTGGGACTTGCTCAATAACAGCAAAAGGAACCGTAATTTCCTCTTCATCTTCGCCAAATTCAACTTCATCAACAGCTATAACCTTATCAACTATAGCATCTTGACTTGTTTCTGTACTCTCTATAATAGTTTCCTCAATTTCTGCAACATCTTCAACAATTTCAATAATTTCTGGTGCTACTGGTGGAGGTGGTGGAGGCATTGTTTTAATGATTTCCGTTATTGGAACATCTTCCTTTAAATCATCAACTGCAACTATTTTATCCAAGAACACCTCATCCTTCTCATATGTTTTCATTTCCAATGCCCTCCAAACAAAAAACATTACAATTGTAAGACCAATTACAAAAAAAAGACTACTATTCCGATTTAAATCTACTTTTGGGTTTTTCTTGATTTCCATAATGTCACTATTTAACATTAAAGTTAACCATGAAAAATTACATTTACTATGATAAATATCAGGTAGATAACCCCTTAACAAAACCCTATTGTTCTTGTATTAAAGTTTTATTGCACAAACTGATAAGTTTACTTAAATTGCCATCTTAGTTTTTTTAACCAAAACCAACCTTATGCCATTATTAATTGTTGTTGTCGGAATTTTAATATTATTCCTTCTAGTTGCCAAGTTTAAATTAAACGCTTTCATCTCCTTTATCATTGTTTCTCTTTTTGTAGGCCTTGTTGGAGGTATGGGATTAGATAGTGTTGTACAATCCATACAAACAGGGATAGGAAACATTATGGGTATGCTGGTCCTTATTCTAGGGTTTGGTGCCATGTTGGGAAAACTTGTTGCAGATAGTGGAGCGGCACAACGTATTACTTCTAAGCTCATTTCTAGTTTTGGCAAAAAGAACATTCAATGGGCGGTGGTAATTGCTGGTTTTATTGTTGGTATTCCCATGTTTTATTCTGTAGGGTTCGTGATTTTGGTGCCTTTGATCTTTACGGTCGCAGCAGCTACCGGACTCCCTTTATTATATGTTGGTTTGCCTATGCTCGCATCTTTATCTGTAACCCATGGTTTTTTACCACCTCACCCAGCTCCTACGGGAATAGCAGTAACTTTTAATGCAAATATTGGAAAAACATTGCTCTATGGAATTATTGTGGCTATTCCTGCAATCATTGTTGCAGGCCCTCTATTTGCTAGAACAACCAAAAACATAACGGCCACTCCACTAAAAGAATTTTACAATCCTATTGTTTTAAAAGACGAAGAAATGCCTGGAATGGGCGTTAGTATCTTTACTGCATTATTACCTGTTATTCTAATTGGTATCTCTACTATTCTTGATGTAGTTCTCCCGACAGATTTTCCAATGAAAAATGTAATTATGTTTATGGGCAACCCCGTAATTGCAATGCTTATTGCTGTCCTTGTTGCTATTTACACTTTAGGGTTGGCAAGGGGCAAAAAAATGGAAGAGGTAATGAGTTCAGTCTCAAGCTCCGTAACCGGTATTACCATGGTACTGTTGATTATTGCTGGTTCAGGGGCTTTAAAACAAATTTTGATTGATAGTGGTGTAAGTGATTATATTGCAGAGTCCTTAAAAGACTCTAGCATTTCCCCTTTAATTTTAGCTTGGTTAATAGCTACAGTGATTAGGGTATGTGTAGGTTCGGCCACTGTGGCAGGGCTTACTGCAGCAGGAATCGTTTTTCCATTAGTTTCAGGAACCGGCGTTAGCCCAGAGCTAATGGTGCTTGCCATTGGAGCGGGAAGCCTTATGTTATCCCATGTGAACGATAGTGGATTTTGGTTGTTCAAAGAATATTTTAATCTTTCCATTAAAGAAACACTATCTACTTGGACCGTTATGGAAACCATGGTTGGTATAATGGGATTGATTGGTACATTAATTTTAAGCTTATTTGTATAATATGACAAACTCACCTTCAAAAAGAATTAAAGAATTAGGATTGATTTTACCTCCTGCCCCTAAACCAGCAGGCTTGTACAGGCCAATATTGGTGGTCGATAATTTTTTATATATATCTGGGCAAGGTCCCGTAAAACCTGATGGCACATTAATAGTCGGAAGAGTTGGAGATGACATGGACCTAGAACAAGCAAAATTAGCTGCAAGACAAGTAGGATTGACTATGTTGTCTACCATACAGACACATTTTGGGAATTTGGACAAAATAAAAAGAGTGGTGAAAGTATTGGGAATGGTGAACTGCACTCCAGATTTTATAAAACAACCTTTGGTCATAAATGGGTTCAGTGAACTAATGTCCGATGTTTTTGGGGCAGATAATGGCGTAGGTGTAAGAAGTGCAGTGGGCATGATGCTTCCTGACAGTATTCCTGTTGAAGTTGAAGCAATGTTCCAACTATATTAAATACATGACACCATGGAAAGTCCAAAAGAGTGGTACACACTAAACAACACAGAAAATAAAATTTCCCCATCGCTTATTGTATATCCTGATAGGATTGAGAAAAATATACAATTGATGATTAAAATTGCAGGTGGAACCAACTTTTTACGGCCACATATTAAAACCCATAAAATTGCAGAAATTGTACAACTACAATTAGCGTATGGCATTCATAAGTTTAAATGTGCTACCATTTCCGAGGCAGAGTTACTTGCCAAATGCAACGTCAAAGATATTCTTTTGGCCCTGCAACCTGTGGGAGTAAATGTGAGTCGTTTTTTTGAACTGATAGAGAAGTATCCCAATTCAAAAATTTCAACGCTAATTGATAATCAGGCATCACTCCATGAAATTGCCGAAATGGCTTCCTCAAAAAAAATAATGGCATCTATTTGGTTAGATGTAAATTGTGGAATGAACAGAACAGGAATCCTACCAAATGAAAAAGCCATTGAACTTTACAAAGCCATAGATGACAATCCTAATCTAAAGGCTGAAGGACTGCACGCCTATGATGGGCATATTCATGATTCAGATTTTAATTTACGAAAAGAAGCGTGTGATAAAGCATTTAGTCCCGTACAGAAATTGAAGGATGAATTGGAAAAATTAGGCATTGCGATCAAAACCATTGTAGCTGGTGGTTCTCCCACTTTTCCCATTCATTGTAAAAGGAAAAATGTTGAAAGTAGCCCTGGAACCCCAATCCTTTGGGATCAAGGATATGCCAATGCTTTTCCAGATTTAAAATTTCTACCCGCTGCAGTTTTATGTACCCGCATCATCAGCAAGCCCACATCTAATATCATTTGTTTAGATCTTGGGCACAAAGCAGTTGCTTCAGAAATGAAATTACCAAGAGTGAAAATTTTAGGGGACAATGACTTTAAACAAATAAGCCAGAGTGAAGAACATTTGGTCATCAAAACAAATGAAGCATCAAAATACACTATTGGAGATTTTTTCTATGCCATCCCAATACATATTTGTCCCACTGTTGCCAAATATAAAAGCGTATTGACTGTTGTTGACGGAGAGTCCACAGGCTCTTGGGAAGTTGCTGCAAGAGACCATAAAATACATATATAACACCTATTGAACTATGTTTATACTAGATGCACATTTAGATTTGTCCATGAATGCCTTGGAATGGAACAGGGATTTAAGGTGGACAGTTGAAGAAATTACGGAAAGTGAAATTGGGATGACCGACAAGCCCGATAGAGCAAAAAATACAGTTTCATTAGAGGCAATGAGAAAAGGAAATATCGGTCTTTGTGTTGCCACACAAATTGCCAGATATGTAAAAAAAGAAAGCTCATTACCTGGATGGAAATCCCCACACCAAGCATGGGCACAGACCCAAGGACAATTAGCATGGTACAGAGCCATGGAAGATGCGGGTGAAATGGTTCAGATTACAAATACAGAACAACTGGACAATCATTTAAAGCTATGGGAAAATTCTGAGGCTAAAAAACCCATTGGTTACATCCTTAGCTTAGAAGGAGCAGATTCTATCATCACAATAGATTATCTGGAAAAATCTTATGAGCAAGGGTTACGGGCAATAGGGCCAGCACATTATGGTCCTGGAACCTATGCCCATGGTACAAATTCTGTTGGAGGAATCGGTGCCAAAGGCAAAGAATTACTGAAAGAAATAGAGCGACTCAATTTAATTTTGGACGCCACCCACTTATGTGACCAAAGCTTTTGGGAAACCATGAAAGTCTATAATGGACCCGTTTGGGCCAGCCATAACAATTGCAGAAAATTTGTTGACCACAACAGGCAGTTTTCCGATGAACAAATCAATGAACTTGTCAGCAGAAATGCTGTTATAGGCATTGCATTGGATGCATGGATGATGGTACCCAATTGGGTAAGGGGAGAATCAACTCCAAAAGGAATGGGTGTTAGTTTAGAGCAAATGATTGATAATATTGACCATATTTGCCAACTAGCAGGCAATTCTAAACATGTGGGCATTGGCACTGATTTAGATGGAGGTTTTGGAAAAGAACAATGCCCAGCTGATCTGGATACTATTGCTGACCTTCAAAAGATTCCTTCTCTTTTAACCCAAAAAGGGTATACTGATACTGATATTGAAAATATCATGAGTAAAAACTTTATTCAGTTTTTAAAAAATACATGGAGTTAAAGTCATCATTTTAGTCCTTTCATCTAAAAAAATGACTCCAAACCTCTTTTAACATCTCTTTAAACTCCTATTGGCAAGGTATTTGTTAATTTTACCTCATAGTTCCAACTGTTAGAAATTATGAGGTATGTGTTTATGTTTTTGTGTGTTATGCTATTTTCCTTTAAAGGGAATGCACAGACAGACTTGTCCCAAACACAATCATTAAATATTGAAGCAGAGGATAACAAAATAGATTTACCCAAACCCCCAAACCCATCCTCTAGATTAAATATTCCTTTGAACATTAATGAACCTTTAGATTTCAATAAAAAAAAGGAAGTAAAAATACTTCCTGATAGGGAGTTGTTACAGGCTGGTCATGATTTGGTCATAGATGCCAAAATAGGTGAAAAAGAAAAAAAAGGAGATAAAGGGCATTATGGGGATATGTATTTGGGTGATATTACTACCAGTGCCAAATTTGTGGGCATAATTTGTAGAGACCATGAGTATGTAGATGGTGATCGTATAAAAATATATGCCAATGGAGAAGTTGTAGAACCCAACATCCTGCTTACAGCTGCTGCAAAGGGCATCAACTTAGATTTGGACAAAGGCTTTAACCGTTTAGATTTTGAAGCTTTAAATCAAGGTACATCTGGACCAAATACGGCTCAAGTAGATGTATATGATGAAAATGGAAAATTAATTTTCTCTAACAGATGGAATTTATCCACAGGTTCCAAAGCCTCACTGATTATCATACAACAAGATTAATTTATTCCCCAGGGTGATAGGTTTTTTTAGCCCTTTTTAGTACATCTTCCTTATAATAAGCCACATCTTTAAATTCCATATCCACATATGGTTGAGCTTGGTCATTAAAATATGGAGAGTCTGGGTTACCGCTCTGCCCACCAGCAAGCATGCTCTTGGCCTTGACCTTGTCACCAAATTCCACTACAGCAACAAAGCTGTTTCCACGGGTACCATATATCTTTTTGGTATTATTGGTATACCTAGCACCATATGCCGCTAAAGCGCCCCAACGCCCAGATGCAAAACCAACAGGTATACTTGCTTTACTGTCATCAAAGGCTTGGTGAACATCCCCATTTATACGCTGGTATCTGTTTATTTCTCCCCAAGGAATGTTCCATGTGCCAAAATCTGATTCCAATTTTAAAACTGCTTCCTCAAAAATCCTAGTCCGTTCTTCCGTTTTAGATTGGCTTCCCCAATATGTTATCAGTTCTTTAGGTGTCAACCCCTTTGGTCTCATCCCATTTTCATAATATAAGGTTCCATAATAATGAGCCAAGGTCATAGCAACTGATTCTTTAGATGTTTTAAAATCCCAACTTTTAAGTGCTTCTATGGGCTCTCTTAACTTTGGGTTTTTATCATCATACTCATTGTAGGCTTCAATCAATCCGGGAATCAACGCTTCAAAAGCAGGCAGGTATGGGTCATGTGCCAATTTAATCAGGCTGTCCAATGTATACCCTTTCTTGTCTCTCAATAAACCAATGGCATGTACCCCGCGAAAATTTTCACGGTCAATGGACATATAATTGGGATAGTTTTCTTTCTTGGGACTGTATTCCAGAGCTGCTGTATAGGGTGTGGAATTGCAATTTTGCAACCAACCGTTCTCAGGATTTAGCAAAAGAATGTTCTCATCCACAGCATGCAACCCTTTCCAATCGGTTTTGGGGTTGCTGCCATCCACAGGTTTTGTATAATCAAAAATAGTGTCCCTAATTGGAACAAAGTTTCCATGAAAATACCCAATATTCCCTTCAGCATCAGCATAAACGGTATTGTTTGATGAATTTGTCCGTATATCCATCATTTTCTTGAACCCTTTGTACCCTTCCTGCTTTGTACGAATATAAGATTGCTCCAAAGCTTTTACCGGTTCCCACATCATAGCAGAGGCTGTCCATTGACCATCTACCATATGGGTAATTGGTCCATGGTGTGTATGGTACATGGGAAAAGTCTTTTCTTTCATGGAATTCCCATCTTTATATTGCAAAATCACTTCTGTAGTTACTACAGGTCTAAGCTCTTCTCCATATTGGTAAAACAACCCATCTTCCGATATGATCATCTTTTCCTTAAATTCATCCATCACGTCTGTATAGGTTGACGTATGCATCCATCCTGTTTTTTCATTGAAACCTTGATACACAAAAAATTGGCCCCATGTCACCGCACCATACGCGTTTAGCCCTTCCTCACTCACCACATGTACTTCTCCTCTAAAATAAAATGAGGTATGTGGGTTTATGAGCAACATGGCATTCCCAGACTGTGTCAATTTTCCAGAAATAGCAATACCATTGGACCCTTGTGGTTCTGCCATTTCCTCCTCTTTTCTTTTATCATGTAATTCTAAAAAATCAACTGCTTTTTTTGGCATATCACTCTCGTAAAAAGCTTTTATTTTTCTAGTTGATATTCGTTCTATATCTCCACCTATAGAGCCTTCACTAAAATACATAGGCATCCACGGCTCAAAGGTGGTCAACAATTTAGGTTTCACCTCTGGATGGGTGTGCAAATAATAATTGATACCGTCTGCAAAAGCGTCACACAGTTTTTTTAACCAATCAGGGCTTTTTTCATAATTAGCAATGGCCTTCTCTTTGGTCATGAACAAACGGGCACGCAGATCACTGTACAAAGCCTCTTCGCCTTCCACTTCTGCCAATCTACCAATGGCCCAGATATAGTTTTGTTCTACACGGTTAAAATCATCCTCACACTGTGCATACAACAACCCAAATACGGCATCAGCATCGGTCTTTCCATAAATATGGGGCACACCAAAATCATCTCGGATAATTGTAATGTTTTGGGCATGTTCTTCCCATCGTTCTTCTTCCGTTAATTCCTTTTTATCTACATCACAAGAAATCAATCCCATGAATAACACCAAACAAAATAACCTTATACCTTTTTCAATCATCGCGCAATAGAATTTGACTGTTTAAAAATAAGAATTACTAATTTAAATCTTAAAAAAATCATAACACAGTAAAATAGTCCCTTTATTCCTATACTTTTGAACCATATTATCTTCAGAATTAGAACTCCCATTTATGTCGGACAAAAAAGTAAGCATTCTCAAAGCGTTTAAAACAATTATATGGCCAAAACGCAATCTAGTATTCATAGGATTGGTCTTAATAGTCATTAGTAAGGCTGCCAGTTTTGTCGCTCCAATGTCCTTAAAGTATTTGATGGATGACATTATTCCCAATAAGAATATGGATTTATTGAAAATTCTTGTGGGTATTGTTGCGCTTGCCATTTTAGTACAGTCCATAACCTCATTTTTACTTACAAAAATTCTGAGTGTACAAGCGCAGTTTCTAATTTCAGAATTACGTGCACAAGTACAGAAAAAAGTACTTTCATTACCTATTCGCTTTTTTGACAATGCAAAATCTGGTGCTTTGGTATCCCGCATAATGTCAGATGTTGAGGGGGTACGCAATCTTATAGGTACTGGATTGGTACAGTTGGTAGGGGGTACTTTAACCGCAGTTGTATCTTTAATTTTATTGATACAGATAAGTCCGTCCATGACCTTGTTTACCTTGATTCCTTTAGCTCTTTTTGCGATTATTGCATTAAAAGCATTTAAAATTATTCGTCCTGTTTTTAGAGATAGAGGTAAAATAAATGCAGAAGTTAAAGGTCGACTTACCGAAACTTTGGGAGGCATTAGGGTCATAAAAGGTTTTAATGCAGAAAAACAAGAGCATAAAGTTTTTGAAGACGGTGTGGATAAATTGTTCCAAAATGTAAAAAAGAGCCTTACCGCCACTGCTTTTATGACCAGTTCATCAACCTTCCTTTTAGGACTTGCCACTACTGGCATCATGGGCATGGGTGGTTATAAGATAATGTTGGGAGAACTTACCGTGGGAGAGTTTTTGACTTTTACCTTTTTATTGGGATTAATGGTTGCACCTATTGTACAAATGAGCAATATTGGTAGTCAGATTACTGAAGCTTTAGCTGGTTTGGATCGCACAGAGGAATTAATGAATAAGACTGCGGAAATGGATGAAGAAGATAGGGTCACTACTCTAAAAGACATTCATGGAGATGTCACTTTTAATAATGTTTCCTTTGCCTACGAAGAAAATAAAGAAGTACTGCACAACATTAGTTTTGAAGCCAAACATGGCTCCGTAACCGCCCTTGTGGGAAGTTCTGGTTCTGGGAAATCTACCATTGCCGGACTGGCCGCTACATTCTTAAACCCATCATCAGGAATGATTACTATTGATGGTGTTGATATATCCAAAGTAAACCTGAACAGTTACCGAAAACATTTGGGAGTAGTATTGCAGGATGAGTTTTTATTTGAAGGCACGATTCGTGAAAACATCTTGTTCCCAAGGCCCAGTGCCACTGAAGATGAATTACAAAAAGCAGTGAAAGCTGCCTATGTGGACGAATTTACAGACCGATTTGAAGATGGTTTGGAAACATTGATTGGGGAACGTGGGGTAAAACTTTCTGGTGGACAAAGACAACGTATAGCCATAGCGAGAGCTGTTTTGGCAGACCCAAAAATATTGATTCTGGATGAAGCTACCTCTAGTCTAGATACTGAGAGTGAAGCTTTGATACAAAAAAGTTTGGCCCAACTTACAAAAGGAAGAACCACATTTGTTATTGCGCATAGATTGAGCACTATTAGAAAAGCTAATCAGATTTTAGTGGTTGAGAACGGACGTGTAGCCGAACAAGGCACTCATGATGAACTCATTGCCAAAGAAGGCAGGTATTATAATTTGTTTACGTATCAGGCTAGAATATAAGGGTGATACTTAATCCTCAGCTGGAGCCAACTCAATTTCCAGACCATCCATATCTTCATTTATATGCAATTGACAGCCCAATCGGCTACTGTCCTTTACATTAAAAGCTTCAGATAACATGGCTTCTTCATCATCAGATTTTTCAGGAAGATCGTGATCAGATGTTACATAGCATTGACAAGAAGCGCACATGGCCATACCACCACAAATACCAATGGTTCCTTCTGGAGCCAGTTCATAAGCTCTTGTAAGCTCCATAATGTTCATATTCATGTCCGTTGGGGCATCTACTTCATGTACCATGCCCTCACGGTCGGTAATCTTAATCTTTATATCTGACATTATAATTTAGTGTAATAGTAAAAAAAGTGGATTAGTTTTTAAGTGAGCTAGTTGAATAGTAGGCTATCATGGTCATTATTTCATGGATTTCATAAACGAATACAGCATTTTAGACACTTCATTTGTTATGCTTATCAATTCTTTAGATTCGGGTTTATTTAAATAATTTAATCTTTCAGCTAAATACAACATAGACCTTACTTCACTATTTGATGCAAGGGCGAAATAAAGAAATCTTTTAAAATCTGCGTTGGAGCTTCTGTCAAAACCTTCTGCTATATTATTAGAAATTGAAACCGATGCTCGTCTTATTTGATCTCTAAATCCAAAATCTTTACTTTGGGAAAAAATTTTATAAATGGCAACCGCTAAATCTTGGGATTTCTGCCACACCAATATATCTTCAAATTTTTGTATTGTCATTCACTTTTTTTGGGAACAAAACTAGTTCACTCTTTTACTAGTTCACCTTTTCAAGAATCATATCTTTAATGACTATTCTATATTCAGCACCTCTTCAATTTGGGGAGCATATTTTTTAATGGTCATTTCCACTCCACTTTTCAGTGTCATTTGGTTTACTGAACAACCAACACATGCACCCTCTAATTTTACTTTTACCGTAGTATCATTATCTATGGAAACTAAAGATATATCTCCACCATCACTTTGTAAAAAAGGGCGGATTTCTTCCAATGCCAATTCTACTTTTATTTTAAGTTCTTCTGATGTCATGTTTATTTCTTTTTAACAGCAGAGCAACCTGCCATTGTTGTTATTTTAATCGCCTCAGTAGGTGGTAAATCTGTATTTCTCTTTACTACTTCTGCAACCACATTTTTGGTGAGCTCCTCAAATGCCGCTTCAATTGGAGTAGCTGTCTGCAAGGCTGCTGGCCTACCTACGTCCCCAGCTTCCCTAATACTTTGCACTAATGGTATTTCCCCTAAAAAAGGCACTTCTAAATCTTCTGCAAGATGTTTTGCTCCTTCTTGACCAAAGATATAGTATTTGTTGTTAGGCAGCTCAGCAGGAGTAAAATACGCCATATTTTCAACAATTCCGAGTACAGGAACGTTTATTGATTCTTGCTGAAACATCGCAACACCTTTTTTAGCATCTGCCAATGCTACTTCCTGTGGCGTACTCACTATTACAGCACCTGTAATGGGCATGGCCTGCATAATACTTAAATGAATATCTCCTGTTCCTGGGGGCAGATCCAACAACATAAAATCCAACTCGCCCCAATGTGCATCAAAAATCATCTGGTTCAATGCTTTTGAAGCCATTGGTCCTCTCCAAATAACAGCTTGGTTAGGTTGGGTAAAAAACCCGATGGAAAGCATTTTTACGTCATAGTTTTCTACAGGTTTCATCTTAGATTTTCCATCAACTTTTATGGATAAGGGTCTTTCCTGTGCCACATCAAACATAATGGGCATTGATGGCCCATAGATATCCGCATCTAAAACCCCTACTTTAAAGCCCATTTTGGCTAAAGTAACCGCCAAATTTGCAGTTACCGTAGATTTGCCCACACCGCCTTTACCAGAAGCTACTGCAATGATATTTTTGATTCCAGGGATTGGTTTTCCTTTTATTTCGTTGACCTTTGGTTTAGCTGGAGCATCTACCTTAACGTTCACCGTTATTTTTGCTTTCTCATAAACCTCTCTATGGATAATTTTTAGAATTTCCACTTCGGTTTTCTTTCTTGCCTGTAAACTGGGGTTTTTGATGGTCAAATCTACTATAACCTCATCACCGAATACCATAACGTTGGTCACAGCACCACTGTCAACCATATTTTGACCTTCACCAGGAACCGTAATGTTCTCTAATGCCTTAAAAATGTCCTTTTTATTCAATTTCATTATATAGCTGTTAACTAGCAGTCGTTTAAATCGATTCTAAATTACAAAGATACAGTATAAACAGGAGATTGTAAAGAAGGTAAGTCTTATTAAAACGGGGATATTAGTACATATCTGAATCTAATTCTTTTGCAGGGTCCCAAAAATGTTTTTGAAAATCAATTATCTGATTTTCCACAACTTCTACCCCTTCATTTTCCAGTAGTTGCTGCATTAAATTTGTGCCGTCAAAATGATGTTTTCCAGTGAGCAATCCTATTCTATTCACCACTCTGTGTGCTGGCACATCTTCTTTAACTCCTGCTCCGTTCATTGCCCATCCTACCATTCGAGCACTACGGGCGGCTCCCAAGTATTTGGCAATGGCACCATAAGAAGTTACTCTACCATAAGGAATAAGTTTAGCCACTTCATACACCTTTTCAAAAAAGTTCTTGTTTTCTGGCTTCATGCTTATTTATAAAAAATCCTGAAAATGGTAATCACTAAAAGCAACAACATTAACGCACTAAGAATATAATTGGAATTTTTGGAGAAACGATTGTTCTTGGTTTCCAACTTATTAAAATACACCGTATATAAATACAGAACAGTAAACGTTCCGCTGCCTGCAGCTATAATAAACACCAAAATATCCCATACCTCAAACTTAATCCATCCTGATGCGTTCCACATGGCATTAAGACCACTATAGTAAGGAATGGTCAACAAATTAAGTGCTGCCAAAAGCATTCCTTTAAAGAAACTGTTCTTCTTGCTCAGATTTACCATTTCCCTTTTCTTTTTTGTATTTTTCCTAGCCAACACAAAAAAATAAATGGCAAAAAATGCAAATACCCCAAGGGCTATTTTTAAAAGTAAATCTATAACTTCTGGGTTTCTATGTAAAAATTTGGATATGATTACCGCAATATATGCTTGAACCATTATCATTGCAGAAACACCTATGCTAAAAATAATTCCGTTTGTCTTCCCCTTTTCCACACTGGTCTTGGCTGCATTCATATTAAGCAGACCAGGAGGAACAGTAGCCATAAAGGCAGCTGAAAAAGTGGCGAAAAAGAGAATAAGTAAATGAGTCATGGTTAGTTTAGCCTAAACTTTATATAGGTAATTGGTTTTCCTTTTTCAAGATACTGATTTTCATAGAAAGTTTGTATTTCCAATACTTCTTTTGGGCTTCCTTCATTTTTATACACATCATGGTTGGCATACAATATCTCATGTTCCAAACCTTGTAACAACCCTAGTGTATACCCATGCATAAACTCACTATCCGTCTTTAAATTGATTTCTCCCCCATCAATTAAAATGGACTTATATTTTTCTAAAAAGACTTGATTGGTCATTCTATGCTTGGTGCGCTTATATTTTATTTGTGGGTCGGGGAAAGTTATCCAAATCTCAGACACTTCATTTTTATCAAAAAGAGAATCAACAAGTTCTATCTGGGTACGCAAAAAAGCTACATTATTAAGTCCTTCCTCAATAGCTGTTTTTGCCCCACGCCAAAAGCGGGCTCCCTTAATATCTATCCCTATGAAATTTTTGTTCTTATCTTTTTTGGCCAACCCTATGGTATACTCTCCTTTGCCACAACCCAATTCTAAAACAATAGGTTTGTTGTTGCCAAAATGTGATGCCCATTTCCCTTTTAAAGGGAACAATCCTTTTTGAATTCCCTCCCTATCTGGCTGAATGACATTTTTAAAGGTTTCGTTCTCTTTAAACCTTTTTAGCTTGTTCTTGCTTCCCACAGAAACTATAATTTAATGATTTGACAAAACTAAGGAAATCTATAAACCTTTTGGGTGTTGTTCCTTTGTTGTTATGGATAATTCTAAACGTATTTTAATAGCTCCCTTAACTGGGGATTGGGACATGCCACCCGTTACATTCCAATAATCAATGCTTTACTGGAAAATGGACATACTCCCATTATAGCATCAGACGGATTAGCCCTCTCTTTGTTACAAAAAGAATTTACACTGAAAGATTTAGAGAAAGTAAAAGAATATAAAGGTTTAAAAAGTTTTGACCATACTTTGGACTATACCTCATTGTTTTCTTCTGCTTTTTCTAAAGTGAATGAAAACTCTGAACCCACATCAATTACACTTTCCACATAAATTTTCTCATCATGTGCTTCTATAATGTGTTTTACTATGGCAAGTCCCAATCCTGAACCACCTTCTTTTCTGCTACCACTTTTATCAACTCTGTAAAAACGCTCAAAAAGTCTTGGAATGTGTTGTTTGGAAATACCTTCCCCATTGTCCGTAACCCGTACAATGACTTTGTTTTTAATTAAATTCTCCACACTGACTTCTGTAGTGCCATTTTTATGTCCGTATTTAATGGAATTAACCACTAAATTAGATACAACCTGCCGTATTTTCTCTTTGTCTGCCCATACATAGATTGGGGTTACATATTCCATGTCAAACGTTAAAGAGATTCCCTTTTTGGCAGCTTTCATTTCTAAAAGCTCAAAAGTATTTTCAATAAGTTCTATGATATTGATTCTTTCTGTTTCCAGATTTAAATCCCCAACTTCTAATTTGGTGATTAAATCCAAGTCTTTAACAATATATATGAGTCTTTCCACTCCCTTATTGGCTCTTTGCAAGTATTTTATACGTACATTTTCATCGTCCATGGCTCCATCTAACAATGTAAGAATATATCCTTGTACTGTAAACAATGGGGTTTTTAGCTCATGGGAAACATTTCCCAGAAAATCCTTTCTGTACTCTTCCCTAATTTTTAGGGTATCTATTTCGATTTTCTTGTCATGAGCAAATTTTTCAATTTCCTCAGTCAACGTTTTCATGTCTGTAGTAATGGGCTGAGACGTAAAAGAAGAGAATTCTAACAATGAAACATCATCATAGATTCTTTTTATCCTTCTATATATAAATTTTTCTACTCGTACTTGAATAATCAAAAAAGTGAGAAAAAAAGTGAGAAAAGAAAAAACGGTCAAAGAAAACCAATCCAAGTCTTTTTTATAATACATGAACCCTCCCAGCAAGAGCGCTATGACAATAGTAAGTAGGAACGAAGAATAAAAGGCAAACTTATATGATTTCTTTAGTTGTATAGCCATTACAACACAAACTTATACCCAACACCTTTAACGGTTTTAAAATAATCTTCTCCAATTTTTTCGCGTAATTTTCTAATATGCACATCTATGGTACGGCCACCGACCACGACCTCACTGCCCCATACTTTATCTAGGATTACTTCTCTCTTAAACACTTTACTGGGTTTAGAGGCCAGTAGGGCAAGCAACTCAAACTCTTTTCTAGGCAAGATTATTTCCTTACCATCATTTACAATCTTGTATTCTTCCCTATTAATAATGATATTGCCTACTTGTACAATATCCTCTGCCTCATTTTTATTTTCTTTTAACCTTCTTAAAAGGGCCTTGACCTTACTTATTAAAACTTTTGGTTTAATGGGCTTGGTAATATAGTCGTCAGCGCCAGCATCAAAACCAGCTACTTGGGAGTAATCTTCACCTCTTGCAGTAAGGAATGTTATGATGGTGTTTTCCAATCCAGGCGTACCACGAATAATCTCGCATGCTTCAATACCGTCCATCTCTGGCATCATTACATCTAAAATAATTAAATGCGGGGTTCTCTTCTTAGCTTTTGCCACAGCTTCCACTCCGTTCTTTGCAGTAAAAACTTCATACCCTTCAGATGAAAGGTTATAGCCGACAATTTCTAAAATGTCTGGCTCATCATCAACTAATAGTATTTTAATTTCCTTTTTTTTCATGAATCCAATAAATTGGTTTAATCGCCCAAAAGTAAAGATAATACTATTACAGTTAAGCCACTTAACAATCATTTAATGTCATAACATTAAACTTACAATAATGCAATAAACCTTTAACCTACAGCTAACATACCCATAACAACCTCTAGCTTTCTTTGCGGCAAATAAAATGATTTGATGAGATATTTTTTTATGTTCTTGGTTTCTATTGTGGTTTTTAATTTAAATGCGCAAGAGACTGGGAGTATTGTTGGAAAACTTATAGATAAAGAGGTAAATGATGAGCCTTTGGCCTTTGCAAATGTTCTTATAAAAGGAACAACAAAAGGAACCACCTCAGATTTTGATGGCTTATATGAAATAACAAATATGAAGCCTGGCATTTATGTTATTGTTTATAGTTATTTGGGTTATGAAACCATAGAAATTTCAGATGTTGAGGTTGTTGCAGGAAAGGTCACCACCATTAACATTCCCATGAGCGTTTCCCAAGGGGTGGCATTGGATGAAGTTGTTGTTATCACTTCAGCTAGAAAAGATTCTGAAACTGCTTTGCTTTTAGATCAAAAGAAAGCTGTGGAAATCAAAGAAAGCATAGGGGGCCAAGAGTTGGCCAAAATAGGTGTTTCTGACGCTGCTACCGCCACAACAAAAATATCAGGGGTAAGCAGCAGTGAAGCTTCTGGAAACATTTTTGTAAGAGGTCTTGGTGACAGATATCTATCAACTACCTTGAATGGTCTTCCTGTACCCTCAGATGATGTTGAAAAGAAAAATATCGATCTTTCCCTTTTCCCAACTCGGGTCATCCAAAATGTAAGTATAAGCAAAACGTACTCTTCTAAATCATCAGCTGACCAATCTTCTGGAACTATTAATATAACATCTAGAGAACTTAAAGGCTCTAGTGAATTTAGCGTTAGTTTATCAGGAGGGGTTAACAGTAATGTGGTAAAATCTGGGGTTTGGGATGATTTTAAAGTGTCGCCCAATCAAAGTGATGCTGTTTTAGGTTTTTATAGCACAAAAGCTACTACTAAAGAACAGATTACCCAACAAGGATGGAATACCAGAAAACAAGATAATCCTGTAGATCATTCTTTATCATTATCTGTGGGTAAAAAATTTAATGAGAAATTATCTACATTTCTTACAGTATCACATTCACAAGAATATGGGTACACTCAAGGTGTTTACAGAAAATTTGGCGATAATTCTATAAAAGATTCAATTACCGATGCAACGACTTTTGACAAAAAAATAATAAATACCGGGTTATTGGATATTACTTATTTTTTAAATGAAAAAAATAAATTAAAATCCAGCACTTTCTTTGTTAACAAACTAAGTGAATCTGTTTTTGAGGGTGGCAGAAATGGAAAAGCTTTACGTAATGATGAAACAAGTGCGGCAGATGGATTAACCCAGTTCATCAGAGATCAAAATACAAAGCAGACACGCTTATTAACAACACAGCTTTTAGGAACACATCACCTAACAGAAAAAAACACTGTAGAATGGGCGGGAAGTTTTAACCTGTTAAATGCCTATGAACCCAATAGAATACGAAACGAGGTAAATATTGTCCCTAATGGATCTTTTGTTCAATTTGGAAGAGTTGGTGGTTTTCAACAAAGAAAATCCAATCAGAAAATTGAAGACGTAGAATATAATGGTTACTTAAGAGACATTCTACAGTTAATAAACAAAGAAAATAAATCCTTTAAAATAGAGCTAGGGCTTTTTTCTAGAAATAAAACAAGGGATTTTAGTTCTGAATTTGTTGGGCTGGAAGAAACTTCTTTAAATGCTGTAAAGCCTATTTCTATTGATGATATAGGCGCAGTAATACAACAAGCGGCTTTTGATGCTGATTTATTGAAAATTAATTTACTAGGAACCAATGGCAATGGGGAAAACAAAGATATATACACCGGGGACCTAACTTCTTCTGCTGCTTATGCCGATTTTAACCTTAGACTTCATAAATGGAATTTCAATGTTGGGCTTCGTTATCAAAAAGACGAAATTAAAGTTTCTTATGATATAGGAAACCTTAACCCAAGAACTGGTAATAGCAATAAAGACTATGATAATATTTATCCCAGCCTTCATATAAAATATGCCCTTAATGATTTTCATGCATTAAGACTTGCTATAAGCAGAACCATAACCTTACCAGAATTTAAAGAAATAGCTCCTTTTGAATATATTTCTCCAACAGGACAATTATCCTCAGGAAATCCAGAATTAGAAGCATCTTATAATTTAAATTATGATTTAAAATGGGAATACTTCCCTTCAAGTGGCCAATTAGTTTCATTATCTGCATTTCATAAAAATATTTCAGACCCTATCAACAGGGTAAAAAAGAGAAGTGCTTCTGGGGTTTTCTCCTATTTTAATTCTGGTAATGAAGCTGACATTTATGGATTAGAAGCCGAAACCAAAATAGCTCTGGTCAGCCCTATTGAAAATGACGAAGACGGCTCAAAATCTGGTTATGGATTAAATCTGGTTTTCAATGCAACGCGCATGTGGCACAAACAAGATTTAAAAGAAGTGTTTAATGAAAATGGCATTTTAATAAACAGTTTTAGGTATAACAACAATGATGAGATTGGGTTGCAGGGAGCTTCTGATTGGATATTCAATACAAGTTTAAACTTTACATCTACTAGCAAAAACCCTTTTTCTGCGGCTATAACCGCAAATTATGCCTCAGATAAAATATTTGCTCTTGGAGTACCCAACGACCAGCCAACAGATGTTTTTTATGACGATGCCATCATTGAAAAAGGCTTTGTTGTTTTGGACGCAGTAATCAGTAAAAAAATAGGAAAACACTGGAGCACACGCCTTACAGGCAAGAACTTATTAAATCCTGAAATCATACAAAAACAAAAAGTAAAAAATATTAATACTAATGTAGAAACAGATAGAACGGTTCTTTCTTACTCTACAGGAACTGGTCTAAGTCTAGGCCTTAACTATAGCTTTTAATTAAATACAAATCTTTTTTAACAAAAACTTAATTATTATGAAAACGAAAATTGTAAAATTCTCAATGGTTCTTATGACTGTAGCTGCCTTATTTTTGGCAAGTTGTAGTTCAGATGATGGCGGTACAGATCCTACTGCCCAAGCAACTTGTTCTGATCAAATTCAAAATGGAGATGAAACTGGTGTTGATTGTGGCGGTTCCTGTTCTGCATGCGCAGTAGCAGAAGTTACTGATTTGGAAGGTTCTTTAACAGAAGATAGAACTCTTTTGGCAACAGAATCTTATTCTTTAAAGGGCACCTTTAGTGTAGCATCTGGAGCTACGTTAACTATTCCTGCAGGAACAAAAATAACCGCAGATGTAGAAACTGGAAACGAAACAAGTACATATATCGTTGTACAAAAAGGAGGAAAAATACTTGTTCAAGGAACTTCTTCCAGTCCTGTAATCATGACTTCTACTAGTAAAAAAGCAGGCGACTGGGGCGGATTGGTAATCGCAGGTAACGCAACTACCACTAAAGGTGTAGATGCAACTGCTGAGGTTGGTGGTATTAAATACGGTGGTACTGATGACACGGACAATTCTGGGTCTATTAGTTACCTAGTGATCAAATATGCTGGAGCTCAAATAAACACAGAGTCTCAATATAATGGCCTTACTCTTTATGCTGTAGGTTCTGGTACTACTATTGATTATGTTGCCATGATAGATGGTAAGGATGATGGCGTAGAGTTCTTTGGAGGAACAGTTTCTGCTTCTAACCTTTATCTTGAAAACAACGAAGACGATGCTGTAGATTGGACAGAAGGCTGGAATGGCACAGTAACAAACACTTATGTATCTCACACTATTGCAGGGTTTTCTACCGCTGTTGAAGGTGACAAAGTAAACAACAATCCTAAACTAATAAACTTTACTGCGGTTTCTACTGTTGGCGGTACAGCTTTACAATTCAAAGCTACTTCTGGAGCAACTTTGTCTACTGTTCACTTATCTGGTTATGATACCTATGTAGACATGAAAGATGATGGCTCTGTTGCTAATGTAATTGTAGATGACACCCCATTGACAACTGTTGATGATGATGTTTTTAATGCTACTGCATTAGACATCTCAGCTTGGACTTGGTTCAACTAGTAATAAAATAAGTTAATTTAAGTATAAAAGCCTCGCATGTGTGAGGCTTTTTTTATCGATGAAATGCATATAAATATCGATATTGTGCATTTCATCTAATTTCTGTGTTTTTTGTAAGAAGCAAACTTCAAATTCAATATCTTTATAGCATATGAAGCACTATTACTTAATTATTTTCTTTTTTATTTGCGCTACCAGTTTTGGACAAGAATCCAAAAACGGTGGTGAAATAGAGGGTTTTGCGTTATATCCTAATCCTACTATCAATGGAAAAGTTTTTATTAATACAGCAGATAATGCCCCTAAGAAAATAATAATTTTTAATGTTTTAGGCACTCAAGTATTGGAAACCACTATACTTGGAAAAGAATTGAATTTATCTGATTTGGACGCTGGCATATATGTCCTTCGCGTTTTGGAAAAAGACAAAGTAGCTACTAGAAAACTTATTATAAAATAAGCACTTCTCCAATTTATAACTTACTGACTGTATGCTTTTTTATAATAAAAAAGCCCGAAAACAGTATTAACCTACAAAAAGTGGTGTTTCACAACATTTAATACCTTAACAGCAGGTACTTGGCTATATTTACAGTGTTGATTCCAAATCAATCTTAAATGAAACAAATCTACTTAATCCTGTTATTGGTGTTTACGGCTACATTATCTGCACAAGATATCGCTGAAAACCGAATGGTTAAAATTGAGGAGATTCCCAATTTTAAATTATATCCCAATCCAGCTTTTGATGATGTGGTATATGTTACCACAGAAAAAAATAAGAATAAAGACATTGTTATTTATGATGTTTTTGGAGAAGTTGTGCTAAGAGATAAAATAGCATCCAGTATACTTAATATATCTAAATTATCCCCAGGAGTATATGTTCTCAAAGTAATGGAGGATAGTAAATGTATGACTAGAAAACTGGTAGTACGATAGAATAAAAACAGTTTATAATATATAATGCCTCTTTTCTAGAGGCATTTTTGTTTTACACCCTTTTCTATATTCTTACCTTTACATGAGTTAGGCATTGGATGAATAGCAGCAAAATATTTAATAAAACCACTGAAAAAGAATTTGAAGCATTGGCATTGGAGGTTTTTTCCTTTCAATACACCAACAATCCCATTTATTCTGAGTTCTGTCAGCATTTAGGGGCGACTCCAAAAAATATAAAAAAAATATCTCAAATCCCTTTTTTACCTATTGCCTTTTTTAAATCTAAACGGGTGGTTTTAAACAATCAAAAAGCAGAAATTATATTCACCAGTAGTGGCACAACAGGGAGCAATACCAGTAAACATATAGTCACAGATGTTAACCTATATGAACAAAGCTATCTTGCCGCTTTTAAACATTTTTACGGAAACATAGAAGACTATTGCATACTGGCCCTTTTGCCATCTTATTTAGAAAGGGAGGGTTCCTCTTTAATCTATATGGTAAATGACCTTATAGAAAAAAGCAATCACCCAGATAGTGGCTTTTATTTGCATGACCTCAACAGTTTAAAGAGCAAATTAATAGAACTGGAAAATAAAAAAATTAACGTTCTTTTAATTGGGGTTTCTTTTGCATTACTGGATATGGCTGAAAACCACCCTATGCAACTAAATCATACCATAGTTATGGAAACAGGCGGTATGAAAGGTAAAAGAAAAGAAATGATTCGGGAAGAATTACATCAAATACTAAAAAAGGGGTTTGGTGTACCGAAAATACACTCAGAATATGGAATGACCGAGCTTTTATCACAAGCCTATTCCAAGGGAGAAGGTGTTTTTAAGACACCTCCATGGATGAAAATAATGATTCGTGATACAGAAGACCCTTTAACGTTACAACCAATAGGAAAAACAGGCGGAATAAATGTAATAGATTTGGCCAATATTAATTCTTGCTCCTTTATTGCCACTCAAGATCTGGGGAAAGTTTATCATGATGGAAGTTTTGAAATTCTAGGTCGTTTTGACCATTCAGATATTAGAGGGTGCAATTTAATGGTGTTGTAATCAACTCACTACCAACACAAAATAATTTTTCTTACCACGTTGTAACAAAACAAACTTATCATTGATTAAATCAGAAGAACCAATGATATAATCATCTTTTACCTTTTCCTTGTTCACAGAAATGGAATTCTGTTTCAACTCCCTTCTAGCCTCACCGTTAGAACTTAAAAAACCCGTTTTAGCAGCCAATGCCCCAATCATATCCAATCCACTTTCTATTTCAGATTTAGAAATTTCTGCCTGTGGTACGCCTTCAAAAACATCTAAAAAAGTTTTTTCGTCCAACTTCTTTAAATCATCAGAGGTGGATTTTCCAAAAAGAATGTTACTGGCTTTTATGGCATTGTCCAAATCTTCTTGGGAATGCACCATTATCGTAATCTCTTCTGCCAATCGTTTTTGTAATACTCTAAGGTGTGGTGCTTCAGCATGTTCTTTAACCAAGCTTTCTATTTCTTCTTTAGAAAGAAACGTAAATATTTTAATGTATTTTTCAGCATCGGCATCAGAAGTATTTAACCAATATTGATAAAATTTATAAGGTGAAGTCCTGTTGGCATCCAACCATACGTTGCCACCCTCGGTCTTTCCAAATTTTGTCCCATCAGCTTTTGTAATCAAAGGGCAAGTAAGTGCATATCCCTTTCCGCCACCTATCCTACGGATAAGTTCTGTACCAGTGGTAATATTCCCCCATTGATCACTACCACCCATTTGCAGCGTACAATTATAGTTTTGGTAGAGGTATAAAAAATCATAGCCTTGCACCAATTGATACGTAAACTCCGTAAAAGACATCCCTTCTTTGGCTTCTGAAGACAAGCGTTTTTTTACAGAATCTTTCCCCATCATATAGTTTACCGTAATATGTTTGCCAACATCACGAATAAACTCCAAGAATGAAAAATCTTTCATCCAATCATAATTGTTCACCAATATAGCAGCATTGTCTGCATCACTTTTAAAATCCAAAAAGCGGGACAATTGCTCCTTTATTGCATTTTGATTGTGGCGTAAAGTAGGCTCATCCAACAAATTACGTTCTGCAGATTTCCCAGATGGATCACCGATCATACCAGTTGCCCCACCAATTAAAGCGTAAGGTTTATGACCTGCCAGTTGAAAATGACGCAACATCATTACACCTACCAAATGACCAATATGCAACGAATCGGCCGTTGGATCTATTCCCATATAGGCAGATTGCATTCCTTGAAGCAAATGCTCTTCTGTTCCCGGCATTGCATCATGCAACATCCCCCTCCATTTTAATTCTGCCACAAAATTTGATGTCATTCTATTTCCTCTTAGATTAATTGTTGCAAATATAAAAGAAATAGTAAAGTTAGACCTGATGTGAAAATGAATTAATCCATGGAAAAATGAGTAAATTTGAAATATGGTTTTAGTTACAGGCGGTACGGGTTTAGTTGGCTCTCATCTTTTATTTCAATTGGTAAATAAAGGACTTACAGTAAAAGCTATCCATAGAAAGCAAAGCAATTTAGATAGGGTGAAAAAAATTTTCTCCTATTATTCTGAAAATGCCATTGATTTATTTAACAAAATAGAATGGATAGAAACCGACCTTAATAACATCCCCGAACTTGAAATTGCTTTTACTGATGTTACCCATGTATACCATGCCGCAGCACTCATCTCATTTGACCCTAGAGATTATCAAAAACTAAGAAAAATCAATGTAAAGGGCACCAAAAACATAGTGAATATCTGCATAGCAGAAAACATTAAAAAGCTTTGTTACGTAAGCACTATTGGGGCTATTGGACCTAGTATTAATGAAGAAATAATGGCTGAGAAAAATGAATGGAACGATGCACATGCTAATGTTTATGCCCTGACCAAATATGATGCAGAAATGGAGGTTTGGCGAGCTTCACAAGAAGGGTTAGATGTTGTTATTGTAAATCCTGGAGTAATTTTAGGTCCTGGGTTTTGGGATATGGGAAGTGGAAAATTCTTTTCTTTGGCTGCAAAAGGTCAAAAATATTATCCTCCAAGTGGCACTGGTTTTATTGCTGTGAACGATGTTATTAAAATGATGATTTCTTTGATGGAATCTTCCATTAAAAACGAACGTTTTATTGCTGTCAACAAAAACCTAACGTATAAAGAAATTCTCAACTCAATTGCTACAGAACTTAAAAGACCTGTCCCCAAGAATAAATTAAAGTTATGGCAATTAGAACTTTTACGGCGATTGGATTGGCTTAAAACATTATTAACAGGAAAAGAAAGAAAACTGACCAAAAACGGTGTAATTTCTTTACGAAAAAGAAGAGTGTTCAGTAATGAAAAAATTACAAGAGCGCTTCAATTTAATTATGAGCCTTTGGAGAAGACTATTGAATTTTCTTGCCAACATTATACAAAAGAAAATTCTTAATCTACCTTTTTTATAGAAGGTTTCTGAGGTTTCTTGGCAGTACGCTTTTTATTTGCATTAATTGTGCTATCACTTTTTTGCTTTCTAGCATCCTGAATTTGCTTTTCTTCATCTTCCAATCTAGCTTCCACCCCTTTGTAGATTGTTTCATATACTGCAGGGATAGAAGCATAATATAAATCGCTCTGAACAAACTGTATACTATCAATTTTATACTTGGAATATAAATACTCCATAATCTCTATATCATTCTCTATTAAAACTGTCTTGTTTGTATTCTTAGCGGCAACAAGAAGGGCTAAATCATACAAAATAGCTGTCATTTTATCTTGAGGGATAAGATTTTTAGGTTGTTCTATCAATTTCTCAGCACAAGAAATAAACATAATCATCAATAAAACAAGTGCTATCTTCTTCATGATTATCTGTTAAATGTTAGTCTTTGGGCATTTCTTTTTTTAGAAAACGCACCATTTTCATATGCCAAATGTCCGTTGACAAAAGTATGGGATATTTTAGAGTTAAAAGTTACACCCTCAAAAGGAGACCATCCACATTTATAAAAAACATTCTTTCTATCGACTTTCCATGGACTATCCATATCCACGACCACTAAATCTGCATAATACCCCTCACGAATGTACCCTCGCTTTTCTATTTGAAATAATTTTGCTGGATTATGGCACATTTTCTCTACAATTTTTTCCAATGCTATCTTACCTTCATGGTATTTTTCCAACATGGCTGGCAATGCATGTTGCACCAACGGCCCTCCAGAAGGTGCTTTGGTGTATACATTGTCTTTCTCTTCTAAAGTGTGTGGTGCGTGATCAGTTGCCACAATATCAATTCTGTCATCTAAAAGAGCATCCCATAGTTGTTGGCGGTCTGTTGCTGTTTTCACAGCTGGGTTCCATTTAATGAGGGTTCCCTTGTTTTTATAATCTTCATCGGAAAACCAAAGATGGTGAATGCATACTTCAGCCGTAATTTTCTTTTCCTCTAACGGAATATCATTTCTAAAAAGCGCAGTTTCAATTCCTGTAGAAACATGAAAAACATGCAGCCTTGCCCCTGTTTTTTTTGCCAAAGCAATGGCTTTTGAGGAAGATAAATAGCATGCCTCAGCGCTTCTAATTATAGGATGGTATTCAATAGGAATTTTCTCTCCAAATTGTTCCTTATACTTTGCCATATTTTCCCGAATGGTAGTCTCATCTTCACAATGTGCAGAGATTACCATTTCTGTACTATTGAAAATATTTTCCAACACCTCTTCATCGTCCACCAGCATATTCCCTGTTGAAGATCCTAAAAATAGTTTTACCCCAGAACATGTCTTTTTGTCTAACCTCTTAAGTTCCTCCAAATTGTCATTTGTTCCTCCAAACAAAAAGGAATAGTTAGCAAAAGAAGTTTGTGAAGCAATATTGAACTTCTCCTCTAATTTTTTAATAGTTGTTGTTTGCGGATTGGTATTGGGCTGTTCCATATAAGTGGTAATCCCACCAGCAATTGCAGCTCTGCTTTCAGTTAAAATATTGCCTTTATGGGTAAGTCCTGGCTCCCTAAAATGTACTTGGTCATCAATTATGCCTGGCAAAACATAACTACCATGCACATCTATTACTTGCGCATTTTCATCGCTAATGTTTTTATCAATCTTAAGAATAATATTCTCCTGCAACAAAATATCGGTTTCCAATTGGGCACCTTCATTCACAACTATTGCATTCTTTATCAATATTTTACCCATGTTAAAATTTCTTTTTTTGAAATAAACTTATAAGCTTCATTTTAAAAACTCCAAAAATCGCCTCGCTTATTATAGATGAGTTCATTTTGGATTTTCCACGGACCCTGTCCGTAAAAATAATGGATACTTCTTTAATAATATACTTTTTAAGATGAGCCCTAAACTTCATTTCTATCTGAAAAGCATAACCAACAAACCGTATAGAATCCAAATCTATATTTTCCAAAACCTTGCGTTTATAGCATACAAAACCTGCCGTTGGATCATGTACCCTCATGCCCGTTATAATTTTTACATAAAAAGACGCACCGTAAGACAGCAAAATTCTATATAAAGGCCAGTTTACCACATTGACTCCTTTTTTATAGCGAGACCCTACAGCTACGTCTGCACCATCTGCACATGCCCTATACAATCTGGGTAAATCGTCTGGTCTGTGTGAAAAATCGGCATCCATTTCAAAAATATAGTCATACTTTTTTGCAATGGCCCATTTAAACCCATGTATATATGCAGTGCCTAAGCCTGCTTTTTCTTTTCGCACTTCTAAAAATAGATTATCAGTAAATTCTTTTTGTAATTCTCTTACCTTTTCCGCAGTGCCATCTGGAGAATTATCATCTACAACAAGCACATGAAAATCCTTCTTAAGGGCCAACACAGCTTTTATGATGTCCTCAATATTTTCAATCTCATTGTAAGTAGGTATAATGACTAAGCTATCTACCATTAAATCTCAACTGTTTTTGGCAAAAATAACACTTTAAAACCTGTGAAGAAATCCTAACTTAATTTTATGATTTTTTTAAATACTGCAATAAAGATTGATTATTTGTAATTTTGCTGCCAATCAACAATAAGAATGATAAAAAAACTCCCCAAAATCTTTCTTCTATTTTTAGGCGCTATTTTTTTGTTGAATCTTCTCCAAAGTCATTTAACAGAACTTATTTTTGATGAGGCCTATTATTGGCATTACGCCCAGAATATGGCTTGGGGTTATTTTGACCACCCTCCAATGGTTGCTTTGCTTGTTAAAATCAGCAGTTTTTTCTTTGATGGAGAATTGGGCGTACGTTTTATGGGGTGTGTATTATCTGCTGGGATATACATTATTTTATGGTCTTTAATAGACAATCCTAAAAAGAAAGAGTACATAACCCACTTCTTTATACTGGTCTTTTCAATGACCCTTGTGCATGCCTATGGATTTTTAACCTTGCCAGATACTCCTCTTTTATTTTTCACTGCCCTATTTTTATTGACATATAAGAAGTTTTTGCAAAAACCATCTGTTCTTTTGGCTGTTTCTTTAGGAATGGTAATGGCTGCGTTAATGTACAGTAAATACCATGCTGTTCTGGTCATTATTTTTGTGTTATTGTCCAATATTAAGCTAGTGTTGAACAAATATGCATGGTTGGCGGTGATAGTTGCCTTAATTAGTTATACTCCACATTTTATATGGCTATTTGAAAACGATTTTATTTCCATTAAATACCACCTTTTTGAAAGACCTAACCGTGCTTATGAATTTGCAGATTTTACATTAGGTTTCTTTGTTAACCTTGTTGCCATTCTTGGTTTTACTTTTCCATGGATCTATTGGGCGTTGTTTAAAACAAAAGCATCTGACAAGTTTACCAAAGCACTTCTGTTCTTGACATATGGCGTATTGGTTTTCTTTTTTATTTCCAGTTTTAACAGGCGTGTACAGACTCAATGGATTATAATTATTTCCATTCCTTTGGCTATAATTGCTTTCAATTTTTTATTACAGAACCAAACTGCGAAAAAATGGATCTTTAGAATGGGAATAGCAAACATTATTGTGTTGCTATTTTTACGAATAGGATTAGTTTATGAGCCATTGTTCCTTGTAACATATGAATCTCACGGAAATAAAGAATGGGTAAACAGTTTACAATCCCAAATAGGGGATACACCTGTTGTTTTTGAAAACTCATATAGATTATCTCCAATGTATACCTTTTATTCTGGCAATACTTCCTATTCATTAAATAACCTGTATTATAGAAAAAATCAGTATTCTATTGATAGTACAGAATTTAAGGTGCAGCATAAAAAAATTATGTACGTCTCAAAGTATCTAAAAAAAGGAGATGTTAATTTCCTCAATAATAAAGGAACTGTTTATTATGGAAATTATATTGAAAATTTTGAATCCTATAGAAAATTAAAAACCTTTGTAAATAATGGAAAAATCATTAACCTTAATGAAAAGAATGCCCTTCAATTAAAAATATACAATCCTTATACAGAAGACATTGCCATTGAAAAATTAAAATTTAA
>Ga0256845_1000498_pt1 | contig 36730 bp, 31 predicted proteins | sample RiftiametaG_FD_189101 | JGI IMG/M metagenome (GOLD analysis project Ga0256845, IMG submission 189101) | Tube worm associated microbial communities from hydrothermal vent at the East Pacific Rise, Pacific Ocean - Riftia | ecosystem: Host-associated > Annelida > Integument > Unclassified ...
CGGGTTTTTCATAGTATTCTTTCATGGAATAAGGGGATGTAACACAAAGTTCACCGTTTTCTCCATGATCCACACATTCCAAGGTCCCAGGGTCAACAACAATACATTCACGACTCTTTAATGGATAACCAATGGAACCAGATGTTGGTTCACTACCGATTTTACTGTATGTTACATGACCTACTTCAGTTGAGCCGTACACTTGATAAATGGGGATATCATATTTTTCTTTAAATCGATTCATCACTTTTGCAGGCAATACATCTCCTCCACAAAAACAATATGTAAGGGATGAAAGATTATATTGATCCAATCGGTCGTTTTCCAGAATCATTCTGTAAAGTGCTGGAACACCTAAAAACCACCTTACTTTATATCTCTGAATGGATTCCAGGATCGCATCCACCTGGGGAGTTGGCATCAATACAACCATATTTCCCCTATTCAATCCCACAGCCATAAAAAATCCAAGGGCCATTATGTGGAATAGTGGATTTATTGCAATATATACATCTTCCCCCTCTTTTAGATGCTCTCCTGCAACATCAAAAGTAACATCATTAATATAGGAGGTTGAACCAATATGATTTCCCGGAACACCTTTAGGAAAACCTGTGGTGCCGCCAGTATATAATATATATGATAGATCATTTACAGGATCAATCTCAACAGGTTTGTATGGTTTACTTTTTAACAATGATCTAAAGGAGAGTGTGTTTGAATCATACTCTACTTTCCCATGGGGGATTTTGTCAAACATAACTCCAAGTCCTCGTTTCCAGCCCGGAAGCAGATCAACCATATTAGTAACAATCGCTCTTTTAAGATCAGTTTTGGGAAATATCTCCTTTACATAACCAAAGTTTGTATCCATACATATAATAGTCTTTGCACGCGAGTTGTTAATCATGTACTCTATTTCATGGGAAGTGTAAATAGGTGCCACAGGGACTAACACAGCACCTGCTTTTTGAATACCAAGATAGGATATAACCCATTGTATTGTGTTGGGAATATATAAAAGTATCTTATCACCTTTACCGATTCCCATATTTTGTAAAGCACCGGCAAAGCGTTCGCTTAGATCTCTCAGTCTTTTATATGAAAATTTTTCCCCAAGAAATACCACTGCTGTTTTGGTTGGATGAAGTTCACTCATCTGATCAAATCTTGTAAATGAAAGTTCTTTTTCTAAAATAATTTCACTGTTCATCATTAAAAATTGCTCCCCCATTTTTCACATTGCTTTTTTGTTTTTTTCATACACCAAAATAAGCTGATTTCACATCTGGATTATCCATAAGCTCGTCCCTTGTCCCTTCCATGACTGCTGCTCCATTTTCCAGGATATAAGCATAATCAACAATTGGAAAAACCGGTCGTGCATATTGCTCTGAAATTATAACTGAAATTTTTTGCTCCTCCTGAATTACTTTTGTAGCTTTGATGAGGGTTGCCTGCATTAAAGGGCTTAAACCCAATAAAGGCTCATCTAAAAGAAGTATTTCAGGCTGTGCCATTAAAGCACGCCCAATGGCCAGCATCTGCTGTTCACCACCACTTAAAAATCCGCCAATTCTGTTTTTTAATTTATCCAAAGCAGGAAAAAGTGAAAAAATATACTCCAGGGTCTTGTTTGCCTGGGTCCTTGTTGCAAGATAACCGCCAATGCGCAGGTTCTCCAGCACAGAGCTTTCATTAAATATTCTTCTACGCTCAGGACAGAGGATTATGCCAGCTTTTGCCCGAAGGCTTGGCTTTAGATCCATTATTTTTTTACCACGAAAAGTAATATCACCATTGATGGTAATGCGTTCTCCGCCCGACATCTCCTCTTTTTTCTTTATATCCAGCATAATACCTGAAAGAGCATACATCAAAGTAGATTTCCCGGCACTGTTAGCACCAAAAATACCAACGATCTGATTTTCAAGACATTTCACCGTAATATTGTTTAATGCCAGCATGTTCTCATAAAACACCATCATATCTATAGCTTCAAGCATAATTCATGACCTCCTCAACCTCTTCAGATCCAAAGTAAGCTTGTTTAACCTGCTCATCTGCCATAACCTCTTCAGGGCTTCCCTCAAGAAGTTTTTCTCCAAAATTCAGCACCATAACTCTGTCGGCAACCTGGAATAATTCTCTTAACCTGTGTTCAATCATGATAATTGTAATGCCTTCCATTTGAAGCCTTTCAATCAAAGGCACCATGGATGCAATTTCACTCATGGACAGTCCGGAAAATACTTCATCACATATAATTATCTCAGGTTTCAAAGCCAGGCATCGTGCAAGCTCAAGCCTTTTAAGATAACCCGTGGGAAGTGTTGATGTCATTTTATAGGGGATATATGAATCCCGTTCAAAACCAATCTCTTCTAAAATATCTATACTTACTGTATGTCTGTCCCCAAGCCTTCCTCCACCCCTCCAACCTCCGGTTCGTTTTGCTCTGGGAGAATAGAGCGGAATTACAAGATTTTTATATGCAGGAAGGCTGTAATATGGCCGCATGACTTGAAATGTCCTTGTAACACCCATATCTGCAATTTTGTGAGGTTTCATACCAGTGATATCCCTGCCTTGAAAAGCAACTCTGCCGGATGTGGGTTTGATAAAACCTGTAATGCAGTTTACAATTGTGGTTTTACCTGATCCATTGGGTCCTATAATTCCCAAGATTTCTCCAGGCTTTACATTAAAGCTGACATCTTTAAGAGCTGTAACACCTCCAAATACCTTTGTCATTTTACTTACACTGAGAATATAGTTTTCAGTCATATTTTTGTCCACCTTTCAAACTGTTCATATTTCCTCTGACCAAAATCCATTATTCCCTCACTTTTAAACATAATAAATCCTACTAGAATCAAAGCATAAAATACAATTCTCAAGGTTCCAAAATCCCTTAGCAATTCAGAAACAGGCACCAGGATCAGGCAGCCGAGGAGAGGACCCACAAGAGTTCCTGCCCCCCCTATTACCGTTGCTGCAATGGGCAGAATGGAAAAATCCAGGGCAAATTGCGAAATCCCGCACCACATGTAAATGTGTGTCAGACATGCACCGCCAAGGCAGCCCATGGATGCAGCAATGAAAACTGCCAAGGCTTTGTAGGAAGTTATGTTAATACCCGAAGCTTTTACTGCCTGGTCATTATCCATTATTGCCGTAAAAATAAGCCCAAGGTCCATATTAACAAGCCTTCTTATTCCAAACAGAAAAATCAATACGGCTCCAATTACACAATACTGCTCTATAAAGGAGTTTGAAAAGGGATCAATGCCAATCAACCCGTCTGTTCCTCCAAATATATCAAAGGCCTCAATAATTCGAGCCATAAACAGAGGATACATCAAAGTAACTATTGCAAAATAGACCCCTTTTAATGGCAGGCATGGCAACAGAAGAAGTGTGCAGATAAATCCTCCTGCCACCATTGCCAGGGGGATGGTAAAAATTGGAGGAAATGCAAAATAGGTATTGAGAATACCTGCAATATATCCCCCTGTTCCAATGAAAAACGCCCCGCCCAGAGAGACCAGTCCTACATAGTGGGCAAGGAAATCAAAGCTCAATGCTAATAAAGCATAAACACAAACAATGGAGATTACTCTTTGCCAGTACATTCCCGGCATCAACAGTGGCAACAGCAGCATCCCTGCAATTAAAATAAATCGTGGCAAGGTAAGATATGAAATTTCTCTAAAGGACATAAGCGCATAAAGTCCATCTGACCTGACCTTTATTCCGCGGTCGATTCTCTCTTTTCGTTTTTGTTGAGTATCCATTTTAAACCCTCTCTTCCAGCTCTTTTTGCCTGCCAAACAGACCAGATGGTTTTAGAATCAGTGTTAAAATAATGGCAAAAATTGCCACTACCATTTGAAAGTGAGACCCAATATAAGCAACAGTTAAAATTTGACCGAACCCAATTAAAAAAGCTGCAATAATTGCACCCACCCAGCTTCCCAAGCCTCCAACAATGCAGACAGCAATGGACATGATCAAAACATGATAACCTGATTCTACTACAATATTACCTAGAGGCAGGATTAGCATGGCAGCAATGCCCGCAAGAATGGCGCCAAGCGCCATGGCAAGCATTGCCATAAAGTCAGAATCAATACCCAGCATCAGGGCAGCTCTTTCATCCTGTGCCATACCCTGAAGCGCAAGACCCACTTTGGTATAGTGGGTAAAAATCCAAAGACCAGCCACCAGGATGATTCCAACAATCACCATAATTATTCTGTGATAATCCACTGGAACAGCCCCAATATTAATACTTCCTTCTAAAAAAACAGGCAGGGTATAGGTCATGCCCTTGAACCCGCCCCATCTTAAACCCTCAAGAATAGCAAGTCCAATGGCATAGGATCCAATAATTTCAGAAATATTCATTCCCCGGACTCTTATAAGAACAAATTTGTACATAAGAGCCCCAATCAGTCCATTGATAATCAAAGCCAAGAAAATAGAGAAAAAATAATTCAGCCCCAGTTCATTTAACAATATCCAGCAAACAAATCCGTATATTATATACAGGGCGCCATGGGCAAAATTTGGGATTCTGCTTACACCGTAAACCATAGCAAATCCCAGGGCCATCAAAGCAAGAGATACACTGTTTATTATTCCATATATCAATATTTGCATATAAAACAATTCCTAAAATTATGTATTAATTGTGTCTGTTTTTTTTAGTTATTTTAACATCCAGGGAGGAAGCAGAATTTCACCTTTTGCAATGCTTTTTGGATAAACAACTACGCGCTTGCCATTTTGCCATTGGAGTATGGAACCCACAGCTCCATCTTTTGGATCATCGGCAAAAATAACCTGATGGCTTTTAGGGTCAAACCTTAATCTTCCATAAACACCCATAATGTCAGTTTGCTCAAGGGCTGTTATAACTTTGTTAGACTCAATGGTTCCTGCTTTTTCAATGGCTTGTTTTAGTGCATATACTGACATGTAACTGCTTGATGAACCTAACCCTTCGGGCGCAACACCCCATTTTTTCTCATAGGCATTGTAAAATTTCATTGTCCAGGGAGTAGCGTCAGAAGGTGCATTACCTGCATTAACAACATTACAAAGAGTGTATTGGCCTTTTCCATTTGTTGCTTTCCAAAAGCCCGGCTGTTCTGCAGCAGCTAAAGTTGACCCAAAAGGGAGAGCCGGAATTTTAAGGTCATACCACTGTTTTAAGAGTATTGCACTCTCGGGCATATCCATCCAGATATTAATAATTTGAGACCCTGTTGATTTTGCCTTTAAAAGTCCCAGAGAAAAATCAGTTGTCCCTGTAGGATAAATCTCAGTACCAGTTATTTCAAAACCTTTGCCCCCTGCAACCTTTGCAATAATTTTAGCTGCAGCTCTGGCATGGGAAACATCCTGGGCAATTATGAAAAGTTTATTCAATCCATGCTTGTTTTTCAGATCTATAAAATTACCTATCATCTCCCCCACAAGGTGTTTGGCTTCGCCATGGATTCTGAAACAGTATTTATATTTATCATATTGTTTAGCAACCAGAGCGTGGTATTTTGGTGTTAATACACCACTTGTTACAATGGAAACTGTTTTATGTTTTGATAAAAGAGACATTGCCGCAAGTGCAGCTTCGGATCTGTTTGGACCGCCTAATATAAAATCTGCATTTTTATTTAAGATAAGTCTTTCCACAGCCATTAATGCTTCGCTGACAGGAACTCCAGGCTCAAGGTCACGTGTATCAATCACTTCAACTTGAAATGGACGTTTTTTACCTGCTACATTCACACCCCCTGCTGCATTAATTTCATCCACAGCAAGCTTGATTCCTCGCTCAGCATCCCAGCCGTATAAGTATGCTGTTGAAAGTGGAGCTCCAATGACTATTGGTTTTTCGGCAAACGAACTGGCTGAAAAAAGAAAAGAGACACCCAGTGCAAAAATAGTTAATAAAATCCTTAGTCTGTTACACTTCATCTTGACCCTCCTTTTAAAAACACATTGTTATTATGTAGTGATTCTTGGTTTAAGAATCTTCATTTTTAATACTGTATTTATTAATTTTGGATTTAACCTGGTTTAATGAAATCTTTAGAAGGCGGGATGTTTTTTCAAGATTCCAGTGTGTTTTTTCAAGGACTTTCTTTAAGTGTTCTTTTTCGCTCTCTTTGAGTGACTTAATCTCCATTTTCAACTCCGATTCAAGTATTACAATTAACCAGGAAAATCAAAAAATATGTAAGCCTTTTCTTGCGGATCCAGAGGCTGCAATTTGCATACCGTTGGAAAATTGACACAGAGAAAAATATCAACAATAAGATTAATTAGCGGATTTATAGCAGCGGAAGGTTCAAGTTTTTTTTTGAAATCAAAGTAAATATTAAATTGCTAGAAAATATTTTTCCAGGACCTGAAAAAAATTTTCACCATGAACAGATATTTACTTACAACTCCTCCTCACAGATTTTTTATATCATATCTTTTAATCTTGCTTCGCAGGGTAGGTAATGTAATTCCTAGCTGGGTTGCAGTTTTTGTTTTGTTCCAGTTTAGCTGAGACAGGGTTTTAGCTATATGTTCTTTTTCTACATGGGCAAGGGAGAAAGAAGCAAGACCTGTTGGGGGCAAAGGATCATCCATTGTTAAGATTGAATCAACATCATCCTTGAGAAGGACATTGCCCCGGCATCCCACAATGGCCTGTACAATTGTATTTTCCAACTCCCGGACATTACCTTTCCATGGATGGTTTGAAAACCTTTTAATTACACCATTTTGAAGTTTTGTAATCTTTGTACCAAGCTCAATGTTAATTTTATGTAAGAAATGCTCCACAAGCAGAGGGATATCAGAAATCCTCTCCTGCAATGGTGGAACCTTGAGCATAAAAACACGTAATCTAAAAAAAAGATCTTCTTTAAATTCACCTGCTCGAACTTTTGCAGCCAAGTCGCAATTGCAGGCTGTAATAATTCGACAATCTGATTTTAATATTTTCGTACCCCCCACTCTTGTATACTCCCTGCGCTGTAAAAAGCCCAATAAATTGCCCTGCACGTTCAAAGGAAGTTCTGCTATTTCATCAAGAAAAAGTGTGCCTTTTCCTGCAAGCTCAATCTTGCCCTTTTTTACTGTGTCTGCTCCAGTAAATGCACCTTTTTCATGACCGAAAAGTTCGCTTTCAAGAAGTGTCTCTACAACAGCAGAACAATCAAACACTATAAAGGGTTCATCTTTAAACCTGGAATTCAAATGAATAACCCGTGCAATCAACTCTTTTCCAGTTCCTGTTTCTCCCTGCAAAAGCACATTGACACGGCTTCTGCAAACCAGCCCCATCATTTTGAAAATCTCCCGCATTTTTTCACTCTTACCTATGATTTCCCAGGGATTCTCAGAATTTTTCTCTTTAATTTCAAGGGTCGGGGTTTTCTTGTCAATTTCAAGAATATTTATTGCACGATCAACAGCTTTTTCAATTTCATCAACATCAAGAGGCTTATGAATATAATCAAACGCACCTCTTCTCATTGCAAGTATAGTTGACTCCATATCCTGAAAAGCTGTAATCATTATTATCTTTGCAGACACATTGCTGCTAACCATGCTTTTAAGGATATCCAACCCATTTAAATCAGGCAGCCTTATATCAAGGATCACAATCAGGGGGCACTCTTTTAAAAACAGCTCCAACCCTTTTTTACCTCTCTTTGCAGTTAAAACTTCATAGCCTTTTTCATTCAAAAACATCTCAAGGGATTCAAGAATGGAGAGTTCATCATCTATTACTAATATTTTAGCCATTAAGTACTCCTTACAGGAATCATCATGGAAAAAGAGGAGCCTTTTGTCTCCCTTTTTTTTACCGACACAAAACCTTTGTGAGCTTCAATAATTCTTTTCACATTTGCAAGCCCTAAACCCACCCCTTTGGTTTTAGTTGTAAAAAAAGGTTTAAAAATATCTTTGCTGTTTTTTAAAGGAAACCCAACACCTCTGTCACTTATTGTCACCTGGACAAACTTGTCATCATTTGAGCATGGTTGATATTTAATAAAAATTTCACCAAAGGGATCAGATGATTCAATTGCATTGAGCAACAAATTAATAAATGCCTGCCCGAGCTTATCTGAATCTACAAGGAGTTTTGATATGCTGTTATCAAATTCTGTATCCACAAGAAGGTTTTTCTCTTTAAATTTTATATCTAAAAGTTCAATATATGAATATAAAATCTGAGCAATATCATGGTATTCTAAATTTAGTGTTAATGGCTTTGCAAAGTCCAAAAGCTGATTTAGAATTTTTTCTAACCGTATAACCTCGGCAACTGAAATATTAACCCTTCTTTTATTATTGCCCTTTATTTCGTGATTTTTTTTTAAAATCTGCAGGTTTAATTTTACTGCTGAAAGGGGATTTCTGATTTCATGGGATAGTGATGCTGTTATGTAACCAATATAGACCATGCGTTCATTTTCCCGCGCCTTTTTTTCCATTGCAACACGCTCGGTAATATCCCGGCATATACCAATGCTTGATATTTTATTATCATAACGTGTTGTTTTTCCGTGGATCTCTGTGGGAAACTCCTTTTTTGAATACATCAACCGCTTATATTCAAAAACCTGCTGGGTCGTTTTTTGATCTGAAATATCTGAATAAATGCCAAGAACCTGTTTTCTGCTTGATGGTGCCACAAAGCTGCCAAATTTACGCCCTTTTACATCATCCAGCTTTTCATATCCATGCATACTGCAAAATGCCTGGTTTGCAAAGACAATGACCTCATTTTGAATAACAAAATATCCATCATTAATCTCTTCAACAAGGGTTTTATATTTTCTCTCAGACTCTTCAAGAGCGACTGTGCGCTGCTTCACCTTTTGTTCCAGCTCTCTGTTCTGCTGTAAAATCTTTTTTTGATGCATATCCTGGAAATGATCACTGAATCTATGTATTGTATAGGCAAGACAGCTGTTCAGCCTCCCCACTGCTTTATGGAATTGTTTTGGGGATATATTAAAGATAAGAAATCGTGATACAATTATTCGATAAAGCTCAAATGCTTTTTGTACATCAGACAATAAAAATCCGGTTTTTAACCGCATGCCAGTGATTCTGTCTATGAAAACATTGATTGCATCATAATTTTCATGAACCAACACCTGGAAATTTGCATCAACTGCCTGGGTTATGTTCCCTTTAAGTTCCTCAACTGGTCTTTTAGTATATTGTTCGCCACACTCACTGTGAAGTTTTTCAACCCACTCTTTGATAATTTTTGACCGGTAAGTATCTAAAAAATCGGCAAATATGAATTCCATGACACAACTCCTGAAAAGCAAAAGATATATTATTTATTTGCAATCATTAAATAGTGACAAGCATTTTTCATTCCATTGGTCGACTATCCTCTTTTTTGATTATAATAAATTCCAGGATATTTAAAGAAAAATATTTTATTGCCTTCAATAACAAAATGATTATATTCTATGATTCATCTTTTCATAAATATAAAAGTCAGAGGGTCAACTATTGGAAATGGACACTTTACAGGAAGAAAATAACAATAACTATACTGATATTGTTTTAGAAGAAGGAAAAATGGTCAGACTTATTGGCACTGCACATGTTTCAAAAGAGAGTGCTGAATTTGTACAAAAAACTATCCTTGAAGAAAACCCTGATACTGTTTGTGTTGAACTTTGTGATAAAAGGCTTGAATCCATTGAAGATAAAGATAGATGGCGCAACATGGATATTATTAAAATCATTCGGGAAAAGAAAGCTTCATTACTATTTATTAACCTGATACTTGCAGCCTTTCAAAAAAGAATAGCAAAAAAATTTGATATTCAGCCGGGACAGGAGATGATCAATGCCGTATTTGCAGCAAAAGAGACAGATGCTGTTATTGTTCCTGCTGACAGAGATATTCAGATTACACTCTCCAGAATCTGGAGAGGTATGGGATTTTTTAAAAAAGTAAAACTTATATTCCAGCTTATATTCTCCATTGGAGCCTCGGATGATATTACCGAAGAGGAGATAGAAAAAATGAAGCAGGAAGATATGCTCCAAAGCATTCTGTCCGATGTAAAAAAATCACACCCGGAAATTGAAAAAATTCTAATTGATGAAAGAGATATGTATCTTGCTGAAAAAATCAAAAATGCACCGGGAGAAAATATCATAGCTGTTGTGGGTGCAGGTCATGTGCCCGGCATAAAAAGATATATTGCCGACAATAGTGGAAAAAGCTGTGAAGAACTCAACTTTCTTCCCCCTGCCGGGAAAACCGGAAAAATTTTAAAATGGCTGATTCCAGCAGTTGTACTTGGTCTTTTGGTAACAGGTTTTTTAATGGGCGGTAAAAGTGCAGGTGCTGACATGATATGGTTCTGGATTGCTGCCAATGGTATTTTTGCAGGCATTGGTGCAATAGCAGCCCTTGCTCACCCCTATACCATTATTTCTGCCATACTTGCAGCACCCCTGACATCTTTAAATCCCATGATAGCAGCAGGCTGGGTTTCAGGGCTTGTGGAAGCCTTTGCCAGAAAACCAAAAGTAAAAGATTTTGAAGCAATCTCTGAAGATATACTTTCCATTAAAGGTTTTTGGAAAAACAGTGTTATCAGAATTTTACTGGTAGTTGTTTTTACAAATATTGGAAGCACCCTAGGCACAATGGCAGCTTTACCTCTGATGCTCAAGGTGATTAACTAAAATTTGGTCTAGTGTGCCTGTGCCCAGGACTCACCCGATGAGATATTCACCAGAAGGGGTACTTTTAAATCAAATATATTTTCCATCTCCTGTTTTGCAAGATTTATCAGAGTCTCTTCTTCACTAAAGGGGACTTCAAATATTATCTCATCATGAACTGACAAAAGCATTTTTGACTCTAAATCCTTTGCCTTAATTGCTCTGTCCATTTCTATCATGGCAAGTTTTATAAGGTCAGCAGCACTTCCCTGAATAGGAGTATTTATTGCTGCCCTTTGTGCAAAATTTCTAATATTGGCATTGGAAGAAGTGATTTCATTCAGTTTGCGTTTTCTGCCCAAAAGGGTTGTAACCTCGAGATTTTTTTCTGCCTGTTCAATTGTTATATCAATGAATCGCTTTACACCGGAATATCTTTTAAAATAGTTATCAATATAATTTTGTGCCATTTTTCTGCTGATATCAAGTTCTTTGGAGAGTCCAAAAGCACTCATGCCATAAACAATTCCAAAATTTATAGCCTTTGCCTGATTTCGCAACTCGTTTGTTACAAATTCCGTGATAACGCCAAAGACTTCCATTGCTGTTCTTGTATGAATATCCTCATTATTCAAAAAAGCTTCAATTAAAATTTCATCTTCAGCACAATGGGCAAGGATACGCAGCTCTATCTGGGAGTAATCAGCAGAAACAAGGCAACAGCCTTGCCTGGGAATAAATGTTTCCCTGATTTTTCTACCCTCTTCTGTCTTTATGGGTATATTCTGAAGATTGGGATTTGAACTGCTCAATCTTCCCGTTGCTGTGATTGTTTGGTTAAAAGAGGTGTGCACTCTGTCTGTCTCAATATTGGCAAGTTTTTTTAAAGAATCTACATAGGTTGATTTAAGTTTTCCAATGGTTCTATACCTTAATATCTTTTCCGGAAGTTCATGTTTTGAAGATAACGCCTTTAAAACTTCAACATCAGTTGAGTAACCTTTGGTTTTTTTGGTCTTTTTAATTACAGGAAGGTTCAATTTTTCAAAAAGAATCTCTCCTAACTGCTGGGATGATTTTATATTGAATGTCTCACCTGAAATATCATAAATATTCTGCTCCAAAACATCAAGTTCCTGGCTGAAGTTATCAGAAAGTATATTAAGCTGCTTTCTATCAATTTTAATTCCCTGCATTTCCATTGCTGCAAGCACATAAACCAGCGGTATCTCAATTTTTTCCATAAGGTCATAAAGCTTAAAATTGATAACATCCTGCAGCAGTTCCTGATATGCCATAAAGGTAATATCTGCATCCTCAGCTGCATAATTCCCAGCTTCAGATATCTTAATCTCCTCAAAGCCTTTTTGCTTTTTCCCTTTTCCTGTAACATCTTCATAGGATATGGTTTTATATCCAAACAGAGTCATTGCTATCTGATCAAGGCTGTGCCCGCGCATTGAAGGGTTCAAAAGGTAGGAAGCTATCATTGTATCAAAGACAATGCCTTGAAGTTTAATGCCACATTTTGCAAGTACAATGTAGTCATATTTTATATTTTGTCCTACTTTTTTTATATCAGGGTTCTCAAGAACCGGTTTTAATATTTGAAGAACTCTTTCCATGTCAGGCTGTGCAAGCTTATCTTCATCAACATGCCCCACAGGAATATAAAACCCCTGATGTTTTTTATAGGAGAAAGAGAGGCCGACAAGGTCTGCAAGCATTGGTGTTTTAGATGTGGTCTCTGTATCTATGGCAAACACCTTATGTTTTTCAAGATTTTTTACAAGGTCCTTGATATCTTCAATCCCTGTAATAAGCTGATAATCCTTTTTTGATAGGTCTTCTGTCCCTGAATACTCTATTGCAAGAGATTTGAATTCATATTCTCTAAAGAGAGCTGCAACGTCCGCCTTTTCAGGATTTTCAATTTTAAAGTTCTCAATGGGATCTTTAACTTTAACAAACCTGTCTATTGTTACAAGATCTTTGCTTAAAAATGCATTTTCTCTGTTTTCCAGTAAATTTTGATATAATTTTTTTTTCTTTTTTAAATCTTCAATATTTTTATATACATTTTCCATTGATTTATATTGTGCTATCAGGTTGCCGGCTGTTTTTGGTCCGACTCCAGGAACTCCTGGCACATTGTCTGATTTATCTCCTGCAAGGCCCAGCATATCAATGAACTCAGCCGGGGTGATGTTAAAATCTCTCTTAACCCGGGCAATGTCTGTCTCTTTATCTTTCATGGGATCCCAGAGTTTACAATCATCAGTGATAAGCTGTGTAAAATCTTTGTCTCCTGAGACCATGACAACTTTAAAGTTTTGTTCCTGGGCAAGCCGCGCATAGGTGCCAATAAGGTCATCAGCTTCAAAGCCCTGTTTTTCTACAAGTGCAATATTTAAAACATTTATCACTCTTTTTATATCTGGGATCTGAACTGCCATGCTCTCTTCCATGGGCGGTCTGTTTGCCTTATAGTTTTTATACATTTTGTGCCTGAAAGTAGGTCCTTTTACATCAAAAAAAACAACAGCAAATTCAGGACTCTTCTCTTTTAAAAACTTCAATATCATCTTTGTAAAACCAAAGGTGGCGTTGGTAGGATGCCCTGTTGAGGTGGATAAATTTTTAATTGCATGATATGCACGGTGAAGATATGCACTGCCATCTATTAGATACATCTCTTTTTTTCCCACTTTTCATCTGCTCCCTTAACAGGTTTAAAATCAAAAATTGATATTTTTTATCTTTGAACTCACAGCAACCAGATACTATCCCAGGAGAGTCAGAAAATCAAACCTCAACTCAAATATAAGGATAATTTCTTGACAAAAAACTACTTCTATCGTACTTGTTTGAAAAAATATGGGTACTTAAAATCAACCTGCTTTAAAATGGTGTTAAAACAAGAGGTTCAATAGTCAGACCTGCTTGCCATTGTTATTATTATGAAAAAAAATTCAAGAGATAGAAGAAAAGAGCGTAGAGCAAAACAATCCAGAGTATGCCATTGCTGCAAAAATTCTTATATGTTCTGCTGGAATTGCAGATGCGGATTTGCCATGTGCCAGGAGTGTATGTATGAAAACCAGTGGGGCATGACATGTAACGGCATAACCTGGCAGTGTCCTGACTGTGGGGAACAGAATGGGTTTGGGAATCAATAGCCATACTAGCCAGTTTAACACTAAAGCTATCTTCTGATTTTAACTGAGTTTGCATGACCGTCAAGACCTTCGACTTCAGCAAGGGTAATTACATCATCGGCCTCTTTTTCAAAGGCTTTTTTTGAATATTGTATAAGATTAGTCTTTTTTGTAAAGTTTTCAACGGAAAGTGCTGATGAAAATCTTGCTGTTCCTGCTGTTGGAAGAACATGATTGGGACCTGCAATATAATCACCCATCGGCTCAGGACTATAGGGCCCTAAAAATATTGCTCCGGCATTATTAATTTTTCCAATGTAATCAAAGGCTTTTTTTACAATTAACTCAAGATGTTCTGGAGCAAGTCTATTGGAAAGCTCTATTGCAGTATTAATATCAGGTACTATCATGATTGCACCAAAATCCTGAATCGATTTTAAAGCAATATTTTTTCTGGATAGCTTCTCTAATTGCTCCATAACTTTAATTTTGGTTCTGTTTGCAATATCTTCTGAGTCGGTTATTAGAATTGCAGATGCCATAACATCATGTTCTGCCTGGGATAGAAGGTCAGCCGCAATATAGTTCGGGTCTGCATCATTGTCAGCAATAATAATAATTTCACTTGGTCCTGCAATCATATCAATACCCACTTGCCCTGATACAATCTTTTTTGCAAGCGTAACATATACATTACCGGGACCCACTATCACATCTACTTTCGGGATTGTTTCAGTTCCATAGGCAAGTGCTGCAATTGCCCAGGCACTTCCTGCCTTAAACACATTATCAATACCAATTCTTTTTGCAGTGGCAAGCATATATGGGTTGATTTTACCATTTTCCATGGGCGGAGTTACCAGTGATAAGGATTTTACTCCGGCAACCTTTGCAGGAATTGCCCCCATGAGTATGGAAGATACAAGGGGTGTTCTCCCACCTTTTGCACCGGGAGCATAAATGCCGGCTGCATCAACTGGTTTTACCATCTGCCCCAGCATCACACCTTCTCTTGGTGTGTCAATCCAGGAATTTTGATTTTGTTTTAAATGAAAAGACTCAATTTGTGTTGCTGCCCTGTCAAGTGCTTTTAAAAATTTTTTATCAACATTTTGGCAAGCTTCCTTAATTTCACTCGGATAAACTTTTAAGGACTGTTGAGTTACATACTTTGAATCAAACTTGTTTGTGTAATAACAAACAGCCTTATCGCCATTTTTTTTAACAGCTTCAATATATGTATTAACATCGTCATGGTCTTGTTCTGTAAAGCCAAGACCCCTCTCTATTGTTTCAAGAACTTTTTTTTCAGCTGTGTCTGAAGGATAGTGTAATATTTCCATATTATATATAATTTCCAATATTTATATAAAAATGATCCATCTAATTTATTACCAAAGTTTATAACAAAAGTCTATTTTAAAAAATATTATCTGGTAGATAAAAGTCATTGGACAGGAAGTTTAATTGTAAACATAGTACCTTTGCCAATGTCTGATTTAACTGTCATCTCGCCTGCATGATCTTCTGTAATAATAAAATAAGAGATTGAAAGCCCAAGCCCTGTTCCCATATTTTGTTTTTTTGTTGTAAAAAAAGGTTCAAAAACTCGATTAATGGTTTTTTTATCCATTCCAGGACCATTATCTTTAATTTCCATACATACCATATTGTCAATAAGATAAAGTCTTATTATGACTTGTAAAGAGCCTTGATTCTCTTTATTTGGAATAAAAGCCTGGGTACTATTTTTTAAAATATTAAAAACCACCTGTTGAATTTTGCTTCCTTCACAGGGAATTTTGGGCAGTCCAGGATCATATTCTCTTATTATTTCCAGATTCTTAAACCTGTTTTCCGTTTTTAAGCCATGATCTGTCTGGATAAGCTTAATGGTGTTATCCACTTGCTCACTAAGGCTTTGTAGTGATTTCCCCGCATTACTCTTTTTTGCAAAACTTAGCATATTATCTACAATTTTGGCAGCCTGGATCCCAGCTTGATTTATCTTTTTAACATGTTCCAAAATCTTTCTCTCATCCATATAGGATTTTATGCAGTCCATTGTTGTTCCGGCTGCTAAAGCTGCCTTTTCATTTGCCGGGAACTGTTTTGTAAGGCGATTATATACAACCTGGGCGTTCTGCATCATTCCTGCAAGCGGGTTGTTTATCTCATGTGCCATACCTGCTGCAAGCCCGCCAACAGAAATCATTTTTTCTGTTTGAATTAAAATTGACTCAACCTTGACTTGCTTTGTTACATCATCAACTCTGATTACAGCACCCTGAACTTCTCCTGTAACTAATGGAAAAATTGTAATATCTTCATAAAACAATTCACTATCTATTTGATAAGACACTCTTAAAGTCTCTTGAACTGTTCTGTCTGTCATGGCCTTGTCAATCTTTTTGTGATGGTGTTTCAATTTTGGCAGGGCAGTATACAAATTTTGCCCCTCTGCTTTTTTTGCTGACAATCCAATGCTCTCTTCAGCTTTTTTATTAAACATTGTTATGTTATAGTTGATATCTATTCCCACCAGTATTGACGGCATGGAGTTAATAATACTGATCAAATTGTTCTGAAATTGTTTCAATTTTTTCTCGGCTTCTTTACGCCGGGTAATATCCAGCAGGGAAACAAGACCTGCAAGTTTACCATGGAACTGGATACTGTTTCCCTCAATATATATACATTTTTCCTTTTTTTGCTTGGTTATCAATTTGATCTCATATCCAGATGGTGCTGGAAGACCTTTCTGCCTCAAATCCGAATTTCTTTTTAACATATCTCTGTACTCAGGAGCAAAAATATCCCAAAAAGTCTTTCCTTCACGCTCTTCAAAGGAATATCCTGTAATTTTTGCGATGGCAGGGTTAGAATAAACAAGCTTGTTATCCTGGTAAAGGACAATACCTGTTGATGAAGTTTCTGCAAGGGTTCTAAATTTATATTCGCTCTCTTTAAGAGATTCTTCCCACTGTTTACGATCAGAGGTGTCTATGATAACTCCCCTCAATCCTGTTTGTCTTCCCTCTTTTTCTATGGAAGAGGTCTTGATTATACCTGGGAAAAAAGAGCCATCTTTCCTTAAAAAATTGTATTCTTTTGCCCCATCTGTCTCTGCAGTCTTGGTGCCGGGGGTGTTGCTGTCAACTATTTCTGTTTTGCACTTTTTCACTGCAATCAAGTCAACGCAATTAACTCCTTTTTGAATATCTTTTTTTGTATATCCCAGCATCTTAACTGTTTTTGAATTGGCATATGTTATTGTCAACTCTTCATCTGTTTCAAATATTGCTTCTGGCAAAAGTTCAGCCAGATCTCTGAATCTTTTTTCACTCTCAGTCAATTCATCCATCATGCGCTTTCTCTCAATTGCAAAAGCTATTTGATTGGATATAAAAATAAACATTTCAAAATCTTTCTGACTGAAATACTCAGGGTCATGATAATCTTGTACAGCCATAACCCCTAAAACCTTGTTCTGGACAATTAACGGCACTCCAATCCATATTTTACTGCTTGTTCCAATGGATTTACCCTGGTGCCTTGCTTCTATTAATTCTTCTTCATTCAAAAGCAGCGGTTTTGCAGATAATATCACTTTTCCTGTTAAAGAGCGGGTTGTTTTAAAATCTTTGATGTATGAAAACTCTTTATCAAATTGATCCTTGAAATATGGAAAAGATATAGCCTTGGTTTTATCATCAAAGATTCCAATGAAAAAGTTTGGTAAACTGATGATTTTATCTAACGCATTGTGAATAAACGCATAGAGGTCTTCAAGACTTGTTGTCGTGCTCACAGCTTTGATAATATCAAAAAGAATTTGGTTTATTTTTTCTGCTTTAGCATGGGCTTTAATTTGTTGTAAAAGCTCTTGGTATGAAGGTTTTTTTTTCATCATACTAACTCAACACACTCAAATTGGTCTTTTACTTTGGAAAGACCGGGTATTATGGTTTGGGTGCTCTCAATTCCAGGGATTGTTCTTATTTTCTGCTCTACAAACTGACCAATTACTTCAGCATCTGATGCAAGCAGATCCCTAGTCAGAGAGATTTTAATCAGGATATCAATGTTCCCATGTACTGCGTGAACCTCTGTAACTCCTTCAACCTTAAAAATTTTTTCAACCAGTTTACTCTCTTTTGCAACTTTAGTATTAATAAAGACAAAAGCTGTAATTGTTCGTTTCATTTCAGGATATTCAGGATTGCTTTTTTCAAGCATCTGTTTTCTGAAAGATTCCATGCTCCCCGGAAGTTGTTTATATAATCCTATTCCATATTTCCGTTTAGCTTTTCGACTCCAATGGGTAAAAGAGACATAGGCATAAAGGTCAGATATTGATCGTTTGGGGAAATATTTTAAAAGTCCACCTCTTTGTATTATTGCAGTTAGAGGGATATAAATAGTATCATACCAGTCTTGGGCAGCCCTCTTAATATCAACATCCTCTTCTGAATCAGTTTTCAAATAGTTCAAATGTTTTTTAATCTGCTTTTCAAGATATCTGTATTTTCCAACCTCTGTGAGTTCTATTTTATCAGGAAGTCCGGTTGTTTTTAAAAATGCATATTTCTCCATGTAAAGTAAATTCTCAAGATTCTTTTTTGAAGATATTAGTTCAGTTACATTTGCATCAATATCCTGACGACCCAAGGATTTTGCTGCTGCAACTCTATGGTTTCCATCTAAAATATAGAATTCATCCCGTATCTGGTAAAGTTTAATTGGTGGAAATGATTTTTGATCAAGCATTGCCTGTTTAATGGATTTAAACCGTGGAGATTGCTCTTTTGTTTTAAAATGAAATCGCGAATCAAAATCTTTATATTTACCAACACTTCCAACTATTTTATTTAAATCAATCCTTAAAATACCACGTTCAACAATTTTACAATCATCTTCCTTTGCCTTTGCATCATGGAAGGATTTAACATTATCAACAGCCCTGTCTGCCTTTATATTAAACAGCTTTTTTAAAAATTTTTCCATTTTAATACTCCAGGATGTTGTACCCGCAAGTGTTTATTACTTCTGTTTCTCCTTTAAGTGTAACACGCTCAAATGGGTTGTTAAAGTTTTTATGTATGTGCCCATGAATAAAAAATTTTGGATTTTGCTTTTCTATTAACTTAACAAAGCATTTAAACCCCCTATGACACAAATCTTCAGCATCATGAATATGGCGGGGAGGAGCATGGGTAATGATAATATCAACACCTTTACTTATAAAAAAAGTAAACCACATACTGCGTATGGCGGTTTTCATCTCTTTTTCCGTATATTGATTCTCTTTGCCATTATACCACATGGAGCCGCCAAAACCCGCTATTTTTATTGAATTAAACCGTACAAGTTTTTTATGAATATCTTTACACCCTTCAGGAGAGTAACCTTTATGCCTTATATCATGATTCCCTTGTACATAGTATAGCGGGGCTGTAAGTTTTTCTCTTAAAAACAGTAAATATTCAGGCTCAATATCACCACAGGAGAGTATAAGATCGATTGGCTGAAGAGTGTTCTCTTCAATCTTTTTATCAAGGGATTTTTCAATAAAATCTGAAACAGTCAAAATTCTCATGGTGTCTTTCCAGTTCAAATTAAAAATTAACGATATAATAATTTAGTGTTTGAGGTCAATTGTTTTAATTTTTGGATTCAATAATCAGGTAAAAGAGAGGGATAAAAGGTTAGATATGATCTAAAAAATGGGTGTCAATGTCGCCTTTTTGAAAGGCTTTATTTTTTAATACTTTTTTAAAAAAAGGTATTGTTGTTTTAATTCCGTTTATTTGAAATTCATCCAATGCTCTCTGCATGCGATTGATGGCAGAAGGTCTGTCTTTAGCCCACACAATGAGTTTTCCAATAAGAGAGTCGTAAAAGGGACCTACCATATACTTATCATGGATATGGGTATCAACCCTGACTCCTGGACCACCCGGGAAGATTATGGATTGGATTTCACCGGGGCATGGCATAAAGTTGTCATCCGGGTCTGAAGCATTGATCCTGCACTCCATTGCCCAGCCATCAACATTAATTTCATCCTGATTGATCTCAAGCTTCCTGCCTTGTGCAATAAGAATCTGCTGCTGAACAATATCAATCCCTGTAATCATTTCAGTGACAGGGTGTTCAACCTGCACCCTGGCATTGACTTCCATGAAATAAAAATTTTTATCTTTATCCACCAGGAACTCCATGGTTCCAGCATTGAAGTACCCAATGGATTTTGCAATTTTTAAAGCTGTTTTTCCAAGAGTTGCACGCAGTTTATCATCCACAAAACAGGAAGGCGCCTCTTCAATGAGTTTCTGATACCTCATCTGGATACTGCATTCACGCTCGGCAAAGTAGATATAATTTCCTGACATGTCACCTAAAATCTGGATTTCGATGTGGCGGGGTCTTTTAATATACTTTTCAAGATAGATGTCAGGATTTCCAAAAGCTGCTTTTGCTTCTCCCGATGATATGGAAAAGGCTTTAATAAGTTCTTCTCTTGTATGCGCAACTCTCATACCTCTGCCGCCTCCGCCGCCAGAAGCTTTTAAAATAACAGGGTATCCAACTTTTTCAGCAACATCACCTGCCATATCAGGAGAAGAAAGAATATCATCACTGCCCGGAATTACAGGGATACCAAGATCAATTAATGTCTGTCTTGCCGATGATTTATCACCTGCTTTCTCAATGCTTTTAACAGAGGGTCCAATGAAAATCAAATTATTGTCCTGACAAGCCTTTGCAAAGTCGGCATTTTCAGACAAAAATCCATATCCGGGATGAATGGCATCAGCTTTTGTTTTTTTTGCAGCATCAATGATGTTGTCAATATTTAAATAGCTCTTGTAACTTAAGGCAGGTCCTATATTGACAGCAGCATCAGCATATTTGACATGGAGGCTTTCCTTGTCTGCATCGGAATAAACTGCAACACTCTCTATATCCATCTCTTTGCAGGCACGGATAACCCTGATTGCAATTTCCCCCCTGTTTGCAATCAAAATGCGCTTGATTTCCATCTGTTTCTACTCTTTTTCAATGCTAATAAGAGGTTGATTTTTCATGACAGGCTCTTCGTTTTCCACCAGGATTTCCTTTACAATGCCTGAATATTCACTTGAAAGTTCTGTAAATATTTTCATGGACTCAATCACACACACAATATCAGAAGCTTTGATTTTTTGTCCGATTTTTACCAGGGGAGGTTCACCTGGGGCTAAAGCCAGGTAAAAAGTTCCCATGACCGGTGATGTAACTTTATAAGTTTTGTCACCCATAGCTCTCTCCTTTTATCTGAATGATGACTATCTTTAAAATATACTTGACATATATTTATTTTCATGTCAAGCATATATTTAGTTGCTCTAAACCTGAATTAATAAGGATCGCCATTCAAATGAAATCAGTAGCATCAATTCAAAAAATCCCAAAACAACCCCTTGCTGTAATTGCCTATGAGACCATTGTTAAAAAAATAATCTGCCTTGAGTATCAACCGGGTCAGCTTCTTGAAGAAAATCAGCTTGTGGAAGATTTGGGAATTGGCAGAACCCCCATCAGAGAATCCATTGTAAGGCTGCACAGCGAAAAAATGGTGGAATCCCATCCAAAAAAAGGGGTTATTGTCAGACCCATCACGCTTCAAAACACCAAAGCGATGTTTGAAAGTATGTTGGTCTTTGAATTTGGTGTAATTGATGTGGCAATTACCAAGGATTCCTCTTCCCTGATAAAAAAAATGGTTGAATCAAATAAGGCTGTTAAAAAAGCTATTATCTCAAATAAAGTATTTGATCTTGTGGAGGCTAACCATGAATTCCATATATATTTTGCAGAGTGTTCTCAAAACGAATTTCTAATCAGAGCTGTGAATGATGTCCGAAAAGAAGCTAAAAGACTCTCCTATCTCTCCTATGACAATATTATTGACCCTGAACGACCCCTTGAAACCCACTATCAATCTGTTGTACAGGAACACGATCAGATCATAGACAGTCTTGCTGCTAAAGATGGGCTAAAGCTTAAACAACTTTTTAAGGAGCATATTGACACTTTCAGGCAGAGGATAATACTTTTTATGACATCTTAAAATATCCTTTGCATGGCAGTGCATATAATATCAATAGAAAAGAAAAGGAGAATTAAATGAAAAAGTTATTAATTGTTTTGACAGCAATGATGTTTTTTGTGACAATTTTTTCCACTGCCCAGGCAAAAACAAAATGGGATCTGCATCTGAATTATTCAGCTGGCAACTTCCATTCCCAGGGAGCACAAAGGTTTGCCGATAGAGTTGCCAAAGCCACCAATGGCGAATTGACAATTGTGTTGCATCCTGGTTCATCCCTTGGTTTTAAAGGTCCTGAACTTTTAAGAGCTGTTGCCGAAGGACAGCTTGCCATTGCTGAGGTTCCTACAGGAATGGTTGAAGGAGATGCACCTGTTCTTGCATTGACTGCCCAGCCATTTATTTCTGCCAATGCCTTTGAACAACGTCTTCTTTATCAACTTGCAAAACCAAAATATGCAAAAAAATTAAAAAAATTCAACCAGATGAGTCTCTACACCTCTGTCTGGCCTTTTTCCGGTATTTACACCCAGAGACCAATAAAATCCGCATCTGATCTAAATGGTCTTAAAATGAGGGTATATGATGGTACCGGACTTGCTTTTGGGAAAGCCACAGGCATTGCAGCAAGAAAAATGCCATTTTCAGAAGTGTATCCTGCCATGAAAGCAGGTCTTATGGATTCAATGTACACCTCTTCTGTTTCAGGTGTTGATGCAAAAGCGTGGGAAGTATTAAAATATTTTACTCCCATCAACATTGTGGGTCCTGTAAACATGATCAATGTAAACATGGATGCATGGAATAAATTAGATGAAAAAACCCGGACAACAGTTCTTGAAATCGCAGCTGAGATGGAAGATGAAATGTGGAACCTTGCAGGAGACATGGATCGTAAAAGCCGCGCCACTCTTGTTAAAAACGGTATGATCATTGACAATATAAGCTCTCAATTCCGGGCTGAGCTCAATGCAATTGGTAATAAATTAAGGGATCAATGGGCAAAAAAAGCAGGAGACGATGCCCGATCAATTTTAAAACAATATAACAAAATTACAAATCGTTAAAATATCTTTCCCCCAAATCTTGGAGGATTCAGGATGACACAAACAGCCATGGTATCATTCTCTATCCTCCAGATCACAAGTGGAGACATAAATGAATAAACTTTCAAAGCTTGCCGATGCTTTAAGTGATCTCATGGCAAATATTTCTGCTGTTATTCTCGGGTTGATGACCCTGCTGATACTGATAGAAATTTTTATATGGAACCTGTTTGAAAAAACCACCTTGATTGCAGATGAATACAGTGCCTATGGTCTTGCTGCTATTATTTTCCTGGGGGCAGGATATTGCCTTAAAGAGAAGGGTCATATCAGAATTACCCTTGTTTTAGGTTTTTTACCTGGAGCAGTGGACAGAATCATCACATTTATTGCAACTTTGATTACAACTGTTTTCATGGGATATTTGTGGTGGTATCTTTTTAAAATGGTACAATCTGCCATTAGATATGAATCCACTTCGGGTACTCTGACACATACACCTCTGTGGATTCCCCAAACTGTGATGCTTGTGGGCGCAGCCTGTTTTTTTATCCAGCTTGCTGCAACAAGTCTTAAGACATGGATTGCCATCAAGACCGGGGAGGAGGTTATATAATGGAAACTGACCTTCTATTCATGTCCATTATCGTGTTTGGTGCTCTCTTTTTATGCCTGTCCCTTGGAATCTGGGTTGGTTTTTCCCTTTTTATGGTGGGCTTTATTGGAATGACATTTTTCTCTTCTTTGCCTGCTGGAAACAATATGGCATCCTCGGTGTGGGCAAGCATTGAAAAATGGGAATATGTTGCTCTGCCCCTGTTTATTCTCATGGGGGAGATATTATATAAATCAGGAATTTCTGAAAAACTGTTCAAAGCACTTGTGCCATGGCTTTATCGTCTCCCTGGTGGACTGTTGCTCATGAATATTGTCTCCTGTACACTTTTTGCTGCAGTATCTGGTTCCAGTGCTGCAACCACTGCAACTGTGGGGCGTATTACCCTGGCTGAATTTGACAAGCTTGGATATGATAAAAGCCTTTCCATGGGATCCCTTGCCGGAGCTGGAACCCTTGGTTTTCTAATACCACCGTCATTAATCATGATTGTCTATGCGATTTTAGCCGAGGTTTCCATAGGAAAAATGTTCATCGCAGGTATTTTACCGGGGTTGCTTTTAGCAGGTATTTATTCTGCCTATATTATTTACCGGGGAATAAGAAATCCGGAAATTGCACCCAGTGGTAAGGAGAGCTACTCCTGGAAAGAACGCCTGCTGGGACTCAAAGATCTTGCCCCGATATTGATACTTATATTAATGGTGTTGGGCAGTATTTACGGAGGATATGCCACACCTACGGAAGCTGCAGCTCTTGGAGTTTTTGGCGCTCTGGTCTTTGCTGTCACAAATAAACAGATGACCCTGAAAATACTTCTTGAATGTCTGAAGGGAGCTGTCAAAACCAATGCCATGATCATGCTCATTGTGGTGGGTGCGGGTTTTTTATCCAGAACAATGGGATTTTTGGGAATTCCTGCTGCCATAACCCAGGCGATAAATCAGATGCACTTGTCTCCCTATATGCTCATGCTTCTTCTTGGTGGGGTTTATATTGTTTTGGGCTGCCTTTTAGACGGATTTTCCATTGTTGTAATGACTCTTCCCATTGCCCTCCCCATGGTGACAGCCGCAGGATTTGACCCCATCTGGTTCGGAATATATCTTATATTGATGGTGGAAGTAAGCCAGATTACACCACCTGTAGGATTCAATCTGTTTGTTATTCAGGGATTGACAGATGAGCCTATATTAAAGGTTGCAAAATATGCGCTGCCTTTCTTTTTTCTAATGCTGTTAACAACTGTTATTATTACTGCCTTTCCACAAATTGCATTATATCTGCCTAAGTTAATGGTGGGCAAATAGACAAGGAGATATTTGATGAAAACCATGGATCTAAACTGTGATATGGGAGAAAGCTTTGGTGCATACAAACTTGGAATGGATGAAGAGGTAATGTGTTATATTACATCGGCAAACATTGCCTGTGGATTCCATGCAGGAGATCCTGTTGTCATGAATAGGACCATTGCCATGGCAGCGAAAAACAGTGTTGCCCTGGGTGCTCATCCTGGATACCCTGACCTTGTGGGCTTTGGTCGCAGAAGCATGGCATTGACAACAGAAGAAATTAAAAACTCTCTTGTATACCAGATTGGTGCAATCAAAGGTTTTTGTAAAGTGCATAATGTATTGCTTAATCATGTAAAACCCCATGGAGCGCTTTACCTTGATGCCGTTGAAAATAAAACCATTGCGAGAGCTGTTGCAAAAAGCATTATGAGCCTGGACCCTGATTTAAGATTTATAGCACTGGCAGGTGAAAAAGGAAAAACCATGGGTCGTATTGGGGAGGAGCTTGGGCTTAGAGTGGTCTATGAAGCATTTCCAGACAGGGCATACACTCCACAGGGAACCCTGGTGTCAAGAAAAGAGCCCGGGGCTGTTATCTCAGACCCTGATCTTGTTGCAAAAAGAGCCCTTGACATGGCAAATGGTTTCATAAAAGCAATTGATGGTACAATGATTGAACTCTCTGTTCAAACTTTATGCGTCCATGGAGATAACCCATCGGCAGTAAACCTTGTTAAAAATATAAAAAAAAAACTTGAAGCAAATAATATAAAAGTTGTACCCATGGGAAGGATTCATAAAGGATGAGTAAAACCAAGGGCGAAAAGCTTGTTTTCCGATATGCAGGGGAGAGAGGTCTGCTAATTGAATTTGGGCAGGATATTAATCCTGAAATTAATGCCAGAGTGAGAGCCATGGCAGCAGCATTGGAGAAAAATACTCCAATGGGTGTCACTGAAATCATACCTGCCTATAGATCCCTTTTATTAACATTTGATCCCTTATTAACCCATCCTGAAAGAATAAAAACTAAAGTCAAAAGCATTGACAATATACTTAAGATAGATATTGAATCTTCCAGAGTTGTAAAAATCCCGGTTTGTTACAGCAAAGAGTATGGTCCTGATATGGAAAATGTAAAAGACTCCTCTGGGTTAAATGCGCAAGAGATCATTAAGCTTCACAGCCAACCTGAGTATCTCATCTATATGATAGGTTTCACTCCGGGATTTGCTTTTCTGGGCGGGCTTAATAGAGACCTGTTTACTCCAAGACTTGAGACACCCAGAATGGCAGTCCCTGAAGGCTCTGTTGGTATTGCAAATAACCAGACAGGCATGTATCCCATTACAAGCCCGGGCGGGTGGCAGATTATCGGGAGAACGCCATTAAAACTTTTTGCACCCCATCGGGAAAAACCATTTCTTTACAAGGCTGGCGATAAAATCAAATTTTTTCCAATCTCCCCACAAGAGTATAAAATACTGCAAGAGCAGGAGCAAAATTAATGGATAAAATAAAAATTATAACTCCAGGGGGATATACAACTATTCAAGACAAGGGACGATTTGGATTTCAGCACATGGGAATTCCTGTTTCAGGGGTTTTGGACGACTTTGCTTTTACCATGGCAAATTTATTGGTGGGCAACCATGGGAATGCTGCTGTTATGGAGCTTACGGTCATGGGACCATCCATTGAGATTAGAGAAAAAATGGATATTGCCTTAACAGGTGCCAAAATGAGAATGGTTGTTAATGACAATCTTCAGGAGCAGTGGTGTTCCATCAGGGTAAAGCCGGGAGATATTGTTAATATAAGCCAGGTACAGGCTGGATGCCGTGCTTATCTCAGCTTTAGCGGAGGCATCAGTCTTCCTGAAGTTATGGGAAGTTTTTCCACCTATGCAGGGGCAAAAATTGGTGGCTTTAAAGGACGTCCCCTGCAAAAAGGTGATACTCTTGCAACTTTTGATGCTCCTTTGTTAAAAAGGGAGAGGGTACTCTTAAAAAAATTTATCCCTGATTATCCAACCCATGTCTGCTTGAGAGCAATTCTTGGACCCCAGGATCATTATTTTGGACAAAGTCTTAAAACCCTGTTTTCTGAGGAATATATGGTAACTGCCAAGGCAGACCGCATGGGATATCGATTGCAGGGTAAACCTCTTCCCATTAAACACAACATGCCCAAAAGCATTATTTCAGAACCATCCATGCCCGGAAGCATCCAGGTACCCCCCAGTGAACAACCCATCATCCTTTTAGTGGAACAGACAGTTGGTGGATATGCAAAGATTGCAACAATTATCTCTTCAGATATTGCAGCAGTTGCCCAGGTAACTCCCGGAGACACCATCAGGTTTGAAAAAATTGATATTAACAATGCCATTGTCATTGCCATTGAAAGAGAAAAAATCATTAACACAATAAAAGAGACCCTTTAGCTTTCCTGCAAAAGGAATCCTTCTACAAATTGATCAATATCACCATCTAAAACTCTATCCACATCACCCACCTCAATATTTGTTCTATGATCTTTAATTAATCTGTAAGGGTGGAGAACATAGGAGCGAATCTGGCTTCCCCAGGCTATATCATCCTTGCTGTCATGCATCTCCTGCTTTTTTTTATCCTGCTTCTCTTTTTCAAGCTGGTAAAGTCTTGATTTCAGGACTTTCATTGCAATCTCTTTGTTCTTGTGCTGGGACGGCTCCTGCTGGCATTGGGCAACAACACCTGTGGGAACATGCGTTATTCTCACGGCACTGCTGGTCTTGTTTACATGCTGCCCTCCTGCTCCACTTGCCCTGTAGACATCAATTCTCAAATCTGACTCTTCAATATCAATTGTGATCTCATCTTTGATCTCAGGGTATACAAAAACAGAAGCAAATGATGTATGTCTTTTTCCCGCAGCATTAAAAGGAGAGATGCGGACCAGGCGGTGAACTCCTGACTCGACTTTTAAAAAACCATAACAATTGTATCCAGCCACTCTGAATGTAACCCCTTTGATGCCAGCTTCATCTCCAGGTTGATAATCAATAATCTGAAAACCAAAATCTTTTTTATCAACCCATCTTGAATACATTCTGAAAAGTATCTCTGCCCAATCCTGGGAATCTGTACCTCCGGCACCTGCATTTATGGAGACAAGGGCATCCTTGGAGTCATCCTCTCCATCCAGAGTAATATTAATGGAAAACTGCTTGATTTTTTTCTCAAGAACAAATATCTGCTTTTCAGCTTCTTTCAAGGATTTTTCATCGGACTCTTCCAGGGATAGTTCAAGAAGAGTATCAGCATCTTCCACCTCAGTAAAAATGCCCTCGCACTCCTCAATAAGTTCTGATATTCGGGTACGCTCTTTTAGTATCTGGGTTGCCTTATTCTGATCATCCCAGAAATCTTCTTTTGCTATAAAATGTTCAAGCTCTTTTAATCGTTTTTCTTTTACAGGAAGGTCAAAGATACTCCTTGAGTTTATCAATCTTTACATAGAATTCATCTATTTTTTGTTTTTGCTCTGAAGACATATTCAAGTTTCTCCCTATATTAATCTAAAGCTTTTTTCTCAAGCCTTGGCATTAATACCATATTTATCACAAAACAGGTAAAAATTGCAATGGTGCATAAAATAGCAAAAATATCTCCATAAATTGTATAAAAACTCTTGATCTTTAATATTGGCAAATTATGGACAAGACTTGCTTCAACAAAAAGTTGTGTTTTTTTAAGAACTTCTCCCTTTGGATCAACAAAACCGCTTATTCCTGTATTTGCTGCCCTTGCAAGGCTTCTTCTGTTCTCAATTGTCCTGAATACTGCCATGGAAAAATGCTGCTCAGCAGCTGAGGAAGCTCCAAACCATGCATCATTGGTAATTGTCAATAATACATCTGCTCCTTTTTGAACAAATTTTCTTGAAAGAGAGGGAAAAATAATTTCAAGGCAGATAAGAATACCAGCATTATTTACACCAAACGCTAGCGGCTGGGTGTCACACTTTCCTTGAGTAAAATCCCCGGTCTGCTCTGTAAGCTTGCCAAGAAAAGTCATGTATTTACCCAGGGGGACATATTCACCAAGAGGTACAAGATGCACCTTGTCATATTGTCCTGTTTGAACACTGAATTTATCCAGCATATATGCCCTGTTAAAGTATTTTGTCTCCTCATTATCCCTCTCAAAAGCCGGGCTTCCAACCAAAAAGGAAGTCTTTGCCTTTCTCACGCAAATATCAACTTTATCAGAAAGCTTTTTTGAAACCCCATAATAAAAGGGCAATGCAGTTTCCGGCCAGATAATAAGGTCAGGGTTTTCTCTGGAAACCTTTTCAGATAGACCAGAATATATCTCTATGGTGTTATTTAAATGTTTTTTGTCCCATTTTACATCCTGTCTGATATTTCCCTGCACTACTGCTAATTTTGTATGGGCAGCATTTTTTATCAAAATATCAATTTCATTTTTCCTTAAGTTTCCATATAGGAAAAGAGAGAAAAAAATTATTAAAATAGAAATTCCTGACAAGACAACTTTTCTCCTCTCTTTTTGGAAATTAATTACCAATAAAGCAAAAAATGCATTTATCAAAACAATGAAAAATGATATGCCATATATACCCGTTATATCAGCTATCTGAATAAAATAATTATTTAAATACTGACTATATCCCATAAGACACCAGGGTAATCCTGTTAAAAAATAGTTGCGTAAATATTCAAGGGCAACCCAGAGACCTGCTGCAAAAAACGGCATGGTAAAAGAGTTAAATTTAAATGTTCCGATTACCAGGGAAAATATTCCAAAATAGAGTGCGAAATAGAGGCAGAGCAATACCAGCAATGAGACTGCAATCAGTATATTAAGATGCCCATAGGTATGCATTGTGCCTGTAAACCAATGTATCAATGTTAGAAAATGTACAAAGCCTGCAACCATTCCTGCGGCAAATCGCTCTTTTTTCCCCATATTTTCAATACAGATAAGAAGAGGGACTAATCCAATAAATGCCAGGGGATATAAATTTGCTCCGGGAAAGGCAAGAGCCAATAAAAACCCACTTAAAAGCGCAGGAAAAAATCGAGTAAGATATGCCTGCTTAAAGTTATAATTTATCATCTAATCATCTATCCATTTAAAATCAAGAGCATGTTTATTTACAATAGTAAATGCAGTATGGAATTAACAAAGAAAGACATTTATGTCAAATGTGTCCCGCCCTTGAAACAAAGAAAAATCAGCTTGACAAATTATATTTTCCTATCTTATAGTCTCTGGAGATGTGAAATTATCTCCTTTTGAGAAAAGTAATAGAAAAAATATCAATCCACTCAAAATGGATGCTACTTTAATAATCTTAGTCGGTGCTCAATAGAACCGACTAAGCAAAGCCAGGAGCCTTTTACAAAAATCTGCTTTACTAAGTTAAACCCTCTGCTGCCAAAAACAAAGAGGGAATAATGTGATTAAAGAATGAATATTGGGAGGTATTGATGGAAGGAAACATTATGATAATTTTGGGGATCCTGACACTCTGTTCTCTATATACCTGTACGGCAATATCCTTTTTAAAATCCAGAATTCCAAAGAAAAAAAGAGAATATGAGCGTATTCGCCGCTTGCTAGGTATTGCAGAATCAACACAAGACAAAGAGGACAAAATTATTTCCGCTATTTTCCACGATGAATTTAATGGGAGTGATTATTTACTGCCGGTCCTTTTTGTGACCATATTCAGCGCGCTTGGCTTCTGGGTGCTTTTTTCCGGTGAGCAACCTATCATATTAACAGGGATTTTTCACTGCTCTGATGGAGATGGAGCAGCTCTGACAAGTTATATGAATAAGAGTCTGGTTTGTATTGCCATGGCTGTTCTTGGCAGCTACATCTGGTCTATTCAGTATATTGTAAGAAGGTTAATCAATTTAGACCTTATCCCAAATGCATTTTACAGTATTGGAACCAGAATGATTCTAGCAACTTTTATATCTGTGATCCTTCACCATTTAATTGAGTCTTTTGATGATCCATTTAAAAGAGAATTGCTTGATATTTTGCCCATTCTTGCTTTTTTTACAGGTATTTTTCCCCAAAAAATCCTAAAATATATTCAGGAAAAATCTCTCTTTATGCTGAAAAAAGAGAACCGGGCAAATCCATTGCCTTTGGAAATGATTGAAGGTATTAATTTGTTCCATCGGGTACGACTTGCCGAAGTCAGCATTGATAATGCCCAGAATCTTGCAAATTCAAATATGAGAGAACTGATTGTTAGAACCCCATTTAATCCACTCCTTTTGTTTGACTGGCTCTCCCAGGCAAAGCTATATATTTATGCAAAAGAGAATATTGAGAATTTGCGCAACTCCTCCATCAGAACAAATTTTGATTTAATAGAAGCCCATAAGAGAGGTGAGCTTAATATTGTGTCTAAAGTATCTGGTATAGACATAGAAGAGCTTAAAATCCTATATGGATCTGTGGAGGCTGATTTGCAAAATAGCTTTCTTGAAAAAATACGTGGTAATCTAATCAGTCTCTAGCTGTCTTTTAGTGTTTATAAAAGAGATCAGAGGTTTTGAGTATCAACAGGTGCTCTTTTTAACCAATGGGGGAGATAATACAATGGATATGGAAAGGAGAAACAAAAAGTTTGCTTCAGGAGAGTAAGGGATTTGAGGCACTAATGGCGGAAATAGGCACTGAATAATTCTTAACTTAAAGGAGAATAAAAAATGTCAAAATTACTTATTTTCAGCTTTGATGGTACAAGTAATGAACCTTCCGATGCTAAGCAAGATGTGGATTATAAAGGAGCAAAAGAGGATGATAACATTACAAACGTATTGAAATTTCACTTGATGCTGGGTGGGGATTTACTGCCAAAGAAAAGTGGTAGTGATTATGTTTCCAACTGGTCTGATACTGATCAACGTGTATTTTATTATCATGGTGTTGGTACCTATGGATCCCGGCTGAAAAGGCTTTATAATACAATTCTGTCTGCTGAAAAGTCAGATGTTGCAACAATTCTTCGTAATGCAATGGAGGATTTTAAGGACAGCTATGAAATCGGTGATAAACTTCTGGTTACAGGGTTTAGCAGGGGTTCGGCATTGGCAAGGCGATTTGTGGCGTTGGTAGAAAAAAATCATGTGAAAAAAGCTGAGTCTGATCAAAAGTATGCGGATATTGAAAAATTTGTATATGAAGCTCTGTATGATACTGTTGCCAGTATTGGATTTCCAAATATGTCGAAATCTGACCGACCTGACTCTGATGTTGTGTTTGAAAATGGTCACACTCTACCCGGGAATGTAATCAAAGCCCTCCACTGTATCAGCATGGATGATAAGCGACATGCTTTTCAACCTACATTAATGAACTTTCAAAAAGGTGTTGTCCATGAAGTCTGGTTTGCAGGCGCACACTCTGATGTAGGAGGTGGGTATTACAGGGATAGATTATCAGATATGTCACTGGAATATTATCTGCAGTGGATTTCCGATAACATACCAGAGGTAAAGTGCTCAATGCCTACTGAAGACATGTTGAGAAAAGCTATACCTGAAGATGTGGATTATGAAATAGGCATGGATGACCTGATGCGTAATCCCAGCCCATTTGGAAAAAATCATCAGCAGGACAGGTTTCCTGTTCTGGATTGGTTTACATTAACGGATCGCCTGTGTTGTGTTATTGAAAATGATAAGCCCACGGATAGACGACCATTGGTTCACTGGTCTGTTGCTTCGCGTATTAATGGTGATGGCGATTATCGACCAAAATCGTTAAAAAATAGAAAACATACCATTGTTTATTCAGATGGAAGGTTGAAAGATTGCACAGGGCTTGCCCAGCATATTGAAACTCCCAGAAGTGATCTGCGGTATTTTGCAAAACCAGATGGCCAGACTGGGGTTCAAAAAGAAGAGGTTCTAGCCTTTGCAAATCAACTATACAATCACAGCGGTTTGATGCTGGAAAAAGGTACAACTTATCGCTTCTCAGTTGATAAAGATCAAAATTGGTATGATGGTACTATTAAATGTGGTCCGGAAGGTTGGAATCGTGGCAACGTAAAAAAAGGGATAGTTGAATTAGGAATTGCAATATTAGAGCCATTTAGGAGGGTACCAGATGCTGACTGGTTTTGTTTGTGTGGCTGCATAACCGATGATGAAAATTCATTTGAGATTGGGAAAGGTCCTGTTGAAGTAAAGATCAAGAAATCCGGTGAATTTTTGCCTTTTGCCAATGACAAGAGGACACACTATGGCAACAATGAAGGCAAGATGAAAATAGTTGTCCAGCGAATCAGTTAAATAGAGTTTTGGAAAAACTACTTTTCAAAAAGAGGCTTGCTCCTTGCAGCAAGAAAACGTTTTGCTATTTTTTTTGTTTGTAAGGAGGAGGGAGGAGTCAAGATCGTAATTTAATTTCTTCTATTGCATCTTTTGCAGCTTCCTGAAGATCTTCAGTCTCCAGGGTTATAAGTTCTTTTTCAATTAAATGGATGTCTTCACTTTTACCTGATTCACCAATGGCATATAAAATATCACCCTTTACATCCATGGCAGCTTTGGGAAATTTTTCCCATAAAAATTTGCAAATCGTATTTGCAAGGTCAAACTTTTTTTCGGCAAGCTCCTCGATTACAACCATGGCACCTAACCGTACAGACCAGATTTCGTGTACAACAAGCTTGATAAACTCTGGGAAAATCATATTTTTTTCTATCATCTGATCTGCAAGCCATGATGCTTTTCCATGTTCAAGGATTCTTCTTAGAGTTGGAGCTTTAAGAGTTGATGAGTCACGATCTGCAAGCACGTCAGTCACTTCTTCCATGGACACACTGCCTGTCCACCTTATATCATCATCCAGAATCAAACAGGGAACAGACAGCACAGAATTTACTGTTGCTTCTTCAGTAAAAATTGCAGGGTCTATTATGCTCAACTCAATATTTTTACATTCATTTGCAATATCAAGCATACCTTCAACCACAACCGGGCAATGGGGGCATGCATTGGCAGCAAATAATTTTAATTTTATGGGGATACTAATTTTATCAAGATTTTTTCTTACTGTGTCTGACAGCTTGAAATTTTTGTTATAAGATTTCAAAGACAAAGCTTTTAAGAACGGTTTTAGCTCATTTGACAATGGTACGGCGGAATATCTGATGTTATCAGTAACCACTATTTCAGGAAGATGGTTTGTGCCTTTTTTCTCTTTTTGAATTGTAATCTTTGAAGCTGATTGAGATAAGGAAGAGAGGAAATCATCAACCAGTGCATCCTCTTTTGAACCTGACTCAATATATTTTATCTCAATATTTTCTTTAAGTTTTGAATTAAAGGATTTAATTGATTCCTTATCTTTATCACTTAATTTATACATAAATTTTGTTATTCTTCTTTTAAGAGTCCTGCTCTTTCAAGTTTAATCTGCATGGACTGATTATTAAAAGGTTTTATAATATAATCATCACACCCGCCTTCAATTGACAATCTAACAGTCTCTTTTTCTGATTTAACAGTAACCATTAAAATTTTAACCTGGTTTTCCTTTGGAATTGCTTTCTCTTTTTCAATAGCCCTGATTCTTGTTAAGACTGTAAGGCCACTCATGTCAGGCATTGAAATATCAAGTGTGATTACATCATATGGATCAGTTCCATCAACTGCGTTAATACTGAACTTTTCTATTGCCTGCTCACCATTTTCAGCCTCTTCACACACACCATACTTACCTAAAATCTTTATCATTTTTTTTCTGCTTACAACCTCATCATCAACTACAAGCGACTTCATTTTGTCCTCCATCAGCCATTACATCTGAAAGATTATATCTGAAAATCAATTGTAAGCAAGATTAAAATCATAAAAAATAATATTTTACCATGGCATTTTTTAATCAAATAGATGGGGTAAATTTTATAGTGCATGGCTGATAATGCGTAAACCATCTAAGGTCAATGATTTTTCCACATTATCAATTTTTTTTGAAACGCTTGATATTAAGGGTGATAGTCCGCCTGTGGCAAGTATCACAGGAGAGAAATTCAGCTCATTTTTCATCCTTTCAACCATACCATCAACTAAAGAAGCATAACCATAAATGATCCCGGACTTTATGCTTTCTGTTGTATCTCTGCCAATCACCTTATCCGGGCTTTGGAATATTTCAACCCGTGGAAGTCTGGATGCTTTTTGAAAAAGAGCTTCGGATGAAATTGCTATTCCAGGAGAGATTGCCCCGCCAATATATTCTCCCTTGGCTGAAATCACATCAAATGTTGTTGCGGTACCAAAATCAACAACAATAAGGGATGTTTTATACTTTGCATATGCTGCTATTGCATTAACTATTCGATCTGCGCCCACCTCATCGGGATTTTTATAAAGCACAGGCATTAATGATTTAACAAGTTTTGGTGTTACCCATACTGGCACCAGGTTGAGATATTTTTTACAAAACGCATTTAAGATCGGTACTGCCGGAGGGACAACCGATGAAATTAAAACTTTGCTGATTGTTTCAGCATTAACAAGTTTGCTGTCTGAGAACAAAGCTTTGAGAAGCACATTAAATTCATCTGCGGTTGTATCTCTAATAGTTTTAATGCGCCAATCCTCAATCAGAATTTCTCCATTAAAAATTCCTATTACAGTATTTGTATTGCCAACATCAATAACTAAAAGCATTTTATCCTCTCTATTGACTATCCTTTCTAGTGAATTTTAACAGTAAAAACTTCAGGCTCAGCATCTGTCATTATCAATTGCAAAGGAAGATTTATTACTGCTCTTCGCACATAAACACCAGATTTTAAACCCTTAACATCAATACTGACCTTAATCTTCTCTTTTAAATCTTTTCTGCTCAGCATATCATGCCCCCCTTTTATTGTTAATACAATCTTTGAAGGGTTGACATTATCACCTCTCTTTGCATTCTTTAGTACTATGGGTATATCTTTAAATGTTTTAATGATCTGTTTTTTCTCTAATGGAATAAAAACTGTTACTATTGCCGGGTCTGATTTAATATTAAAACCTTGTAAATCCACAGGCATTTTCTTCTTAAAGCTTTCATTTGTCTTTGTTAAATCAATGGGTTTTGTTTTAAGACTATTTATGGAGGCAACAATTGATTCAGGACCTGTGATAATTACAGAAGGAGGCTCTATTCTTGCAGACAATGCCACATAGCCTGGAGCTGCGACACCAGCATAGGGAGCAGATATTGTAAAACTCTTTACAACTTTTCTTTCCAGGCTGACTTTTATATAATCAGGGTTTACACCCAATATTTTTACTCCATTTGGGATGAAGATTCTCTTTTTTAAAACAGGAATATAGTATGTTCTCGGGTCAATACGCACCTTTTCACCGGCAGGATCTGATACAAGGTCAGCATAAAGATCGACTAAATATTTAAGATCCATTGTTTTGATTGTTTCAATCTGTTTCCGGGTTCCCCTGACACGAATTTCAAGTTTTTCAACCGAAGGGGAAGTTAATATGAGGTATGAAGGAGTAGAAGAAAATTCAACAGGTAAGAGCAGATTTGTCTCCTCTGGCTTTGAATCGCATCCTGTTACAGTGCTTAATAGTGCAAAACCAACCAAATAAAACAATATCCAATAAATGTTTTTAAAAGTTTTAATGGGTTTACGCACTTTTTATCGAGTCTAATATTTGTACAAAGGGTTTTACCCTTGCAACATCATGGACCCTAACAATATGACCGCCATTCATAAAAACTGCTGCGACAGAGGAA
>Ga0256845_1000499_pt1 | contig 36703 bp, 34 predicted proteins | sample RiftiametaG_FD_189101 | JGI IMG/M metagenome (GOLD analysis project Ga0256845, IMG submission 189101) | Tube worm associated microbial communities from hydrothermal vent at the East Pacific Rise, Pacific Ocean - Riftia | ecosystem: Host-associated > Annelida > Integument > Unclassified ...
AAATTGATCTTTTAAAGCTATCTTTAAAGGGTTATCATGAACCAAACAAATTTCAGTAAAAACACACAAAAAGCGTGTCAAGCAATTATTACCCTTTTTTTAGTAATTACGCTGAATAGTTACGTTTTCTGAAGCATTAAAAACAGTTGGTAAGAATATGATGTTCTTAGATCTGTTCGAAAATAGGATTCAATTTAGAGAAAGAATTATTGAAGTTATTGGTAATGATCTAAACGGATATGTTTTAGAAGATGTGGCAATCGATTATCTTGAACAAACTCCCAAAGCACAACTTGATCCAACCAATATACTTGATTCACAAGGAATTAAAAAAATTACAGAAATAACTGCAACACAAAATGTGGAAACAAATCGCCTTGAGAAAGATGAAGAACTTGCGATCACAAAAAAGAACGTAGAAACACGTGAGGCGATGTTAGCTTTAGAGCGGCAACAAATTGATGCAGAATCTAAGCAAGAGCGTGAAATCGAAACAGTTAGAGCGCGAGAACAAGCCGAAACCAAAAAGGTTCAAGAGGAAGAACGCTTAAAGTCTGATCAAGCAACTATCGAAACTGATGAGCAGCTTTCTATTCGTGAGCAGGTGAAGTTCCGACAAGTTGAAGTGGCTGAGCAAAATCGAGAAAAAGCGGTTGTGATTGAAAAGGAGCGAGTAATCCGTGCTCAACAGATGGAATCAGTTAATCGTGAAAGAGAAGTTGAATTATCGATTATCGATAAAGATAAAGCGTTGGAAGAAGAGAAAAAAATTATTGCACAAACTATCAGTGAACGAATTGCAGTGGAAAAGAAAGTCGTTGAAGAAGAAGAACGGATTAAAGAAGTAAAAGAAGTCTCGGAAGCCGATCGTTTAAAGCAAGTGAAAATCCTTGCCGCTGAAGCAACGGCGCAGGAAGGTTTAGTCCAAATGGTGAAGCAAGCAGAAGCTGAAGAGCAGCAAGCCGTTCATAAATCTCGAGAAATCAATTTAATCGCTCAAGCTGAATTGGAAGCGTCTGCCAAACGTGCAGAAGCGGATAAAAAAATGGCTGAAGGTACTCAAGCGACTCAGGCGGCAAGCGGACTCGCTGAAGCTCATGTCATGGAAGCTAAAGCTGATGCATTTGAGAAAGAAGGGCTAGCGCAAGCTAGGGTTCAGGAAGCAAAAGCAGATTCTTCCAAGAAAGAGGGTATTGCCGAAGCAAAGGTATTGGAAGAAAAATTAACTGCAGAAGCCAGAGGTAATGAAGAGTTAGGTAAAGCGGAAGCGGTCGCGACTAGAGAAATTGGAGTAAGTACGGCTGATGTTCTGCGCGAAAAAGGAAAAGCCGAAGCCGATGCGTTGGTTGAGAAGTTTGCAGCCATGAATAATATGGATACTTCTTCAAGAGAATTTGAGGAATTCCGATTGAATCTTGAATACCAATTGAAAGAAGTACTTGCTTCAATTGAAGCGAACAAAGAAATTTCCAATGACCAAGCGTCAGTATTAGCATCGGCGCTTAAAAATGCCAACATTGATATAGTCGGTGGTCAGGGAGATTATTTTGACAAGCTCGCCAAAGGTCTGGGAGCAGGGAATGCAGTGAATGGATTTATCGAAAAGAGTCCGATTATTCAGGCATTAATGGAGAAGCTATTGGGTGGTGCCAACGTTCCTCAGTTGGAATCAAATAATATTTCTGAAGCGGTAAAACCTTCAACGGACGAGTAGATTAATGGTGTAGAGGTAAAGTTTGCCCCACGCCAACATTAGGTTCTTTAAGGAAAATATTATGGGCAGGAAACCCGGTAATTTGGATTAAAGTAGCACTTTCCATTTTGTTGGGGTTCACAGGCCCACCCTAATCTACATATCATGCTAACCATCACTCCAATATGAATGGTTTTATATAAGCAAATAATCAATCACAGGGATACCATAGTGACAGAGCAAAATTCTATTGTAGAAAACGCCGTGACTGAAGGCGGCGCCTATGAAATTATTCGCCAACGTTTGTCTGAGCAAGGGCGAAAAATAGATTCACTGATCAGTGACATTAATCAGGCGCGCCAAAAAGAATTTGGTACTACGGATATGAAAGTTCTTGGTCGAATGCGACTGAGAACAGAAAATAATTGCCAAGCCAAAGACTTAGTGATTGTTGGCAATCAGGTTTTATTTGGCTACAACGTATTTATTGGCCTTAAAAAAGAGACCCGAGTCGAAGATGTGCTATCGCTTTATAAATTGACCGATAAAGATGGTCAGTACGATTTAAGGCGCGTTGCCAATAATGATTCTTTTCTTGCCGACAACCGCTTTCAAACGGAGTTTAAAGAACTCTATACTTATTACAAGAGTGCTTCACTCTCTCAATTGGTCGTTAAAGATGGTCGCTTATTAGCGGCGTTTAGTATCGGAGAAAAGCTGAGCGATGTCCGTGTTTTTCGTTGGCAAATATCTTCCGATGGGAAGAGTCTTGAATATATTGATAATCGCGGTGAACGAGATCTTAGATTGCCAGCGAGTCAAGATTTTGAATGGATTGAATGCAGTCGTGATGATGTTGTTGATGGCCGCAATCCACATATTAATATTTTAGATGCGCTATTCGTTGATTGTTCTCGCGGCGATATCACTATAAAGGTGGAAAACAATACCAATGTTGGACTGGGCATCTATTCTGAACCGGTCGAAGAAAGCAATCAGTCGTTAGATGATGCAAAATTCTATTATGCTGACCTCGGTCAGATGATTTTATTGAAAATAAAACCTTATCAAGAAGATGAATATCGGTATCTGGTTTTCAATCGAAACAATCAAGCCATTGTGCGGATTGATGCCATCGGTGATGCTTGTTTATCATTGCCTGAAAATCATGGGATTATCTTTCCTGGTGGATATTATCTGACCAATGGAGAGCACAAACGATTCGACGATAGTTTAGACGGACTGGTTTACAAGCGAACCATGCGTTCACCTAACGGTGAAGATGTCTTGTACGTTTTTTATCAGCCAGAAACAAATATCATTGCACTTTATGCTTACAATTTAATTAATCGCACTTTGCAAAACCCTCAATTTGGTCATGGTTACGGTTTTTATGAAGATGGGAAAATGATTATCTTTTACGCAGATGAAGAGCCGAACCGAGTACACCCGATCCAGATCTGGCAAACGCCATATTTTTCCGAAGTCTATGCTAGCGCACAACCCACCTCACAAAGTTTTTACGGAAAAATAGGTAACGCAGAGTTAGTTCGCGGAATTTCAGAATTTTACGGCATCGCTAAAACCATCGCTTCAGAAGAAGTTTCAGTTCATCATTATAATGAGTTAAGTAACCAATGTGAAAAAATATTTGATGCCTATTTCTGGCTAGACAGCGATGAGCTCAAATCGATTTCGGATTTAATTAAACAGATTGGCAAAACTGCCGAGTCTGTAATTGATGAATATGAAAAAGTTGAAAGTATTCGCAAACAATCCGGCCGGGCATTGAGTGAAGCGGAGGCCAGCCAAAAAGAAATTTTGCGACACATTGAACCGGAAAGTTGGCATTCTCCACAAGATTATGTTGATGGGCTTAATAAGATCAGACAGTATCGTGGTCATTTAATGACGATTAGAGACTATCGTTATATCGATATTGATAAAATCGATAAACTGGATCATTCGATTGAACAAGTTGAATCAAACTTAAGTCAACAAACCGTCGAATTTTTGGCCTCGGATGGTGCGTTGGATAGTTATTATAAAACATTGGAAACGATAGACAAGCAGTCGAAAAAATCAGCAACCAATGCGGAGCTTAAACCTCATCTTGAATCAATTGAACAGCTCGCCCAAGGACTTGATCTGATATCTGAGATGATGGCGAGCTTGAAAGTAGAGGATGCTACAGTACAAACCCGTATTGTTGATTCGGTTTCTGAGCTTTATGGCAAATTAAATCAGCAAAAGGCAGAATTAGATCATCAACGTAAGAACATGGGTAGTGCGGAGGCGATTGCTCAATTTGGTGCGCGATTAAAATTACTCAATCAAAGCATCCATAACGCGCTCGGACTATCAACCACGCCAGAAAAATGCGACGAGCAAGTTTCCAGACTATTAGTACAATTAGAAGAATTGGAAGGCGAGTTTAGTGACTTCGATGATTTTGTATCGGATATTATTACCAAACGTGATGAAATATTTGAAGCCTTTGAAGAACATAAACAAAGCCTGATCGAACAACGCCAGCGAAAAGCGCAATCCTTAACGAGTGCCGGTGAGCGAATATTGCAAAGTGTTCAACGAAGGATTAAACGATTTAGTGAACAAGATGAGTTAAATTCATTTTTTGCCGCCGATGGATTAGTGAATAAAATCCGCGATATTATTGAGCAGTTACATCGTTACGATGATAGCGTTAAAGCAGAAGATTTGGATTCACAACTAAAAGCGGCTAAACAGCAAGCTATTCGTTCACTTCGCGATAAAAGTGATTTGTACGAAGCTGATGGTAAAGTTATCAAACTGGGTCCGCGACATAAGTTTGCGGTGAACAAACAGGATTTGGATCTTACTATATTGCCGAAAGATAACGAGCTTTATATTCGTTTAACCGGTACCGACTATTTTGAACCGCTTAACAACCAACCATTGAATGAATTATCTGATTATTGGGCAATGACGGTACCTTCTGAAACAGATGCACTTTATCGGTCAGAATATCTGGCTTACAAAATACTCAAAGCGGCAGAAAAAGAAACGGATAATATGTCCTGGTCGACTCTTACCACAGAGGTGACAGACATCAAAAAATTGACCAGTCTAGTAAGTGGTTTTGCTTCACCTCGATTTCGGGAAGGCTACGAAAAAGGGATCCACGATCACGATGCCGCGTTGATACTCAAACAATTGGTTGGCGTGTACGAAACTGCTGGAGTGTTTAAATACTCGCCATTGTCACGAGGACTTGCCTGTATCTATTGGGCTAATTGTCAATCTGGTGAAAACCAAAAACTCTGGCAACAAAGAGCCAAAACGGCCGGTCATATGGCCAGTATTTTCACTGATACTAAAGCCAAGCAAATACTAAGCACAGAAATAGAGCAAGAGTTCACCGCATTTGCGCTGGAAAACAAGTTGCCATTCGAACCCTTGGTTTTAAGAAATGCCAGCGAATATTTGGTGGAAGAGTTAGCGCAAACTAAGGTGAATTTTGCGACCAGTAAATATGCTCGTCAGTTGTGTGATTCCTTTAAAACCCACCTAGATACCCACAATATCTGGTCGGACTATCAAAAAGCACTGTCTGATATTAAAGGGAAAATTGGTAAGCGTTGGCAGATAGCAGAAAGCTGGTTGACCGCTTTTATTAGCTCGCAGGATAAAGTTCAATTCCAAAGTTTTATTGGAGAAGCGATCGGTATTTTGAATGCTGAACAACGGATCGATCGGGTTGAACGACAGATTGACATTCAATTGCAAGTGGAAGGACTTATTGGTCATCATGTCAGGATCAAAAATCGTCACTTAACCATCCAGTTGGATGATTTTCTAGATCGTAATGCTTTTCATGGATCCGTTGTTTTACCTGGTTATAAAGCTTATCACGAGATCCGTTCTCAAGTGGTGGATGAGCAACGCAAAATGCTGAGGCTAGAAGAATTTAAAGCCAAACCACTTTCTTCATTCGTTAGAAATAAATTAATCAATGAAGTTTATTTACCTTTGATCGGCGATAATCTCGCCAAGCAGATCGGCACTGTGGGTGATAAAAAACGAACTGACCTAATGGGGTTGCTATTAATGGTTTCACCGCCGGGTTACGGTAAAACCACTTTGATGGAATATGTTGCCGACCGGTTGGGACTGATTTTTATGAAAATTAATTGCCCCGTTATTGGGCACAATGTGACATCAGTTGATCCCGAGCAAGCGGATAATAGTGCGGCGAGACAGGAGTTGGAAAAACTCAATCTGGCACTTGAAATGGGTAACAACGTGATGCTTTATCTGGATGATATCCAGCATACCAATAGCGAATTTTTACAAAAATTTATATCCTTATGTGATGGAACTAGACGAATTGAAGGTGTATGGAAAAAGCGCGCCAAAACATATGATATGCGTGGTAAAAAATTCTGCGTGGTAATGGCAGGTAATCCATATACCGAATCTGGCGAAGCTTTCCAAATTCCAGACATGCTGGCAAATCGCGCAGATATTTATAATCTTGGTGATGTGTTGGGCGGCAAAGAAGAGGTATTTGCTTTGAGTTATATTGAAAACTCGCTGACTTCAAATCCCATATTAGCACCGCTAGCGACTCGTGATATGTCAGATGTGTACCAATTTATCGACATGGCAAACGGGATGAAAGTGGCAGCAACCGAACTATCGCATCAATACAGTGGTGCAGAAATAAAAGAAATTGTTGCCGTTTTAGAAAAAATGAAAAAAGTACAAGAGGTCGTTTGGAGTGTTAATCGCGAATATATTGCTGCCAGCTCGCAAGATGATAAATATCGGACTGAACCGACTTTTAAGCTACAGGGATCTTATCGAAATATGAATAAAATGGCGGAAAAAATATCTGCCATTATGACCGAAGATGAAATTCGTCGATTGGTTGATGATCACTATTTAGGCGAGTCACAGTTGCTTACCAATGGCACTGAAGCCAACTTACTTAAATTGGCCGAATTAAGAGAATGTTTAACGGAACAAGATGCCGATCGTTGGCGGACCATTAAGGCCGACTTTACGCGAAATAAAGCGATGGGTGGCGATGATGTTGATACGGGGGCCAAAATAGTTGCTCAGTTAAATGATCTAGTCAGCGGTGTGAACGCTTGGCGCAATACCGCTGAGCTGCAAATCGAAGCCGCGAGCAAAATGACTGATAAAAGTGAGGAAATATTAGCTCCAGTGGTGCCGGTTGAGAATAATAACGAGGTTGTTGATGCGCTTAATCGCCTTGCCATTAGTTTTGTTGAGTCTCAAGCGGCTGTATCAGCCCAGCATTCAAACCATGTGACTCAGGAGCTTTCTGACGTACTAGAAAAGACATTATTTCCATTAATTAAAGTCATGGGTGGAAAACTGGATCTTGATTTGGGAACTCATGAAAGGATGACTGAGATCAATGATAAGTTGGATTTAATTGCTCAAAAAACTAAAAAACTAACAAAATCGAAAAAAGTCGTGAAAGCCACAAAAGAGAGAAAATAAGCGATTTATTTATGGCCAATATTTATATACAAAGAAATCATCAACTGGCACCAGAGCTTTTAAAACAAAAAGCCAATACGATTATATGTGAAATAAAAGACAAATGGGATTTTCAATCTGAATGGGAAACGGAGCAAAAATTTTTATTTAGAAAAAAAGGTGCCCATGGGCGAATTGAGATATCTGATTCCAATTTTGAGCTAGATCTTAATTTGGGTATGATGTATCGAGCGTTAATAAAAGAGATAGAACAGAAAATTATCAACATTGTTGATCAACATATCAAATAACAGAAAGGATATATAATGCAATGTCCAAAATGTGAGAATCAACCATTAAGAGCAACTAAGTTAGAACAGGGGCTTTCTGCAATGGGATGTAATCAATGTAATGGGGCTTTTGTGACCTTATTATATTATCGAGACTGGTTAGAAAGAACACCCTTGGTTGAGAGTCAAGTCGTCGAACAAAAAAACATGGCAAAAGCGTTGATTCAGGTCAATGATTCTAAGACGGCTCTTTGTTGCCCTAAATGCAGTCGGCTGATGAATAAATACAAAATAAGCGGTGAAAGCGATAATCGAATTGATCTATGTGCAAGCTGTGATGAAGTTTGGCTAGATGGCGGAGAATGGGAGTTATTAAAAATATTTGAACTAAGCCGCAAAATGCCTCTCGTTTTTACTGAACAATGGCAACGAAAATTAAGGAAGCAGGCCACTCAGCAAGCGAGAGAACAACGACTGCTCAAAATTGCTTCTCAGGACGATCTCGATGAAGCGAAAAAAGTTCGTGTCTGGTTAGCCGAACATCCTTTTCGAGAGCAAATTTTATTCTTTATTAATCAGGACATTGATTAAATAACCTCAACTCTTATCCCGTATATGGTTAAATACTTTGATGAAGCTATTTCACCCGCCGTTATTTACTGATATATTGCATTTCATCCAAATTTATAAATGGCTATTAAACGGGATTATGACCAATCAATTAGAACAACTCAAAACGATGACAACGGTGGTTGCTGATACTGGTGATTTTACCGCTATTGCCGATTTTTCTCCACAAGATGCCACGACTAATCCTTCGCTATTGTTAAAAGCAATCGCTTTACCTGATTATTCGGAAACTATTTCGCAAGTTATTCAATATGCAAAAACACAAACTGATGATAAAGATCAACAACTAGTCGAAGCCAGTGATTATTTAAGTATATTGATAGGGACAAAACTTTTAGCTTTGATCCCCGGTCGTGTTTCAACCGAAGTGGATGCCCGGCTTTCATTTGATACTGAAAAAACGGTGCAAAAAGCACGTAAAATCATTCAACTATATCAATCTGTCAATGTCGATAAATCAAGAATATTGATTAAAATTGCTTCTACCTGGGAAGGTATCCAAGCGGCTGAAATTCTGGAAAAAGAAGGGATTAATTGTAATTTGACCTTATTGTTTAGTTTTGTCCAAGCTAGAGCATCCGCTGAAGCTGGAGTCTTTCTGATCTCTCCCTTTGTGGGACGTATTCTGGATTGGTATAAAAAAGCCACCGGAAAAAATGAATATCCAGCGGATCAGGACCCTGGAGTCAAGTCCGTTACGGCAATTTATGATTATTATAAACAACACCAGTATCCAACGGTGGTTATGGGAGCCAGTTTTAGAAATACTGGGGAAATCATCGAATTGGCAGGCTGCGATCGATTGACTATTAGCCCCGATCTAATGGCTGAGCTTTCGCAAAATAGTGACTCCATCGTAAGAAAATTAAAACCAACCGAAGGTTTTTTAGAGCGTCCTGACAGATTGACTGAAAACCAATTTAGGTGGCAGATGAATGAAGATGCTATGGCGACGGAAAAAACGGCAGAAGGCATTCGAAATTTTGCTAAGGATCAAGTCAAGTTAGAAGGAATTTTGGCAAATATGCTGTAAACATTTTTGGAGATAAAATCGGTGCCAATATGAAAAGCACACCCTTTAGTTTGCAATCCATTGCCGTCACGATCAAACTTGGAAAAATCGATAAACGCCCCTTTGTTTTTTTACACGGCAATAGCCAAAACAGCTGTTGTGGTCAGGCAGTACTCGAATTTTTTAGTCAACGAGGACATTCGGTTTTGTCTTATGATTTGCCGGGTCACGGCAATTCACCATTAGATACCGAAGACTATGTATTTAATGATTTGATCGATTTGAATCAACAAATACTCAAACAGTACGAAATAAAAAATCCCATTTTATGTGGTCATTCTTTAGGTGGCATGATCCACGCGGGCTCGGTTGCAAAATATCAAATCAAAGATGCCAGCCTAATATTCTTGGGTAGTTTAGATGCAAATCCCAGTTTTGTTGGACCCAAATATCTTTCACAGGAAAAAGCAGAAGAACTTTCTAAAGCACTGGATGCCTATATGAAAGAAGGATTTAGACTGTTTAAACGACAATACCAATACGATTATTTTGAAAATCGTCACGTTGAAGATGAAATCGTTAATATTATCAACCGGCGCTACAATAGTCCCCAAGCTAGTTTTATTAACCTGAATACATTGGGAGAATTTGACGTGAGGCCAACTTTACTTAAAATGAAAATTCCGATTGTGGTGATGCATGGTCTGAAGGAGCAGGTTATTCATCCCGATCTGATAAAAGCGATGGTGGAAGAATACGAAGATATTCAATTATGTTGGTATCCAGAAAATGGTCATTTGGCTTTTTATCAGCAACCGGAATTGACCAACCAATTTTTGAAAGAACATTACGATTATGTGAACGGATAATCATTGGTCGACATTTTACTGCCGACCAGATAGAGGTGGCTATTTCCCTTCTTTTTTCTCAAACCGATAATTCTTTTCCTTTGCTTGTTTTTTAACCGCAGCGGTTAATGCATCGCTCATACTGGGAGCGGCAGCAGCCAGCTTACTCTTTTCTTTGGCTACATAAGTTTCTCGGGATTCACTTAACTTTTGAATCTCTTGTTTGATCTCATTTCTTGCTTTAGATTTCGAAGCAACATATTCTCTTTTTTGAACGGATGTCATTTTGCGCATCGGTTCAGGTAAAGTTGAATCATCCATTTTATCTAATTGCTCTTCATCAAATTTTCCCTCTTTTATGGCATCGACTAAATCCCAACTAGTATTGTTATAAAAGGAAGTTGATTTAGATCTTGCACGTTTAGCTAATAGACCGGCAGAAATTTTGGCGCTTTTCTTATCTTCGGCTATTTGTCTCATGGACTTTTTGGTGCCATGTGCGCCATATGGTACGTAGGTTTTGTTTAACTGACTATTAAGCTCTGCTATTCGTTGATCCTGTGGTGCGATAATATGCACTGTTCTCTGGTTCGCATCGATGCTCATATAATCGCCGCCCGCTAACAGTGCACCACTTTGCCAACCTGTTTCTATGCCCATCTGATGATCTCCGGCATGAATAGTATTCACTGCAATGCCGTGTTGTCTGGCAAGGACTAGGGCATCACGATAATTCACCGGGCCTTGAGTGAAAGGTTCATTGCCGGCAATAAAAATGGTTTTAATATCGTGATTTGAGTGACTCCAATTTAAGCTGTGAACGGCTGTTTTTATAGCAAAGCCACAATATTCGCTGCCACCATTGGTGGTAAGTGAAAACAGACCTTCCGAAACTTTATCTAGTTCTCGAGTAAAGTTATTTAGCATGCGAACAAAGCCGGTATCTCTGGAATTTCCGTCATTGCCGTATTCAAATAAAGCGACTTCTAAAATGGGCGTGATCCCATTTCTTTTGGCAGTCGAAAACTCATTGACCACTTGCCAGAGTTGATTTCGGGTTTGGTCGATCAATCCGTCCATACTACCGCTGGTATCCAACAAAATCGCTAGCTGAATTTTCGGAGGGTTGATTGGTTTAGGAACAATGATATGACGTTTATGATCGGGGGATGAAGTATGAGCGAAGCTTGCAGTAATAAACAGCGAGCAGAATAAAATAGCTAATTGTGAAAACAGTTTGTTTTTTTTCGGTTGGATTGATAAGTTAGATTTCATGTTCTTGTCCTTAACAGTAGTTGGCCTAAAGACAAGATTACGCCGATACCAAAGACTAAATTAGGCCCATTTATGTAAATTATCAAAAAACCAGTTTACCAATTGTTTACAATTAGCATTTGATACGAATGGTTTTAGGCTATCTAACAAACAGTAAATTGACAGAAAAATTCTGTTCAGACATGAATTATGCCAAAGCCGTTTTCTGTGCTTCAATAATTTCTCTTATTCCCTGTTGCCCCAAGGTCATCATTTCTCCTAATTCATCTTGTGTAAATGTCGCGCCTTCAGCGGTTCCTTGGATTTCAATAAAACCGTTTTCTTCATTCATCACTATATTCATATCCGTTTCAGCGACTGAATCTTCCGCATAATCCAAATCTAAAACGGGAACTCCTTTATAAATACCTACTGAAACTGCTGCTATCATATGTTTGATGGGATTAGTTTTGATTTTTTTCTTGCGGATTAAATGATTTATGGCTTCTACAAGCGCGATACAACCGCCGGATATTGACGCGCAGCGAGTACCGCCATCGGCCTGTAGAACGTCACAATCAATAGTGATGGTATATTCACCCAATAAATTTAGATCAATCGCTGCTCGAAGTGAACGGCCGATTAAACGTTGAATTTCTTGAGTGCGTCCGCTTTGTTTACCTCGCGCTGCTTCTCGGTTGTTTCGAGTGTGAGTAGCTCTGGGTAACATGCCATATTCTGCGGTAATCCACCCTTGTTTTTTACCTTTTAGAAATCGGGGTACACCATCCTCTACTGAAGCGGTACATAACACCCTTGTTTCTCCCATTTCAATTAAAACTGAACCTTCTGCGTGGTTAGTAAATTGGCGAGTAATTTGGATCGGACGAAGTTGATTGCTGGTTCTGCCGCTAGGACGCATGCTGATCTCCAAAGGAAAAATAAGACTAATGTAGGAATAAAGGCTAATTGTGGTGATTTTAACTAAAATAGGATTAATTTAATACCTAAAACCCACGATTGAATCGCTAAAAAGAGTGGTGCAAGGTACAATTTAAAGCTTTCAACTTGGATCGAAACCGTTTTGAGCGATTATCGCTAATTTATAGGAACCAATATGATTAAAAGTATGACTGCATTTGCAAGACAACCGATCGAAAAAAATTGGGGAAATGGTGCGTGGGAAATTCGTTCAGTTAATAGTCGATTTTTGGAAACCAATTTTCGATTGCCAGAAGCCTTTCGTTATCTTGAATTTAAACTAAGAGAAAAACTGCGTAAAAAATTAAACCGGGGCAAGTTGGACTGTAGTTTGCGTCTTGATACGAATCAAGGAAACAACGAAGCACTGTCAATTGATCCTGTTTTGGCCGCCTCTCTGTTAAATTCTCACGAAGCACTGCAACAAGCGGCTGGTATTAAACAAGAACCTGATTTAACCCGTTTATTGATTTGGCCTGGAATGATAAAGAAAGCTGATGTCGATAATGAATTAATGGAAAAAGAACTGTTGTCTGGATTAGATGAAGCGATTGAGCAGCTAATCAGCATGCGTGCTAGAGAGGGTGAAAGTATTACCGATATGATCCGGCAGCGACTCGATGGAATTGCCAAACAAATCATTTATGTCAGGGAAGAGATACCTGCGATAGCCAAATGGCAAAGAGAGAAAATATTAGGTCGTTTTGAGGAAATAAAGCTGGAATTTGATGAGAATCGAATAGAGCAGGAAATGGTGATGGTCGCGCAAAAAATCGATGTAGATGAGGAGCTTGACAGACTTGAGACTCATATCAAGGAAGTAGATCGGTTAATGAAAAAGGGAGGCGTTGTGGGCCGCCGGTTAGATTTTTTGATGCAAGAATTAAATCGAGAGGCCAATACTTTAGGCTCTAAATCAATTAGTGCCCAAACAACTGCTGCTTCAGTTGAATTGAAAGTGCTCATTGAGCAAATGCGAGAACAGATCCAGAATATTGAATAATTTCATTTTGGAGCGTTAACTTCGTTTGCACATTCCACTTGCGGTTGCTTGAGATGTCATCTTTTCGGGAATAGCCTGTTTTCGGTCTGGCACTAAATAACTATATATTTCAATTCGATAATTGATGATATTGTGAAAATCATACCCAACTGCAATAATTCACTTTTTAGGATAAAAGACGATTAACATATAGATGTTTATCATACTTAATGATTGATTGAAGTGTTAAGTTCATTTAAACTGTCTATAAATGACTATGTTTGTATGACTTGTTGGTATGAAATCCCTAGAATTACTCAATCGTTTAAAGCAACTCGAGTTGCAAACTCAGACGGCCTTATTTTCCTATAATCAGGCCAAGGTGTTATTTGCAGACGAAAATGAAAAAACAATGTACACCGCACTTTGCCGACATGCCAAAAATGGTGTGATTGAGAGAGTATGTAAAGGTGTTTGGTTAAACCCACTGAGTCGCTACGCTAACAGTGATACGCGCCTAGAAGAGCTAGCTTTGTTATTACGTCCTGACCATTACAACTATGTATCTATGGAAACCGTATTAAGTCAGGCGAGTATCATCAGTCAGCAAATGTTTGGGTATTTGACAGTAATGACCACTGGCTCAAGTAAAACCATCAAGGCAACTTTTGGCACTCTGGAATTTACCCACACCAAGCGTGATTTGATTGAGTTAAGTCGTCATAGAGTTCCTGAAGGACATCAATTGCCTTGGGCGAATATTGATACAGCCTATCGTGATTTAAAACGCTCTGGTCGTAATGTGAATATGATTGATATGGATATGCTAAAGCGTTTTAAGAATACAAATGCAGGAGAACTCAATGATTAATTCGAATGCAAAATCTAACCTGTTACGTGAAATGGTGAAAACCGCTTGTGCCAGTCAAGAATTGGCTGGTATGGAAACAACGGTTGAAAAAGAGCTGTTGCACTACGATATTATGGCGGCTTTGAGCCAGTCTGGATTATTAGCAAAGCTGGTTTTTCAGGGCGGTACTTGTCTGCGAATGGCTTACGGCTCTCAGCGCTTAAGTGAGGATTTAGATTTTGTAGGAGGAGTCGATTTCACGCCAGAAGCCTATCAAGATTTAGCTCAAGTCTTAATTGATTACTTTAAGCCTCGTTATGGTTTAGATATCCGAGTTAAAACCCCTAAAGATCGAACTTTCAATGCTGGTAGTGTTGATGTGGGTCGTTGGATGGTTTCAATTGAAACTCAGCCACAAGCTAAAGATTGGCCTAACCAAAAAATTAAACTCGAAGTTGCCAATATTCCAAGTTATAGCAGTAGTACTAAAGCTATAAAGCTTAACTATTCAGCATTACAGTCTGGATTAAGTACGGTATTAGTTAATTGTGAAACTAAAGAAGAGATTCTAGCCGATAAGATAGTGGCTCTTTGTCTGCGGAACTTTATTAAAGCTAGGGATTTATGGGATCTGGTGATGTTGGAACAGCAAGGGCTGACCATTAATGATGATTGGATTATGGCAAAATTTAAGGATTACCAAAGTATTAATGAGCCATTACAATGTTTACAGAAAAGATTGATTGAGCTGCCAGAATATTGGAAAAGTGGCGATTTTGAAAATGAAATGTGTCGATTCTTGCCCAGAAAAAAAATACAAGAAACCTTTGAACAGGCCAATTTTATGGCATACTTTACCGATACTATTAATACACTAATAAATAAGACAATCACTCGATGGAAAAAACCATCGACACCTAATCATGGAGCGGGCTTTCAGCTTTAGCTGAAAATAAAGCTTATCTTTGTCACATATTGATTAAGTGGTGACATAAGGTCGATGTAAAAATAATTATATAGCGCCACCTCGCAACGTGCCTGAGGATGCGAAAAAGGGACTCATCACCAGTAAGGTGACTATGCCATTTTTCACTACGTCATGCACGCCGTAGGATAGCTCTCTTTCCACGATTTCAACGGATCATTCTAGGACAGGTTGAACTAGCACAGAGGAAAGGCTCTTGTTAAACTATTCAGGTGGCAAGAAATCCAATATGCAACTATGATCTAGGAATTATGACTAGTCAAATATCTAATATTTCAACTAAGGCCAATTTATTCGTCGTTTCCGCGCCATCGGGTGCTGGAAAAACAAGCCTGCTTAAACAGTTAATCAGTGAACTTCATTCCGTACAAACTTCCATTTCTCATACTACTCGGGTCAAACGGGATGGAGAGGTTGATGGTGTTGACTATCATTTTGTAGATAAAAAGAATTTCAAGGATCTTGTCGTGTCAGAGGCCTTCTATGAGCATGCTGAAGTTTTCGGCAATTTTTATGGTACTAGCAAGTCATCCATCGCAGATCAACTTGCCAAAGGTATTGATGTTATCCTAGAAATCGATTGGCAAGGCGCCAGACAAATAAAACGACAATTGCCCCATAGTCATTCAATTTTTATCCTACCACCATCCAAATTAGAGTTGGGATCTCGACTAAAAGGGCGCGGGCAGGATAATGATGAGGTCATCAATGGTCGAATGAATGCCGCAATTGATGAAATGTCGCATTATAATGAATATGAATATTTGGTTATTAACGATGATTTTTTTGAAGCGGTATCGGAAATTAGAGCAATAATTTGTGCTGAAAGGCAAAAACTAGCATTGCAACAACAAAAACATGCACAATTGTTGTGCAATCTTTTGGAGTAGGCCGTAATTTAAGGTAAACTATGCGGCCTTTTTGAGCAATGGCTGAGCAAAGCACTAAAAATTGTGAAGCGATTGTAGATTTTTATTTTAGAGACGCTTGTTTCAGATAATAACAAGAGGCTCTACTACTTAATAGGCTGGAATAACCAATGGCAAGAGTCACAGTAGAAGATGCAGTGGATGCTATAGGCAATCGATTTGATTTGATTATGGTTGCATCTAAACGCGCAAGACAACTGGCAACCGGTGGAAAAGATCCTATGGTTGACTGGGACAATGATAAACCCACGGTTGTGGCCCTACGAGAAATTGAAGAGAATTTAGTTTCTGTTGATAATATTGATAAATTGGGAGCTCCACCCGTAGAAGATATTATTGAAGACATTATTGAAGAATAGTTTTCGAATATAGATTCTTTGATCTTGTTTTAGGAGGCTGATGTGTATCAATTTAGTGGTCTTAAAGAACAATTACAAAGCTACTTAGATGCACCACAAGTTGAAAAAATTCAACAAGCTTACGTGTTTGCCCGTGATGCCCATGACGGGCAACTAAGATCTAGCGGCGATCCCTATATTACCCATCCTGTCGCTGTTGCCAAAATACTTGCAATACTTCATCTCGATGCTCAAACCATTATGGCGGCTTTGATGCATGATGTGATCGAAGATTGTGAGGTCACACGTGATGATCTTGTGTCTCAATTTGGTGAGAGAGTGGCTGCGCTGGTTGAAGGCGTTACCAAATTAACCCAAATAAAATTTCGTTCCCGTAAAGAAGCTCAAGCTGAAAACTTTCGTAAAATGATGATGGCGATGGTGGAAGATCTTCGAGTCGTCTTGATCAAACTAGCCGATCGGTTACATAACATGAGAACCCTAGGGTCGCTCAGTAATGAAAAACGTACTCGTATTGCCAAAGAAACCATGGAAATTTATGCGCCAATTGCGAATCGTCTGGGGATGTTTGCTATGCGAGGGGAATTGGAAGATTTAGGTTTTGCTGCGCAATATCCAATGCGCTGTCGGGTGATTAAAGCGGAAGTGAAAAAAGCGCGCGGTAATCGCAAAGAAATTATCAACAGTATATCCAATAACATCTTACAAAGGCTTAATGCTGAAGGGATCGATGCGGAAATAAGTGGACGAGAAAAATCAGTATTTAGTATCTATAAAAAGATGCAAGCCAAGGTGGGTGTGTTTGATCAGGTTATGGATGTGTATGGATTCAGAGTGGTGACCGACACAGAAGATAGTTGTTATCGTATATTAGGTCAATTACATAATTTGTATCGACCAGTACCAGGTCGTTTTAAAGATTACATGGCTATCCCCAAAACGAATGGTTATCAATCTTTGCATACCACACTAAAAGGACCACACGGTCTACATATTGAAGTTCAAATCCGCACAACTGAAATGGATCAAATGGCTGAAAATGGAGTAGCGGCTCATTGGTTATATAAAGGTGCCGCTGATGTTAATCGCGCCGAAGTCAAAGCTCGAGAATGGATGAGAAATTTGATGGAATTGCAACAAAATACTGGCGATTCTATTGAGTTTATCGAAAGTGTCAAAGTCGATCTTTTTCCCGACGAAGTTTATATATTTACTCCAAATGGTAATATTATTGAGTTGCCTAAAAAGGCTACCCCGGTCGATTTTGCCTATGCGATCCATACTGACGTAGGCAACAGTTGTATCGCCTGTAAAGTGGATAGTAAAATTGTGTCTCTATCCGGTCCTCTAATTAATGGTCAAACGGTCGAGATTATTACAGCGCCTGGTGCAAAACCGAATCCCGGTTGGTTGAGTTTTGTGATTACCAGTAAAGCGCGTACTAATATTAGGCATTTTATTAAAAATCTTCGTCGCGATGATGCGATCAATCTGGGCCGCAGACTATTAGAAAAATCCTTGGGTAATCGTTCATTAGACAGTATCGAACAATCTTACGTTGATAAAGTGACCAAAGAAACGAACAAAGAAAGTTTTGATGATATTTTAGCTGAAATTGGGCTCGGGCAAACTGCCAGCGTCATTATCGCTCATCGACTTGAACCAAGCGTTGAAAATGTTGTTAAGAAACACAAAGACAGCGATCGACCATTGGCGATCAAAGGTACCGAGGGTATGATGATCGAATACGCCAAATGTTGCCATCCTATTCCCGGCGATTCGATAGTGGGAACCATTAGTAGTGGCGGTGGCTTTATTTTACATCAGCAAGATTGTCGAAATATTGCCGATCACTCCAGTAAATTAGATAAGTACGTACCAGTGCAATGGGAAAAAAATGTCGAAGGGGTTTTTAGAGTAAACTTAAAAGTTGAAGTCGTTAATCGACATGGGGTTTTAGCCAAAATGACCAATTTGATTGCCGATGAGGGGGTTAATATTGTTAACATCGATATCGACATGAATGATGGCGCAACTAATATTACCAGTTTTTTAATTGAGTTAACGGGGCGATTGCAATTGGCCAATTTGATCCGCAAAATCCGGGTGTTCAACTTTGTTATTAAAGTGTCTCGTCATCGATAGTGGGTAAGGACTCAATTCCCAGTAATGGGTTCTGAATTCGGAGGAACTATAAGAGAGAACAGCTGAACTTAATCGATATAAGAATTTACATCTTAAAATTTAAAACCAAACAAGAGATATCCATGACTAAAACGATCATCCAAACAAATAACGCACCTGCCGCTATCGGCACTTATTCTCAAGCAGTAAAAAGTGGTCAGACGGTTTATATTTCCGGTCAAATTCCACTCGTTCCAGAAACTATGGAATTTGTTTCTGATGATATCGAATCACAAATTCATCAGGTATTTAAAAATTTATCAGCAATTACTGAAGCCGCTGGTGGTAATCTAAATCAAATTGCCAAACTAAATATCTTTTTAACCGATTTGTCCTGTTTTCCATTGGTTAACCAAATAATGACTGAATATTTTCAAACACCATATCCCGCTCGAGCCGCAGTTGGTGTAAAAGAATTACCAAAAGCCGCGTTGGTTGAAATGGATGCGATTATGGAATTATTGGAGTGATGGTGTCGAATTATCCCTCTGAATAAAATAAAATGAATACGGGTTACCAAGACATCAAAAGTGCGAATGTAAAATTGATTAGGTTTTGTGTTTTTTTGTGGTCGACTATTTGTTTTTTGTAGCAAGTTGAGAGTTTAGGATCGTTAATTTGAACAATCCAAGAAATGACAGAATTATTGAGCTTCTGAATCGCAGACAGACAGATATTACAGTATTTATGGACGAGGTTCACAAGCCTCATAATCTGGCAGCAATTGTCAGAACCTGCGATGCCATTGGTATCGGTGAAGTGCACGCGGTTTATCCTGAGAGTGTACTAAGAGACTGTCATGGAACGGCGATGGGTAGCAATCGATGGGTCACTACCCATACCCATGAGGATTTATCGTTGGGACTTGCTCAGATGCACGCTGAGAATAAACAGATCCTAGCCGCCCATTTTTCTGATCGAGCGGTGGACTTTAGAAAAATTGATTACACTAAACCAACGGTCATATTAGTCGGGTCAGAAAAATATGGGGTTAGTGAGCAAGCTGCTGAAATGGCCGATGAACATATTCTTATTCCTATGTTAGGAATGGTGCAGTCACTCAATGTTTCCGTGGCTACCGCTATTATTCTTTATGAAGCTCAAAGGCAAAGAGAAGCTGTAGGTTTATACCGCAAAAGACATCTAGATGACGCCATTTGTGAAAAGCTCCGCTTTGAGTGGCTACATCCAAAAGTGAAGAAATTTTGTGAAAAACACCATATTCGTTATCCCATAATCGATGAAAATGGTGATATTCGGGATCAAGCTTGGCATCAATTGCGTCAATCAATTTAACATGAAAAATATCGGTCCTCAAATACCCGTTCTCGATTTAAGATCGCTACAGCAATTTAATCAATCTCATATTATTGATTCGGCGAGTTTTCCGATTGAAGAACTGTCTCAACGTTTACATGAGTTGCCCACGAGAGCTCAACCTATCGAATTATTTGGTTCACTGGTGCAATTACAAAATGCAGTCGATTTTCTATCCAGTAAGGGTTATCAGGTTGAGAACTGCCATGAGGTCAGCGAGGAAAAATTGCTGCAACTCAAACAATCAGGTATGTTAGCTTTTGGCGGAGTTTACCAGCGGCTTTGGCAACCAGCGGCTATCGTAAAAAAATTTATTCTAGGTTATTCGTTAGACTGTAAAAATAAGAGCGGTTTAGATTTAGCTTGTGGTTCTGGCCGTGACTCGGTTTATATGTCGATGAATGGTTTTTCAATGACAGCGGTTGATTATTTACCTGAGGCGCTACAAAAATTATCGGATTTGGCTAAACGATGCGAGCAAACTGTTAAAACTGTTCAGCTTGATCTGGAAGCAGTAGGTCAAAAGCAGTACCATTCTCTTTTTGACAATTTGACCGGCCATTATGGTTGTGTGGTCGTTGTGAGGTATTTGCATCGTCCGGGCTTAGCCTATTTGAAGTCTTTGATCGATATAGGAGGCTATATTGTTTATCAAACTTTTATGCGAGGGTGCGAAAAGTTTGGCCGCCCCAAAAAAACAAAATTCTTGTTAGAGCCGGGAGAGTTGGCAAATCATTTTTTTGATTTTGACATTTTAGTCGATGAAGTTGAATGCTTAGCAGACGGTCGGCCTACAAACTGCTTTATTGCCAAAAGAATCATTTGATCAAAGTATTTGGTACTAGATTAATCCATGTTACTCTAGGCTGTGTTTTTTTGCTTAAAACACTTAATTAGAGTCATTATCAGGTTTGTTAAAGAAAAATATCATGATGATAAAAAAAGGAAAACAAAGGGCCGTACTTTTTGCTGACGTATCCGGTAGTTCTGCGTTATATAAGACGAATGGAAATAGTGAAGCAAAGGCGATCATTAGTCACTTGTTAAACCAAGTGCAAAAAATTACTGTAGAGCATAAAGGTCGAGTAGTCAAAACCATCGGTGATGAGGTTATGGTTTGTTTTTCTTCCGGTCAGGATAGTATTGAGACGGCCATCGCTATTCAGCAAAATTTTACTGCCAGTTATACTCAACATCATTTGACGGTGAGCATTGGTCTTTCCTTTGGTGAAGTCTTGATTGAAAAAGGAGATCTTTTTGGTGAAACGGTTAATGACGCAGCGTATTTAACAAAATTGGCTAAAGGAAGTCAAATTTTGTTTTCGGAGTCTCTTTTAGATGAACTGACTATCGATCAAAAGGCCAAAGCTAGAGAATTTGATTGGGTAACTCTAAAAGGCGCTAATGAAAGTTCTCCAATCTTTAGGTTGTATTGGCAACAAGACAGTGAGCTTCACAACGAAACTCGATACTTGTCTACGGATATGGTTTTAGAGCAAATTACTAATCAAATATTAACTCTTAAATGCGAGAAACAAGAGATCATCATTGAGCCCAATATGACTCCTTTTATGATTGGTCGAAACGTATCTTCCTGTAAATTGGTTCTGGATGATTCGCAGATTTCTCGAGAGCATTGCCATATCAATTATAACCGGGGTAAATTCGTTTTAGTTGATCATTCAACCAATGGCTGCTATTTAAAGCCTGTTAACGGGCTGGAGTTTTATTTGCGTAGAGAAGAATTCCCTTTGCTAGAGGATAGTTGTTTATCTTTAGGGGTGCCATCTCACAAATCAACGAACCATTTAATTTACATCAATTATTTGAACACTGCTTCGACTGACTAGTCGATACAGAGTAATTTAAGATAGAGAAGGATTATTTTATGAGGCGTATAGCGTTTTGGTCCCCAAAAGGTGGCGTAGGCAAAACAACATTAGCGCTAAATTTTGCAGCGGCTGCCTATTATGCAGGTAAAAAGGTCATTGTTTGTGATTTAGATCCTCAACAATCAGCGGTTGATGTTTTTAGTGAAAATCAATTACCTTTTACTGTGGTAGCTAATATGCCACAAGTTATACCAAACGTTGATTTCCTTATTTGTGATTACGCACCCAGTGTAGACAAATTACCGTTGGAAGAAACTATCATATTACCAATGCGGGCCAGCATGCTTGATCTAAAGGCGATTGGACGAAGTGCCCGACTAATAAGAGACAAAAGAGTTATAAAATGCGTTAATGCCGTAGATATAAGGCGGCAAGATGAACGATTAATTGCGATGAAACTCTATGCTGAAGGAGCTCAGTTGATCAAAGGACGATCGATTTACGTAAGGAGTTTGGGTAAAGGTCAAACTGTATTTCAACAAAATGTTTATGGCGCCAGAGATGCGCAAAATGAAATGAATAGACTTTTACAAAGAGTTTTGCTGCCTGAATAGATTAATGAAGTCATTATTGATCTTAATAAACAAAAAAGGGAAGCTTTAAGCTTCCCTTTTCTATTTTGTGAGGATTATTAACGCCTCAACAAGCGACCACTACTTCTTAGCGGATGCTTTCTTCTTAGCTTTTCTTTTAGCCTTTTTCTTTGGCTTAGAAGCCGCGGCAATTAGTTTTGCTTCTAATTTAGCGGCTGCGTTACCTTGCTTTGCTTGTAAACGTGCAACGGCTGCGGCATCTTTCTTAGCGGCATTAGCCATTTTACCTTTAACAGCTTGCATCGCTTTAAGCAGTGCGCTTGCTGCTTTCTGAGCATCTTTAGTGGCTTTCATCCCTACTTTATGCGCTTTTGCTCTAGCAGCAGCTTTCGCTTTAGCGGACATTGCAGATTTAACGGCTTTTTTCGCTGCTGCAGTTTTCTTTTTAGCGGCTACGCTTTTCTTTGCAGCCACTGTTTTAGCGGCGGCATTTACTTTCGCCACTAATGATTTCAAAGTAGCTTCAGTTTTTTTCGCTGCGGCATTTGCTCTGTCACAGGCACCAGAAGCATTTGCAATCGCTTTGTCGGCACCCATTGCTTTAGGAGCTGCTTTTTTAGAGGCAACCTTTTTCCTAGGAGCTGCACTTTTAGCTGCAACTTTTTTCCTAGGAGCTGCACTTTTAGCGGCAACCCTTTTTTTAGGAGTTGCTTTCTTAGCTACAATTTTTTTTGCAACTGCTCTTTTTACCTTCTTTTTAATGCCGCCTTTGGCCATGATGTTCTCCACTTTTTTTGAATGTAGTTAGTTCAGTCCGAAGTGTATAACTGAATTCAAAAAAATACAAAAAAAATATTGAAAATATGCAAAAAAAACCGATTATTTTTTATTTTTTAACCAAATTCACCATTATTTGCAGATTAGTGGATCATTTTATTCGAAAAAGTAAACTTAAATTTTAAGTTTCATGAATTTAAAAAAGCAAAATCGATCAAATTATTAACATTTATTATTGGTTGGCTTATTGAAATAATATCGAAAGTTATGAACTTAGTGATGACTTTTGATTACGATCATTTCCTCAAAAATACTTTTTGGGCATAAATCACTCATGAATCTTAATTTTATTCATACAGAGTTATTTTTTCCATTGTTTATCGATCCACCCTGTTATTGTTCTGGCAATATCAGTATTTTCTGTTTGCAGTTTTGTGGTTCCAAGCATTCCGATATTGAATCGTTGATATTTCGAGTGTAAAACTCTTTTTTTAAACGCATTGCTAAAGGGATCGGTTGATGAACTTTTAATATGAAAGGAAAAGATAGGTTTTTTCTGTTTAGCAAGTAACTCGGCCAAATTATCTTCTACATCAAGGGGGAGTTGAGGTTGTAAAAATATGGTTGGCATCGATTGATTTTGCTGGTTAAGACAGGGCAGGCTCCAGTAAGCTGCATTTTGGTTTGCAATAACAATAAAAGGTTGTTTAGTGACCTCCGTTTGGTTGAAAACCGCTTGGCAAAGTGAATTAAAGTAATTTTGATAGGCCTGACTGTTTTCAAAATAATAATTTTTACTAACTATAGGTAATGAATTGCTGTTTTGGAAATGGGTATCTTCGGTAGAATTTTTTTCGGTATTTTGTGCTGAGGCGTTTGTTAGTTCTTGATCCGATAAACCATTAGCGGTATTTTCTACGTTTTTTTGCTGTTGTTGGTTATTCTTTTGAAGAGCCTTATTTTGAACCGCTGGGTGTTGTGGGAAGCTTTCTAACGCAATATTCGGAATGAATAAATTCCATCCCAGTCTGCTGAGTTGTTTTGATAAAGGTTGAATCAATCGAAGATGATCAGCATTTTCTCCTTGTGCATGGAGCAAAAGAATATTACCTCTTTCTTTTCGTCCATTCGTTTGACGGATTAGAATAAGATGTTTGTTTTTGTCTACATCGATCCAAAGCGCTTCATCGGTTGTGTTATTTTGCTCTAATTTGCCGAGTGGAATAGAAAAAACTAGCTTGGATTGGTTGCTTGTCGTTTTAATATCGGTTTTGTTTTCTGGCGTAATCGGGTCTTGTTTGGAGTTGACTGAGCCGCTTAAAGCAAAGCAAATGATGAATAGTAAAATATGAACCGGTTTTGCTATCTGCATAGGTTAAACTCTGAAAATAGTCGGCAGAAATGATATTGATATACACCTCTGTTACTGATTTTATCAGTATGGCACATTCCTGAAAAAACAACGGAGAATAAATGGATTTTCGTGATTAATCATGCTCCACCTTACCTGTTGAGAGTGGTGATATTTTTGGAATAACCCCTTTCCTAGTTTTTGGCGTTTATACTGATGATAGAAAATTTGTACCCTATTCATTTTGTTAATATTTGGATTAAAACATCATTTGAATGGAAATATTGAACGATCTGTTGATATAAAAATGGTTATAGAGATCAAATTTAATGGGAATTGGGGTTTAGCGCAGATTGGGATTGAATTGGAGTAGAGTCATTTTCAACGGATGTCAGTCTGATAGCGAACAGAATTACAAAAACAAATGTTGCAAAAAAATCTTAATTCAAGTTCACTTGCCATATGCGAACTGAATTAAATGATGAACAATTAATGCTTAAATACGCAAAAGGTGATGTATCAGCTTTTGAGTTACTTTATTTTAAGCACAAAGGAGGTTTGTTTAGATATTGTTTGCGCCAATTTTCTAGTCGTGCGATTGCGGAGGAGTGTTTCCAGGAAATCTGGCTAAAAGTGATTAATAATCGAGTAAAATATCAACCGAAAGCTCTTTTTACCACTTATCTATACCGCATCGCACAAAATCATATAATTGATGTCTTTCGCAAAGAAAAGAAACGATTGGCTGATTGTGAATATGAAGATGCCAATCTTGAACAATCAATTTATTTGATGAGTGATGTTGAAAAGCAAAACAATCAGGCGATGGTGGTTGAGCTAAGAAAACAAATTAGCCAATTACCGTTTGAACAAAGAAACACCTTGTTATTGAAATTGGATGCGGGGTTATCCCTTGATGAAATTTCACACATTCTCGATTGCGGTAAAGAAACGGTAAAAAGTCGTTTGAGATACGCGACAAGCAAATTGAAAGACTTACTAACCGAGCCTTCAGGAGCTCAAAAAAATGAACGATAGCAATCAAAATTCAGATCAAACAATTTCCCAGGATTGGTTAAAACTGGAAGAAATTATATCAGCGCAAGCGATCCCATTGCCTGATAAAGTATTGGATAAGCAGATCCTAGCGGCTGCATATCTAGAAATTAGCCAGCCGAAAAAGCGACCGGAGTACCAAGTGAGTTGGTGGCGCAAGTTATCTTTACCACTTTATATCGCAGCAGGCTTCACTTTTAGCGTTTTTGCTCTAAAACCAATATGGCAAGTTCCCGATTACTCGATCGAAAAAACAGAACAAGCGACCTTGATTCAAATAAACCAAGAAGAAGCCATTGAGCAACAGGTGGTTCAGTCAACTCGAGTTAAAAGAGAATTGCCGAAACTACAGGATATTCCCGAAATACCAGAGACTACCAATAAAGAGCTAGTCACTTCTGATTTGGTGCAACAGGAAAATACTGATTTTAGTTCTAAGATTAAAAATGATGAAATTTATACCGGTACTCAATTATCCAAGGCGATGTATCCAGAGAAAGACGCATGGGCCCGAAAAATCATTCATTTCATGAAAAATGGTGACCATGAAGTCGCTCGCCTAGAACTGATTCGATTCAAAAAGGTTTACCCAGACTATCCGATTGAAGAGCAAATTAAAGTATTAAATCGCTAATAAACGATTTTATTTTATCCATTTATTGCGCTAAATCAATAATAGGATCGTTTCCATCTTTACATAATCTTACATTTTTGCTTGATTCCTACTGTTTGTCCCTTATAATTCCACCACAATAAGGAGGGGTATGGGCATTTTGTGGCCAGTTTCTTGTATAAGAATCTGTCATTTCTAAACATTATTTCCTTATTTTTTCAACTAATCCAAAAAGTGGTTTAGCCACTTTTACAATAAAAATGGAGATCTCTCAATGGCCATTCGACGCAAGTTGATTGCTGGAATTACTTCATTATTGAGTTTTATGCTCAGTGGTGCAGTACAGGCAGCAGCTGAAATGAATATGCGCCCCGGAGTAACTGAAACGAGTATTGAAGCCTACGACCTACATATGTTGGTTGTGTGGGTGATGGTAATTATTTCAGTTTTCGTGTTCGGAGCAATGCTTTATTCGTTTATATTTCATCGTAAATCGAAAAATCCTACCCCAGCAACTTTTTCACACAGTACTCAAGTCGAATTTGTCTGGACAATCATTCCTATCCTTATTCTCATTTATTTAACGATCCCTGCCGTTAAGTTGTTAATTAAAATGGAAGATACCTCAGAACCCGAAATGAGCATTCAAATTACCGGTTCACAATGGAAGTGGCATTATAAATACCTCGAGCAAGATATTAATTTCTTCAGTAATTTGGATCGATCTCTTGAAGCAAACGACCCCTATTATCTGCTACAAGTCGACAATCGTTTAGTCATTCCTGCGGATACCAAAGTTCGCTTTTTAGTAACGGCTCAGGATGTCATTCATTCTTGGTGGGTACCTGAGCTGGCAGTAAAGAAAGACGCAATCCCTGGATTTATCAATGAAACATGGACAAAAGTCCCAACGCCTGGTGTTTATCGCGGTCAATGTACCGAGTTATGTGGCAAAGATCATGGGTTTATGCCCATCGTTGTTGAAGTGTTGAGCAAGGCTGACTTTGCCAAATGGGTTGACCAAAAAGCAGATGAGCGCAAAGTAGCAGAAAAAGCGGCGGCAAAAGCAGCCGCTCAAAGTTGGGATATGGATAAATTGATGGCTCTCGGTAAAACAACCTATGAAGCTAAGTGTGCTGCTTGTCATCAGGTTAGCGGTGAAGGTATGCCTCCGGCATTCCCGTCACTTAAAGGAAGTGCAATAGCAACCGGCCCGATTGAAGGGCATATGAGTATTGTTGTGAACGGTAAGCAAAACACAGGTATGGCTGCTTACGGTCCACAACTTACAGACGCTGAACTTGCAGCTGTTATTACCTATGAGCGTAATGCTTGGGGTAATAATACAGGTGATAAAGTTCAACCCGCAGACATTCAGGCTTTTAAAGCCGGTAACTAATAGGAGACGATCAACATGAGCGATCATCATCCAACCGGCATTAAACGCTGGTTATATACGACCAACCATAAAGACATCGGTTCGATGTATTTATGGTTCTCTTTCATTATGTTTTTGCTTGGTGGAGCAATGGCAATGGTTATCCGTGCCGAGCTTTACCAACCAGGACTTCAATTTGTAGAACCTGCCTTTTTCAACCAGATGACAACCATGCATGGTTTGATTATGGTCTTTGGTGCCGTTATGCCAAGTATGGTAGGTTTAGCTAATTGGCTGATCCCTATGATGATTGGTGCGCCCGATATGGCATTACCAAGAATGAACAATTGGAGTTTTTGGATTTTACCCTTTGCTTTCACTTTATTAAGTTCATCGTTTTTTATGGAAGGCGGTGCACCTAACTTCGGTTGGACTTTCTACGCACCACTTTCAACAACCTATGGGCCACCGAGTACCGATTTCTTCATCTTAGGTGTTCATATGATGGGGATCTCATCTATCATGGGCGCGATAAACGTGATCGTAACGGTGTTCAATATGCGCGCACCGGGTATGACATTAATGAAGATGCCTTTGTTTGTTTGGACTTGGTTAATTACCGCGTTCCTTTTAATTATGGTAATGCCTGTTCTAGCCGGAACGGTGACAATGATGTTAACTGATCGTCATTTTGGCACTTCATTTTTTGATGCGGCAGGTGGTGGTGATCCGGTAATGTTCCAACATATTTTTTGGTTCTTTGGCCATCCCGAAGTCTACATTATGATTTTGCCAGCTTTTGGCGTGGTTTCAGAAATTATCCCTGCATTCTCTCGTAAAAAACTTTTCGGTTATTCATCAATGGTGTACGCAACCGCATCTATTGCATTGCTATCATTCATTGTATGGGCTCATCATATGTTTGCGGTCGGAATGCCGCTTGCAGGTGAGTTGTTTTTTATGATCGCAACAATGCTTATTGCAGTACCAACGGGTGTTAAAGTTTTTAACTGGGTGGCCACTATGTGGCAGGGATCATTGACCTTTGAAACGCCAATGTTGTTCTCAATTGCCTTTGTTATTTTGTTTACCATCGGCGGTTTCTCAGGCGTCATGCTAGCAATGGCTCCTGTCGATTTCCAATACCATGATACTTATTTTGTAGTGGCACATTTCCATTATGTTTTATTTCCGGGGGCTATTTTTGGTACGACGGCAGCCGTTTATTATTGGCTACCTAAGTGGACAGGAAAAATGTATAACGAAACGGTTGGTAAGATTCATTTTTGGTTATCGATGGTTTTTGTTAATTTGACATTCTTCCCAATGCATTTTAGTGGGCTCGCTGGTATGCCTCGTCGTATACCTGATTACAATATGATGTTTGCTGACTTTAATATGTGGGCGAGTATTGGAGCGTTTGGATTAGGATTGACTCAAGTATTTTTCTTTGTGACGATTATCGTTGCTATCCGTAGTGGTAAAAAGGCAGAAGAAAAACAATGGGAAGGAGCAACAGGTCTAGAATGGGATGCATTGCCGTCACCTGTGCCCTACCATACTTTTGCAACACCCCCTAAAGTAGACTAGTAGCGAAAGTTAAAAATGACAGAGCAAGTGCAAAAAGATGAAAATAAAAAGCTAATCTTGCGATTAATGGCAGTAATTGGCGGGATGTTCTTATTTGCATTTGCTTTAGTTCCACTTTACAACGTTTTTTGTGATATCACAGGCATCAATGGCAAAACTCGTGGACAAGCACTTTATGAGAAAGTTGAGATCGACAAAGAACGGGTTGTTACGGTGGAGTTTTTAACCAATATTAATCGTGGTATGCCTTGGGAATTTAAATCGATGGTTAAGTCGATTGAAGTGCACCCTGGCGAGTTGAATGAAGTTCATTTTTATGCCAAAAACCGTTCTAAATTCGATATTGTCGGACAATCTGTTCCTAGCGTATCGCCCGGTGAAGCGGCATTGTATTTGAATAAAACAGAGTGTTTTTGTTTTGACCAGCAACGATTGAATGCGGGTGAAGCAATTGAAATGCCAATGAAATTTTATATAGATGCAGATATCCCGAAAGATATCACCCGATTAACTTTGTCCTACCAATTATTTAATATCACCGAATCGGCAAAAGTCGAAACGGTGGCGACCAAATAAAGTGAAAATTTTTTCATAAATATTTCACTTAAATGGAGATTAACAATGAGTACAGAAACAGAAGAAAAGTACGAAAGTTATTACGTGCCAGAACAAAGCCCTTGGCCAATAGTGGGTGCCGTAGCTTTATTTTTTATTGCTTATGGTGCCGGAAATTTTATCCAGCAGTCCGATGATTTTGTAGAAACAGGTGATGCCCATTGGGGAGTATTTGTTTTTATGGCGGCGATGGCAGTGATGATTTATATGGTTTTTCGCTGGTGGGGAGACGTGATCAAAGAATCAATGGATGGTTTATACAGCGCTCAAATGGATCGCTCATTCAAACAAGGTATGTTGTGGTTTATTACCTCTGAAGTGATGTTTTTTGCTGCTTTTTTTGGCGCGCTGCTATATATCAGGCAATTTGTTATCCCGTGGTTAGGTGGTGAAGGAAATAATATGATGACTCATAATATTCTTTGGTCTAACTTTGCACCACAGTGGCCGCTTACAACAACACCTGATGGAACAACGACTACCGGCATGGGTGCTTGGGGATTACCGGCTATCAATACAGCGATCCTTTTGACTAGCTCTTGGACATTGACCATTGCACATCACGCGTTAAAAGAAAATAATCGTCAGGCATTGTTAAACTACACCTCTATAACAGCCTTATTAGGAATAATTTTCTTAGTTTTACAAGCCGAGGAATATCATCATGCTTATACTCAAATGGGTTTAACTTTGGGTAGTGGTATTTATGGTTCAACGTTCTTTATGTTGACTGGATTTCATGGATTTCACGTGACCTTAGGAACAATTTTTTTGATTGTATTATCGATTCGCTGCGCTAAAGGACATTTTACTGAGAAACATCATTTTGCCTTTGAAGCGGGTGCTTGGTATTGGCATTTTGTTGATGTAGTTTGGTTATTCTTGTTTATATTCGTTTATTTGATGTAACACCGTAAAGACAATAATCCTAGAATAATCGTTAGAATGAAAAAACCGAAGCCAATGCTTCGGTTTTTTATTGTCATTCAAATCCCGTTGCTCTATTTTATTCAGGCATTATAGTTGGTAGCCCATGTGGTTCAATCCAACCCAGTAAGATCCCTGTAACGATTAAAATGAATAAGCCAATTGATAATCCTATCCGCCAACTAAGGCTATTCACGGTTTTTTTAGAGTCGGATTTTTCAGTCGTTAAAAAATATAAACTTCTAAAAAGGCTAACAAGAATGGCTAACATCACCACACCAATCAATATATTAATAATAATAATCATCAGAAGTGGTTTCCTTAGGATGAAATAACAGAATAATGATAGAATACGCGCCCTGAGAGTAATTTACTACCCTAGATCGTGATTTGAGGGATAGCAAGGAATAGTTGTTTTGAAGCATTCGGTAGAATATAAATTTGGACGATATCGATTAACCGTTAATTTTTGGTTTCTTATCCTTTTTTTACTGGTGCAAACAGGATTGAATGAACTTGGATTTTGGCAATTGTCACGAGCACAGGAAAAACAGGTTCGATTGAAAAAGCTTGCCAACAATCAACGGCCGGAACTGACTAGTTTGAATCAAGTTGATCAAAAGGCTATCGATGATTTTGTAAAGCTACAGATAAAAGTGAGGCTTACTGAAAGAGTTAACTTATTGGTAGAAAATAAAATTCAAAATGGTGAACTAGGTTATCACGTATTGAATTTGGTGCAGGAACTTGATTCTGATCGTTATCTGCTTGTTAACCGTGGATGGATCCAAGGCAGGGCTGATCGAAACCAGTTGCCACAGGTTAAATTACCGCCTACTCATTGGAAGGTCTCAGGTAGAATTTATCAAATAAATAAGCAAGTACTTTCCGGCGATGCAGAGCTTGAAAGTCATGGTAAAATATTGCGTTTACCGATCTTGGATGTACATATGTTATCGCTATTGGAAAGGCGTTTTGGTCTTAGTGTGGAACCTTATTTACTTCGACTAGATGAAAATGCGATAGATAGTTTTGCTGTCGACTGGGCGTGGGTCAATATGTCACCAGATAAACATCTTGCTTACGCATTTCAATGGTTTGGATTATCGTTGGCCTTTTTGATTATTAGTTTATTCGTACTAATCAAAAAAGAATCTGAAGAGTGAGTGTTTCATCACTTAGTAGAGCGAAAATATTTAGAGGAAAGAACCGTGAATTTTGATGAAAGTAAAAATCAATCACATGCCGTTAATGTCAATAAAAATAGAAAAACACTAGTTTTATTATTTGTGATGTTTATTACCCCCGTTTTGCTGGCGTATGCTGCCTATTTTGGTAGTTGGTTTTCAGGTCCGGGTGCTGCCCAAGGCGAACTGATTGAGGCAAGCCTAGTAACCGATATTGAAGATTATGCGATTTATAAAACCAACGGTGAAAAGTATACAGGCAAAGAACTGGAAACTCTTTATTGGTGGATCCTTCCAATTCAATCGGATCGATGCAATCAATCTTGTGTTAATTTAAACTTGCTAACGGTTCACAAAACCTATATTGGACTAGGTAAAGAAGCATCCAGAATTAATGAACTGGTTATTTTCGAAAAAGGTAATGAACTGGATGCGGGCCGTTTTCCTAGCTCAAGTAGCGAATTCACCTCAGTTGGATTAAAAGCTATTGATAAAACGCACAGCGGCAAGAGATTAGATTTGCCCGCTAATTATATATACCTAGTCGATCCGTTAGGCAATATTTTTATGAAATATCCTTTGCTAAAGGATAAAAAAAATGCACCTTTGATGAGTGGTAAAATGAGAAAAGATATTTTGCATCTGTTTAAATATTCTCGGTTGGGATAAATTTATCTGCGAGTTGCGAGAAAAGATTAAAAAATTAAAAAGAGATCAAATACGAGTTAAAGAAAGAATGAATCTAAGTGTATTAAAAAAAATGGCATTTACTGCAACATTATTAGCACTACTCGTGGTATTGTTAGGAGCCTTTACTCGCCTAAGCCACGCGGGCTTAGGTTGTCCTGATTGGCCTGGTTGTTATGGCTTTGCACATATACCTACTTCAAGCAATGATATTGTACAGGCCAATCAAGCGTTTCCCGATCAACCTTATGAATTAGCTAAAGCTTGGCCGGAAATGGTACATCGATATTTTGCTACATCGTTAGGTTTACTTGTTTTGATATTGGCCATTCTGAGTTTCAGACATAGGAACAGACCTGCTTTTAAGTACTTGCTTGGATTATTGCTGCTAGTCGCTTTTCAGGGAGCATTGGGGAGATGGACCGTGACTCTGAAGCTACACCCTGGAATTGTAATGTCACATCTGGCAGGGGGCTTGACGACACTATCTTTATTGGCGGCATTAACCTTTAGGTTTTATACTGAATTTAAAGTGCTTATTTCTTCTTCGGAATTCAAACAATTCAAAGGCTTAATATATTTTTCTTTGGTTGTGCTGGTGACTCAAATTTTGCTTGGTGGATGGACCTCCGCGAATTATGCCGCCACTGTTTGTGTTGATTTGCCCATTTGCCAAGGGGATTGGTTTGTCAATAGTGACTTTGAATCGGGTTTTATATTTTGGGGACATGATGTGGAAACATATCAATATGGAATATTAGATTCGGCAGGTCGTATCGCTATCCATGCTAGTCATCGAATGGGAGCTATCATAACGGCGATAGTTCTTTGTTTTTTAAGCTATCAATTAATTTTTTCATCGAAAAGTCATCTTCTTAAGAGGTTTGGATATATCATTAGTTTTTTAGTTTTAGTACAAGTGAGCTTAGGTATTATTAACATCATATATCAACTTCCGTTGTACAATGCGGTTGCACACAATGGTGTTGGTGCCTTGTTGTTACTTGTTCTTTCTCTTTTGTTGACCAGTTTCATCCAGTCAGATCCGCGCAAGCTTGTCGCTATGGAAAATGATAATGACTAATTTAAACAATAATGCGACTTGGAAAGATTACTTAGAGTTAACCAAGCCGAAAGTGGTTGTACTGATATTGGTTACCGCCGTGGTTGGCATGTTTATGGCCACACCCGGTATGGTGCCATGGAATATTTTGATTATTGCCACCATTGGTATTGGTTTTGCTGCTGGAGGGGCTGCAGTGGTGAACCATATTGTGGATCAAAAAATTGATGCGATTATGGCACGAACACTTAAGCGCCCGATTGCCACCGGGAAAATCGATGACAAAAAAGCAATGATGCTTGCCGCTGTTTTATCGATTACATCAATAGTCATGTTGTATTTTTTTATTAATCCGTTAACCGCTTTATTAACCTTCTTTGGATTAGTTGGCTATGCATTTGTTTATACAATGTACTTGAAAAGAGCCACTCCGCAGAATATTGTGATTGGTGGTTTGAGTGGTGCAATTCCTCCCTTGCTGGGTTGGACTGCTGTGGATGGATATGCAGGAACTATCCATCCCCATGCTCTATTGTTAGTATTGATTATTTTTGTTTGGACGCCTCCTCATTTTTGGGCTCTGGCTATTTTTCGACGTGATGAATATGCCAAAGCAAATATTCCCATGTTGCCGGTGACTCATGGCATCGACTTTACCAAAACCAGTATTATTTTATATACAATACTATTAATTTTTGCTGGCTTATTACCTTATTTAACTCGTATGTCCGGTTTAGTTTATGCAATATCCTCCAGTATTCTCGGGCTGATATTTTTGGGATATGCGGTGAAACTTAAATTATCTAAAGAACGTAAAATTGCCATGGATACTTTTAAGTATTCGATCAATTATTTGTTATTAATGTTTATCGCGTTGCTGGTCGATCACTATTTTTGGTATTAAGTTAATGAATAAATTTGCCCCATACATTTTAATTAGTTTTGCGCTTATCGGTGGTTTTTATCTTAAAAATTATCTAGAACTAAAACCTATAAATGAAACGATCAATTCTACCTCTGACAGCAAAAATAAAATTGATAATCGTTTTGATTCTTTATTGATTTATCCGAAAAAAAATCTAATATCGGATTTTAGCTTAACGGACCATAATGGAAATTCATTTGAAACGAGTCATTTTAAAGGCCGTTGGAACCTTATTTTTTCAGGATATACTAATTGCCCAGATGTTTGCCCCAATACGCTGACGCAGATGACCCAAATGTATCAAGCGATGGAACAATCAACTCGTGACAAATTTCAAATTATTTTCTTATCGGTTGATCCTGCACGTGATACGCCAGATCATCTTAAGCAATACCTCGACTATTTTCATCCCGATTTTATCGGGATCAGTGGAAAAAAATTGCAAATTGATGGTTTGGTCAAAGATCTGGGGGGTATTTATTCTATCAATCAAGAAGAAGGTGAATTTTATACCGTAGATCATTCCGCTAGAATTTTTATTGTTGGCCCCATTGCTGAACGTTTTGGTATTATTAAGAGTGGTATTATTAACCAAAAAGATAAAAGACAATTGGTTGCGGATCTAACTCAAATAGCAAAATAAATGTAAGCTCTTGGTTATGAGCTAAAAAAATAGCTTGGAACCACTAAAGACGCGAAAAGCATAGCGCGACTTTTGAGTCATTCGTCGTTAGAATATTTGTTTGATTTTGAGTTAAAATAATTTTCGCTTATCGTTTGAGAGTATATTTTGATTTTTCATATCTTACCTAAAAGTTTCTTCGGACGAAATACCTTGATGATCGCTATTTTGCTGGTCATTAGTCAGTTTACTTCTTATGTTACGGTTCAACATTTTGTGGTTGATCAAAAAAATCGTACGATAATGTATTTAGTCACCAATCAAATTAAACTTCAGTACATCGGTTCACAAAATGATATTCCAAAAAATTTATCGATAGGATTTAGTGAAACGACCGAGTTAGAACTTTATTGGTTAACCGGTGGACCTCTACCGCCCGGGCTTCAAATCGCAAAAGAGCATTTAGCTTTTACTGAAGCGGCCAATGCATTTCTTGGAGAGGGTACCCGAGTCAAGGTTGAAGTTTCTGATCGAGTATATGTCTGGGTTAACGAGCTCACTCATCCTGAATACTGGATAAGAATGCCAATTGGTGAGTATGACGATAGTGCTCCTATTTCTTTGTTTATATTCTCAGGTGTTATTTTTCTGTTAAGTTTAATTGGCGCTTGGATCCTAGTCAGTCAACTACACCGTCCGTTAAAACGTTTAGCTTTTGCCGCAAGAGAAATCGGTCGCGGAGATTATCCAGGAAAACTAAAAGAAACGGGTCCACAGGAATTGGTTGCAATGACTTCAGCATTTAATCAAATGGCGGCGGATGTCCATCAGCTGGAAGAAGATCGTACCTTATTGCTAGCAGGGATATCCCATGATTTACGAACGCCCATTACACGTATTCGTTTGTCAATTGAGTTCCTGTCGGAGCAAGATGAAGAACTCAAACAAGGACTGATTGCCGACACACAGGATATGGATGACATTATCGATCAATTTATCGGCTATGTACGCTATGGTAGCGAAGAAAAAATGGAAGAAAGTAACATTAACGAAGTGATCCAGCAAGTCGTGGAAGCAGCCACTAAGCAACACTCTGGTATTGAAACGAATCTACAAGAAATAGCATTGGTTAAATTTAAACCTTTAGCCATGAAACGCTTGATCAGTAATTTAATCGAAAATGCCTTTCGATATGGTAAAGCGCCAGTCATTGTGTCCAGCTCCGTTAGCCAAAAAGTGCTAAAAATAAAAGTACGAGATCATGGTAAAGGGATCGAAGATTTAGACAAAGCCCGGTTATTTCAACCTTTTGCTCGTGGTGACAAAGCCCGGGGTGGAAAAGGCTCCGGCTTAGGTTTGGCCATCGTTCAGCGGATCGCGGAAATGCATGATGGAGAAATTAATTTATCCAACCACCCTAATGGCGGATTGGAAGCTTGTTTGACAATCCCCTTGAACTTGGAATAACCCGTTGAAGTAATATCTAGGATCTTTTATTATACGCATTTTGGCGGAAATAGACTTGTATTGGACGGATTCAAAATGGTATTAGAAATTGATTGGTAGAATAATGGGTTTCATAAATGGAAGATAGTTGTCGAGGTTCCCATGCACCTCTCAATTTATAAAAGGCCTTTATTTGAAGGATATAGGTCAATCTCAGTAAATAAAACGAATTAA
>Ga0256845_1000500_pt1 | contig 36647 bp, 32 predicted proteins | sample RiftiametaG_FD_189101 | JGI IMG/M metagenome (GOLD analysis project Ga0256845, IMG submission 189101) | Tube worm associated microbial communities from hydrothermal vent at the East Pacific Rise, Pacific Ocean - Riftia | ecosystem: Host-associated > Annelida > Integument > Unclassified ...
TCGATTTACTGGAAGCCATCTTAACCACAAACCCTTCATTTTTAATTAACTCTCCTAAAGTTTCAATTGAAGTTGGGGTTTTTGATTTATGAGATAATTTGTTTCCTATGTATAGGAGGTTTTTCATAATATATATTTAGCAAACATAAACCGTAAATAAATGCAGGTGCTGCAATACGCATAGATGAATGATTAATGGTTAAAAACCAAAATAAGTAAAATGAATAAAAGTATATATTCTTTTTATTTTTCAACCGAAACAATAATGGTGCAAAAAGCAATATTAAAAAAGCTATAATTCCAAATATACCATGTTCTCCAACTATTCTACTCATTTCATTATGAGATGCTGCTCTAATACCTTCTTTTTCAAACCTTAACTCTTTAAGTTTACCTACACCTACACCTAAAAAAGGGTTTTCTAAAAATTCATTTAATTCATTTGTTAATAAATCAGCTCTTCCTGTTGTAAGATTCTCTTTGGTTCTACCTAATGCATCTTCATTGTTATAGCGTTTAATTATTAAGCCTTCGGTACTCATTGTACTTATAAACCAAGTTAATATAATACCTATACTTAAAATAGCAACAGAACCTATAATTCTTTTTTTACTTTTATTAGTAGCTTTTAAATAAAATGTAACAATGAATGCAATAATAATAATTAAAGCTACAAAAACGCCACCTCTACTAAAAGTAACTATGGCTCTATAAGACATTAGTGCTAAAATTAAACCATTAACTATTTTAATAAAAAAAGTTTTAGATTGAAGAAACAATCTGCCTGCTAATAAGAAAACGCCTAAACCCAGTACTGTTGACACTTGGTTAGGTCCAAAACCTCCAGAAGCTTCAAAATTTGATTGTGTTCCAGATAATGTATCCTTAATGCTAGGTGAATATAAAAATAAATATGTAGTAGTAGCAATTAATGGCAATAAGCCAGCTAATAAAACTTTTTGTAATGATTTAAGGGTAATTTTTCTGCCATAACAATATAAGGCTGCTATACCTAAGCAAATTGGTCCACTTAAATTAAAAGCTATTGCATTTCGTATATTAGTTTCATAATCTAACGTAGAAGATGCAACAATAATCCCTGGTAATAAAACTAATAAATATATAAAATAAACAAATGATTTCTTACTTATTCCATCACCTAAAAAAATACCAATTAGTAAAAATAAAACAACAAAATACTTAGATGCTTCATAGACAAAATTACCACCTGTCATTCTTAAAAAAACCTCAGCACCAACCATATATGAACACGCAATAAGCACATAAACATACCTATTTTTAGATGTTGCATTAAGTATTTTTATTAAACTAACTACCAAAATTGACAAAAAATAAACTTTGGACAAAGGCTCAAAAAAATGAATTCCTATAGCAATAAATACATGAATAATTATTAATGATATATAGTTGTAACTTTTCACAATTTTAATTTGAATAAATTAAAAGTAATTGTTTTATAACTGTGTTTGCATCAAAATTAGTAATTACTTTTTTATATAATATTTCTCCGTGTTCCTTTCGCAAACTTTCATTATTTATATATTTTAATAATGCCTTAGAAAATGAAATTAAGTCTTCAGAATTAACCAGTATCCCTTCAGAAGGCTGAGTGATTACCTTATTACAATCACCAACATTGGTTGACACTACTGGTAATTTTGCTAAACCATATTCAATTAAAGAAAGTGGTAACCCTTCTGATGAAGAAGATAAAACTCCAATACTGCTTTGTGATAAAATATACTTAATATCTTGCCGTAATCCATAAATATAAACTTGCTCTTCTAAATTATTATTATTAATATACTTTTTTATTTGTTCAAAGTATTGATCACTAAAATTTTCACCAATCAAATGCAAACTCCAATCATTAGCTGATCTATTAATATTTAAAAACACATTAAGTAAAAACATATGATTTTTGGGTGTTCTAAAATTTGCTAAATAAACAATACGTTTTCCCTTAATCCCTTTTAAATCAGTAATTTTATCATCGTTATTAAACACAGAGAAATTTGGCAAATAATACACTTTTTTAGAAGCTAAATTCTCTTCCGCCCATAATTTTAATTGAAAATTAACCACTATAATTTTAGAAAAAAAATAAGAACACAGTTTTAATACCGCATTGTTAAGCTTATTTGATAATACTCTATTGCCATGATGATCATGCCATATAATTTTTATTTTAGGATTAAAACACTTTATTATAGTAGCGAAAAAATAGGACGTTGAATGTGCATGAATAATTGAAATATTATTTGCCTTTAAAAAACGACTTAATTTTTTAGTTGCTAAAAAGTCTAAACTCTTTTTTTTACTTAAAAAAAGATATACAACATCCTTTTTAATTGCATTATTAAGTTGCCCTTCTTTTCTTGTTACACATAAATAAGATTTATCAATTTTATTAGTTAATAAATTCGCGAAATTTACAGCAGTACGCTCTGCACCTCCAACTTGTAAAGAATCTATTAGTTGTAATACTCTCATTTATGGTTTTAATAATTTAGCGATTTCTGTTTCAAAAACATCTAAAGTATAGTTTTGAGACCAATTACTTGCAGCTTTTGACATTTCAGTTAAAACTGATGTGTTTTCTAAACAAGTATTTATATTTTCAACAGCAACACTAAGATTTGGCTCAATTAAAATACCTCTTTTACCATAATCTAACATAAAAGGTACACAAGATATTTTTGTGGCTATTGGAATGGTTCCAAAAAACATGGCTTCCGCAATAACTTTTGGCCAACCTTCCGACTTTGATGGTAATATTAAAAAATGTGCTTTTTTTAAAACTCCCTTTATAGTATCTTTTTTCTGACTGCCTTTTAGTTTAATTATTGTTTCTAACTTATTATTTAAAATATATATTTGCAATTCTTCTTTTAGAACGCCGTCACCATAAAGTTCCAGTTCAACTTGTTTTCCATTTTTATATAATGCTTCAACTACTTTTATTGCAAATAGTGGTCTTTTTCCTTTTACTAAACTACCAACAAATACAAACTTAAATTTATCAATATAACTTCGTTTTTTAGGGGTTTCAATTTCAGAATTATAAAAACTAGCTGTAAAAAAGGGTTTTATATTTTTAATTTGATTTCCCCAATCTCCATAAACTAAAACTTTCATGTTTTTTGTAATAGAGGTATTACTTAGTAGCCATTTTTGAAGTCTATAACTTATCGGTTGCTTACTTTTCGCATCCCAATTACCTGCATATTTTGCTGTTTTTATTTTTTTTTGAAAGAACATTTGAATAAAACATCCTAACAAACCTATATTCCCTGGACAACGTAAATGAATATGGTCTGCTCTTTTACAAGCTTTAAAAATTTTAAAAAGTATAATAGGTAAATTAAAAAAAGAAAAAATGCTACTTTTAAATGACACAAATGCTATTGAAGGGATTTTATTAAAACAGATGTTTTTATGTTGATATGCATTTTCAATATTGGTTATTTTACCTACTACAACAGGCGCAACAATTTCTACCTCATCAACATGTTTTAACCACAAATTCATTTCATTTACATAAGGTGAATAAGCATACAGTAAATCACCTTGTTGTTTATGTTTTGTATGTGAAATGATTAAAAATCTCATATTTCCACTTTAGGTTTATTAAAAATTAATGACCACCAACCAGAAACTCGCCCTAAACTTTCTGTTAAAGCATCTTTTCTTTTATTAGTTGTAATAATATTAGTAAATCTAATGGTTGTTAGCAAAAATGACGTAGCATTCCATTTTAAACGTGATTTAAAATTTGGTTTAGAGTATTTTACACGCCACACATACCAACCATTTCTAATTACCATTTTACCATAAAGGTATTTATTTGGTCTTCCAGAATCATCATGATAATGATATAATTGTGCCGAAGTATTCACATAAAGTTTTCCCATTTTTGAAAGGCGCAAAGAAAAATCAACATCTTCGTATAATCCATAACCTTCAAAATATGTAGAAAAACTTAAATTTTTAAAAATTTCTTTTTTATAAGATGAAGCACCTCCCATAATTTGTTCTACTTCATAAACTTTACCTGAAGGCGGTAAAAATCCAACCGATCGTCCATGAGCAAAAGAAGAAAAAATACCTGGATTTGATTTTGGTAACAACTTAAATAAACCTCTTACTTTAAAACGCAATGGTTCATTACGCATCCAACCATCAAAATAAAACTTATTGTTACTTTTCTTAGTAGACACTTTTTCCCAACCAGACTCATTTAAAATATACCCACCTACTGCTAACGCATTCTTTTTTAAAGAATAAGTTTTTATTAAATTTTCAAAATAACTTTCTACTAATATTATATCATCGTCTAAAAAACAAACAATTTCTGAGCTTTCATTAACCAAGTTAATGCCATAATTACGTTGTTTTGTAAGTCCTTTTTCTTCTTCAGAAACTTTAAAATATTTCAAATTTATAAAACTGCTCTTTTTTAATATCTGTTCGGTTTCTATGTTTGTCGAACCATCAATAATTAAAATTTCATTAGGATACAATACTTGTTTTTCTACTGATTTCAGCAAACTTAGTAATGCATTAGGACGCATATATGTACATATGATTAATGAAAATTTCATTTAATTAAATTGTTCTTTTAATTTATTTGCCCAACATAAACTCTGTTGCCATTGTTTTTTGAATTTTAGTAAATAAGTAAAAGGATTTTTTACTTGCTGATTTTTATAAAACTTAATAAGCAACTTTGTTTTGTAACCCAATAATTGATATTTTGTTGTATTATTTATTCTATTTAACATCACTGTTGGCGAAGGTTTAGGTTGTACTATATCTTTTTTCCAAGAATGCTTATATGGCATTCTAAAACCACCTATTGGTGCTTTTAAATGTTGCAACTTAATTGTAGGGACATACAAAACATCTATTTCTTTATTTCTTAATTGCATACCAAAGTCTGCATCTTCTCCAAAACCATGCTCAAAGGCCATATTAAATTCTAGGTTTTTAATAGCACTTTTCTCAACAAAACTACATCCAGAGCCAAAGGATTGCCATTGAAATACATTATTATAAACTTCTTTTTCATCAGATTTCAAACAACTTAAAGTAACAGCTTTAACCCTATTTTGTTTCATTAAATATATGGTGTTTTTTAAAATATCGTCATTTAATCTGATATCATCATCTGCGAAAAAAACATAACCTGAAGTTACTTCTTTTAACGCCAAATTACGTGCATTACATGCTCCAGTTTGATGAATAAATTTATGAAAAATTTTAAATGGCCATTTTGTACTAGTAATAAAATCTAATTCAGATTTACTATTTAAATTTTCATTCTGTTCAATAACAATTACTTTTTCTGGTAATAGTGTTTGATTAGATAAATCTTTTAGAACATCATGTAAATAATCTTTTCTTCCAATAGTTGGAATAATAACATCTATTGAAGATTTTTGGTTCGTTACAACAGGAATTAAAGATTCGAAATCAAATTCAAGATTTGTGGTTTTTCGCTTATAAAAAAGACTTCTTATAAATGAAATAATTGAAAACCTCTTTTCATAAACCATGAAATTTAAAAGCAATAAAATACTCCAAACCCCTTTATAATGCAACTTAACAAACTTAAACAACTGAAATATTGATGCTTTGTTTTCTTTTTGAAAAGAATAATCATTTTTTAAAAGTTTTGGTTCTGAGTAACAAAGTAAACCATTTGGCATTCCCTTTTTTGCTATTGAGTTTAAAACAAAATCAAATGAATTCTTTAAATTAATTTCACTTTCAAACTTTAATAATTCCGAAGCATATATTGTGCCTATTTGGCTACTCATTAACCATGTTGGATATTTTACTTTTTTATTTACTTTTAAAAAAGGTGAATCTTCAATATACCCTATTTGTTCATGAAAATATTGATTTTTACCATAAGATAACATCATGTTTTTCAGAGTGAATGTCGTTTTGATTCCTTCAATATTTAAATTTTCTTTTAACGATTGATGACACCATATAAGTATTCTTTCTGTGTGTTTTTTAGCAATTTCAAATAATGCATTTATGGGTTTTTGATTAGATACAACAAGTATTGTATTGGTTGTTAAATCAACAACCTCAAATACCTCCTCATTTTTATGAATTAAAAGAATCATTTTTCTATAATACTTTTATAATAATCAATATTAATATCAGCATTTTTTTCAATATCAAAAAGTAATTCTACTTTTTTTCTAGCTGCCTTCCCTGTTTTGATACACAAATCATTATCACTAAACAATTCAAGAATTTTATTTGCATAAGCATCTATTTTTGTAGGATGTACTAAAAACCCATTAACACCATCATTAATTAGTTCTTGCGCCCAACCAATACTTGTATTTACTACTGGTTTTTGTAATGCCATAGATTCTATGGTAACCATTCCTAAAGTTTCTGCAAACGACGGAAATGTGCAAACATGAGCTTTTTTAATATGCTCTTGGACTTGTTTATATGGTACTTTTCCTAAATAATTGACTTGTTTTTTCGCTTTCGCGGAAAGTTTAGCCTCCATAAGATTATAGGTTGATATGTTACCAGTCTTAATATCCGCAGCATCACTTCCAATAAGAATAAGTTTGGCTTTAGGATTAGATTCTACAACTTTATTGAATATCTCTGCTAATTCTAAAACACCTTTTTTTCTTATAATAGTTCCTATATAAAGTATCGTATTTACATTATAAATAGCTGGCGTTTCATTAACAAAATCAGCTAACTGCAACCCATAATGTATGGTATTTATTTTCGTTTTATTTAAACCAAATATTTTTTGGGTTTCAATTCCCGCATAAGCTGTTGGTGCTATAAATGCATTTGCATATTTTAAAGCTAGCTTTTCAAAAATAAAATTTTTAAACTTTTGTTTTCTACCATCTAGTTTACAAAAATACGCATCACTTCCGTGAAAACGAATAACCAAAGGAATATTAAAGCTCATAAAGGCTGTAATTCCAGTCCAATCTGGTGCTTCTAAAAGCTGTATGGCTTTCTTTTTAACTATTGCATTTATATATTTCTGTATATGTCTTCTGTAATAAAACCATGTGAAAAACTTATATCGTTTTGATTTAATTAAATGAATTTCTACGCCTTCATCTATAAAAACATCATTGATATTTTGATGATATACAAAAACGGTAACTTCAACATTTTTCTTAACTAACATAATAGCAAGATTTTTTATACTAGTTGCAATTCCTGCTGCATGTTTTATTTTTACATGTGGATATTCAGATGTTATAAAACCTATTTTCATTTTAAAATATCTTTAATCGCCTTCCAAATATTTTCCGACGCTTTTGTTGGTGTTTTACCAGCAACAATTTCAAACCATTTTTCACTTTCTTCAACATTAGAAAGTTTCCCAACTAAAATTTGTTTGACCAAACTTTCTAGATCTTTTTTATCTGTACAAAAAATGACTGCCTTATCACTAGGCATACTTCTAAAGTGAACATATTTATAATTTTGTCCTATATCTCGAATTCCTTTTTTTAATTGTGGTTGCTCATAATTATAATATATACAAGGTTTATTATGTGTAACAAAATCAAACACTGTTGATGAGCAAATATTGGTTACAAACTCACTATGTTCGCAAACATTATACAGCATTTTAAAATCTTCTTTTGCTGGTAATACTTGATTCCATTGTTTGCCTACTTGTTTCCAAATGGGGTTTAAAACTTCTATTATGTCTTTATTAGCTTCAATAACGGCATCATATCTTGATGTAAAATCTACAGGACATTTTCTGTAAATAATACCTAAATTTTCTCCTTTATTGTTTAAGCTTCTAACAGCATTTGCTAAGTCTTCTAAATAATACTGGTCTAAAGGCGATGTGGTTTCATCATCTCCAGAATAACAGATATATTTTTTATTTATATCTAAATTATGTTCTACAAAAAAAACTTCTCGCGATTGTTTTAACACATCATTGTAATGCGGTTCAAACTGCGGTGTACCTGTAACAATAACTTGCTCATCTTTTATAAAAGGGTAATATTGCAAAACCTGCGCTTTCATTAAAACACTCCAAACAAAATAATAATCGGTTTCTACAACTTGCATTGCTTTTGGAACATTATCCCATGAATATACGAAAGCGACTGTTGGTATGCCTAAATCTTTCGCTGCTAATAATGCACTTATAGATTGTGTTGCTCGTTGTGTGGTACAAAACACTAAATTAGGTTTATGTTTTTCTAATTGTGCTTTACAATACTTATATTTTGAGTTTTTACGTTCAAGTTTATTAATTTTTTTTCTAATCCGTTCTACTCCTTTTTCTGATGAATTTAAACCAATTAATAATGAAATATATGTGCTTTTTAAAACATTTTTAAAACTTTTATAATTTAACGGAAATTTATACGTAGGATAGACATCATCATTAAATTTATTATGAGATACGTTTAACTCTATTCGTTTTCTAACTCGTGAATAAATAGGTGTAAATGGGTGAATGCTATGGTTTTCTATTTTAACTTCGTTAAATCCTAAATTATCTTTTAAAGAAAAAATAGTGTTGTTCCAATAATGAATATCGAAGCCCATTTTATCTCCAATTGATTTAAAATTAGTGAAAGCAAAATTTCTTAAACCAACGCCATCAGGAAAAAAAATAAATACTTTTTTCTTCATTTTACTATTTAGCTTTAAACGGACATACTTCCATTAATTTGTCACACAATTCTTCAATTTTTCCTTGTGGTGGAAGAAATTTTTTATCATTGAAAAGATTTTGTAATTCGTTTAAATTCATTTTTAAATCTACAACTTCCAATTTATAAAAAGACATAGATACAGATTCAAAATAATCTTGATACTTAATATCGTCACCAAAAACGTTGTTCGAAAATTTTTGCCATACTGCAGGAATATTGTATGCATGAGCTACAATAATTCCATGTAAAGAAGAGGAAATAATTTTTTTACATTTTAAAAACTCATTAGTAGTTGTTTCTACATCATTAGTCATTAAATCAATTAACAACACTGATTTCTCGTTTTTATATAAGTCTGAAACTAAATCAAAATCGGTATAATGTGGAATAATCCCTATGTCATATTCTTTTTCAATTTTAGGATTATAATATTTTGGTAATAATAAAGCTGGATCTCCATAGACTTCAGGAACATCATAACCTTGTTTTAATAAATGTATTCTTGTTTGTGGTCCGCGAACTGCTAAAAAGCTGGCCTTTTTAATTGAAATCTCTTTTGAAATAATCCCACTTCCCCAAACAATACACTTCTGATTTACATTTGCTAAAATACTCCCAATGGTAACATAAATTGGAGCAAAATAATCATTAATTGAAAAGCTTGATGGTTTAGACCAAACAACAGTTTTATTAGAAATTTTTTCAACTAAATATTCACCAAGAAGATCCCCATAATTTTCTTTAGACTTCCCTTGTAGTTTTACTTCATTCCACCAAAATAATCTAATCTTATTTGATAAGAACATTATTATCCTTTTTGATTTTTTAACTTATCACGCTGAACTTTCTCTATTGGTAATATATCTTGACTTTTATAACTTAACGCTTTATAAACAGCTTTTAAATCTCTAGATAGTTTACGCGTTCCCATAGGTTCTAACGATGCCGCATGGTCTGTTCCTTTCCAAGTTCTGTCAATTGTATAATGGCGCTCAATGATATTTGCTCCTAAAGTAAAAGCCGCAACATCAACTGCTATACCTAAATGATGACCCGAAAAACCAATATGTTTTACATCATTCTTATACTTTTTAATTAAATATTTTATATCTAAAAGACATACATCTTCAAATGGAACTGGATATCCAGACGTGCAATTATAAAGCACTAAATCTTTATTTCGATTATATTTTTTGAAAAGCTGTACCAAATCTTCAATTTCATTTTTAGTAGTCATTCCTGTCGAAATATGAAGTTCACCTTCATAGTTTTCACACAACCACTTCAACATATCAATATTGTTATTACAAGCTGATGGGATTTTTATAAAATCCGGTTTTAATGTAGCAATTTCTTTTGCCGAAGTTACATCCCAAACCGATGTTGAATAAGTTATACCTATCTCTTCACAATATTGTTTTAATTCTACATGCTGATTTACATTAAACTCTAAAAATTCTCTATGTGCACCATAAGTGTCACCATAAGAATTAGCTGGATTTGGATGTGGTTGGTTGTATTGCTCTTCTGTTAACAATTCTTTATTATGCCGTTTTTGAAACTTTACAGCATCAACATTGCAAAATATTTTCGCAACTTTTATAAGTTCTTTTGCAATCTCCATATCTCCTTTATGATTGCAACCTATTTCGGCAATAATGTATGGTTCTTTATATTCATTCATGGCTGTTAGGGCAATTAAATCTTTTATTATAATTCATTATAAAACCACTAGCTTCTCGTATTGCTCCATTTCCTGAATTTTTAGAAAGCACTACATCAGCATGCTGTTTTACAATATTTGTTGCATTGTTTGGAGTTAGCGACCAACCAACACTACAAATGTTTGTTAAATCGTTAACATCATCGCCAATATATGCAAAGTTATTTATTGATAGATTTTGTTCTTTTATAATATGTTGCAATAAGCTATACTTATCTTTTACACCTAAATACACATGTTCTATTTTAAGTTTTTGCATGCGTTTAGCTACCAATTCTGATTGTTCAGATGTCATGACCAAAACTTCAACACCATACTGTCTTAAAATTTCTAATCCCATACCATCACGCATGTCGAAATTTTTAGATAATTCGCCATCTTTTGAATATGCTATAGTTCCATCAGTAAAAACACCATCTACATCTAATACCAAATGTGTTATTTTTTGTGGTTCTCTATTTTGTTTTTGACGTTCAATTAACAACTGTTCAACAACAGCCCAATCAGTTTCAGAATCTATTTCGTGAAACGATTCTTCGGGCATTTTCACAATACCAACCTTATTACCTATTCTATTTTTTGTTTTTTGTAAACTATTTTTGGTAGTTGTGTAAACTGCTCCATTTTCAATTAACAAACCATCAAAATCTTGTCTTCTTGGTCTTTCTTTTGGATTGTAATTAATTGGTGTACCATTTTCATTCCACAAAAACCGATGTGTATTTACAACAGTTAAAACCGAATCATAATTATCATTTAACTTATCTAAACACTTATTTATAGTTTCACTTTTAGTGAAGGGTGATGTTGCTTGCAACAAACAAAATACATCGAAATTATAATTTAAAGATTTACAAAATTCTAACATAGCAAATTCTGTTGATGCTGTATCATTGGCACTTTCTTCACTTCTTAAAAGTGCTTTTACTTTATTTGTCCAATGGTATTCTTTATCTACAAAATCAATAATATCTTGGTCGTCTGTATAAATATAAACTTCATCAAGATTGGAAAATATAGCTTCACCTAAGACCCAAGTAAACAATGGCCTGCCAACCATTTTACGTTTATTTTTATTTACTATACCTTTTGAGCCTTTTCGTAATGGAATAAAGCCTATTGCTTTCATTTAAATTGTGTGTTTAATTTTCTTATTATGCTAAAATACAGCTTGTTTTTGAATAACAATAAATTTAGTTAATGTCAATCTTTAGTTGAATTGTATTTTAGTAAAACTTCATTTAATATTTTATCTCTATCGTATTTAGGTTTAATAGTTTTCTGATTAAAAAGAAAAGCGTTATTTATAAGCTCAAAATCACCTATTACACTAACTATTAACGAAGCTATTTGGCTATTGTCTTCGCAATTATTAATTAATAAACCGTTTTTATTGTGCTCAATAATTTCTTCAGTTACATTCCCTGGATTTGATTGTATTGGAAATGCTCCCATAATAATAGCTTCTATTAAGGTGTTTGGCATGCCATCAGAATTACTATTACCAATATAAATTAATGCTTGCCCCATAAGTTTTATAATGTCTATATGTGGCAAGAATTGTGATTTCCTATAAATCGTTAAATCAAATTTTTTATTTAATTCTCTTTGGATTATAAAGCTTTCGACTTCCTTATCTGCCCCAAAAACAACTACTTTATTGTTAGCTAACTTATTTGACATTTTTGCTAAAGCCTGTAAAACTTGAATAGCTTTACCCGAACGACCTTGATAACCTTTTACCAGAATAATATTTCTTTTTTCTACTGGTAAAATATACTGTTCATATTCTTGCAACAAAAATCCACCACCACCAGGAAAAACGCCTAGTAAAGTTCCAGAAAAACCATACTTTTTTGCCAACTTTACATCTCGTATACAATCAGAAAACATATAATTAACTCTTGGTAAAACTTCTTTTATATTTTTTAAATATTTGGTATCATTTTGATAATAGTACAAATCACTTCCCCAAGATGAATAAATCCATTTAATATTTTGATACTTATTCATTAATTTTAAAATTGGCACACACGAAATGTAAAGTACAAAACTATGCACAACATCTGGTTTTATTTCTAAAAGTACTTTTTCAAAAGCTTGTTCTGTATTATTCTCTATTAAAAAGCTTAACTTTTTATATGTTTTTGGGAATTTCTTTTTCATAGAACTTCTTCCTTTCAAGTTGGGGAATTTTTGTTTCCAACCAACAATTTGATTTACCCATGATAATGTCTCTGAATAACCTCCATCTAAAATATTAAACCAATATACTTCGTGCCCTGAATCTTTTAACTGATCTGTCCATCTATTAAAATGGATAGAATTCATAGAAACAAGAAGAATTTTCATAATAATTAAGTTTATAATTTAATTGTTAGGTGTATTTCTTGTTTTGACTTATTAAAAGAATATTTATAAGGGCTATTTCTACAACTTGTTATGATGCTTTCTAAAAGCAAATTATTAACCTGTTGCATCGATAAAAAGGTTTTAGTTTTTTTCCCTAAAACCTTTTTTATAAAATGTTTTGGTGAATTGTATCCGACAGCTTCTATTACTTTTAATGAAACCACCTGATTCTTTAAACTTAGTAATACATTATCTATAAAACCTTTCACATCTGACAACTCATTAGTAATCTTAAATTCTACAGTAGCTGAACATAGTAACTTATAATCTTCATTATTGTATTCTCCCCAATCAAATTCGGTATTTGCAACAACCTTTTTGGTTGCTTTTGTATATGATAAATACTTTTGATTAATTTTTTCAAGTGCTAAATGAAATGGTGCTTTACTATCTTTATTCCTATAGGTTTTTGAATGCCATTGATGTAACATTAATATTTCATTCTCGAAAAAAGACACTTTAAATCCTGCATTTTGAAGTCTAACATGCACATCTGTATCTTCGCTTCCCCAACCATGATAATATTCATCATACCCATTAATTTGTTTTAATACATTTGAGTTAAACAATGTCATGCCTGTTGCTTCTTCAGAAGATTTAAAATTTATATTGTAATCAAAAAATATTTTTTCTTTTTTTGATTCAGATTCACTTAAAAATCCTACTTGAAAATACGTTACTTTATCTTCGTTTTGTAAATTAATTAATGTTTTTACAAATTCTGGATGATATATCATGTCTACATCTCCAACAAAAATATATGGTGTTTTACTTTTTTTAAGGGCAATATTTATGGCTCTAGACTTACACCATAATTGATTTTGTACTTCGCAGTTTATTATCCCTAAAAAGGAAAAGTCTTTAACTAAATTATTAATAGCTTTTTTATATTTTTCTTCACTTCCATAATTAACTAAAACTACCTCAAACTCTTTATTTGTTTGAGTTTTTAGTGATTCTAAACATTTTTTAACAATATTTATTTCTCTATTTCGGTATGTTAAAACTATGGTTATCATTGGTTATTTTCATCTAGTAAATATGCTCTATATTTTTTATTAAACTCTTTTATATTGAAATGTTCTTTTGAATAATTAAATGTATTTATGGATATTCTTGTCATTTCTTCCTTATTTCTAATCAACTTTAAAATAACCTCAACAAATTGTAAAACAATTTCATTCTCATTCACACTATTATCAATTAAAACTCCATTCTCAAAACTAGTTAAATGTTCGCTAATACCACCAACATTTGTAGAAATTGGTATTACACCCTGTGCCATAGCTTCAATAATAACCATTGGAAAACCTTCTCTATACGATGTTATTAATAAGAAAGTTAGCGATTTATAAAAGCTATTAAGTGTTTCATCATTAGTAATTTCACCAGAGAATGAAATATCAAACTTCTTCATTTTAGTAACATTACTTTTCATACCTATTCCTGCCATTAAAAAGCTAATTGATGGCTCTTCTTTTTTTATTTTTTTTGCGATTTTTAAAAATATTTCTGGTCGCTTTTCTTTAGACCACCTTCCAACAAAACCAATATTTATATCTTTTCTTTTTTCCAATTTTTCATTTTCATGAATTTCAATAGCATTTTCAATTATTACAAGTTTTTTATACGCAGCTTTACTTACTCCATAACTGCTATAATTTAGTGAAATGGCATTATAAGCCGCTTTATTTATCACTATTCTATAATTTATTTTATCACTGCTATTTATATAATGTTCTACTATTGTTTTGTTTTCGTTTGAAATGGCATGAACCAAATCTATTTTTATAATGTCTTGATTTATTTGTGGTAGTATTTCATAAAAGAAATTGGTATTACTAGCAAAAATACTTTTTATAGATAAACTTTTATTAATTGCTTTAGAAATACGAAGTTTAAGAAATTCATTGATAGAATTATTTTTCTTGGTTAAAATCTCATTGATTTCTATAATTTTAGCATACTGTAAAAAGTCTTTTTTAAAATTTTCTGTGGCAGAATTGTGTGTAAATAAAATACATAGCTTTTTATCTTTTACACTTTTTACAATATTTAAATGTACGCGTTCTGCACCTCCGGTTTGAAAATATGGCAGTATAAAAAGTATCTCAGCTTCTTGTATTTTCTTTAAATCATTAAATATAAAATGATAAAAATTGAATAAGGACTGTACAGACCTAATTACTTTTTTAATACTTCTTTTAGTACGCTTAACAATCATAAAATTAATACAATTATTTTTTTACTGCTTCACAACAAATCATCATGCCTTTATTAAATAAATAAGTTTTTTGAACACTTAAATTAGAGTATTTTTCTATTTGATTTTTTAAAGTATATGGACTATACCAACAATTATGATCTGGATGGACTACTTCAACAAAATAATCTTCGCCTCTATAGTTTCTGTTTAAATGAACTTCGGTAAAACAATTTGGTGCGGTTATTAAAAATTTATTGGCATTAACTTTTGAAAGGTTTACTAAAAAATCTTTAACATTATCTACATGCTCAATAGTTTCTGGAACTAGACAAACATCATATTTGTACTTAGTAATATTAGTATAGTCTGAAAAATACTCTTGGTCTACATACTTTTTTAAATTTTCAATACCTTCAATATCAATATCAAAACCATGTAGTTGCTTTGTAACTTTAGATAGTTGTATGTGCAAGTTTTTTTCTGGTCTAAAAATAGGCCAATCGGTGCAACCAAAATGTAATATATTTTTGTTTCTACAGGTATCAATAAAAAATTCTAGTCGATTATCAATATCTTCAACTTTAACTTTTTGCACCCAAAACTCATCAAAATTCTTATAGTTTTTTGCTTTAAAATAGCTGGGTTTATTTTCTTTTTTATTGAATATCTTTTTTAATATTTGTTTCAATTTCAAAATATAATTTTTTAATAATTAAATTTAAGATTAATTCTTGATTTTTCTAAAAAGAACAATAAAAATAATATAGACAAAAGACTTTATTCTTTCTTTTAGGCTAAAATATTTATTTGAATAAATGCATTTTAGGCTTTTCCAATTTTGTTTTAAATCTTTTAGTTTATTATTCATATTTTTTTCAAAATACATAACTTCATAAAACGCCCAAATTGCTTTTTTTAATAATTTTTTTGATAATACTTTATGCTTTACAACATCAAGATTTAATCCATTTGAAATTTTTATAGATTGGCATCTGAAATAAAAAATATCAAGCAGTTTCTTTTTTGTTAAGTTGCTACTAGAACTAATTTGACTATCATCACCATCACCACCTCTTATGGTTGCTAAAACATTTGGTAAAGCTTTAACTAATGGTTTTGTTGCTAATATTCTAATATGAAATTCGTTATCTTGATACCTATGTATAGTTTCATTAAAAAGTAGCTTGTTTACCAAAAAACTTTTTCGCCACATAAAGCCGCAAGTTTGTATCTCTATATCTTCATTTAAGTAATAATATAACAAGTTTTCTTGCTCATCAAATACATACTTACTTTCTCTAAAACGTGTTAATACGTAATTCGAATATTTATTTCTATGCAATACAGCATCTGTAGTTTTATTAAAAGATTCGACTTTTAGAGCTATAAATTCTGAATGCATAATGTCATCACTATCAAACCAATTAATATATTCTCCTTTTGCTTTTTTAAAACCATAATTTCTACATGCATTAGCTCCTTTTTGCATATTTTTTGGTCGGTTAAAAAGCTGAAAACGTGAATCTTGCTTTTTGTAATTAGTTACTATTTTTACTGTATCATCAGTAGAGCCATCATCAATTATAATACATTCCCAATTCGTATGTTTTTGGGCTATAATACTATTTAGTGTATGCTCAATAATTCCAGAACGGTTATAAATTGGTATTATAATTGAAACTAGCGTATTACTCATTTAAAATTGTTTTAAAAAAGTTAAAATACTGCTTTGAAACTACTTCCGAATTGTATTCGATTAATTGTTCTTTATTTACTTTATTTTCAAAACCATTTTCTGAAATCGAAAAACCTTTACTTATAGATTCTACCACAGAATCTGCATTATTAGTTTTAAAAATTGGAAAACCTAAATTATTTAATATGTTTTTAATATTACCAATATTGGGCCCAACTACAACTCTATTAAATGTTAAACCCATAAATAAGTTTCCAGAATTTAAACCTGTTACTCTGGGTATAAAAACTATATCTGAAGCATTAAAATAGTTTTGAATATTCTCTGTTTTAACAAATTCATTTTTCAAACAATAGTTAGAATGCAACTTATAATAAGCCTTCATTAGATATCTTAATAATACTAACAATTTTCTAGGAATTTTATTGGATAAAAAATATTGCATACTAGGAATTAACAAGACCTTATTACTTATTTTTAAACCTTTAAACGAGTTAAAAATAAGTTGATTTTCTTCTTTCGATCTAATTTTACCAAAAACCAGTATAACCTTAGCCTTATCACTAATACCCAATATTTTTCTTGCTTCATTCTTCGAAATTTCGTTAGGAATTGAAAGATATAATGGATGCCTAATAACAACGTGTTTAGTTTCTGTTTCTTGTGTAAATTGATTTAGACTATACTCTCCTAGATGTATTATCCCATCTGCTAGTTTAATAACTATTTCATATAGTTTTTTATAATTCTCGGTCTGGTTGTAATGTGGTATTTCATTATGCCTAGTATAAATTAACTTTGAATGTTTTTTCCAAGTTTTCAATGTAACTTCTAGGTCTTTTAACTGTTGTATGGTTGGTTCTTTCCAACTAAACATAGCTTCTGGCCAATGTATATTTACAATGTGATAATCATTATTATAAGCATTAAAATCACCATAACTAAAAACACCTTGAAAATGATTTTCAATTTCAAATAAGTATGTATTCTCCACAGGCTTAAATGGTAAAAATACTTTCATTTTTAATTGTTTTTTTTAAACAGTAACGTTATGCTAAATTATAATTTTTGCTTTCTTAAGGCTTTCTTTTTCAGGGAAATAAAAATCTTTTATACCTACGTTTTTATCAAGACAAGTGCTTCTATCTGTTTTAAAATTTATTTGGTGTATGTTTTCTATTGGATTTGGGACATTTAATCCTACTGATAAAAAATAATCTTTATATTTAAAAAACGGTTCTTCAGACTGTGGTTTTACAAATATACACGGTTTATTTAATGCATGACTAAATATAATACCATGTAATGACGAAGCATAAACCACTTTGGCTTTTAAAATTTCTTTTGCAATAGTTTTAGGTTTATTATCTACACTAATAACTTTAATTCCTTTTGGGTAATTGCCTTTATAAACCCATAAATCTCTATAATGTGGAATAAAAAGCACATTTTTTTCTTCACTATTATTTAGATTTAAATTATAGACTTCTTTCACTAAAAGCCCTGGATCATACTCAAACTTTAAGCTAGATAAATCAGCTCCATATTTTTCGAATAAAGATTTTGTTAATGGTCCGCGCACACCATACACTTTGGCACTTTCTATAATACTAGCTTTATTAGATAAATCGTTTCCTTTCCAACCAATGCCATTTACAATGTCTTGTTCTTTTAATTCATTCATAATAGAACCAACAAGCAACAACCTATTGCCCTCAATTTTAGTACTTAAAGGCTTTTCACTATATAAGAACTTAATTAAATCTTTATTAAAAATATCGCCAAAATTACCATACTTAAAAACCATGTTTTTTGGCATAAGCCATTTATTTTTGTAATATCTTACAATATCTACTTTTCTTGTATTCCAATAAAAAGTTCTTAGTGCCATAATTGTTTTTTTTCTATCAAAACTGTTTTCCATCTAACATCGTTAATTCCGTAGGATAAACAGATTTTACTATTCACAATAGATATTCCCGAAAAATAAATACAAGAAAAAAGGTTTTTATTAAACTTATGCTTACTACCAAACAAAGCTTTTACCGAATGATATAAGTAAGCTTTTTTTGATACTAATTTTGGTATTTCTCCAAGTATAATAGTAAAAGGTTTACCTAAATATAATCGCTTCCCTTTTTTACTTATTTTTTTATGTGCAATAAAAATTAACTCATTGCCAAATTTTAAAACAGGTGTGCCTAATGTATAGCTATCATCTTCTTTAGCTTTATTATTAAAAAACTCAACAAATTCTATATTGTTTTGTGTAGTCTTTATTGCTTTTAAAATTATTAGTGGATATAAGTTGTAAACACAATACAACTCTAAGTTTAACGTGTAAAATGCCCAATTTTTTTCAACTCTATTTCTATTTTTATAGCTACAAAACGAGTAGTTTATTATGGTTTTATCTTGAATTTCTATTAGAAGAATTTTATTAGCATTTAATGGTGAATATCCTGTATTGAATGTACAGTATACTATGTCATTTAAAATAAGTAGTTTTGGGTCTGAAACTTTTGTTAAACCTTCTTTTTCTTTAAAAAATGCTGTTAAGTTTATACTACTAATATTTTCGTTTTCACCCCAAATGTATAGCATTGCGATAATTTTATTTTCAATCTTATCATAAAGACGTATTGAAAAATAATGCAAATTATTATTCTTTAAATAACTTGGATTAAAAGAATATTTATACGCATTAATTATACTTTCTAGTGCTTCAGGAATTATATGTTTTGTTTTGTTTTTTAACGAAATAACCACTTAATAATTCTTTTAAACGTTAACTTTTTCGTGTCCTTTTTTGACTTTCCATCAACTAAAGCATAGTCTGCTAGCATATTGTTAGGCACTAAAAAACTATTTAAGTTTAATTGGTTTTGAACTTTCATATAATTGCTCCATTTAATTTCTGGCTTACCTGTAAAATGCAATAAAAACACATCGTGCTTATCTTCATTAAAAAGATTTTCTGGTCTGCTATTAAACGATTTATAATCAAATAATTTTGCTCTGTGCTTAAATCTATCATCTGTGAGTAACAAATATACCATAGCATCTTGATCGCCATTTGAAAAATACCCCAACTCAGGTGTCCACCAATTTTTAATTTCTAAAAGATTTTGTTTTAATACTTCTTGAAGAAATGATTTTGAAAGTTCGCTAGATTTTAAAATAAATTGACCTGAACTAAAATATGTTTTTAACGTTTTATGGTTTGGACTTTTACATAACGAAATAAAAGTATCTTCATTAGGTAAAAAGTCCATAATGTTTACATTAAAATCAAAAAAGAAAGCGTCATCATCAATCCAAACCAAATAATCATAGGCATCAATATAAGTTAGTAGATAACATATTTTATTATAATAAGGGTTTTGCTCAGTTGTAGGCCAATTACAATGTACATATGTGTAACCAAACTTATCTGCATATAGCTTATGGTTTACTACAGAATCAAATTTTGTTTGCGGATATCTACCTGAAATTACACATACTTTCATACAATTATAAAATTTGTTTTTCTTTAAGTAATTGTTTTCTAAGCTCATTATAATTTAAATCATGAGTAGATACATTGTACTTTTCACATAATACAGCTATCGTTCCTGATGTGTGTCCTAAATGCATAAATACAGGTTCCATTCTTAAAGAACCATATGCTACATGAGAAGCTGAAAGAGTTATTGGTACAATAAATAAAACCTTAGCACCATTCCTAGATGTAGCAATTGATGCTATTACTCCTGAGCTAGTTGCTCCATAAACTACTACATCGTATTGGTATTCTCCTAATGTAGATAAAACTTTATACTCACTATTTTTACATGTGAAACAGATAAATATTAAAACATATAAAATAATATTCCTACTCAAAAACATAACTATATTTATTACATACTTAAATAGTGTATTTAAATCAATTTTTTTTAAAACAATCTGATTTCTCATCTATTATAAATATAATTAGTACATCATCAACTCAATTTTCTTTTCTTTAATTATCATTTTTTTAAATGATTTTTAACTTCATTTTAAATCTATCAAAAATATTACTCAGCAACCCAATCTGCAATAGAATAAATCAAACTATTTGATGTTTTTGCTTTTGTCAAAGAATAAAAATTTTCATTTGGTTTTGAAGGTAAAATTTCAAAATCAATAAACTTTTCATAATAATCCAGTAATTCCTTTCCATCTAAAAAACTTATTGAAATACTATAAATGCTATCCAATAGATAAAGTTCTTTAGTTGTTATAGTAACTTTAATATTAGAATTTTTATTTTTACCTAAAGGGTCTTGTACATAATCATTACTTCTCCATGTAATAATATTTGTATTATTTGAATCACTAATTCGTAAACTAAAAATCGGATTTCTAATTAATTCTTTTATTTTTATATCTACCGAAAACGAAATTGACTCACCAGATTTAAACTTAGGTGTTATTTTTTCTTTTGAGTTCTTCATTTCAAAACGATGAATATGTGCTTTTGACTTTGAAGTTTTTTTATTAAATTCAATAAACCCATCTAAAACAATGACATTAGACAAATATTTATTAACTCCTTCAACTACTGCTCCATCAAAAACTACTAAACCAGACTCTAACACAATAACACGTGTACATAAATCTTGTATTGAAGCCATATTATGGCTTACAAACAAAACTGTTCTGCCATCTCCTCTAGAAATGTCTTGCATTTTACCAATAGCCTTTTTCTGAAATTCTGCATCACCAACAGCTAAAACTTCATCTACAACTAAAATTTCTGGTTCTAAAAAAGCAGCTACAGCAAATGCTAAGCGTACTTTCATTCCTGAAGAGTATCGTTTTACTGGTGTATCAATATAACGTTCGCAACCTGAAAACTCAATTATTTCTTCTATTTTAGAATTAATTTCCTTTTTGGTCATTCCTAAAATAGCACCATTTAAATACACGTTTTCACGACCTGTCATTTCTCCATGAAAACCAGTGCCTACTTCTAATAATGATGCAATGCGTCCTTTTGTTTTAATTTCTCCCGTTGTAGGGCTTGTAACTTTAGATAGTATTTTTAACAGCGTAGATTTACCTGCGCCATTTTTACCAATGATTCCTAAAACCTCTCCACGATTTACATCAAAATCAATATTATTTAAAGCCCATACATAATCCGACTCACCTTTTGTGCTTCGATTGTTTACTTCTCCAATTTTTAAATATGGGTCTTCTTTACCCCTAATTTTATGCCACCATCTATTTAAATCATGGCTTAAAGTACCTGTACCAACTAAACCTAAGCGATACTGCTTAGAAATATTTTCTATTTTTAAAATAATGTCTTTCTTCATTCTCAAACCGTATCAATAAAACTCGTTTCAGTTTTATTAAAAATAATTAAACCTAATAAAAACACAACAACACTAACTAATGCGACATATAACATTTTACTTAATGAAAAATCTCCAATTCCTAATGTCATATATCTAAAAGCTTCAATAATAGTTGTCATGGGGTTATACTCAACAAACCACGATATATTAGGTAATTTTTCTTTAAAATAGTTTAATGGATACATAACTGCTGATGCATACATAAGTAACTGTACTCCAAAAGCAACTAAAAATGATAAATCTCTATACTTAGTTGTCATTGAAGATATTATCATTCCAAAACCTAAGCCTAATAATCCCATTAAAATTATTACAACTGGCAACCATATTATTTCATATTGTATTGAAGCTCCTTCAGCTACATCTGTGAAAAATTTATAGTAAATAAAGAAACATATAAATACTAATAATTGAATTCCAAATTTTATAAGGTTAGATACAACCACAGACAATGGCATTATAACTCTTGGAAAATATACTTTACCAAAAATGCCTTGATTTTTCTTAAAAGTATCACTAGTACCTGTTAAACATTGTTTAAAATAATTCCATGATGTAATTCCTGCAAGGTTAAATAAAAATGCTGGCACACCATTTCCTGTTGGGATACTTGCTAGGTTATTAAAAATTAATGTAAATATTACTGAGGTAAATAAAGGTTGAATAAAGTACCACAATGGTCCTAAAATGGTTTGTTTATATAGGGTAATTACATCTCGTTTAACAAACAACATTAATAAATCTCGATACCTCCAGATTTCACTAAAATTTAAATTAATTAGTTTTCTTTGTGAGGATATTGTATAAAGCCACTGTTCTTCGTTTGAAGTATTCAATTTTATTTGGGTTTATTTTTTAGTTTTCTAGAAATTCCCTAAGATAATTAACCGATTTTTAACCAGTTTTTTATTTTATTAAAGAGACTTTCTTTCTTTTCAGATTCAATATATGCATTTCCATATTCACCATAACCGTAACCATAACCGTAACCATAACCATAGCCGTAACCATAGCCATGACTTTTACTATGCTTATAGAAATTTAAAACATAACTAATATTTTTAAGCTCACCAGATTTATATTTAGAATTAACAAGTTCTAACATACCTTTTTTAGTATAATTTAATCTTATAATAAATAAAGATGTATCTGCATACTGAGAAATCACCAATGCATCTGTTACTAGTCCTAAAGGAGGAGAATCCAAAACTATAATATCATATTCACTTCTTAAAATAGTCATCAATTCTGCCATGGAATCTCCCATCAATAACTCGGAAGGATTAGGAGGAACAGGACCAGATGTAATAATATCTAGGTCTTTAATTTGAGTTTTAAAAGTAACTTCTTCTAAAGTTTTATTTCCAATAAAATAGTTTACTACACCAATACTATTATCAATCTCAAAATCTCCAAAAATCTTAGGCTTACGCAAATCTAATCCTAAAAGAATAGTTTTTTTACCTGATAAAGCATAGGCACTTGCAATATTAATTGAGCAAAATGTTTTTCCTTCACCACTTACTGAAGATGTTAGCATAATGGTACGACCACCATTTACATCTGTTTTTTTATAGAAAAATTGTAAACTAGAACGAATAGACCTAAAAGATTCTGCAACTGCAGATTTTGGTTTTTCTAATACAACTAAATTATTTTCGTGACTAATCTCTCCAATTAAGCCTAAAACTGGAATATTAGACAAGCGTTTAATATCATCTGTACTATGAATACTATTGTCTAATAAAAAAAATATTAACACTAATGCTAATGGTCCAAAAAAGCCAATCATTAATGCCACCATGTAGTTTAAGTTTTTATTTGGACCAATAAGTCCAACACCTATATCTTTAGCTTCTTCTATTACTAATATATCTGAAATATTAGCAGCTTTAACTATAGCTGCCTCACTACGTTTTGCCATAAATACATTATAGGCTTCTTGACTTAAGTTTAATTGTCTCTGAATTTTTAAGTACTCCTGTTGATCTTCTGGTAAAACACTTAAAAGCGCCTCTAAATTTGCTTTATTATTATAAATCGTTTGTAACTGAATTTGTATAGTTCTTTTTGTAGATTTAATAGTCTCTAAAAGCACATTTTTTTCTGCATTAATACTTCCGTCTAACTCTTTAAGGGAGGATGAGCCTTCTTGAACTAATTGCTCTAATTCTTGACGTTGTATAGCTAACACCGTTATTTTTGCAACACTAGTAGTAATATTATCTTCCTCAATTCCAACAGACGTAGGTGCCGCAATTTTTGTGTAATCTGTTTTTGTTTTTAGATAATTTTCAAGAATATTTAAGTACTGAATTTTAGTTTGGCTACCTTCTCTTTTTGCCTCTAATTCAGTTAATTTCGTAGATACTTGTGCTAATTTTTCATTGACATTAAAAACTTTATTAGTTTTCCTGAATACATTCATCGAATCTGCAACAGCTTTCAAATTTCTATTTACAGCACCTAAACTACTATCAATAAACTTAATAGTATTAGTAGCGTATAAATTTTTTCGATTTAAATCTGAACGTGCTAATATTTGAGTAGTTGCATTTAAATAATCAACTATTTTTTGTTTATTAACACCTGTTAATGATAATATTAAAACTGCAGATGATGTTTTAGAATACGGTTTCACACTTACTCTTCCTCTATACCTATTTACAACAGCATCAAAATTTGAAAATTGAATAAAAAACTCAGAATCAGTTATAATTTTCTTATTCTCTCTTCGAAACAAAGTAAAAGTAGCAAAAGGTAATTCTACAAGTTCACCAACTGTAAATATTTCTTTATATTCTCCAAGTAAAACTGACTCTCTGCCAAGAGATTTATCACTATACTTTTGTGTAGTTATATAATCATTTTCAAATTCAGTAAAAATTTCATATTGCGAATCATTAATAAATCGAACACCAAGTGGTTTTCCTAAAATTTGACCTTTTGTTTTATCTATTTTAATATAAAAAGATGATTCTTTGTAAATATCGTTCTTTCTATATTCTCCTTGTTTTAAATACTGAATGTAGTACTGTAAAGAATCAACAACCATTTCATTATGATTCCTTGTTCCAACTGCAATTATAACTTTACCAACTTTATCAGAAACCCCACCCCAATTAAAAGAAATACTTGTATTTGCTGCAAAAAATGGGTTTTTATCATTCTCAACAGACATTAATGAACTTAATCTATAAATATTTTGTTTTCTAGCATTTACTGCTTTGGCAATTAACAACCCAACAACTATACAAAATAAAAAAAGTTTCCAGAACTTTAATAGTTTAAAAAGAAATCCTTTTACATCAAAGTTAACCCCTTTCTGATCATTATCACCTATCTCTTCTAAATCGTTGTAAGGCATATGTTATATACGATTAAATAATAAAATAGTTGTTGTTATTAACGATAATATGGTAGCAATTGCTCCAATATTTTGAATAGCAGTTGTACCTGTTCCCCAAGATTTTTGTTTTAATGGTTTTATATAAATCATATCGTTTGGTTGAATATAATAATATGGCGAATTCATCACATTAATATCTGTTAAATCTAGATGAAATATTTTTTGCCCTTGCGGAAATTGCCTTATTAACCAAACATCTTTCTTATCACCAGTATCCGGAATATCTCCAGAGTTAGCAATGGCTTCAAAAATATTTACGCGCTCTCTAAATATAGTTTTGATACCTGTATTTCCAATTTCACCCGTTGTAGTATATTGTAATCCTGTTAACTTAACAGTTACAAAAATATCATTGGCAGCTTTATACTCTTTTTCTAATAATTTGGTTTCAATAATTTGCTTAATCTCAGCTGTAGTAAATCCTAAAACATTTATCTCACCTAATTTAGGCATCAAAATATTCCCATGCAAATCTATAGTAAAACCATCAAAATAAGCACGTTCCTCACTACTTGCACTTAAATTACCTTCACCAACAGGATTGAAAATAGCAACTGTTTCTTGTTTTGCAGCTTTAATCCTAATATTTAAAACATCACTAATCTGAACACGATATGGCTTTTGTTTTTCTACAATTACTTTAATAGAATCGTTTGCAGTATTTTTATTTTGAAGATAAATAGTATCCTTATAAGGAATACATGACACTAATATCACATTTATAACTAGTGTAGCAACAAAAAAGGATTTCTTCATATTGAGGCTGATTGATTTATCACAAATATAAGTTTTCGTCTTGAACAATAAAACTTATAACTGCTTTTTTGGTTTTTTATCCTTTCTTTGCAGAAAAAATATACATTGAATTATTTAACTGTTGAAAACATATCGAAATCTTACGGAGAGTTAACGCTTTTTAAAAACATTTCTTTTAGTGTACATAAAGACCAAAAAATAGCCTTTATTGCAAAAAACGGCACAGGAAAAACTTCTATTCTAAATATTATTTCTGGTGATGATGAATCTGATTCTGGTTTAGTTACATACAGAAAAGGAATTGCCGTTTCTTTTTTACCGCAAGACCCAAAGCTTAATGACAGTTTAACTGTTGAAGAAACCATATTTGCTAGTGACAACCCTATTCTAAAGGTTATTGAAAACTACGAAAAAGCACTTTTAAATCCTGATGATTCTGATGCTTATCAATTAGCTTTCGAGGAAATGGAACAATACCAAGCTTGGGATTTTGAAACACTATACAAACAAATACTTTTCAAATTAAAACTTGAAGATTTAAACCAAAAAGTAAGTACACTTTCTGGCGGGCAAAGAAAACGACTATCGTTAGCCAACGCTTTAATTAACAAACCAGATTTATTAATTCTTGATGAGCCAACAAATCATTTAGATTTAGAAATGATTGAATGGTTAGAAGCTTTTTTCGCTAAAGAAAAAATGACGCTTTTTATGGTAACGCACGACAGATATTTTTTAGAGCGTGTTTGTAATGAAATTATAGAATTAGACGAAGGAAAACTACACAGTTACAAAGGAAACTATTCGTATTACCTTGAAAAAAGAGATGCAAGAATTGAGCAAGAGGCAGTTGAAACTGGAAAAGCTAAACAACTATTTAAAAAAGAATTGACGTGGATGCGCCGACAACCAAAGGCAAGAACCACTAAATCTAAATCGCGTATTGACGATTTTCAAGATATAAAACACCGTGCTAGTCAGCGCAGAAACGACCATGAAGTTCAGTTAGAACTAAATATGGAACGCTTAGGAAGCAAAATATTAGAACTTCATAAAGTATCAAAATCATATAAAGACAAAGTCATTCTTGATGGCTTTAATTACATGTTTCAAAAAGGAGAACGCGCTGGTATTATTGGTAAAAATGGCACAGGAAAAACAACATTTCTTAATCTTTTAACTGAAAGTATAGTTCCCGATTCTGGTAAAGTCATAAAAGGTGACACCGTTAAATTCGGGTATTATAACCAAAATGGGATGGATATAAAACCAGACCAAAAAGTAATTGATGTTATTCGAGAATTTGGAGATTATATTCCGTTAAAAAAAGGAAAACAAATTAGTGCACAACAACTTTTAGAACGTTTTTTATTCAGTAGAAAAAAGCAATACGATTTTGTTGAAAAGCTAAGTGGTGGCGAACGTAAACGTTTATATTTATGTACCGTTTTAATTCAAAATCCTAATTTTTTAATTTTAGATGAACCTACAAACGATTTGGATATTGTAACACTTAACGTGCTTGAAAACTTCTTGTTAGATTTCCCTGGTTGTATTATTGTGGTTACTCACGACCGCTATTTTATGGATAAAGTGATAGACCATTTATTTGTTTTTAGAGGCGATGGTATTATTGATAATTTCCCTGGTAATTATAGCGACTTTAGAGTTTATGAAGACAGTCAACCTGTAATTTCTAAAACTTCGGACGAGAAAAAAGACAAAAAAGCTTGGAAGAAAACAACAGAAAACAAACTTAGTTACAACGAAGAAAAGGAACTTAACAATATTGAAAGTAAGTTAAAATCGTTGACTTTTGATAAAAAGGAATTAGAAGACAAATTTAATAACCCAGAACTTTCTCAAGAAGACATTAATACGCTATCTGAAGAACTTCAAAAAATCATAGAAACTATTGACACTAAAGAGGAACGTTGGTTTAAGTTGTCATCTAAACTTGAAAATTAATTTTAGTTTTGTATCCTCGAGCGCTGTCGAGAAGTTTTTAAATATAATTACACGAAGGTCTTGACTGCGCTCAACCTGACTAAATAATATGTTGTATCAAATTGTTCAATACATAAAATTCATTTTTAAATCTACCAATCAACATGGTGTTCATTCTCCTTTTGTTTATGATTTAATTACAAAATGTTTTTACGATAAAACTAAATATGGTGCTTATAAAAACATTTTAAACTACAAAAAAGAATTATTAAAAAACAACTCTAAAATTAAAGTAACCGATTTAGGAGCCGGCTCGAATGTTATGAAACAGAATGAACGTTCGGTTTCTATAATCGCAAAAAATGCAGGCACTACTTATAAAAGAGCTAAACTTTTATATCGATTAACAAATTACTTTAAACCAAATACTGTTTTAGAATTAGGCACGTCTTTAGGAATCGCAACACATGCCATCAGTTTAGGAAATCCAAAAGCAAAAATCACAACTATTGAAGGTTGTCCAAACACATCAGTATTTGCTGAAAATAACTTTAAAAATCAACAACTATCTGATATTGTGATTTTTACAGGTAATTTTAATAATGAAATTAAAAAGCTAACTTCAAATACATACAACCTTATTTTCTTTGATGGAAATCATCAAAAAGAAGCTACTTTACAGTATTTTGAAACATTGTTGCAAACTGCAAATAATAATTCGGTTTTTATTTTTGATGATATTTATTGGTCTAAAGATATGACTGAAGCGTGGGAAATCATAAAACAACATCCAAAAATCACTGTTACCATAGATACTTTTTTTTGGGGATTTGCTTTTCTTAGAAATGAACAGGTTAAAGAGCATTTTACTATTAGAGTTTAAGTGTTTTTCGTAAAGTTGTTAAGTCGTTTAGATTATCTTAAATTTGAAACTATGGAAAATAAAAACCCTTTTAACTATCCGAAGATTTAAAAATAAAACCTTTTACCTTTGAAAACATGAAAATCTACACTAAAACAGGCGACAAAGGCACTACCGCATTATTTGGAGGCACTCGTGTACCAAAACATCATATTCGTATTGAAAGCTATGGTACCGTTGATGAATTAAATTCGCATTTAGGTTTAATTCGTGACCAAAACATTAATCAAGATTATAAAGATTTAATTATTCATATTCAAGATAGGTTGTTTACTCTTGGTGCTATTTTAGCTACCGACCCTGAAAAAGCTATTTTAAAAAATGGAAAGGAACGGTTAAATATTCCTAAAATTTCTTCTGAAAACATTGAGCGTTTAGAACAGGAAATGGATACCATGAACGATGCTTTACCTCCTATGACGCATTTTGTGTTACCTGGCGGACATCAAACGGTGTCATTCTGTCATATTGCACGTTGTGTTTGCCGTAGAGCCGAACGTTTAACCACGGCTCTTAATGATATTGAAACCATAGAACCTAATACTTTAATGTACTTAAACCGTCTTTCTGACTACCTTTTTGTGTTGGCACGAAAATTGTCGTATGATTTACAAGCAAATGAAATTAAGTGGATTCCTGAAAAGGAATAAGTTTTTGTGTTAGGGATTGCAGTGGAAATCCTTTTTAAAGCTTGAATGAAATAAAAGATTGTGAAGTATTGACATTTGGCAGATTGCCACCTCCTTAGTACTCGCAATGACGTTTTAAAAAGATTGCAACGTAAAGCCCGACCCTTGCGGTAACACCCAAATAACCATTATTAAAAAAATTGCTGATTATTATTAACAAAGCAGGAAATAAATTTCAACTGTTTAAATTACAAAAGAGTACGTTCTTAAAATTAATGATTAAATAATTCATTTTTTCCTTGTGTGTTTAAACTAAAAAATTACTTTTGCAAAAATTAAACGCATAAAAAATGTATTGGACTTTAGAATTAGCATCGTATTTAAGTGATGCGCCATGGCCAGCAACAAAAGACGAATTGATAGATTACGGTATTAGAACTGGAGCTCCTTTAGAGGTTGTTGAAAATTTACAAGCAATTGAGGACGAAGGTGACTCTTACGACTCTATTGAAGAAATTTGGTCGGATTACCCAACAGACGAAGATTACCTTTGGAATGAGGATGAATATTAATAAAGCATGCAGCATAGATAAAAAAAGCCTCGTTTTGAGGCTTTTTTTTTGCTCTAATCTTTATAAACATGATAACAAAATGTATCTTTGAATGCTTTTAAAAAAGCTTCAAAATTAAATAGAAAATCACTAGGTTAATCCTAGATAAAACATAAATATATACGACATGAGTTTTTTAAATTCTGTATTAAAAGTATTTGTTGGCGACAAATCGAAACAAGATATAAAAGCCATTACTCCTATTTTAAATCAAATAAAAACATTTGAGGATGCTATAGGAAGTTTATCTCACGATGAATTAAGAGGGAAAACCGATGAGTTTAAAGCTACTATTGCTGAAGCAATAAAGCCAATAAACGAGAAAATTGAAAACCTTCTTAAGGAAGCTGAAAACACTGAAGATATTGACAAACGTGAAGATATTTATCTAGATATTGACAAATTAAAAGATGATGCTTACGAAACGACCGAAGGTGTTTTAAACGATATTTTACCTGAAGCTTTTTCTGTTATAAAAGAAACTGCTAAACGTTTTACAAACAATACATCACTTACTGTTACTGCGAGTGCTTTTGACAGAGAATTATCTGGAGAAAAAGATTATGTGGTTTTAGATAATGATAAAGCCGTTTGGGCAAACTCTTGGGATGCCGCTGGAAAACCTATTACTTGGGATATGGTACACTACGATGTGCAACTTATTGGAGGTATTGCATTACATCAAGGTAAAATTGCCGAAATGCAAACAGGTGAAGGTAAAACCTTGGTTGCTACATTGCCTATGTACTTAAATGCCCTTTCGGGGAAAGGTGTACACTTAGTTACAGTAAATGATTATCTAGCAAAACGTGATAGTGCGTGGATGGCTCCTATTTTTCAGTTTCATGGTTTAAGTGTAGATTGTATTGATTACCACCAACCAAACTCTGATGCGCGTAAAAAAGCCTATAATTCTGATATTACTTACGGTACAAATAACGAATTTGGTTTTGATTACTTACGTGATAATATGGCACATTCGCCAGATGATTTGGTTCAACGTCCACACCACTACTCTATTGTAGATGAAGTGGATTCGGTTTTAGTTGATGATGCGCGTACGCCGTTAATTATTTCTGGACCAATTCCACAAGGAGACAGGCATGAGTTTACAGAATTAAAACCTAAAGTTGACGATATTGTAAACGTACAACGCAAATATTTAATTGGTGTTCTTGCTGAAGCTAAAAAATTAATTGCTGCTGGCGATACTAAAGAAGGTGGTTTTCAATTACTTCGTGTATATCGTGGTATTCCTAAAAACAAAGCGCTTATTAAGTTTTTAAGTGAAGAGGGCATTAAACAATTACTTCAAAAAACGGAAAACACGTATATGGCAGACAACAACCGCGAAATGCCAAAGGTTGATGCTGAATTGTATTATGTAATTGAAGAGAAAAATAATCAAGTTGAATTATCTGATAAAGGAATTGAATACATTTCTGGAAAAGATAGTCCTGACTTTTTCGTATTACCAGAAATTGGAATTGAAATAGCTAAAATTGAAGAACAAAATCTTCCTGTTGAAGAAGAAGCAAATCTTAAAGAAACATTATTTAAAGACTTTGGTATAAAATCTGAACGTATTCATACACTTAATCAACTTTTAAAAGCATATGCTTTATTTGAAAAAGACACACAATATGTGGTGATGGAAAATAAGGTTATGATTGTTGATGAGCAAACAGGTCGTATTATGGATGGTCGTCGTTATAGCGACGGTTTACACCAAGCGATTGAAGCTAAAGAAAATGTAAAAATTGAAGATGCTACACAAACTTTTGCGACTGTAACACTTCAAAATTACTTTAGAATGTATCGTAAACTGTCTGGTATGACAGGTACTGCGGTTACAGAAGCTGGTGAGTTTTGGGAAATTTACAAGTTAGATGTTGTTGAAATTCCAACAAACCGACCTATTGTACGTGACGATAAAGAAGATTTAGTTTATAAAACAAAACGTGAAAAATACAACGCTGTTATTGATGATGTAACGCAATTATCCGAAGCTGGTCGTCCAGTTCTTATTGGTACAACTTCGGTAGAAATTAGTGAGTTACTTGGTAAAATGCTTTCTATTAGAAAAATTCCTCACAATGTATTAAACGCAAAACAGCATAAAAAAGAGGCCGAAATTGTTGATGAAGCTGGTAAAACAGGGCAAGTTACTATTGCAACCAATATGGCTGGTCGTGGTACCGATATTAAATTATCAGACGAAGTTAAAGCCGCTGGTGGTTTAGCCATTGTTGGTACAGAGCGTCATGATTCTCGCCGTGTAGACAGACAGTTACGTGGTCGCGCTGGTCGTCAAGGAGACCCAGGAAGTTCGCAATTCTACGTATCGTTAGAAGATAATTTAATGCGTCTTTTTGGTAGTGAACGTATTGCAAAAATGATGGATAGAATGGGATTAAAGGAAGGTGAAGTAATTCAGCATTCTATGATTTCAAAATCTATTGAACGTGCTCAGAAAAAAGTAGAAGAGAATAACTTTGGTGTTCGTAAGCGATTATTAGAATATGATGATGTTATGAATGCGCAACGTGAGGTTGTTTACAAACGTCGTCATCATGCATTATTTGGAGAGCGTCTTCGTGTAGATTTAGCTAATATGATTTTTGATACTTCAGAAATTATTACAGAAACAAACAAAGAGTCTTCTGATTTTAAAAATTTCGAATTTGAATTGATTCGTTATTTCTCAATGAATTCTCCGGTTACTGAAGCTGAATTCGGAAAATTATCAGCACAAGAAATTACATCAAAAACATACAAAGCTGCTTTCGATTATTATAAAGAAAAAATGGCTCGAAATGCAGAAATAGCATTTCCAGTTATTAAAAATGTATATGAAACGCAACGTGATAAATTCAAACGTATAGTTGTTCCTTTTACAGATGGCACAAAAAGTTTACAGGTTGTAACTGATTTGGAAAAAGCTTATGAATCTGGAGGAAAACAATTAATCACCGATTTTGAAAAGAACATTACTTTAGCTATTGTTGATGATGCTTGGAAAACACATTTACGTAAAATGGACGAGTTAAAACAATCTGTTCAATTAGCTGTTCACGAACAAAAAGACCCTTTATTAATTTACAAATTCGAAGCTTTTGAGTTATTTAAAAGCATGATAGACCAAGTTAATAAAGAGGTTATTTCATTCTTATTTAAAGGTGGATTACCACAAGAAACACAAAATACGATTCAAGAAGCTCGAACTAAAAAACGTGATAACGTTAAAACTTCAAAAGAAGAAATTCAAAATTTAGACGAACGTTCTGCACAAAATAGAGCTGCTGGAAACACACAACGCCAACAAGAAGTTGTAGAAACCATTGTACGCGACCGACCAAAAATTGGACGTAACGACCGTGTTACTATTAAACACGTTATGAATGGCGAAAACAAAACCGTTAAATACAAACAAGCTGAACCTTTAATTGCTAAAGGCGAATGGGTCTTGGTGGAAGAATAAACAAAAGAAACGTCATCACGAGGAGATACGACGTGGTAATCTCTTTAATTTAAAAGATTGCCGCAACAAAAAAAATATTAAAAACCTGATAAAGTTTATTAGGTTTTTTTTATGCTTTGTTATTTTGAACAAAGAAATAAATCGCATAATTAATTTTAATGAGATGTCTCAATCGTACTTCATTTAGACATAACAACATATATTTTTGGTTACAGAATTATTGAGCTAGAAAAGAATAATAATTTTTCAAAAATTAAATTTTTAAGCGATGCAAACTAAAAAGCAATCACTTATCGAAAGTTTAACTAATGTAACTGTTGGTTTCTTTATCACTATAATTTCATTACATATAATATTTCCTATTTTAGGAATAGAAAACAATTTAGGAAAAAATATAATCTTAACAGTATACTTAACTTTTTTAAGTATACTAAGAAATTACTTTCTGAGGAGATACTTTAATAGGAAATGAATATACAAAATGTAGGATTAAAAAAACCAAACACGTTAAACATACCTTCTTTATAAATGTATACTACTCCATAACAACTTCGCTATACTTAGCATTAACAACAATAGTTTTACTAGTATTTAAGTTGTTTATAGAATACGAAGACACGTTTTCATTTGAAGATTTTTCTGGGTGACTGAAACTCGAGCGATTGCCTTTGTATTGTAAATTATATGCTGTTTTTGGAAGCGCAATAACCACTTCACTATTTTGAAGAATAATATTTAAGTTAGTAAAAGCATCATCAATTTTATATATTTTTAAATCGCCATAATTATTATCAATTATAGCACTTCCTAATAAATTCTGTATTTCAACATCTGAAGAATTTGAGGTTAACACCATGTGTTTTACGTTTTCTAATTCAGCTTTTCTAACATGCTTTAAGTTTAATTCTCCCAAATTCCAGTACGCTACAGACACTGGCGAATAAGCAGCATTAATGGAAGTAGAACTTCCATTAATACTTTGTGCTATAAACCTTGTATGCGATAAATCGGCTTTTAAATTATTAATATTTGCCGTAAACTTTAACTCACCATGGCGAACATTCACCTTTATTTTGGCGTCTTTAGGCATTTTAATAATAATAGTTTTTTTAACTTTTGTACGAACCTTTTCTCCAACCATTTGCTCTATTAAAACCTTTCTTTCTTTTGCTAATTTTTTGCTATTATTTATATGCTCCTTACGTTGAAGTTTCTTTTTTTCAAGGCTTTTCATACGTTCATCTCTAACTTTTTCTATACTTTCTCTTCGAACTTCCAGACGTTCTTGTTTTTGCTCTAAACGTTCTGTTCGTTTTTCCATTTGTGCTGCAAAACGTTCGCCCCAAGCTTCCATTTGTTTGCCATACTTTTCTCCCCATTCTCCATCAAACTTTTTAGCCCAAACTTCCATTTGCTTACCATACTTCTCTCCCCATTCTTTACCAAATTTTCGACCCCAAGCTTCCATTTTTTGTGCATATTCTTTTCCATATTTTGCTTCAAATTCCTTATTGTATTTTTCTAAGTATTCTTCTCCATCTTTTTGATAAGCATCATAATCAAAATGGATTTCGCTAATACCTTCAGGTAGTTCAGGCAACTCAGGCATTTCTGGTAATTCTGGCATTTCTGGCATTTCTGGCATCTCAAAATCAAAATCCATAATAGGCATATCTGCCAATTCAAATTTCAACTCATCCAATACAACATTTACTTCATCACTATTAAATAAGCTTCCATTACTGTTATTCCAAAATAATTGATGATTCCCTTTTGCAGAAATAATTATTTCATTTTTAGAGGCATCAATATCTACATTCCAATTTTTTAAAGCTTCTTGTAAATCTTCTTTACTTAAATTGTCACTTTCAATATAGGCTTCAATTTCTACAGTGCTTTTATTCCATGTATCAAAAACGATATTGGTGTAACTGGTATTTAAATCGATAGTTACACCTTTATTAGCATCAAAAGATTTTGATACTTTAGTAAGTTTTTGTTGTGCAAATACACTACTTATCATTAAAAAACTTAATGCAAATAGTTTCATTTTTATTATTGATTTGTTCATTTTTTGATTGTTTTAAATTGATTGTTTTGTTTCTTCATTATTTAATTCTGAAGTTTTTAATGCTTCTAATTGAGATTTTAAACGATACAATAAGTTTAAACGAAATTTTAAATTGTCAATTAACGCGTTAACAGTTAACTCACTTGGTCCAGATTCTGTTAAATCTTGAGAAAGCAGTTTATACTCTTCATCAAGTTCATTAAGTTGCTCTAAATACCCATCAAATAAATCTTTAGTTTCTGGTGTGTATTTTATTTTAGATAACTGTAAATTTATACTTGCCAAATAATAATCTTCAACCTTTTTTAATCCTGGAGAAATATCTCCCAAAGTTTTAGTTTCAATAGTGTTTGTAGTTACAATTTCTGCTAAAGGCTCTGTTTGAAAATACTTATACGCGCCAAAACTTAAACCTAAAAGCACTACAACACTTGCCGCCATTTGCATCCAACCAAAATTAGATTTTTTAGCTTCAGGTAATGCTTTGTCTAGCTTTTGTAGAAATCTATCTTGATGATTTTCTGGCATATTTTCATGCGCTACTTTATCATCTTTAAACAACTCTCTAATATCTTGTGCCATTTTTTTTAAGTATTAACAGGTTTTGTAATTTCACTTTACCTCTAGATAACTGTGTGCGTGATGCGACTTCAGATATGTTTAAAATCCCTGAAATT
>Ga0256845_1000501_pt1 | contig 36616 bp, 29 predicted proteins | sample RiftiametaG_FD_189101 | JGI IMG/M metagenome (GOLD analysis project Ga0256845, IMG submission 189101) | Tube worm associated microbial communities from hydrothermal vent at the East Pacific Rise, Pacific Ocean - Riftia | ecosystem: Host-associated > Annelida > Integument > Unclassified ...
ACCCAGATGACCGAGGTGTTCGTGTCGGGGGGGGAAAAACACTCCGAGGAATCTTGCGCCACCTGCAGGGACAACCTCGCGCGTATGCTGTGTCCCAACCCGGGGAGTGACGAATGAGCGAGCAAGCGCGCGGGCGTGCAGAGGTCGCCATCGACCAGCTCGTCGCCATGGTGGAGGGCTGGATCCCCGGCTTCGAGGGCGCGATCGAGGGGGCGCCCAGCGAGCATATCGAGGCGCTCGAGGCCGAGCTGGGCCCACTCCCGGCCGGTCAGTACGCCTTCCTGCGCCGAATGGGGGCCGACCACGGTGGGCTCAACAGCTACGGCGACGATGTGATCGACTTTGGTGCGGAGGCGATGCTTCAGTATGCGAAGGACCCGCTGCTGCACCCCGACCGGAGTCAGTTTACGGTCGCGGGAGCGGCCGCGCCCGGGGTCGAAGGGCTGTTCTTCGATCGCCGGAACGAGCGGGACGGGCGAGGCCAAGGGGGCAATGGGGGCGCTCCTGCGCTGGTCCGACTTGCCACCGGCATGGGTGGACCCGTCGTGATCCCCGAGCACCGCTCGTTCATCGACATGTTGTTCGGGTTTGCGTTTTTGGAGAAGCGCCTGCCGAGCCTGGCGCACGAGCTGTGGCTGCGCTCACCGGGGACCCGACGACCGGCCTTTGGCCACGGTCCACCTGGGACGTGGCGGGACCAGTGTGCCTGGATGTGTGGACAGCTCGGGTTTGTGCTGGTCGAGCAGGGCCCGAGCTGGTGGGTCTGCGCAGAGCGAGAGGACGCTGCGCTGGCCTTGTACGAGGCCCCCGGCTACGCCCCGGATGTCCGTATTGCTGCCGGCGACCGGCTCGAGCTGATGCGCCTGGCCGAGGTGTTGATGGACAACCTCGACCTGACCCTGGTGCCGGGTAGTCTGCGTGGTCCCTGAGCGACTCACTCCCGCCCCCGCCCCCGCCGGGTCGCCTGTTTGCGGGTCGCTCGGGGTCGCTCTTGGCTGGACCCGCTCCGCGATGTGCATCGATTTTTGTGTTGGTCGCCGCTACCGGGTCCGGGCTGGACAGCAGCTGCGCCATCGCGCGGCGTTCGCCGCGTTGCGGATGGACGCAGATGGGGAGGGGACGGAGATCCGACCTGAGCGCGTGCACAGTCGAGGGCGTGTGCTTGCTCAGCACGCTGCCACCGCGGCGACCAGAGAACGCAGCCCAGCACTCATGAGGCCTCGATATGTGGGCTTTGGGGATCCGCGCTCAGGTCGCGGTGAGGGCTCCCCCCCGTTGCACGCGGCAGGATACGCCGCCATTGGGTATAACCCTTCGAGCAGCAAGCCTGATCTGCGTGAAGCTCGCCGAAATCGGTGGTGTTTCTCGCATCTTCCCTCCAGGTTGTTGCGTTGGCCGTTCAGCCATTCCTCCCTCTCTCTCCTGACCGCTGAATAGGGGTCAAGAGCACCCGTCCAAGGGCAGCGATACACGTGGTTTCCACAGACGCCGAGGACCTAGAACTCGTAACCGCCGTCAAAGGCGGTGACGCCCAGGCTTTCAAAATCCTGATGCAGCGCTATCAGCGCAAGGTCTATGCGGTCGCCTTCGGATTCCTCCGCAATCAAGAGGACGCACTCGACGTGGTGCAAGAGAGCTTCATCAAGGTCCACCGCTACATCGGGAAGTTCGAGGGCAACTCGAGCTTCTACACGTGGCTGTACCGGATCGTGGCGAACCTCTGCATCGATCAACTGCGCAAAGCCAAGCGCCACCGGGACGTCGAGTTCAAAGACGGCCTTCGGCACGATGGCAAGGATGAGCCGGCGTCGGACCTGGTCCCGTATCTCGCGCGTTTTGGTGATCCGTCGGACATGCTCCGACGCAAGGAGATCCTCGCCGCTGTCGAGACCAGCCTCGAGCACCTCAGCGACAAACATCGCGCGGTGATCGTGATGCGGGAGCTTCAGGGCATGTCCTATGAGGAGATGGCACAGGCGATGAAGTGCTCCAAAGGCACGATCATGAGTCGTCTGTTCCACGCGCGTCGCAACATGCAAAAATTGCTGACTGAGCACTTGGGTGAGTGTGTTCCGTCCCAGGAACTCGTCGAGCCGAGCTCCCTGGTCGGTCAGCAGACGGCCGAGGCCGTCGGTGGAGGGATATGATGAACAGCGAATCTAGCCAGCGTAGTGAGATCGAAGAGCAGCTCTCCGCCTACTTCGACGATGAGCTCGATCGGAATGCACGAGCGCAGATTGAAGCCGTGATCGACGTCGATGGAGGGCTCGCTGCTCAGTTCTCAGACTTCTCGTTCATTCGGAAGATGGTCGTGGGCGATCTCGAGCACCAAGCCGAGCGTGTTCCCGAGGCTCGTTTCGAGCAGATCTGGGATCGCTTTGAAGCTTCGGTCGAGCGAGAATCGCGCCTCCAGGAGGCGGCCGAGGCTCCGCCCCCATTTTGGCACCGGTTGCTGGAGTGGACCCGGCCCCTACGCATGCCGATTGCGGCTGTGGGAGCGACTGGAGTGTTGCTCTTGGTCGTCGTGCGCTCGGTCGGATCGCCGGACGAGGTCGACCAAGTCGATGAAATCGCCGCGAATACGCCCGAGGCGCCCACGTCTGATCAGCCGCCACCGACACCTGAGGTCGAGCCTGCCCCCGAGCTCTCGGTCTTGCCCACTCCTCAGATTGCCGTCGCCCCAGACCTGCCCGCCCCCAGCGAACTAGAGACCAACGTGTTCCCTCATCCCGAGCCTGGAGAAGCCGAGATCCGCCACATCGAATTTGGTGGGCGCAGCGGTACGATCTCCCAGCTTCAGGGGACCCGAGGGACGACGACGGTGATCTGGGTGACTGAGGACGACCCGGTCGACAGTGAGCGTTCGTTATGACGATCCGCAGCATGAACTCTAAGATTATCGCCACCGCGCTGTCCTGCGCTCTCGCTCTCCCCGCGCTGTTGGTGGGCTCAGGCCTTCTGGCTCCCTCGGTCGCAGAGGCGGCCGTGACCAAGGCAGCGTGTCGTGTGCACGCGGTCGAAGCGTTGGAGGAGGGGGATGGCACCATCCCCGCGGAGCTCGCGTTCATGGCGGACCAGCTCGAGGCCCCTGAGTTCGGCCGCTACCGCAGCTACAACCTCATTGGGGTCAAGAGCTTCGAACTCGAGCTCGACCGAGAGATCGAGCAGAAGTTCAAGTCTGGCCACAGCGTGAAGCTGACCCTCCTCGGCGGAGAGAAGGGCAAACTCGAGCTCGACACCAAGCTGCTCCGAGGGAGCACCACTCTCGTCGATTTGCAGTTCGCGGTCGGCTCGCAGCTCGTGCTCATTCCCGTGCGGCGGGGCGATTCGATGGTGATCTTCGCCTACCAATGTAAAAAGTGATCACAGGATATGTGTGAGTAGAGCGGGGGACCTTTGGTCTCCCGCTTTCTCGTTGTTTGCTCCGCGCGCTGCGCAGGCTCAGGTGCCGAAGTTCGGACGAACTCGGTTCGGCCGAGCGTCAGGGGAGAGGACCTGAGCTAAGGTCCCCCGCACCATGAGCGCACATCACACGACTCTTCCACCACCACGCGATCATGACGATTTGCGTGGGGTCGGGCGTCGCAGGGGACGGCGAAAAGTCGCGGTCGCCGGTGGGATCATGGGTGGGTTGCTGTTGCTTGGGCTCGTCGCTGTGGGAACTGCGCCGCGTTGGGGAGCCGGTCGGATCGAGCGTGAACTGGAGGATCGGCTCTCGAATAGGCTCGGCTTGGAAGTCGAGATCGCGTCGACTCGGCTCAGTTGGCGAACGGCCGAACTCGGTGGCGTCCGCCTGCGCGGGGACGGGATCGACATGAACCTCGAACACGTCACGGTTCATCTGGATCGTCGGGCGTTGAGGAGCGCAGAGATCAAGGTCACCACGATCGAGGTCGAAGGGGGGCACCTGGAGGCGGAGCGGGGGGCCCTCGAGGATCTGGGGAGGCGGGCCCGGGATATGGTCGAAGAGCCGGCGGACCCGAACAGGCAGAGCTGGCTCCGCCGGCGGACGAAACTGACGCCCCAGCGCTTGAGCATCGACGGTCTCGGGTTTGGGATCGACGACAACGAGCGCCGGGTGACCGGCAGCCTCGAGGCGACTGTCGACCCCGCGGACAAGTCTACCGAGATCGAGGTTCGGGGCCTGCTTGCGGAGCTCGGTCTGGGGACCCCAGTGCGCATCCAAGGGATCACTACGGCCCTGCGTATGGAGGCAGGGGGACTCCGCTTTCCCCTGACGATCGAGGTCGAGGGGGCATCGGCGGAGCTCAACGAGAACATCAGTGTCGCGGGGGTTCACGGGAACCTGACGATCGTCGATGCCGAGGCGAGCACCTTGGAGGTCGAACTAACAGGGGGGTTCTCGGACGTTGCGCCGGCGGCAACCCAGAGCGCCGGAGTCCACAGCCAGGAGCTGTGGTCGATCGCCGGCAGTTTCGCCAGGGATCTGTCCGCTGGCGAGATCGAGGTCGATATGCAGGCCTTCGAACTGGCTCGAGTCCCGGAGGTCCTCGGGCGCCTGCCCCTGGTCGAGTCCGAGGCCGCGACCGTGGGGGGGCATCTCGAGATCGGATTTGGGGGCGGCGTGGCGAAGCTCGAGGGGCGCGTGACGTTGGCCGGACTCAACGTCAGCCACCAGCTGCTGGCCCGGGAGGTCGTGCGGGATGTGGGGTTCAGCGTCGAGATTGACGCCGAGATTGATCCCGTGGCTCGCCGCCTGACCCTCCATCGTCTGACCCTCGGGCGGGCGGGCGTCGAGCTGATCGCCAACGGCGAGATCGTTCACGCCGCAGTCCGGGAGGAGCGTCGTTATCGGGTCACACTGGAGATCCCGGAGGTCGACTGTCAAAAGGTCCTCGATGCGATACCCCATGAGCTCGCTCCTGGTTTGCGGGGTTTTGAGCTCGATGGGACCTTTGGGGCCACCCTCGACATCGAGGCGAACTTCTCCAATCTCGACGATCTGCGCCTGGAGGGGACGGTCGACTCCGAGCACTGCCGGGTTCGGAAGGCACCTCCCCTGGCGACACCCAAGCGCCTGCGTGGCGGCTTCACCCATCGTGTGACCATGCGCGACGGTCGGACCCGAACGCTGCGCCTGTACTCGGGATCGGGGAGTTATACCCCGCTGGCGAATGTTTCGCGGTACATGACCGAGGCCGTGCTGACCACGGAAGACGGGAGCTTTCGCCGTCATGAGGGCTTCAACAGCTCGCAGCTCGAGGCTGCGCTGCGCCGTAACCTCAAGGCCGGGAAAGTCCGCTTGGGGGCCTCGACGATCACGATGCAGATGGTCAAGAACGTGCTGCTCAGCCACGAGCGTACGCTCTCGCGCAAGCTTCAGGAGCTGTTCTTGACCTGGTGGGTGGAGCAGGCGCTGAGCAAGCAGCGAATCATGGAGCTCTACCTCAACGTGATCGAGTTCGGCCCCGGGATCTACGGGGTCACACACGCGGCGAGCCACTACTACGGCAAGCACCCCGCGGAGCTGAGCTCGCGGGAGGCCGCCTACCTCGCCCTGATGCTTCCCAGCCCCGTGCGCCGTCATGTTCACTACTGTAAGGGAGCGCCCAGCGAGCGCTTCGCCAACAAGCTGCGCTGGATCCATGACCTGATGCTGACGCGCGAGCGGATCAGCGAGGCCGAGCACGCCGTCTACAGCACTGGAGAGCTGGTCTTCGACCTTTGGGACCGGGGGGACCCCGATGCCTGTCTCGAAGAGATCGAGACCGTGATGGCGGGAACCGAGACCCAGCGCGCGCTCACGGGTCTGCTGGGAGACACGAGCGACACCAACTGGGAGCGGGCTTGGGTCGACGCGGTGGCGACTGGAAAGTCCTGGGGCGTGCGGCCGCCGCTGCCGGAGCTCACTCTGGAGATTCTCGACGGTCTTGGGCATGACGAGCATGACGAGGTCGGCAGTGACGAGCAGCCAGGAGCTCCTCGAATCGAGGCTTCTGCTCCTGGCGACAAGGACTGGATGGTTCCTTCTCAGCCGGTCGACGTAGACCCGGCGAACGCGGACGCCCCTGGACACCCCGCGATGGACGAGCTCGGATGAAACGCGACGCCTTCGGCATACTGGCGGCCCACTACGGTGCCGAGCAGATTGTTCGGACCCTCGAGCCTTTTGTCAGCGGGCGTCGGCGCGCGCGGATCGAGGCTGTGCTCGGCGCCCGATTGAAGAGCGTGGGGGTAGCGATCGAGGCGCCCTACGATCCCCATAATGCGGCGGCTGTCGTGCGCAGCGCGGAGGCGCTGGGGGCCTGGTCTGTCGATGTGATCGCGGCGAACGAGCGCGTCCTTCGAGCGCGTCGAACGACGACCGGGACCCACAATTGGATAGCGACTCGAAATCACCGCGATCTCGAGGCCTTCCTCAGCGCCGTGGGTCCGGCGCGCGCGGCTGGAATGAGACTGGTTGGGGCGTGCGTAGACGCCACGCACATGCTGGAGGAGCTGCCCGTGGACCGACCGCTGTGCCTGCTGTTCGGGAACGAACACGCGGGCCTGAGCGCGGCCGCGCAGTCGGCCTGTGACCTCCGGTTTCGGATCCCGATCCACGGTTTTGCGGAGAGCTACAACCTCTCCGTGTCCGCGGCGTTGAGCCTCTACTCGGTGGGGACGCGCCGACGCGCTCTGCTGGGACGCAGCGGAGACCTCGACACAGACGAGATGACGGTCGAGCGAGCCCGCTGCTACTACCGCAGCGTAGCGGTCCGCCACGTCGCGGCTGCCTTTCCTGATCCCGGGCTCGGCGCGGCCGGGACGAAGACCGAGTAGAGTGCGTCCCGTGGCTCGCAAGGACGCCGACTCGGCGGGGGCCGACTCCCCAGAGAACACGCCTCGCAAGCCGATGCGTGTGCCTCGGTGGCTCAAGATCACCGTGATCACGGGGGTCGTTCTGACCGTGCTCGCGGGCCTCGCTGGAGTCGGGACCATCGTCGGGGTGCTTTGGTACTACGGCCGCGATGTCGAGGACATCGATGAGCAGGCTCTGCGTGACTATCGACCACCCCAGGTCACCCGGGTCGTCGATCGCAACGGGGTATTGATCGGTGAGATCTTTACCCAGCGCCGGACCTTCGTGGCCTACGAGGAGATTCCACCCGCGGTCGAGAACGCCTTCCTCGCCGCGGAAGACGCTGATTTCTATCGTCACGAGGGGATGGACTACGTCGGTATGGCGAGGGCGTTGGTCGCCAACGTCCGAGCTCGAAAATTGCGCCAAGGGGCCTCGACGATCACCCAGCAGGTCGTGAAGAACTTTCTGCTCTCCCCCGAGCGCACCCTCGAGCGCAAGGTCCAAGAGCTGGTGCTCGCCCGCAGGGTCGAGCAGCTCTTCGACAAGACCGAGATCCTGGAACTCTACCTCAACGAAATCTACCTCGGCCACGGGCGCTACGGCATCGAGGAGGCCAGCCGCTTCTACTTCGGCGAGGGCATCGCCGACATCAATCTCGGACAGGCCGCGCTGCTTGCGACCTTGCCCAAGGCTCCGAGTACGGGGACACCCTACAAAAACTACGAAAAGGCAAAGCAGCGCCAAGTGTACGTGCTCGAGCAGATGCAAAAGCACGGCTTCGCCAAGCCGGAGGAGGTCGCCAAGTACATCGACGCGCCCCTCGAGATTGTCGACCGTTCACCAAACGCCGACGCCGACACCGAGATCGACCCCACCCGCGCGGCGAAGGTTCACCCGGGCGCGGAGGAGTTCGTCGACATCGCAAAGGCCGAGCTCGTGGCCCGCTACGGCGAACAGGCCCTGGGGGAGCTGGGGGCGACGGTGACGATGACCGTGGATCTGAACCTCCAGCGACAGGCGCGACGCGGGCTGTTGGATGGACTGGTGGCCATCGATACACGCAGGCAGTGGGGACACGGGATTACCCCCGCCAAGGAAAAAAACCGGAAACGGGCGACCAAGCGGGGGAAGGGCCCGCACAAGGTCGGCAGGGTCTACCCGGTGATCATCGGGGAGACCCCCGCACAGATCCCGGAGAGCCTGCGTGGTCAGGGTTTCGCAGCGACTATAGGCGGCGGGCTCCAGGTTTGGGTGAGCGTGCCCGAGGGCAGTCGCTACGACGATCCCGAGCTGGGTCACGCAGAGCAGTTCCCCGTCGGAGGGATCACCATGGGCCGGCTGTTGGCGCTGCACGCCGCTCCCGACCGAGGCTTGCCGGCGGACTGGGCGTGGGCGGAGATCGGCTCCGGGCCCGAGGCGGCGACCGTGATCGCGGATGTGGATACGGGTGAGGTGCTGGCGATGATCGGGGGCTACCGCTTCGGGCGGGGGGACTTCAACCGGGTGACGCAGGCCAAGCGTCAGCCCGGGTCGGCCTTCAAGCCCTTTGTATACGGCGCGGCGATCCGCAGCCGCCAGTTCACGGCTGCGAGCTTGATCGAGGATTCGCCCGAGATCTATGAGAAGTGGCGGCCGACCAACTACGAGCGCGACGTCTATCGTGGGGAGATTCGCATGCGTGTGGCGCTGACCCACTCGGTGAACACGATAGCGATCAAGCTCCTCGATGCGGTCGGTGTGGAGGCGACCCATGAGCTGGCCGAGATCTGCGGTGTTCAAGCCGAACTCGGCAGGGACCTCTCGCTGGCGCTGGGGACCTCGGAGGTGACCCCCCTCGATCTGATGCGTGGCTACCTGACGCTGGCCCGCGGTGGTTCTCGCATCGATCCCGGCTTCATTCGTTCGATCGAGATCTCGGGGGAGCCGACCTGGACGCCCGAGCGGGTGCCCGTCCAGGCGGTCGACAGCGGCGTCGTGTTCATCATAGCCAGCATGATGCGCTCGGTCGTGGAGGAGGGGACTGGGGTCCGGGCGAAGCAGCTCGGTGTGCCGGTGGCAGGGAAGACGGGAACCGCCGCCGAGAGCCGAGACGCGTGGTTTGCTGGGTTCAGCGAGAACTTGGTGGCTGTGGCATGGGTGGGCTTCGACACCCCCAAACCGATGAAGCGCGAGAGCGGTGGCCGGGCCGCGCTCCCGATCTGGCTGTCGGTGATGAGGACGGCGATGGCTGGCCTGAACCCGATCGCAGACCCGACCCTCGCCCCCGAGTTTTCCCCCTTCACTCCGCCCCCCTCGGTCAGCGTACGCAGCATCGATCGGGCGACGGGGCTGCTCGCACCTACGACAATACTCGGGGCGGATGGAGTCGAGCTTCCTCCCGACCCCTCGACCGTGCTCGAAGAGTACTTTTTGCTCGGAACCGAACCGACGCAGGTCGCGGCGCGGGCCGGGAGCGATGAGGCCAAGACCGACATCTTGCTCGACCTCTATGACCAGGAACCCGAGGAGCCCGGCGCCGGGAACCCAGAGCCTGAACCCGAGCCCGAGAGTGGGGGGGGAGGCGCGGCTGCGGGTGCGGTCGAGAGCGATGCTCCGGCTGAGGGCGACGATCCGGCGCCCGACCCCGTTGAATACGACAGCCTGCCCGGGCTCTGAGCTCGTCGCCGACAGCCGTCAGACGGAGCTGCCGCTGATGGCTCGTGTGTCGAATTCGAGGGCAGACAAGACCGCCGCCTCGAGTTCTTGTTGCCCCGCAGTCAGGAAATCGACACCACTAAAAAAGCTGTCGTAGGTCTTGAGCACCGTCAGGTTGCGGGGGAAGTTTTCATCTTTGAGTCGGAACGGAGCGCCATTTTCGACCTCGGAGATGTCCAGCTCAGCGGTGACCTCGGCCATGCTGCGGATCTCGAAGGGGACCTCGATCAGCTCGTCGCCCATGCCGCGCCGCGCCGTGCCACGAATGAATATGGTGTGGCCCTCGACCTCCGGGTTGTCCGGGCTGAGGTGTTTCTCGGCCTCGGGGACGATCAGGTAGGGCGCAAAGACGACGTCGAGGCCACAGTAGCTACCCTCGTCGACCGAGACTGCGCCCAGGGGGACGGTGTCGCGGTCGTCTCCGACGATGAAGTTCTCGGGGCAGGGGCCCCAGAACATCTCGATGGCCGTGGTCGTGTCGTTGCAGGCGATCAGCTCGACCTCCGCCGTGGTCACGTAGACCTCGCTCAGGGCGATCTCCCAGCCCATATCGTTCATGAACACGCGGATCGACCCTTTCCCACCGTAGTCGGGAAACTGCTGGTCGGCACCCGGTGTACCGGCTCGAGTAGCGAACACCTGTACGGTCGCTACGGACCGGCTGAACAGGTCACCGCCGCATCCAAAGGACACGAAACTCAAGACCAAGGGGAGGCCCAACAATGAACGTCGGTGCAGGCGTGGCATCGGCGGCGGTGGAGAAACTAGCAGGCCCGACATGGCGGCACAACGGCCAAACCGTAGGCAGTCGGAGCATGACGGAGCATTTCCCGCGCTCTGGGTGGCCCCATTTGGACGAAATGGGCGACGACCTTCCCCACCTTCTTACCCATCTCGGAGCTCGGTTTGCTCTGGTACATTGCGCCGGTGCCAGCGCGCAATCTTGCGGTCGTCTTTGCGCTTGTCTGCGCCCTGTTGAGCCCATCGGCGGCGTTCGCTGGGGGGGACCCCGAGAAGTCAGGAGGCGTCGAGCAGGCGATCGACACCGGCTTTGGGTTGGTCGTCAGGGTGCTCGACAAGGTCCTGTTCCTCCCTTTGTTTGCGGATTCGGAGTCCGTGAGCCGCGCAGATGTGGTCGATGAAGTCGACGAGTTGGAGGAGATGCTCGTCGACCTGGAGGAGACGGGGATCAACCTCGGCAACGCGAGCCTGACGCTGACCGTGCCAGCCGAGGCGTTCACGGAGGCGGAGGCGGAGGCCCTGCAGGCCCGCCTCGAGCTCACCGCCGTTCCGACCGCACCCAAGGGGATACTGACTTTCAGCGTCGTCCGGAGTGAGACCGAAGCGGGCAGCACGCTCGTGGGCAAGACCGGCGGGATCCCGATCATCGCGCTGTGGCTGTTGTTGGGCGCGGTGTTCTTCACCGTCCGCATGAACTTCATCAACCTGCGGGCCTTCGGTCACGCGATCGCTGTGGTCCGGGGGTTCTACGACAACCCCGACGACGACGAAGAGGGCGAGGTCACCCACTTTCAGGCCCTCGCGTCTGCCTTGTCGGCGACGGTCGGGCTCGGGAATATCGCCGGAGTCGCGCTGGCTGTCGCTATGGGCGGACCTGGTGCCGTGTTTTGGATGATCGTGGCGGGCTTCCTGGGCATGTCCTCGAAGTTCGTCGAGTGCACGCTGGCACAGATCTACAGGACCAAGCGCCCCGACGGTCACGTCCTTGGAGGACCCATGGCCTACCTCGACGAGGGTCTGTCCGAGAAGGGTTGGAAGCCCCTGGGCAAGGTCTTGGCGGTCATGTTCTCCGTGTTGTGTATCGGCGGATCGCTGGGCGGTGGGAACACCTTCCAGGTCAGCCAGAGCCTCGGCATTCTCCGCACCCAGATTCCGATCTTCGACACCATGCCCTGGCTCTACGGCTTGGTGATGGCGGTGTCGGTGGCCGTCGTGATCCTCGGCGGTATCCAGCGTATCGCCGCGACGGCCGAGAAGATCGTGCCGCTGATGTGTGGCGTGTACGTGGCGGCCTGCCTGTTCATCCTGCTCATGAACGCGGCGGCGATCCCCGCGGCCTTCGGGCGAATCTTGTCGGAGGCCTTCACCCCCGCGGCCGGCCTGGGCGGCTTCGTGGGTGTGTTGGTCACAGGGATCCGTCGGGCCGTGTTCTCGAACGAGGCGGGCGTGGGCTCGGCCTCGATCGCCCACTCGGCAGCGAAGACCGAGTACCCCGTGCGCGAGGGCATCGTCGCCCTGCTCGAGCCCTTCATCGACACCATCGTGGTCTGCACCATGACGGGCTTGGTGATCGTGATTACGGGTGCCTTCGAGGATGCGGCGAACTTCGACGTGATCGCTGCCAAGGAGGGCGCTGCGCTCACCGCCCGGGCCATGGGCGGCGAGATCAGCTGGTTCCCCTGGGTGCTGACCGTCGCCGTGGTGCTGTTCGCCTACTCGACGATGATCTCTTGGTCCTATTACGGCGAGCGCTGCTTCGTCTACCTGTTCGGCGATGGGGCCTCGACGATCTACAAGATCATCTACGTCGTATTCGTGTTTTTGGGCTCGGTGATCACCGCTCAGAACATCTTGGAATATGGCGATCTCATGATCTTGGCGATGGGGTTCCCGAATATCTTGGGCTTGGTGTTGTTGAGCGGGAAGGTGAAGGGACAGCTCGACGAGTACATGGGCAAGCTGGAGAGCGGCAAAATGAAGCGCTATGAGAAGTCCTGAGACCGCTGAGGTCCACGAGGTCCACGACCCGGCCTCGGGACTGCACGCGTGGATCGTCCTCGACTCGCTCGCGCGCGGTCCGGCCTTCGGTGGCGTCCGTCGCCAGGTCTACTCAGATGCGGCCGCAGGGCTCGCCGACGCGCGCCGGTTGGCGAGGGCGATGAGCCTCAAGTGCGCGTTGGCTGAGCTCCCCGCCGGCGGCGGGAAAACGGTGATCTTGGATCACCCCGGCCTCGACCGTCCGCGGGCCTACGAAGCGCTGGGCGCCGCGATCGCGGCGCTCGACGGGCGCTACGTGTGTGGGCCCGATATCGGTACTGGAGCGGCCGAACTCGAGGCCCTGCGGCGTCGCTGTACCTGGGTGAACCCCGCGCGCAACGACGCCGGGCGCTCGACCGCGCAGGGCGTGCTCGCGGGTCTCCGAGGCCTCTCCGAGGTGGTCTTTGGGGATCGGGACCTGGGTCGGCGCAGGTATGTGATCCAGGGCTTGGGGAGCGTCGGCGGGGCGCTGGCCCGGGCGCTGCGAGGTGCTGGCGCGGAGGTCTCGGCCTGGGACCCTCGGCCCAGCGCGCGCGCTGAGGCCCGGTCGCTGGGGGTCCGGGAGCTGAGCGCCGAGACGATCATGCTCGAGCCCTGCGACGTGTTCATGCCCTGCGCGCTGGGCCAGACCTTGGATCTGGGGGCCTGCCGACGTGGGTCTTGGGAGGCGGTGTGTGGCTCGGCGAACAATCAGCTGGTGGATGGGGCGGCGGCCGAGGTCTTGCGCGCGCGCAAGATTGCGTGGGCACCCGATTTCGTGGTCAATGCTGGGGCGGTCATCGAGGGGGTGCTGAGCGTGGGAGTCGAGCCTCAGGGGCCGCCGGAGCTCACCGCTTTGGAGGCCGAGGTGGAGGCCGCGATCCAGAAAATCGAAGCTCGCTGTGCCCGGATCCTCCGGGTGTCTCTGGACGCCGAGGCCAGCCCCTTTGAGGTCGCCATCGCGGACGGGCAGGCGCGGCTGAAGGTCAGCGACGGCCCGGGCCAGTCTGGGTGACACGAGCGGTGGCGTAGGCTGGCTGGGGCTCGGGAAGGGCAGCCTTGGCGCTGCGACCCACGAGCCCATGAAGGAGCATGAGCAGGGTCGCCAGGGGTAGGGCTTCGGTCAGGGGTAGGGCGCAGTAGATGCCTCCGAGGGCCGCGAGCGCGAGGGCCCGGCGGGTGGGAGCGCCATTGGCGAGGGCCACGACGGCGGTCAGCAGCCCGCCCACAAATACGCCGGTGGCCAGTCCGATTGGTCCGGCAGTGGCGAAGTCGGCGACGTCGATGGCCACGGCAGCGACCAGCGGGCCCCAGCGCACAGCCGCGTCGCTGGTGTCGGCTGCGGCAGAGTCGAGCGCCGCCTTGGTGCGCTGGAGTCGAAAGCCTGGGCGGCGGGCCTGGGTGTCGTCGGAGCGGCTCACGGACCGAAGGTGTGTCGGGGGGCAGGCGCGTCAAGGTGGGGCGGCTACGCCTTGACTCCGCGCCTTGACACGGAAGGGGGCAAACAAGAGCCTGCTGTCCATGCTGTGGCGTCGTCGGGGTATTTTGGGTGGTTTTGCTGCAGCCGGGGCCTGCGCGGCGGTGGGTTCGGGCTGTCATGAAACTGTCGGGGGAGCACCGACGCCACCGGATGTAGGGGGAGTTCGGACCCATCGGTCCCCGCGCGCGATCCCTGGAGAGCGCTGCCCAGCCGCGGATCTGGGCTCCGAGTCGGCCTTTGTTTCGCTGCGGGGGTTCTGTGACGGGGCCGCAGCGATCACGCCCGCTCAATTCGAAGCGCGGGTCGAGGCGCTGCGCCGTCGCATGCGGGCGGCGCAGCTGGGCGGCTTGGTGGTCGAGGCGGGCGCGGGCATGCGCTACCTGGGTGGACCACGCTGGCGACGGAGTGAGCGGCCGTTGTTGCTGGCGGTCGGAGAGACCGGTGATGTGACACTGATCGGCTCGGCCTTCGAGCGCCATACCTACCTGGGAGAGAGTGAGCGACTGCCGCTGAGGGTGGTGACTTGGGAGGAGAGCGAGGACCCCTATGCCCTGGCTGTGGATGCCCTGGAGTGGGGTGGCAAGATGCGGGGAGCGGTGGCGACGACCCCGACGACACGAGGGTTTGTGAACGCAGGGTTGCGGGAGGCGAGCGGGAGCCGGGGGCTGAGGGTCGACAGTGACCTGCTCGATGCGGGGCGCCGCATCAAGAGCGCGAGCGAGGTGGCGCTGATGCGGCGCGCGAGCGAGGCCACGAAGGTGGCGATCGCGGCGGCCTCCCGCCACCTGCGGGCGGGCATGTACGAGCACGAGTTCGCAGATCTGGTCCGGGCGGCGCAGCGCGAGGCGGGCCTCGATGACCCGTGGGTGTTGGCGCTGTTCGGGCCCAACGCCGCCTATCCCCACGGGACCGCGCAGGGGCGTCGGCTGAGCGAGGGAGACCTGGTGCTCGTGGATACGGGTGGCTTCTTGCACGGCTACGCGAGCGATGTGACCCGGACTGTCGCGTTTCCTGATCCGAGCGCGATCGAGGACGAGGGGCGTCGAGCCTGGGACACGGTCCGGGCGGCGCAGACGGCCGCCCTGGAGGCGATCGGGCCTGGGGTTCGAGCCAGCGAGGTCGACGCTGCCGCGCGCGCGGTGCTGAAGGCCGCGGGCTACGACGGGGACTACGGAGACATGACCCACCGCCTGGGTCACGGGATCGGGCTGGAGGTCCACGAGACCCCCTACTTGGTCCGCGGCAACGAGCGTGTGCTCGAGGTCGGCAACACCATGTCCGACGAGCCCGGTATCTATCGCCCCGGGCAGTTCGGGGTCCGGATCGAGGACATCGTGGTGGTCACGGAAGCGGGCGCCGAGGTCCTGGGTCCGCGGGTCGGGGGCCTCGATGCCGGGGCGCTGCCGCTGGGCCTGAACTGATAGGCTCCCGCATGGTCGACGCCCCCGCGATCGAGCTCGAGGGCCTGAGCAAGCGCTTTCGGGTGAGTCGCCGCGACGCGGGTCTGTGGCCGGCGCTGCGGGCCCTGTTTGTACGCGAGTGGATCGAGGTCGAGGCGGTCCGGGAGCTGTCGTTCTCGATCGCGGCCGGAGAGCGGGTCGGGTTCCTGGGTCCCAACGGCGCGGGCAAGACCACGACCTTGAAGATGTTGGCGGGGCTGCTCCACCCCAGCGCCGGCACGGCCAGGGTGCTGGGCCATACACCGGCCGATCGGGAGCCGGCCTTCCTGCGCCGGATCGCGCTGGTCACGGGGCAAAAACGTCAGCTGAGCTGGGACTTGCCGGCCCTCGACACCTTCGCCCTCAACCGGGTGGTGTTCGAGGTCTCGCGTTCAGACTACGAGCGTCGCCTCGCGCAGATGAGCGCGCTGCTGGACATCGAAGAGGTCGTCCGCAGGCCGGTCCGGACCCTGTCGCTGGGGGAGCGCATGAAGTGCGAGCTCGCGGCGGCCCTGCTGCACGCCCCCGATGTCCTGTTTCTCGACGAGCCGACGATCGGTATGGACGTCTCCATGCAGCTGGCCGTGCGCGACTTCGTGCGGGACTACAACGAGCGCCACGGCGCGACGATCGTGCTGACGAGCCACGACATGAACGACGTGGCGGCGCTGTGCGATCGGGTCCTGGTCATCGATGGGGGAGAGCTCTGCTTCGACGGCAGCATCGAGACCCTGGTCCGTCGGATTCGACCGCTGCGGCGGGTGGCCGTGCGGCTCGATGGCGCGCAGCTCGACGCGCAGCTGTGGGCGACCCTCGAGGCGCTCGGCGAGATCGTCGAGGGGACCACCCAGGCGAAGCCGGGCGGGTCCGGTGTGGCGCTCGACGTCGCGCCTGAACGGGTGCGCGACGCCGTCGCGGTGCTCCTGGCGATCCCCGGGGCGGGTGATCTCGAGGTTCACGACGCGCCCCTCGAGGAGGTCATGCGCGAGGTCTTTGCACGCGGGTCGAGGTCGGCCGCCAGCGCCCCGCCCACGGCGGATGGACACGAGTCGTGATCGGAGTGGCCAAGCTCGGCGCCCTGTGGCGCCTGGGGATCGCCGAAGCCACTGCCTACCGGGCCTCGTTGTTCGTGTGGGTGTTGGCGACGACCTTCCCCTTGATCAGCTTGGTGCTGTGGCGCGCCCTCGCCGAGGACGGCCCGATCGGCGGCTACGACCAGGGGGACTTCGACAGCTACTTCGTGATCGCGTTTTTGGTCCGACAGCTGAGCGCCTCGTGGGTGGTCTGGGATCTCGATCGACAGATTCGGACGGGAGAGCTGAACACCTTGCTTCTGCGGCCGGTGAGCCCCATCGCTCATCATGCCGTCCTGAACCTGTCCGCGCTCCCGCTGCGGACCTTGTTGGCGGCGCCGATCGGTCTGGCCGTGCTCGCGGCGACCGGCGGGATCACACTGAGTCCGGATCCGCTGGCCTGGGCCGCCCTGTGTCTGGCGCTGGTCCTGGCCTGGGCTCTGAACTTTCTGACCCAGCTGGTGATCGCCTGTCTGGCGTTTTGGCTGACACGGACGAGCGCGCTCTACGATCTGTGGCTGGGCGCCTACCTGGTCCTGGCCGGCTACGCGGTCCCGACAGAGTTGTTCCCCGCCGGGCTCTCGGCCTTCGCCCGGGCGCTGCCCTTTCACGCTGCGCTCGGCTTTCCGGTGGAGCTGGCGATCGGGCGGCTCTCCGGTGCAGAGATCCTCAGTGGGCTCGGGTTGCAGGTGCTGTGGGTCTCGGTTTTGGGTGGCGGCGCATGGGTCCTGTGGCGGCGCGGGCTCCGGGCCTACGGGGCCTACGGTGCCTGAGTCCGGGTTCGGTGGGTTCGGGATTGGGAGCGGGTTGAGGCGACACCTCCGCCTGGTCTGGGCTGCCCTGCGGCTCTCGGTGTTGCGGGCGCTCGAGTATCGGGTCGGGTTTTGGACCGAGGCGGTCGTCGGTGTGGCCTGGAGTCTCGCGGGGATGGCCCCACTGCTGGTCGCGCTCGAACACCGCCCCGATATCGCGGGTTGGGGTGCGTGGGAGGTCGTGATGCTCACGGGCTTCTACATGATCATGTCGGGGGCCTACGCGAGCTTGCTCGAGCCGGCCCTGTTCGAGACCATGGACAAGATCCGCCGCGGGACCCTGGATTATCTGCTGCTGCGGCCGGTCGACAGCTTGGTCTCCTGCCTGGTGAGTGCGTTTCAACCTTGGGCCCTGCTCGAGGTCGGGGCGGGGATGGCCGTGGTGCTCGTGGCTGCGCTGCGTCTGGAGGTCGATCCTTCGTGGGCGCAGCTCGGATCCATGCTCGCGGTCTTGGTCAGCGGAGGCGTGGCTCTGTACGCGCTGGGGGTGTTCATCCTCAGCGCGAGTTTTCGGGCGATGCAGCTGCAGAACCTCGGCTTCCTGTTGGAGACGGTGCTGAGCTTCGGCCGCTGGCCGATCGACGTGTTCCGCGGGCCGCTGCGCGCGGTGTTCACTTTTGTGGTCCCGCTGGGGGTGATGACCAGTTTCCCGGCGGCGGCCCTGCTGGGTCGGCTGGGGGCGCAAGAGGTCTGCGGGGCCCTGGTCAGCGCGCTGGTCTTGGCGATCTCGGCTCGCCTGAGTTGGCGGCGAGGGCTGTCGGGCTACACCTCGGCGTCGAGTTGAGCGTAAGATGAACACATGAGCGTCCGATTGCGGGACCTGGCGACCGGCGTGGCCGGCTGCGCGCTTCTGACCTCCGCCGGTTGCAGGCGTCCGTCGGCGGCGGTGACGACACCGGGGGAGGGGGAGCCACTCGCGGGGCAGTCCTCGGCGCCCACACCCGAGTGCCCCGAGCCCGATGAACACGCGCGTGCGCCCGCCCCCGGGTCCTCGGGCGATCGACTTTCGCCGCAGGTCGTGGGCGGGAGCTTCGTGGCCTCAGACCGGGTGCGCCTGGAATTCAGCGAAGCCATCGGACCTGTGGATCAGGTCAACCCCCGTCAGTTCCGGATCAGCTACGCCTACTCGGTCGTGGAGATGGACGAGGGCTACGCCTCGGCCTACTACGAAGATCCCGGTGGCACCGACACAACGGAGCTGTCCATGGTCGTGATTGGCCTGGAGACCTACGAGGGGCGCCCGGAGATCCTGGGTCTGACCTTCAATCAGCCGGTCCCGCCAGCTGTGTGCCTGAACCTCGAGGATATGGAGGCCGACGCTGGCGACGTCGATCCCGGGATGAGCGAGGAGGCCGGGTTGTTCCTTCACTATACGGGGCGCGGGAGTGAGGGGGTGCAGGATTTGTCTGGGAACCCGCTGCAAGATTTTGGAGCCGAGTGGGCGCTCCACTTTGGTGTCCGCAACAAGCAGTCCTATGGGGACGACCCTGTGGTCCGCTTCGACCTGCTCGTCGCGCTGCCCTGTCCCGTGGGACTCGCCGGTACGGGGCCGCCGGGTCCCAGCTAGCCACATCTGGGACCTGTTAGCGCCCCCAGCCGTCGGTCTCGAGGCCCTCGGCGATGGCCCTGCCGCGGTGTCCCCAGATCGGGTGGGCCTGGCTGCAGGCCTCGTCTGCGAGCTCGTTGGCCGCCTCCGAGCTCGTGATCCCCCTGCGCTCGGCGAGCTCGAGGATGCGCTTGGTGACCACGAACACGGCGTTGTCCCAATCACGGGAGAAGTGGCGCTCGATCGCCGGGTCTTCGCTCAGCGTGCCGTATTGCTCGTTGGCGCAGTTGACGATGCCCATGCGGTTGGCGACGAAATCGGGCACATAAATGATGCCGCGGGCCGCGAGGGCCGAGTCGTCACGCCGGTCGTCGAGGAGCTGGTTGTTGGCCGCGCCACAGACGATGGGTGTCTGAAGCAGGGGGATGGTCTCGGGCCCGAGGACCCCGCCGAGGGCGTTGGGGGCGAACACGTCGCAGGGCTCCGCAAAGATCGACAGGTCGCCGATCGTGGTCTCGCGGATCTCGACCGGGCGACCTGCAAAGCGCTCGCGCAGCAGGGCGCAGCGCGGCGCAGAGATCTCGGTGGCGACCACCCGACCGACGTCGCGGGCGAGGAGCGCCTCGATCATGAAGGTAGCGACGTTTCCGGCGCCCTGCATGGCGACGGTCTTGCCTGCGATCCCACCTTTTCCGCAGTGATCGAGGGCTCCCTCCATCGCAGACACGACACCCTTGGCGGTCGCCGGGGAGGGGTTGCCGCTCCCGCCGACCGCAGGCGGGACACAGGTGACGTGCCGGGTCGTGGCGAACACCTCCGCCATGTCGCTCGGTCCGGTGCCGACGTCCTCGGCAGTCACGTAGAGGCCGCGCAGGGAGGTCGTGAATGCGCCGTATTCCCGGTAGAGGGTGCGGCGGTAGGCCGGATCTCGGTAGCGATCGCCGTGTTCGGACTGGCGGGCCACGATGCCCTTGCCGCCGCCCCACCACAGCCCGGCGAGGGCGTTCTTGCGGCTCATGCCCGTGGACAGGCGCAGCCCGTCTCGAATCAAGCTCTCGAGTGTGGGGTAGGGCCAGTGGCGGAGTCCCCCCGCGCCCTGGCCCCGGACACTGCTGTGTATGAAGGCAGTGTGCAGGGCTCCGGTCTCGAGGCCGACTCCGAAGTAGAGTCCCTCGTGTCTGTGGAAGTCTCGATCGTCGGCAGCGACGTGCTCGGCCAGGGCTTCGAGCCACGGCTGACTGGCCACGAGGCGGCCGGCCGCGAAGTTCCAGGTCAAGGAGGCTCGGCCTCCGTGGGCCCGCAGGCGCTCGGAGAAGGCGGCAGGGTCGAGGTCCAGCAGGGAGCTCACTGCGCCGGAGTCTAGCAGGCCGGAACATCGGAGGACCCGCCCGCCCAGCCCTCGGGGGTCGTTCGACTGTGCGTTGTGTCGGGTGCAAGCGACTGCACCCGATGTGTTGGGAGAGGGAGAGCGCGACCCGCTCGGTTGCGCGTTATTCGGCCGCCGTCGCGTCGCCTTCTTCGGCGGGAGCAGGTGCGTCATCGCCGTAGCCGGGCAACATCGTGATGTTGATCCGGCTCAGGCCGCTGACCGTCTCGAGGTTCCTCTCCAACACGCCTTCCTTGCCCGCGTACTGGAGCATTCGGTTGCGGCGCCCATTCTTCTCGTCGCCGAGCCGGGTCTGATAGTCGGCCAGAGGCTGGACCTGGTAGTTCCACAGCGAGTCGGCGTGGACCCAATCTTTGGAGTAGATGGTCCGCAGGACGATCGACCCCTCGTCGATGGACAGGGCCTTGACGTTCGTCCGGTACTGCGCCGTGTAGTCGTAGTACTCCTCGGCGTTAGAGAGGTAGAGCAGCTTCACGGGCACACCCAGGTCGGCCGCCGCCTTCGCCACGGTCTGGAAGCCGGTCGGACCGGTGAGGTCGCCGACCAGCATGCGGACCCGGTCGTTGAGGTAGAGCTTGCGGATGTGGGCGTAGTACTCGGGGTTCGAGAGCCAGCTCGTGTTTTCGCCGCCCTGGGTGCGGGCGATGACGTGCTTGAGGTGCCGGTAGATGGTCTCGCGAGCGGAGCGCCAGCTCATCATGGTCTTGCGCAGGATCTCGGGGGAGACCTCGCCCTCGAGGGCCTCTTCGATGAGCTTCGCCGAGGCCTCGGCGTTGCGCTCGTGGAAGCGCTCGTGGAGGGTCACCGGATCCTCGCTGGCCTCGATCAAAACCTCGTAGGCGCGGTGGAGCTCGGTGACGCGCCAATCGAGATCCATGAGGAACACGTACTCCGACTTGGCCACGCCGATGAGTGTGTAGTTTTGGTCGGCGGCGACCCCGACGTAGACTCCCCCCGTATCGGCGATGTAGGGGAACCACACGTCGTGGCGTCGCTCGTTGGTCTTGATGTAGTGCTCGGGCGTGGAGATCCGCGGGCCTTCTTCGCCGGCCAGCATGATCGCGCGCTCGCCCGGGTCGATGGGTCCCCAGGGATCGACCTCGGGCTCGGGCTCGGGCTCTGCACCTTCGGCCACCAATTCGCCCGCCGTGTCACTGGGTTCCTGGGTCGGGTCGGGGGTCCCGCCTACATCGGCGGGCGAGTCCGCCGGTGGCTCCGCGAGCTGGGCCGACTCGGGTGGCGTGCCGCCACAGGCGGAGGCCAGCATCGAAGTGAGGGCGAGCAGAGATCCGCAGAGTGCGAGACGATCACGCAGCATGGCCCGGAGTCTAAACATGAGGATCATCGCCCTGCGAGCGTCATATCCATGCGAGAGCGCACGTACAGCTCCAGGATGGGAAGAATCGGCCACGCGGGCAGAGGGTGGGCAATTCTGCCTTGCTGTGCCCGAGGGCTTGGAATAGAACCACCATCGGGTTGTCGGCGGTCCGCCCAGGGCCGATACGCGGCGCCCTCGACGATGCGCTGGGAACCGAGAGCGACAGGGTCTGCCCGGCGTCGAGCCGAGCCCTCGAAAGCGAATTTCATGAGCACGAGTACATCGCAGGGAGCAACAAGCTCTGCACCGGTGACCATCCGCGCCGAGAAGGTGTCGAAGATCTACGGTGACTTCATCGCCGTCAACGACATCTCCTTCGAGGTTCGAAAGGGCACGGTTGCGGCCTTCTTGGGGCCGAACGGAGCGGGCAAGTCGACCACCATGAAGATGTTGACCGGCTATCTGGCGCCGACTTCGGGCCAGGTCGAGCTCCTGGGCATGCGTCCGGGGTCGCGTGAGCACCGTATCGAGCTCGCCCGTCGGCTGGGTTATCTGCCCGAGAACGGCCCCCTCTATCTCGACATGACGCCCCGCGAGCTGCTCGAGTTCTATGCTCGGGTGCGAAAGCTGGGCGCGGTCGACAGGGCCATCGACCGGGTGGTCGAGCAGTGCGACATCAAAGAGGTGCTGCAAAAGCCGATCAGCAAGCTCTCCAAGGGGTTCCGTCAGCGCGTGGGCATGGCCCAGGCGCTGCTCTCGGATCCGGAGGTGTTGATCTTGGACGAGCCTACCTCTGGTCTCGACCCACTTCAGATTCGTGAGGTCCGCAAGCTCATCCGCGAGCTCGGCCGACAAAAGACCATCTTGCTGTCGACCCACATCCTTCAAGAGGTCGAGGCCGTGGCCGACACGGTCGTCATGATCTACGAGGGCCGCCTGGTCTACGACGGCACCGTCGCCGCGCTCGCGGCCGAGGGCGGCGTCGAGCGTCGCTTCTACGAACTCGCGGGCGCGGATCCCGACCCGGACGGCGACAACACCAAAGCAGAGGAGAGCGACTGATGGGTTTCGATCCGAGCGTCATCGCGACTATCGCTCGCCGGGAGATCTCCAGTTATCTGGGGAAGCCCGCGGGCTACGTATTTCTGACCTTGTTCATCGCCGCGACCGGAGCGGGGGCATTCCTTCAGGAGGGTTTCTTCGCCCGCAACCTGGCGGACATGGCCCTCCTCAACCAGGTGATGCCGGGCATCTTGATGCTCTTCGTCCCGGCGGTGACCATGAACGTATGGGCCGAGGAGCGCCGCCGGGGGACCGACGAGCTGCTCTTGACCATGCCGGTGCGCGACGTGGAGGTGGTCTTGGGCAAGTACCTGGGGGCGCTGGGTGTGTTCACGGCCGCACTCGCCTTCTCGGTCGCGCATGTCTTGGTGCTCGAGCGCCTGGGCGATCCGGACATCGGTCTGATGGTCTCCACCTACCTGGGCTACTGGCTGGTGGGCATGGCCTTCGTGGCCATCGGTCTGCTCGGGTCCATGTTGAGCTCGAACGCGACCATCGCCTTCATCTTGGGGGCGGTGGGCTGCGCAGGACTCGTGTTCGCGGGTACGGAGCCCTGGGCCAGCGGGATCGTGGGCGCAGCGCTCATCTCTGGCCTCGCGGCCCTGGTCTGGGTGACCGCCCGCGGCGACACGGAGGGGGCGGGCTACGCCGCGGCCGGCGGGGCGGCTCTGGGCCTGCTGGTCTGGTTGACCGACTCCTGGTCGGGCTTCGAAGACACCTTCGCCAAGCTCGGCGTAGACGCTCATTTCTACGGCTTCGGTGAGGGCGTGCTGCGCCTGGGCGACGTCGTGTTCTTCTTCGCAATCACGGCCGTGGTCTTGTACCTCTGCACCTTCCTCATCGGCCGGAGGCACTGGTAATGGCACCTCGCATGCATCATTTGGTGCGGTTCTTCGCCCTCGTGGCGCTGGCCGTATCCGTCACCTACATGGCCCAGCGCAGCAACGCGCGCAGCGACCTGACCGCCGAGGGGCTCAGCCAGATCACCGCCGGCACGCGGACCTTGCTGCGCAGTATCGGGACGTCTGCGGGTGAGGACGCCGAGGCTGTGCCTCCCGTGGTGGTCACCGCCTACATCTCGAAAGACGTGCCCCGGGCCTACGTGCCCCTGCGCAGCCGGATGCTCAACATCTTGCGCGAGATGGACGCGGCCGGCGGCCCCGGACTGACGGTCCGAATCTACGAGCCCGAGGCCTTCTCCGAGCAGGCCCAAGAGGCCGTGGAAAAGTACGGGATCATCCCCCGTCCACTCATGAGCATGGAGGGCGGCCGGGTCGACACCATGCCCGTGTTCCTGGGCATGGCCTTCACCAGCGGCCCGCGCGAAGAGGTCGTGCCGTTTTTCGACCGTGGTCTCTCGGTCGAGTACGAGATCGTCCGCGCGCTCGAGGTCGTCACTCAGCCCAAGAAAAAGGTCGTCGGTATCGTCCGTGACGACACCAAGATCATGGGCGACTTCGACCTCCAGAATCGACGCCAGATCCCGCGCTGGCGCGTGGTCGATGAGCTCGAGAAACAGTACGAGGTTCGCAGCCTCAACCCGGGCGCACCGATCGCCCCGGACGTCGATCTGCTCTTTGTTCCCCAGGTCTCGAGCCTGAGCCAAGAGAGCTTGGACGTGATCCAGGCCTACCTGCTCGCTGGGCGGCCGACCTTGTTGGTGGCGGACCCGCTGCCATTTTTCAACCCCAAGCTGGCACCGAGCCAGCCGATGATCGCCCCCCCCCAGCAGGGCATGATGGGCGGCGGGCAGCCGACCGAACAAAAGGGTGACTACCGGGGGCTCCTGGCCTCGATCGGGGTCGACTGGGCCGACGACCATATCGTCTTCGACCTCGAGAACCCGGAGCAGCAGCTGGCCGAGGCCCCCCGCAGCATCGTGGTGTTGGGGGAGCGCAACGGCAAAGACCAGTTTGAGGGCAAAGACCCGGTGGTCGACGGCCTGGCCCAGATCATCGTGCTTTTTGGTGGTGACCTTCGACCGCTCATGGGCCACAGCGCCCAGGTCGATCCGATCTTGGTCACCGGTGGAAAGGGAGGCTGGGACCGCTTCCCCGACTTTGTCGACGACAGCAACTTCCTGTTCGGCCTCCAGTTTCGCGGCGTGCCCCAGGTACCGACCACCAAGGTCGAGGACGAGGGCCGAGACGACATTGCGATCGGTGTCCGGGTGAGCGGTGGTGGATCTGGCGGGGACACGGGGGGGAACCGGGACATCAACGCGATCGTCTTGGCGGACCTCGACATGTTCGCCGACAGCTTCTTTCAGTTCCACGAGCGCGGCGGTGACCTCGACGGTGACGGTCTCATCGACATGCGCTTCGACAATGTGACCTTCTTGCTCAACGTGATCGACAGCCTCATCGGTGACGATCGCTTCATCGACTTGCGCAGGCGTCAGCCCAAGTTTCGTCGTCTGAGCACCGTCGACGAGATGACCAAAAAGGCCAACGAGGATCGTCAGGAGCAGCTTCAGGCCGCCAACGATGCCGCCGATCTCAAGATCAAGGAGGCACAGACGTCGCTCGACGAGGCGGTCGAGGCTATTCGGGCCGAGATCGACCTCGACGAGACGACCAAGAAGATCATGATCCGCTCGGCCGAGGCCGCCGAGAACCGGCGCCTCCAGACCCAAACCGAGAAGATTCAGCGCGAGAAGGCCCAAGACGCCGACCGCATCAAGTCCGAGCATGCGCGCGCTGTGGGTGAGGTCCGGGACCGGATCCGTGTCGCCGCGATCTTGTGGCCGCCGGTGCCGGCGATCCTCTTCGGCATGTTGGTGTTCCTCCGAAAACGTCGCCGCGAGAGCGCGACTATCCCCGAGAGCCGCAAGCGGCCCCAGTCCTGAGGAGTTGAAGGATGAATCGCGGAACTGGAATTATGATCGTCGCCGCCGCGCTCGCGGTGGCTGGTGCAGTGGCGATGCGACCGAGTACGGCGCCGCCTCCGAGTTTCGAGGACACGGGAGAACTCCTGTTTCCCGAGTTCGAGGACCCGAACACCGCTGTGTTCTTGGAGGTCGTGGCCTTCGACGAGGACGAGGCTCGAATGACGAGTTTCTCCGTCAAACTCGAAGGCGGTCGTTGGGTGATCCCCAGCCACAACAGCTACCCGGCCGACGGGACCGAGCGCATGGGCAAGGCCGCAGCTTCGTTCATCGGGGCCGAGAAAGACGTCGTGCGTAGCGACGACGCCAACGATCACGTCGAGTTCGGCGTGCTCGCGCCTACCGACGAGGCGGATGAAGAGGAGGCCCGCGGACAGCGGGTGACCATCAAGAACGCCGCAGGAACGGCCCTCGTCGACATCATCATCGGCAAGGATGTGCCGAACAAGCGCGGTTTCAAATTTGTGCGCTACCCCGGTGAGAACCGGGTCTACGCGACCCAGATCGATCCCCAGATCTCGACCAAGTTCACAGACTGGATCGAGGAGGACCTGCTCAAGCTCGACGCCGGGAACATCGTCGCGGTGCTCAGCAACAGCTACACGGTCGACGAGCAGACGGGGAGCGTCAGCGACGACGCTCCTCAGTATTTCGAGTTCGGGGGCTCGGATGATCCGAGCCCCGTTGGGATGCCGAGCCCCGTTGGGATGCCGAGCCCCGTTGGGATGCCGAGCCTGGACGGGATGCCGAGCAAAGAATGGTTCCTGTCCGAGCTGCCCATGGTGGGTACCAAGGGCGAGCCCATCGACCGGGCGACCTACGTGCCCGAGGAGGGCATGCCCGAGCTGCCGCCGCCGCCGAGCGCCCCCGAGGGCCAGGAGCTCGACCCCTCGAAGGTCAAGCAGGTGGTCAGCGCCGCCGATCGCCTGAAGATCGTCGGTGTACGCCCCCAGCCAGAGCAGCTCTCGGCCATCGACCTGCTCAGCAAGGGTTTCTTCGTGGGTGGAGAGCCGCCCAACCAGCGCCTGTTCGGCAACGAGGGCGAGGTTCGCCTGTTCGCGGCCGACGGTGTCGTGTTCACGCTCTACTTTGGTGAGGTCACCTTCGCCAGTGGAGAGGTGCTCTCGGCTGGCGGTGAAGGCGAGGAGCAAGGCGAGGCCGCCGAGGGTGCGAACGCCCGGGCGAACCGCTACATGTTCGTGGGTGTGGGCTACGATCCGCGTCGCGACCTGGGCGCTGGCGAGACGCCGGATCCAGGCCAACTCCGGGGTCAGGACCGGGCCCAGGCCTTGGCAGAGCGGTTCAACAAGTGGTTCTACGTCATCCCGGACTCGAGCTTCACCCAGCTGCACAAAGACCCCGCTGATTTCTGGCGGGACCAGCAGTAGGGGCCGACGACAGGGCACGAGGGCTGGGTCGAGGACCCGGCCCTCGCCAATTCACGTGTTCTTAGCGGGGCAGGGGAGACGCGGTAGCCTGCGCTCCATGAGCTCCACCGTCGCGTTTTTGGGCCTGGGCACCATGGGCTCGGGCATGGTCCGCAACCTCGTCGCCGCCGGTCACACGGTCCTCGCCTACAACCGAACCCGGGCGCGAGCCGACGATCTCGCGCTCGAGGTCGAGATCGAGGTCGTTGATGAACCGGTCCAGGCGACCCGCCGAGCCGAGATCGTGATCAGCTGTGTGTCCGGCGACGCGGCGACCTACGCGGTGCTCCTGGGAGAGGGAGGGGCGCTGGCAGGGACCAAGCCAGGCAGCTTGGTCATCGACTGTGGCACGACCAGCCTCGGGCTCACCGACAAGCTCTACGCCGCGTGTGAGGCCGAAGGGGTCGAGTTCCTCGACGCGCCGATCACCGGGAGCAAGCTCGGGGCCGAAGCGGGCGCGCTGACTTTTATGGTCGCGGGGCTCGAGGAGATCGTGGCCCGAGCCATGCCCTTGTTCGAGTGTATGGGCCGGCACACGGTCCACGTCAGCGAGCAGCTGGGGGATGGTCAGCGGGCAAAGTACTGCCTGAACTTGTCTCAGGCGGTCGTGCTCCAGGGCCTGCTCGAGGCCTACACCCTCGCCAAGCTCATGGATCTGCCGCTCGAGAAGGTCGGCGAGATCTTCGAGCACAGCGCCGGCAAGACGGGCCTCGGGACCTTCAAGCTGCCCTATCTGCTCGCCGGTGACTTCGAGCCCCACTTTCGCCTCGACCTGATGCACAAGGATCTGCATCTCGCCCTGCGCCAAGCTGAAGATCAGCGCGCGACCTTGCCCGTGGCGACGGCGGTCCGCGGTCTCTACGATCAGGCGGTCGCCGAGGGCATGGGCGGCCGGGACTTCTTGGCTATGGCGACCTTGCTCGAGCGTTGGGCCCGGGTCGAGCTGCGGGCCTCGACGTGAGCCCGAAAGCGCCGGGTTTTCGGTCTCCGCTGGGCTTCGGGCTAGATTAAAGCGTGCGCGAGACGCTGGATCGTTTTCTGGAGCACCTCGGCGCTGAGCGCCGACTGTCGCCGAATACCTCTCGGGCCTATGCCCGGGACATCGAGGCGTTCATGGACTCGGTCGAGGCTCGCCGCGACCGCCCGGCCCGGGTCACGGACCTATGCATCCGGGAGGTTCGCGCCCACCTCGCGCAACTCCATGGTGAGCGCGCGCCGAGCACGGTCGGTCGCAAGCTCTCGGCGCTTCGAACGTTTGGGGAATTTTGTCGGCGCGAGGGACTCCTGGACGAGAACGAGGTCGCCCTCATCCGGCGCCCCAAGCTCGGCCGCAAGTTGCCGGTGGCCCTGCCGGTGGAGGACCTGGGCGCGATGATCGACGGTCCGCAGCGAGCGGGTCCCCTGGGGGTGCGCGACCGCGCGCTGCTCGAGGTGCTCTACGGATCCGGGCTGCGAGTGTCGGAGGTCGTGGGCCTCGACCTGGAGGACCTTCGTTGGGAGCCCGGGGACCGGCTGACGCTGCGGGTGCTCCGGGGCAAAGGGAACAAAGACCGGGTGGTGCCGCTCGGCCGCGCCGGCGCGACATCGCTGCGCGCGTGGCTGGCCGAGCGCGACCAAGTCGTGACCCCCAAGAGCCCTGCTCAGGCCCTGTTCCTCGGCGCGCGAGGGGGGCGGCTGTCCTCTCGCGCCGCGCGCGAGGTCGTGTACGAGAGCTGTCGGCGGAGCGGGGCGCGGGCGACGGTCGGACCTCATGGTCTTCGCCACAGCTTCGCCACCCACCTGCTCCAGAGCGGATGTGACCTCCGGAGCATCCAGGCGATGCTCGGACACTCGAGTTTGTCGACGACCCAGCGCTATACCCACCTCGACATGGGTCGGCTGTTCGAGCTCTACGAGCAGGCCCACCCGAGGGCGAGGCGAGGCACGACCCAGGCTCCGAACTCGGCCCGCCCTGCGTCAGCTGCGGAGGTTCCAGATCAGGGCGTCCGTCGGGACTGAGACCGACTATCCGTGGTGGACCGATCGGGCCAGATCGGGCCAGCTCCAGGGAAGCACGACGTTGCTCGAGCCCGAGTTCTCAGCGCCAAAGTAACGCTGCGCCTGTGTCGCTGCATCTTTCGGCGATCCGAGTCTCGGTTGATGGGCGAGCGCGAAGCCGCGGGCGGGAGTCCGCTCCACTGACTTAGTTGGTGAGCCCAGTTGGCCTGAGTTAGCCTGGGTTCGATGGGTCTGGATCCTCGATCGCGGTTGACCGTGAACCGCGATCAGGATCTCCGGTCGCTTCCGCTGACCCCCCAGGATTTCTTTTTGTACAGCCGGGTCGAGGCCCTGTCCGCAGGTTCCCCACCGACCCTGGCCGAGGTCATCGCCGCGAGCGGTCAGGCCAGCGAGGAGGCCAACCGTTCAGTGCTCCGGCTGATCGAACTCGGCGCGATCAAGGCGGCGGTCAGCGAGCCACGGCGGTCGAACTCCGATCGAGCAGGAACCCGCAACGAACTGCGGGAGCGCGCCCGGAGTCGACGACGGGAGATGCTCGGAGCTCAGCTCAGGGGCGCGAAGAGAGGGCAGCTGCAGCGCGGCCCGACCGAGACTGAGACTGAGACTGAGACTGAGACTGAGACTGGGGCGGCCGGGTTCCCGACGGCCCTCGACGAAAGTGGGACCCGGGAGGAGACCACGCCCTTCGGGACGAGCGTGGGGACGATCCTCGATATCGTCGCGCCCATCTCCGCCACCGATCCGAGATTGATGGCAGAGCACCCGATCAGCCTCGACCGCCAGCGGCGGATCTTCGCTATCAGCGATCGGATCCGCCAGATCGGTCATTTCGAACTGCTCGGGATCGAGCCCGTCGACGACGAGAGATCGGTGCGTCGGGCCTATCACCGGATCAGCCGCGAATTCCATCCTGATACCTACTACGGCAGAGATCTAGGCATTCTCAAGCCTATCCTCGACGGTCTTTTTCGGCGCGCACGCCTGTCTTACACACACCTGCTCGACCCCGTGCAACGGGCAGTTTTGGTCGCTCCCCATCGGGCGAAGCTCGAGGCGAAGCTCGATGCAGAGCGCGAGCGGCGAGAGGCCGAGGCCCTGGAGCGTGCGCAGATCGAGCAGGCGGCCACCGACGTGATCGAAGGGGCCGCCGAGACCGAGCGGGCCGCCGCCGCGGTACAGCGTGCGGAGGCCCTGGAGCGAGCGCGGGTGAAGCGGCTCGAGCGAGACAAGGCTCGACATCGGCGTGTGCGCGAGCGGGCGGTCTCGGTCCGTCGAGAGCAGGCCAGTTCGCAGGCGGCCAGGGCTCGGGAGGAGCGCGACGCCGGGCGCTTCGGCGCGGCTGCAACATTGTTTCGTCTGGCTTACGAGCTCGACCCCACCGAGGCCGAGTATGGGGAAGCCTGGCGCGAGACCCTCGCTATCGCCCGGCGAAAACGGGCCCAGACGAGCGCTTCAAAAGCTCGCGAGTACCTGCGCAGCGGCCAGGTCCGGGAGGCCGGCCGCTGCCTCGCGGACGCGGCCGAGGCGGATCCGAACGTCCGAAATCTCGCGGATGCCGCGGCTGTGCACGCTGAGTTCAACCCCGAGCGGGCCCGAGAGTTTGCGATCGCCGCGCTGGAGGGCCTCCAGCAGGCCGATGCCCAGGGCCTCGCAGCGGACCCAAAAGAACGTTCTCGGCTGCTCATGGGCTGTGCGAAGGCGTTCCGAGCGGCCGGTCAGGTGGCATCGGCGACCGAGCAAGCTCGGCGAGCTCACGCCTTGGCACCGAGCGAGCAAACCCGCGCCCTTCTCAATCGCCTCAAACTCGCCTAGCCTGGCCCGACCGCGGAAACGCGCGAAGCATCATGGAGAATGTCGTTGGAATCGACCTTGGGACCTCAAACTCGGTCGTGGCGATCATCGAAGAGGGGGGCCCTACAGTTATCCCCAACAAGGGGGGCTACAAGACCACCCCGTCGATGGTGGCGATCTCGGAGAGCGGAAAGCGCCTCGTCGGCCACATCGCCAAGCGGCAGGCGGTCACGAATCCGACCAACACCGTCTACGCGGCCAAGCGGCTGATCGGCCGCAAGTGGGACTCGCCCGCCACGCGCGCGTTTCAGGACTCTTGCCCCTACAGCGTCGTAGAGGGTCCACACGGTGACGTCCGCGTCGTCGTGCGAGAGCAAATCTACTCGGTCCCCGAGATCAGTGCGTTTGTGCTCCAGGAGCTCAAGATGGTCGCCGAGCAGTACCTGGGGAGCTCGGTGGAGAAGGCCGTGATCACGGTCCCCGCCTACTTCAACGACAACCAGCGCCAGGCGACCAAGGACGCCGGCCGGGTCGCGGGGCTCGAGGTCATCCGGATCATCAATGAGCCCACGGCCGCGGCCTTGGCCTATGGCTTCGGCAAGGACTTCGAGCGCCGGGTGGCGGTCTACGACCTCGGGGGGGGGACCTTCGACGTCTCCGTGCTCGATATCGGTAAGGGGGTGTTCGAGGTCGTCTCGACGGCGGGCGACACCTTCCTCGGTGGTGAGGACTTCGACACCCGGGTGATGAACTGGCTCATCCAGGTGTTCCAAGAGCGCAGCGGCGTCGATGTCCGCGACGATCGCATGAGCCTCCAGCGCCTGCGCGACGCGGCCGAGAAGGCGCGCTGTGAGCTGTCCTCGGTCCGCGAGACGCTCATCGATCTGCCCTTCCTGTACACGACCGCCAGCGGCGAGACCCACCATCTGCAGGAGAACCTGAGCCGCGACCAGCTCGAGGATCTGACCCGCGATCTGGTCGATCGTACAATCGCTATCTGTGAGCGGACCTTGGCGGATGCCCAGGTCGGCCGCGGCGAGATCGACGATGTGGTCCTGGTCGGCGGCATGACCCGCATGCCCCTGGTTCAGCAGAGCGTCGCGTTGTTTTTCGAGCGGGAGCCCTGCAAGGGGGTCCACCCCGACGAGGTCGTGGGCCTCGGAGCTGCGATCCAGGCGGGGGCATTGCTCGAGGATGGACCGGAGCTGCTCTTGCTCGACGTCACGCCCCACAGCCTGGGGATCATGGTGCACGGCGGCGCCTTCCACCGCCTGATCACCCAAAACTCGACCGTGCCGACCAGCGCGGCGCACATCTTTACGACCGTCCGCGACAGCCAGACCTCGGTGAAGATCCTGGTCTTGCAAGGTGAGAGCGACACCGCCACGGAGAACGAGCTCCTGGGTGAGTTCATCCTCTCGGGGCTGCGCGAGGCCCCCAAGCGCGAGGTCGAGGTCAAGGTGACCTTCTCGATCTCCGCCGACGGCATCGTCTCGGTGGCCGCCCAAGACCTCGACACCGGGCGCGAGCAGTCGATCACTGTGACCGCGACCTCGGGCCTGACCGAGGAGGAGCTCCAGCGCCTCGTCGAGCAGAGTCAGGGCTACATGGTCGAGGTCCGCGCGAGCGAGGAGTTCGAGCGTGAGCGTCAGCGGGTCGAGGGCCTCGTCTCGGAGGTCCGCGGCCTCTACCCACAAGTCGAGGGGATCATGAGCGGCACGAGCTTTGGGCGCGACGCCATGGCCAAGGCCGAGGCCGTGCTCGAGCGCGCTGCCCGAGAGATGCGCGGCAATGATCTGCGCGCGCTGGGAGAGGTGACCGAGAGCCTCGAGCGGACCTTGAACATGTTCCGCGGCGTGGTGACCAAGACCAACCTGTCCTGAGATCATGGCGGGATCAGACCAGCGCACACGGAGCTCGCCCTTGATTGTGGCCCTTGCTCTCGTCGTGAGCGCGGGGAGCTGCGAGCGACCCCGATCGCAGGGGCACTGGGCGGCGATCGAAGAGGAGCTGGTGTTGCCCGATCTCGAGGCCGAGGATTGTGAGGCCATGGGGATCTGGGTGGCGGGCCTCTACGCCGAGACCCCCCAGCGGAGCCGAGATGTGCCGCGGGCCCTGCGGACCGGTCGGGGTACTGCCTACGTCGCGCTGAGGCGCGAGGGGCAGCTGCTCGCCGAGGCCTGGGGGCCCGAGGGCGACCTCGACGAGAGCGTGGCGGGGGCCGTCGCCGAGGCTAGGCGCAAGCTCGCGGTCGCGCCGGGGAGCCGCCCAGGTGCGCCGGCCGAGGCCGACCTCATCGAGCTCGACTTGGCTCACGCCTTTCACCGCATCGAGCGACCCACGCTCAAGGCCATCCGCGCCCAAGTCTCCAACCGGAGCTTGGGGATCCGAGGTCTCGAGCTGAGCCTCGGCGAGGAGCGTCAGCGCTGGGCGCCGAGCGCCATGATCGCCCAGAACCTCAAAGTTCGAAACGGTGTCCGCTCGTTTTGGCGCAAGGTCGATGTGGACGAGCAGCAGTTTCTCGAGCGCGGTGGCCGGGCGCGGTGGTTCGAGGCCCAGCAGTTCCTCGTCTCCCTGCCCGCCGGCGAGACCCAAAAGATGTCTCGGGGCAACGTGTTTGTGGAGCCGGATCAGGTGACCCAAGCCAGCACTCGGGTGAGCGCCGACCTGCTCACGCAGTGGCTCTTGGCTCATCTTCACGAGGACGGACGCATGACCTACCTGTGGTCTCCCGCGACCAGCCGAGAGTCGCGGGAGAACAACATGATCCGCCAGTGGATGCTGACCACGGCGCTCATCGAGATCAACCAGCGCCGTCAGGACCCGGCGTTGTGGGCTCGGATCGCCGACAACATCGACTACAACCTCCGCCACTTCTACCGCCAAGAGGGGGAGTTCGGCGTGATCCAGTATCGGGGCACGGTCAAGCTCGGCGCGCTCTCGCTGGCGACCATGGCGATCATGGCTCACCCCGATCGTGAGCGTTGGCAGACCCAAGAGCGGAGCCTGCGTCGGACGGTCATGTCTCTGTGGCGCGAGGGGGGCGAGTTCACGCTCTTCTATCGCCCCCGCCATCAACAGCAAAACGCCGCGAACTTCTACCCAGGGGAGACCTTGCTGCTGTGGGCCCGGCTCTACGCCGAGAACCGAGACCCGGAGCTCCTCCGGCGCTACGTGGCGAGTCACGATTTTTACCGGGCTTGGCACCTCAACCCGGAGCACCGCAGGCCCGCCTTCGTGCCCTGGCATACCCGGGCCAGCGTCGAGATGTGGCGGACCCTCGGCACGGTCGCGCCCGACTCCAGCCCCAGCGATCCTGCGGAGGGGGCCGGGCCCCACCGGGCGACCTCCCCCGAGGGCTGGGCGATCGGAACGGCGCCCAGCGAGCCCGCTCGGCTTCAGCGCGAAGAGCTGGTCGATTGGGTGTTCGAGATGAACGACTGGATGATCGCGGAGATGGCGGTCTGGGACGACGCGCTGTACCGGGACGAACGGGGCCGCTTCCACTCCCGCGGGCGGAACTTCGGAAACCCTCATGCGGCGCTCACGGGGCTGTCGATGGAGGGGCTCATCGAGGCCCACGCGCTGGCTCGGGCCACCGGTGACGAAGGCCACGAGGAGCGCTACCGACTGACCCTGGCCCGGGGCCTGCGCAGTGTCCAACAGCTCCAGTTCATCGATGAGGTCGACCTGTTCTATGTGACCGACAAAGCGGCTGCACGCGGCGGCCTTCGGACCTCGATTTTCCACAGCGATATTCGAGCCGACAGCGTGCAACACGTGCTCATGGCGACGCTCCCCGTGCTCGAGAGTTTTGGGCCCGAGGACTACAGCAGCGACTGAGCGAGGGCTGTCACTAGCGGTCGCTCCCTGTCACTAGGTAGGGGCGAACTCGGCCAGGATGGCCGCATCGTCTTGGCCCAAGCGCGGCGCGGCGCGGACTGGCGTACGGCCCAAGCTCGGGAGGGTCGGACCGGGCACGCTCAGGTACCCGCCGCCGGGCATGGGCGTATCCTCGAGCAGGCCGGCGGAGGCCAGCAGAGGCTCACTCCGGGCATCGTCGAGATCGTGCACAGGGGACACGGGGAGGTCCTTGCCCGCGAGCGTGGCCAACCAACTGGCGCGTGGCTGAGTCGCCAGCAGCTCGGCGATCGCGTCGGCGGTCGCCTGCCCTCGCTGGCCGAGGTCGAGGCCGGAGACCGCCAGCTCCGGGCGTCCGACGGCCGCGCAAAATCCGATCCAAAACTTGGGTTCGAGGCAGCCCACGCTGATCATCTTTCCGTCGCCACATCGGTAGCAGCGGTAGGCCGGCACGCGTCCCGCGAGCATGGTCTCGAGCACGCCGCCCCCGCCCGCTGCTCGGTCGGCCCAGGCCCAGGTCACCAGTGGGAGTGGGGCGCTGAGCAAGGGCTGGCTCACCCTGCGTCCCCGGCCGCTGCGGGCCCTGGCCAACAGGGCCGCGAGGACGCTCGCGTGGGCGAGCAGGCCCGTGGTGACATCGGCGATCAGCACCCGGGGGATGTCGCGGCCGTCACCTCGCTCCAAGCGCTGACCGGGGAGTTGGTCCAGCAGGCCCGTGAGTCCGGTGAGGTTGAGGTCGTGGGCGACGCGCCTGTCGTCGTCGGCGATGGCAGGGAGCGAGCAGGTGACCAGGCCGGGATTGCGGGCCTCGATCTGGTCGAGGCCGACCCCCCAGCGGGCCAGCGTCCCTGGCCGAAAGCTCTCGATGAACACGTCCGCACGCTCGAGCAGGCGCCGAAGATGGGCGATCCCCTCGGGCCCCCGCAGGTCTAGACGCAGCGATTCGGCGCCCCGATAGTAGACACAAAACCCGACCCCGATCCCTTCGACCAGGGGTGGGCACGAGCGCATCGGATCCCCGCCCCGGGGATCTTCGACCTTGATCAAACGGGCGCCGAGGTCGATGAGCGCGCGCGCCAAGACGGCGCCCGGGGCCATGCGTGAGCAGTCGACGATCAACAGACCGTCGAGGATGCCGGGTTCTTGGTTTGTCGTGGTCACGCCCTACTCGACTCAGTCAGATTGTTCGGTCCTGATGGTCCTGTCGGTCCTGTCGGCTCGGTCTCTGGTCGCTCAGTCCTGTCCGGGGGTCTCGGGCGGGGTTTTTGGGGCGGCGGGTTCGACCTTTGGTGGAGGAGGCTTGGGCGCCTGCGATCCAAAGGGGGCGGCCTTGGTGCTCGGTGGTGGTGGGAGCTTCGGGCCTGTCGGCTTGGGCTTGGGCAGGCTCGCTGGTCGCGGAGGAGGGACGGCGCGCCTGAGGGCCGAGCTGTCCGGATTGGAGACCAACTCGACCTGGAGACCCTGAGCGGGGGTCGAAGCGGGATCCGCCGCGCCGACCTGTATCTCGAGGGTGTCGCTCGCCTCGTCCGGGCTGGGCTCAGTGGTCCCGGTCTGCACGAGTGCGGGCTTCGAGGGTGCGGCGTGGGCCAACAAGGGGGCCAGCTCGGGTGTCGCCGCCGAGGGGGCGCGAGGCGGGATCCGCAGAAAGCGGGACAGGAGATACTCGACCTCGCGGCGCAGATCGTCGATGCCGCCGTCGTTGTGGATGATGTAGTTGGCCCGTTGGCGCTTGTCTTGCTCGGGCATCTGGGCGCGCATGCGGGCCAAAACGTCGTCGGTGGTCAGCGAGTCGCGCGCTTTGACTCGTGCGATCCGCGTGTCGGCCGTCGCCGTCACCAAGATCACGGCGCTCATCTCGTCGCCCTCATCGAGCTTCTTTTCGAACAGGAGAGGGACCTCGTAGACCATCACCGGGTGTCCCGCCTTCTCGAGGGCGTCGAGCACCTGTTCGTAGCGCTCACGGATCCGAGGGTGCAAGATCGCCTCGAGCTGACGTCGACGATCCGTGGTCCGAAACACGATCGCGCCCATTTTCTTGCGGTCGAGCTCGCCGTGCTCGTCGAGGACCTCGTCGCCGAAGGCCTCGACCACGTCGCGGAGCCCCTCGCTACCCGGCGCGACGACCATGCGTGAGAGCTCGTCGGCCGAGACCACGGGGACGCCGTACTCCTCGAGCATCGTCGCTACCGTCGACTTCCCGCTGCCGATGCCCCCGGTGAGTCCGTAGACCTCCATCGATGGATGCTAACCCCCGCCGGAGCCGATTGCATCTACGTCGC
>Ga0256845_1000502_pt1 | contig 36523 bp, 22 predicted proteins | sample RiftiametaG_FD_189101 | JGI IMG/M metagenome (GOLD analysis project Ga0256845, IMG submission 189101) | Tube worm associated microbial communities from hydrothermal vent at the East Pacific Rise, Pacific Ocean - Riftia | ecosystem: Host-associated > Annelida > Integument > Unclassified ...
ATATAGAAGTAGCATGTGGATTTAATATCTTTGTTGTATTCCCTGTACTATTACAAGCTACTGAAGTTGTAGTAGCTAAACTAATAACTGGGGTCGTTTCTGGACTTACATTAATAGAGGAAACTGTACCAACACAATGATGTTTATTTGTCTCTTGAACCGTTACAGTATATGAAGAAGGGCCATTTGTAATTGATAATGAATCTGCATTTTCAATCCCTTTGGTAACTGTTGCAGTCCAAACATAAGTAGAATTAGCATCATAAGGTGTTACCTTAAATATAGCATCCTCTCCTTCACAGACTTTAGCAGTATTAGTAATAGTCAAGGTAGGTGGTAATGGATTTACATTAATCACATTTACCTTCACCTCTTGGTCTGTCATAGAAATAGAATTAGTCACAATCAATTTAACATCCTCTATAAGTTGTGTAGTGCCTGTATTGGATACAGTAGCTGTAACTACTGCTTGGTTTGTGTTTCCTATTGGTGTTATACTTGATGGAAATGTCCAATTATAATTGGTGATTGTAGTACCAATACCCGAAAGTGAGGCTGAAGCATCAAAGGTAACTGTGGTGCCCGAACAAGCATTCTGAGTAACTGTGAAATCTGCATTTAAACCACAACCTTTTACATCCATGGTAGCTGAATTAGTATTAACGCAACCAAATTGATCTTTCACCTTCACGTTAATAGTAACATCAGATTGTGAAACATTTACTTTTATTTTATCACCATTCAAAGTGTTTGCAGCACCCGTAATCGTATACGTATTGTTTCCATTAAAATTTGTAATGTTAATGAGATTATCTTTTGAATTACAAGCTACATTTTGTGAAGTAGGACTTAAGTTAACCGTAGGATTAGGCTTAACTGTTACAGTTTTTGTAAAGATTGCACTCGTACAAGTTGCTGTACCATGTGTTTCTTTTACTATTACTTTAATATCAATATTACCTGTTGCATTGGGAAAATTAACCGTTACGTTTTCATTATTAACAGTACCATAAGAACCCGAAGAAAGTGTTTGCCAATTAATGCTAGAATAATTAGCAAGATTAGGATCATCCAATATATAAGCAACGCCAGATTCTCCTAAACACACATTATCTTTACCTTTTATTTGCCCTGTAATAGCAGGGTCATTATGTTCTGTAACCGTTACAGTAGCAGAAGTTCCTTGACAAGATACGTCCGAAGGAATAGTAGTACTGATTAGTTTCACTTTATAAGTACCCGAAGAAGTAACAGTATAAGTATTACTAGTTCCTGTTTGAAGTACATTATTAGCCGCATCCAAAAATTGATACGTAAATCCTGCCTGTACTCCTGCTGTAAGAATGACAGAACCCCCATCACAAAAATCAGTAGCAGAAGCTGTTAATGTAACTGCGGTAGGTGGATTACAAGTTTGTTGAAATAGCGTAGGAATAAAACTTGGAAGACCTCTATAGACACCTCCTGCACCACCACAAAAAGTTAAATAATCTTTTGTATAATGATTAGTAAGAGCATTAGGAACTTCTGGATTAACAATTGCAGAAATATTATTATCTGCTTGAGCACCTGCACTCGGTAATTCTGCTACATATATTTTTCCATCGGGTCCCATTTGAAGCCCCCAATAAGGACCAGTACTAGTTTTAGTATCAATTATTGTATTAGTTGATAATTCTATTTGTCCCATCCGTGCTGGTGTATTCAATGGTTGAGTAAAATATAAATAATCCCCATTAGCAGAAAACTCTAAACCATACGCCCACCAAATAGTACCCAAAGGGATAACCGTTTCATTAGAAATCAATCCTGTTGCGTTATTAAAATCACACACTGACACATTCCCTAAATCTGTACCTACGGCAATTTTATCCTGTTGAAAACTAGATTTTAGAACGCCTACACCTGGTATATTACCCGCGACATTAAAAGTACTCGTTGGAGCAGCGGAAATTCCCGCATCATTTAAACTATATACTGAAATTAAAGTAGTACGACCAGTAGGTATTATCACCCAATAACCATTACCTGTGGCATTAGAAATAACCGTAAGTCTTTCACCTGATGAACCTTGAATCACAGTGTTTTTTGATGATGCAACAATATCTCCTAAACCACCATTTAAAGTCATATCAACTATTGAGTATGCAATTTGCCGTGTACTTGTACCCGAACCCCCTATTCCATGCCCAACAGTAAACAAAAAATACTTACTTGGGTCATTTATGAATGGGACAGTAAAAGCTGATTGAGAACTTGATGGATCCCCTAGAAGTCCTATTCCATTTGGCATCAAATTATGATTTTTATCCCAAACTTTTATCCCATCCGAATAAAAAAGAAGCCCACCATTTTTATTAACCGTAGTAGACCCTTCTTCTGTATCTATAGTTTTGGGTGTAATACAACTTGGTGTTGGAGGGCTTGTTGTAAAATCAATTTTAACCGTTTTATTTCTCCCAAAAATCCATCTAGTTGCATTTTGTCCCTGTACAGATAACGTAATCAATCCAATTGACAATATTAATAAAAGCTTTTTCATACTTGTTTTGTTTTTACCTTAACTGTTAATATAAGTTACCGCTATAAAGTAACCCTATTTTCTTTTAACCTTTTTTATTTCTAAAATCTTAAACTCTACACGACGATTATATTTATGATCTTCATCAGAACATTTTACACCATTTGTACATTGATTCCTGATTTTTTCTTCTCCATAGCCCTTGGCTACAAATTGTGCGGCAGGCACACCATGCTTTACCAAATATTTAACAGTAGACTCCGCTCTACGCTGAGAAAGACTCTTGTTATATGTGGCAGATCCTCTTGCATCTGTATGAGCGGAAAGCTCTATTACTATATTAGTATGTTTTTTCATAATAGACACTAATTGCTCTAACTTAGGGGTAGACTCTGGCAGTAAAGTAGCCTTGTTATAAGCAAAGAAAATATCTTCTATTTCAAATTTAATATCTTCTTCCAAAGGTTGTAACTTGAAAGTATCTAATCGTGACTCCCAACCAACTAGGTCAACAATTACAATTTTAGTCATTCCTTCCAAATAATCATGATTACTAGCTGTCACCATATAATTCTTACCCCCTTTAAGTATTATCTCAAAACTAGGGGTACTTGTTTTATCTGTATTCTTCTCAAAAACCATTGTACTGTCAGGTAATTGTATAATATCAATACGTGCGGAAATTCTTTTGCCTGTCTTAGCGTTTATTACAATCCCACTATATGTCAATTCTGGTGCTTTTTCTAAGAATACATCAAGTGTTTTCTCTTCATACTTTTTTAACTGGCTTGCATCTACGATAATTCTCTTATCCTTATAATGAGGCGCTGAAAAAGTCAACTCATACTTTTCTCCAATCGGCATTTGTACTTCATAACCTTTAGTTGTGTCTGCGTCATCGCTTGTAACAAATGCTCCATTTTTAATCTTATGCACTTCCATATGCCCCTCTATATGTTTTTTTGTATCATCATCATGAACAAATCCTGATAAAACAAGAATTTTAGGCTTCGCTGCTTCTTTCAATTTAATTCTAACAATATCTGAATGTTCCGCTCCATCTGAACCCGAAAAATGATGTGCTAAATACGAATATTCACCTTTAAGAGGGATTGTAAAATAAAACTCATTGTCTGGAGTATTAAAAGGCACTCCCATATTTACAGGTTTAGACCAATTAGTCCAAGTAGAGTCAAGACGCTCTGTTTTGTATATATCTAATCCACCAACGCTATTAGGATGCCCATTACTAGAGAAGTAAAGAGTTTTACCATCAGAAGCCATAAATGCAGTTGCTTCACTATTAATAGTATTAAGTGTAGGTCCTAAGTTTTTAGGCTTAGACCAATGAATCCCATCTTGAGAGAAAGCAACAAATAAATCCTGAAGACCTATCGACTCCTTATCATGTACTGCCAATATCATAGTGGTTGCATCGTTATTAACAAACATAGAATACTGTGCATCATTATGAAAATGAATATGTAAAGGCTTAGGAAATGACCATTTTCCTTTTTTACGTGTAGAATATGAAATTCCTTTTGTAGTTAATCCATTCTTAAGATATTGCCCAGTAAGGATTAACATATTCCCATCTTTTACTACTGCCTGAACAGAGTTGGCTGCATTTCCATTAAGTGGTTTACCTAAATCTTCTGCTTTTGACCAACTACTATCTTTTTTATTATAATGTGAGACATATATATCGCTATGAAATGCTTGATGTTTTTTTCCGTGGTGGAAAGTACTATCTACTTTAAAAAAATAAAGTGAATTTCCATCTGGAGAAATAATCGATCCTGATTCAATATGATTTGAGTTGATATTTTCTCCTAGATTTTCTACCTTATATAGATTATCTTCGGCATCTCTTACAATTGTATCATGATCATACACATAATGGTTTAACTTTTGTCCAAACAAAGACACTCCTCCCATAAGCATCGAAAGAGCAACTAAAATAATTCTTTTTTTCATAACCATACCTCTAAAGCTAAAGTGATTTTTGACAAACCACGCCTTTTAATCGATTAAAACCAAACAATTCTATACAAAAAAAGCTAAATATTCAAATAATAGTCCTAATCTTCTTCTGTTTGCCCCCCTCACCTACTTAAACTATAGTTTTTTTACATAAAATCTTCAAAGAAAACAAGCTCTTTTCCCGTAATAGCGACAATATCATACTGCACAAAACCCAACCAATTATTAGCCTCCATATAAGCAATAGCACCTTGACTAATCATCTCTTCTTTTTTGCTATTAACAGCGGATTCAGGATGTCCAAAATCATTATTTTTTCGATATTTCACTTCTACTATATGTAGCACATTTTCATGCTTAGCGATAATGTCAATTTCAGACCTTTTGTAGCGATAATTTCTTTCTAAAACCTGATAACCTTTGGTTCTTAAAAAGTCAACCGCTTTATCTTCTGCCTCATCCCCTATTTGCTTGGTTGGTTTCACTTCCCTCTTAAAACTTGAGCAATCTGTATCCACCTAGGTGTTTTAGAGATTTGAAAATACGGAATTTGTTCAGCACCAAAAGACCTAAAGAACCGTGCGACTCCTTTTAACATACTTCCTTCAAAATCAAATTTTAATCCCTTCTCATTAGCCAACAATATTCCTTTCCAGAGCAAAAAAGACATTGCACCGCTATTTTTATACGCTTTATTGGCACTTCCTCCCATATAATATAAGGTGGAGTTATCCCACAAAAACCACGAAGAGGCGATTATACTATTGTTTTCATACGCTGACAATATCACTCCTTGCTTTCTCTTCTCAGATGCTTCTGCAAGGTCAAAAAATACATCTTTCTTAAAAGGTACCTTCCCTGCAAATAGACCTTCGTTTACCAACCAGTAATGCTCTTTATCATTACTTATTTTTACATTTATCGTTTTCTCTGCTTTTCTTATTTCCCTTCTAATATTATCAGACAAGCCTTTCCATAACTCATCTTCTGTTTGTCCTGAAGCATTAAGGTGATAAGTGTACTTTGTTGTCTGCTCATACTTATACCAAAATAAAGGTAACCAATTTGTATAAATAGTTTCAAATCCTTGCTCCATCCACCTATGTGCTGGTAATTTTGCTATTAAATCTTCAGTCACTTTTTGCTCATGACTTTGTTTTTTTCCTTCTTTTTGTCCTTTCGGATAAAAAAATTTCAAACCCAAATACTTTGTTAAATCAGGGTTCCCCATTTTAGTCACTCCCTTTAGCCTACACCAAGAATAAACCCAAACACCATAAATATCATTTCCTTTTTCATACAAAACAACACCCCAAGTATCTTTAGCAACAATATCTAGCCACCAAGGCTGAAAGAAGATCGCTAAACTCAGTTTATCCGATTCTTTTCTATATTTTTCTATATTTTCTTTAATCTTAATCAAAAGTATATCCTACAATAATTTGATGTTGACTTCCTAATGTCTTTTGATAGGATTGATTAGCACCAAAAGTATATTGAATCTCCACCTTATCCTGACTATACCCCAAATAAGTATACCAAGCAAAATGAGATCGTTTACCTAGGTCTTTCCCCCACTCCATCCCAAATGTTATTTTTCCTGCAAACCCTTGGTACTGATCCAGTACTAATTGAGAAGCTAAAGAAATATTTTTCTTATCTAAGAATTGCCCATAAGTTATCGCATCCAAATACACACCACCTTTTTCATCTTGAGCACTTAGGTCAAATCGGTAAGAACTAATTATACTAGCTCCAATAGGTGTAATGTTTTTTTCTTGATTATAAGTCCACTGAGGCTTATTAAGGTGCAATGCAGAGAAGCCTAATTGAAACCTATTATTCTTCCATAGTACTGATGCATTTACATCAAATGCCATTTGACTTGCTGTAGTAATCTTTTCGCTACTATTATTAATCTCGTTTGACAATACAGAAAATTGATCTGCAAATAAATAACTATTTTGTAATTTTGACAAAACAAGACCTGCCTGAATTCCCCAGTAAATACTGCTCTCTGGATTTACTTCTAATTCATAAACATAATGACCTGCCAAACTAGTAGTAGAAACAGACGCTATTTGTTTATGAGACACAAATATGCCAAAGTTATTTTTTGTTGTTTTAAAATCTACCAACAAATCATATGCTGTAAAACTGGCTGGAATTTTACTGTGAATGTTTTTTACAGAAAATAAAGCTTGCCCATCAAACCGTCCTAGTATAGCAATATTAAACCTAGTCTTAGAAAGAGTATTATTGAGCCTTTGTCCGAAGAGACTCATAGACATAAAACAAGATAAAATCACTAGTATTTTCTTCACCAAACAAATATACTCTTTTTATTTTAAATTTATTTTTAACAAAGCCCTGTTTTTATAACTGGAATAGCATAACTTTGTGCCCCATAGGTCATATGCTCATGGAAAACGTTAAATACATCTTTGTAACAGGGGGAGTTACCTCCTCTTTAGGGAAAGGAATCGTCTCTGCTTCACTCGCAAAACTACTACAAGCGAGGGGATTTTCGGTTACAATTCAAAAGCTAGATCCTTATATCAACATTGATCCAGGAACATTAAACCCCTACGAACATGGTGAATGTTTTGTGACTGATGATGGTGCAGAAACTGACCTAGACTTAGGACATTACGAGCGATTTTTAGGTATATCTACTTCTCAAGCCAATAATGTAACTACTGGAAAAATATATCACTCTGTTATTTCTAAAGAGAGAGCTGGAGAATATCTTGGTAAAACAGTACAAGTAGTACCTCATATCACCAATGAGATAAAAAGAAATATTACAATTTTAGGAGAAACTGGTGATTACGATATCATCATCACCGAAATTGGTGGTTGTGTGGGAGATATTGAGTCACTACCCTTTATTGAAGCCATTCGCCAATTCAAATGGGAATCAAAACCTGAAAACTTTTTAAACATACACTTAACACTTGTTCCCTACTTAAAAGCGGCAGGAGAATTAAAAACAAAACCTACCCAACATTCTGTAAGAGCCTTATCCGAAGCAGGAATCCAGCCAGACATCTTAGTTTGCCGTTCGGAGATGGAAATCCCATCTCAGATGAGAGAAAAAATAGCTCTTTTTTGTAACGTCCGTAAAGAAGCCGTTATCAGCTCTACTGATGCCGAAACAATATACGATGTTCCTTTACTCATGAAGGAACAGAAACTAGATGAAATAGTTTTAAAGCGTTTAGCACTATCTTCTAATCAAGATACAAAACTTGAACGTTGGAAAGCCTTTTTACATAAGTTCAAAAACCCTAAGCACTCGATAACAATCGGGCTTGTGGGTAAATACGTAGCATTACACGATGCTTACAAATCTATTGTAGAGTCTTTCATTCATGCCGGAGCTCACAATGAGTGTACGGTTAATATCAAATGGATATTATCGGATGACTTAACAGAAAAAAACATCCCAGAAGTCTTAAAAGAATTAGACGGAATACTTGTAGCACCTGGTTTTGGAGAACGAGGAATTAAGGGAAAAATAGCCACTATACAATACGCTAGAGAAAACAAAATTCCTTTTTTCGGGATATGTTTAGGTATGCAATGTGCGGTAATTGAGTTTGCTCGCAATGTATTAAACTTACCTGATGCGGCATCTACCGAGCAAAACCCCGATACTCCTCATCCTGTAATAGACCTGATGGAAGATCAAAAAACAGTAACTAAAAAAGGTGGCACAATGCGTTTGGGAGAATACGAATGTACACTTAAGAAAGATTCTTTAGCATACAAAGCGTACGGAACTGACTCAATAAAAGAAAGACACCGTCACAGATTTGAATTTAACGGTGATTACTTAAAACAATACGAAGAAAAAGGAATGATTGCGTCAGGAGTTAACCCTAATAATAACTTGGTAGAAGTAGTAGAAATACCTAATCATCCTTTCTTTGTGGCTACACAATATCACCCAGAATATAAAAGCAGAGTACTAACCCCACACCCTTTATTTATATCATTTGTAGAGGCTGCACTAAACCATTCCAAAAAGAAATAAAACATAATGGATAAGAATCAAAAAATTGCTTTTATGATAATCGGAGTAATCCTCATTGGATACTCTCTTATATTTAAGCCAGAAGCCAGCTCAGAAGAGGGTGAAAATAGCGCTGACACAACAGTAACAGTCACAAATCCAGAGGCAAAGACAGACTCGATAACACCTATTAATCCTGTAATAGACAGTTCTAAAACAGTTGCAACTACTGAAAAAACTTACTTAGTAGAAACGGAAGAGTTGAAAATCACCTTCAGTTCAATCGGCGGAAAAATAAAAGCCGTAGAATTAAAAAACTTCAAAACTCACGACTCTCTCCCTTTAATTTTGTTTGACGAACTTTCAGCACAGCTTGAAGTCAATATAAATAACAACACACTTGCCTCACAAAACTTTACGAGTACTTTATCTGATAAAAACACCGTTTCTGAAGATGAATTAATCGCTATATTTTCTGGTAATGGCATCACTCAAACCTACACAATTCCTAGTAAAGGATTTCAAATCAAATACAAAATAAATGGTGTAAAAGGATCTTCAGCAAGCTATAACTGGACAGAATCATACAAACAAGTAGAAGAAGACCTAACACTTAGTTACCAAAAATCAGGGATTAACTACTACACTACCGAAGGTGAGTTTGATGACTACGGAACGGGGAAAAGTGACGAAGACTTAGAAACAATAGAAGGAAAAATAAAATGGATTAGTAACAAACAACGCTTTTTTAGTAGCGCTATAATTGCCGACCAAAACATCCAAAACCTTAACGTAAAATCAAATGTAAAAGGCTGTACAGAAGGAACTTTCAAGAAAGTGAAATCCACCTTTAAAATCCCTGCCGTAAACGGTCAAGTAGCTTATACTTACTACTTTGGACCTAATGACTACGACATCCTAAAAGAAGTTACAGAAGGATTCAAACGAAATATTACACTGGGATGGGGAATATTTAGATGGATGAATGAAGGAGTAGTTATTCCTATTTTCAAATTCTTAACAACATACATATCAAACTACGGATTAGCTATTTTGGCATTAGTATTCATCATCAAAATGCTACTACTACCTATCGCTTATCGCTCGTACCTATCAATGGCGAAGATGAAGGAACTAAAACCCGAATTGGACGCTCTAAAAGCCAAACACGGAGATGACCAAATGGCTTCTCAACAATCCTCAATGGCACTTTACAAAGAAGTAGGCGTTAATCCAATGGCAGGATGTATTCCACCATTACTACAAATGCCTGTATTACTAGCTCTTTTTCAATTCTTCCCTAACTGGTTTGCATTCAGACAAGAAGCGTTTTTGTTTGCACATGACTTATCTACCAGTGACAGGATAATTACTTTCCCAGCTATATTTGGTGGATTTGATCACATCAGTATTTTTACATTATTGATGACTTTATCTACACTAGCCTACACTTATTATAACAACAAATTCACCTCATCAGCACAAATGCAAGGACCAATGAAAACAATGACATACCTTATGCCATTGGTGTTTTTCTTTATGTTGAACAGTTATTCGGCAGGGTTAACCTTCTATTACTTTGTGTCTAATATAATCACAATTGCACAGCAAAATATAGCTACAAGATTTATAGACAAGGACAAGATTCGTCAGAAAATGGACGAAAACAAAAAAAATCGTAAAGATGGAACTGCAAAGAAATCTATAACAGAAAGATTTGCGGATAAAGCTCGCCAAAAGATGGACGAGGTAGAACAAAACAATAAAAAAAGATAATGTTATGTGGGCATTAATTGGGACAATAATTATCGGTGGAATTGCAGGTTGGATAGCAGGTGAAGTTTACAAAGGTGACGGATTTGGCGTTATCAAAAATGTATTACTTGGTATTGCAGGTGGTTTTTTAGGTGACTTTATCTTTAGAATATTAGGAATAGGTGGTAGCGACAACCTAATTATAGAATTGCTTACTAGCTTTGGTGGTGCGGTACTTATCTTATTTATTGTAAAAAAAGTAAGGGCAATGAAAATGTAGGAGATTCCCTCACTCGCTAAAAACTCATGAGGTCGGGCTATACGCTATATCTTTTTTTGTTTTTTTTATATCACGTTCAACTTGTCGAAACACAGAATAAAAAAAACAAAAAAAGGATGTCGCTTCTATCCCTAATCCTCACAAAATTTATTTCGTAAATTTTATAAAACAAGACCCAAAGTCATTTTTTGATTTTGGGTCTTTTAGTTTAGGGATTGACGTGGAAATCCTTTACCTTTTTGTATTTTTTGTACTTCGACAAGCACAACAATGACAAAATATAAAAATTGGGAACAAAAAGCCCGACCGTAGTTGCGAAAGAGCAGTATGAGTAAAGCAAAGGGGAAATCCCAATATTTTTATACCAAAATCATAAGAGACAATAATTCTTTTTTTATCTTACAAGAATGAATATTCAGCTCAATAAGCTCATCCCTACTCCACTCGCCGATAGTATAAACCCAAATTCAGGGGTTTGGAATAAAGAAGTTATTTTCTCACAAGGAAAAACTTACCTCATAGACGCTAGGTCAGGGAAAGGAAAATCTACCTTTATCCACTCTCTATACGGGATTAGACGAGATTATACAGGGACAATTTCTATTGAAGACAGAAAATTAAAAAAATATGAGAAAGATGAATTAGCTACGTTAAGGCAATCCCATTTATCTATTGTTTTTCAAGATTTACGACTTTTTCCACACCTTACTGCTAGCGAGAATATAAAAATAAATTCACTTCTTGCCCACTCTACGATGGCAAATAAACTTCCAGAAATTTATACCCGATTACAAATCAGTCATCTCGTTGACAAACCCGCAGGGTTATTGTCTTATGGAGAGCAACAGCGTTTTGCTATTGTTCGTGCTATTACTCAACCTTTTGACTGGCTACTATTGGATGAGCCTTTTGCACATTTGGATAAAGAAAATACTTTAGCAGCTTATCAACTGATTCAAGAAGCAGTAAAAATCAATCAAGCAGGTTTAATCCTTACGTCTCTAGGTGAAGATGCTTTTATTTCATACGACTACAAACTAAACTTATAAGATGACTGCACTTTTCGGAAAGTTATTTAATCAAAAAATTGGGCCTAAAAGGATGATTACCTCTATTTTAGGCTTTATTATCGGGCTTAGCATCACGCTAATTGCCTGCGAGTCAATCATCAAAATTAATAGTGTACTCAATAATGCTAAAGATGCTAACTATCTGATAATCAATAAAAAAATTAATTTATTTAGTAATACACTATTTAACAAAAAACCTTCTTTTAGCGATAAAGAAATCAAAAGTTTAGCCAATCAATCATTTACAAAAAAAGTAGCTGCCATAACATCTAGCCAGTATAAAATCAGGGCCACATCCAAGTCCTTAAATTTCAGCACCGATTTATTTTTTGAATCTGTACCTAATGACATGATTGATGTTTACTCTTATAAGTTCAGGTGGAGAGAAGATGATGAAATTGTTCCTATCATTATCCCTAGAGAGTTTTTACATCTTTATAATTTTGGTTTTGCTCAAAGTCAAGGCACTAGAACGATTCCTGCATCACTCGTCAAAACCATTACCGTAAACTTACGCTTACGTAATGATAAAGGAGGCGAGAAGCATTACAAAGCAAAAATTGTAGGCTTATCTGACAGGCTTCCTACTATCTTAGCACCACAAAGTTTCAATGAATATATCAATAATAATTTTGCTAATAAAAAGCATCCGAAAACAACTCGTTTGTTAATTAGCGTAACTAATCCTAGTGACCCTCACTTCTTGAAGTACCTCAAAAAGAACCATTACGAAGCTAATAACGACAAACTGCAATCAGGAAAAGTGGCACTAATTGTCAACATTCTATCAGGAATATTATTATTTTTTGGTCTTATATTTATCCTATTATCTATTGTAAATATTATGCTCACATTCAACCTTATTATTACTAAATCACAAGAAGATATAAAGCTACTACTTGAGATTGGTTACACCCCAAAGCATATCACACAATACTTTTACAAGTATTTAAGCATCATTTTATTAACGCAGGCAGTATGCAGTATTGTAACGTTCTTAATCATTAATCACTACATGAGTAGCAAACTCACATCCTTAGGCTACAACACTCATTCTTATATTTCTATAGTAACTATAGCTATTCTTATTTTTATAAGTCTAGGCACAGCTTATAAATTTCGTTCTGAAATTAAAAAAATAATTAATCAGTTTTATCTAGAAAAATGATAGTCACTAATATTAATTGAGTCATCACAAAAATCGTACTCGTGACTTTGATTGGATGCAATGATTTTAATCTCTGACTTATTTACTTGTATGAGCTCACGGTACCAATCTACTCCTTCTGTATCTAAGTTCACTGTTGGCTCATCCAATAGTAGTATAGGACGCTGAGCATACAACCCTGACACTATTTTGACCCGTTGTTTCATCCCGCTAGAGAAGTCACTAATTTTTCGACTATAAATTCCTTTTTTGAATGGTAGAACAGACTTAATCTCTTCTATAAGACTCTTATCTAATTGAAGCATTTTAATATGAAACACCAAAAACTCACTTAATGTCATCTCTTCTATTAACTCTTGGTAAGGAGCTACAAAGGAAATGAATTGATGTAATTCTTCTGCTTTATGCTTTTTGTTGTTAAAGTCAAATAAAATATTTCCTTGAGAGTTAGACTCTATTCCTGATAAAACTTTAAGTAGAGTAGACTTCCCTGATCCGTTAGAACCTATTAAAGCGTAAGACTTATTTTTTTCAAAAGTATAATTAAGGTTTTTAAAAATCCACTCATAGCGGTATCTTTTTCCTATATTATTTACTACGAGCATTTATATTACTTGCTAGAATAACCTCTCATAATTCCTCTAGACGAATTACGGATAAATTTAAGAATAATATCTCGTTCAAAAGTTGGGGACATTTCTAGCTCTACCAATTCTACTGCCTTGGTATTGTTCACACCACTCATATAAATACGGCGGTATATTTCTTGAATTTCACTGATTTTATCATTACTGAACTCTCTACGTCTCAAGCCTACAGAGTTCACACCTGCATAACTCACAGGATCTCTACCTGCTTTTGTATAAGGTGGCACATCTTTCCTTACTAAGGACCCTCCACTCACCATTGCGTGCGTACCAATTTTTACAAATTGATGTACAGCAGAAGTACCGCCTATAATTGCCCAATCATCTATTTCTACATGTCCTCCTAGTTGTATTGAATTTACCAAAATAACATGATTACCGATTATACAATCATGAGCTACATGTACGTAAGCCATAATTAAGCAATTATCACCAATTTTAGTGACAAACTTATCTTTTGTACCCCTACTTATCGTTACACATTCTCTAATGATTGTGTTGTTACCAATCTCACAAAGAGTATCTTCACCTTCAAATTTTAAATCTTGAGGAACAGATGACACTACTGCACCAGGAAATATTTTACAGTTTTTCCCAATTCTCGCACCCGACATAATAACAGCATTGGAACCAATCCAACTGCCTTCTCCTATTTCTACATTCTTATGGATAGTAGCAAAAGGTTCAATAACTACATTTTCGGCTACTTTTGCTTGAGGGTGTATATATGCAAGTGGTTGATTCATCTTTTATTGTTTTTTTGTAATACTGGCGAGAATTTCGGCTTCACAGACTACAGTATCTCCTACGTAAGCAGTCCCTAACATATTAACCAACCCTCTTCTTATCGGTCTCAATAAATCACATTTAATGATAATGGTATCGCCTGGCACAACCATTTTTCTAAATTTAGCTTTTTCTATTCCCATAAAATACGTCCAATAATTATCAGGGTCTGGAACTGTACTCAAAGCAAAAACCCCTCCTACCTGAGCGATAGTCTCTAATAATAAAACCCCAGGAAAAACAGGGTTTTCAGGAAAATGTCCTGTAAATTGAGGTTCATTAATCGTAACATTCTTAACACCAATAACAGATTTATCATCTAAATGAACGATCTTATCTACCAATCTAAATGGTGCTTGATGAGGTAAAGCTTTATAAATATCTACAGAATTAAATAACGGTGGTTTTGTTAAATCAATTTTAGGAGCCGATTTTTTCTTCTTCATCATTTCCTTTTTTATCAACTTAGCTAGCTCAATATTGGCTTTATGACCAGGCCTTGCAGCAAAGACATTTCCTCTAATCGGCTTACCAATTAAAGCCAAATCACCTATCACATCTAATAATTTATGACGAGTAGGTTCATCTTTACATCTTAGTTCAGAATTATTTAAGTAGCCTTTACTATCTACTTTGATATCTGGTTTGTTAAATATTTTTTTTAACTCTTCTAATTTTTCTGGGCTGATTTTATCCTCTACAAAAACAATAGCGTTATCAAGATCTCCACCCCTTACTAATCCTGCTTTATACAAAGACTCTATCTCATGCAAAAAACAAAAAGTCCTACAATTAGAAAAATTTTCAACAAACTCAGAAATATGATTCATTGAAGCGTGTTGAGTATTGATTACAGAAGAATTATAATCGGTCATAACAGCAATCCGATATTCATCAGATGGCGTTATAGTTAACTCTACGTTACGTCCCTCTTCTTTGTAGATAATTGGCTTATCAATGTCATAATATTCTCTAAGAAAATTCTGTTCTACAATTTCAGCTTTTTGTAATGCACTAATAAAGTCAATAGCACTACCATCCATGATAGGCACTTCAACGTTATTAAGATCTATAATAATATTATCAATTTCCAACCCTACCAAAGCAGCTAAAACATGCTCACAAGTAGATATTTTGGCATTATTTTGTTCTAATGTAGTCCCTCTAGAAGTATCTACTACATTGTTCACATCAGCATCTATAATTGGTTGTCCTTCTAAATCAGACCTACAAAACTTAATGCCTGAATTAGCTTCTCCTGGCTTAAAAGTCAGTATAACCTCTTCTCCTGTGTGTAAACCTTTTCCGCTAAGACTTACTTCTTTCTTGATTGTTTGTTGTCTATGAAGCATTTCTATTCTTCTGAATTCAATCCCAAAGTTACTATTTTTTCTTTCAAATCCTTAATCTCTTTATCTATACTCGGTAATTTCTTGAAAATTGTATAAGCCCTAAGCCAATCCATCAAGCCAATTGCTGGACTTCCAAAGTATGATTCACCCTCATTTTTGGGTGGTGTCATAATTCCTGACTGAGCTCCTATACTAGTTTTATTCGGTATATTAACATGTCCTGCAATTCCTACTTGCCCACCTACTATACAGTGATTTCCGATTTTAGAAGATCCCGAAAATCCTGCCTGAGCAGCAATTACTGTATGCTCTCCAACTTCTACGTTGTGAGCTATTTGTACTAGATTATCAAGTTTAGCACCTTTTTTGATAATAGTAGACCCCATAGTCGCACAGTCAATCACACTATTAGCACCAATACTTACATTATCTTCTATAATTACATTTCCAATTTGAGGAACTGATTTGTATTCACCATTTTCTTGAGGGGCAAAACCAAAACCATCACTACCTATTACTACATTTGCCTGCACAACACAATTAGCACCAATTTTAGTATCTGAATAAATTTTAACTCCTGAATAGATAATGGTATTATCCCCTATCGTTACATTCTCACCTATATACACATGAGGAAAAATCTTCACATTATCGCCTATTTCACAGTTTTGATCTACATAACTAAAAGCACCTAAGTAAGGATTAGATCCAATAGTTGAAGAATCGTCAAATGAAGACAGTTGTTCAATACCTACTTTAGACATTAGTTTCATCTTGCTATACTCAGTCAACAATGCCGTAAAAGACGAATAAGGGTCTTCAACTTTTATAAGACTTGCATTAACAGCCTTCTTTGGAAAAAAATCATTAGCAACAATTACAGCTGAAGCATTAGTCGTATAAATATGTTGCTCATACTTTGGGTTAGCCAAAAATGCTATATCTCCCCTCTGAGCCGACTCTATTTTGCCAACAGAATTAACCTCTACATCACTATTCCCTTCTACTGTACCACCAATCAAAATGGCTATGTCTTTTATTTTAAACTGCATATTTTTATTAAGAGTTCTACAAATATAAGCTTTTAGGGGAGCATAAATAGTATTTTTTAACAATTTTACTCAAGGCTTTTATATTAGGCAAATCTGAAGCCTCTGCTACATCTTCTAAATCACCATTTTTTTTCTTGATAAAGATATTATCATCATGAGAAATATATGCCTTATTAGTAATCTCTCCAACTGCATAAAGGTATTTAACTTCACTTAATGAAACCCTCATTTTTTTTCTTAATAATTTTTCGGTTGACAAAATTTCATCGCTTTCAATTGGCTCATCTTGTAAAGTTATTTTGAAAAAATTACGATTAAGTAATGACTGCGACAAAAAAGAAAGTACCATATCTTCATTTTTCTTCCATATTTTAATCGCCGCCCAAACATCATGGTCATCCAAGGCAGTAAAAGACAACAAAGCTTCTTCTGACCCTTTCAGGCTTTTAATATCATACGATTTTGTAAGAAACAACAACAACTCATCTGTACAAGTCAAAGATATACCTTCCTTAATTAAACACTTTGCTCGTTTAAAGAGCATAATCAACATTTGTTCTGCTACAATAGATGTTTTATGGTGGTAAACTTGCCAATACATCAGCCTACGTGCATTCAAAAAATTCTCTACACTATATATCCCCTTTTCTTCAATTACTAGCTTGTCTTCTACCACATCCATCATTTTAATAATTCGGCTAGCTCCAATAGTACCTTCGGACACTCCAGTAAAAAAACAATCTCGTTGCAAATAATCTAACCTATCTATATCTAGCTGACTAGAAACCAACTGATGAAAAAACAAACGTGAGTAGCCATTAGTAAAAATCTGAATCCCTAAATCTAGCCGACCATCAAACTCAATATTTAGTTCATTCATCAAAAGCAGTGAAATCTCTTCATGATGAACTCCTTCCAAAATACAAGATTCCAAAGTATGAGAGAAAGGACCATGACCAATATCATGTAACAATATCGCTATTTGTGCCGCTTCGTATTCTTCATCCGAGACACTATGCCCCTTAGTTTTAATATGAGTCAAAGCCTGCCCCATCAGATGCATTGCCCCTAAAGCATGATGAAACCTTGTATGTAACGCACCCGGATAAACATAATCTGTAAGCCCCAATTGTTTTATCCTCCGCAGTCTTTGAAAGTAAGGATGTTCAACAATATCAAAAATCAATTCACTACTAATAGTAATAAAACCATAAACAGGGTCATTAAATATTTTTTTCTTATTCAAAATTTTTTACTTTCTAGAGCGTTACAGATTCAAAGACATTGAAGATATGCAAAGATATACTATTTTATGGGCAGATGATGAAATTAATTTACTAAAAGCCCACATCATGTTTTTAGAGTCTAAAGGCTATGACGTAAGCCCTGTAAACAGCGGAGTGGAAGCTTTAGAAGAAATTAAAAAGAAAAATTTTGATTGTGTTTTTTTAGACGAAAACATGCCAGGAATGCCAGGATTAGCAGTATTATCCGAAATAAAAATCATCAAGCCCTCATTACCTGTTATCATGATTACCAAAAGTGAGGAGGAACACATTATGGAAGAAGCTATCGGATCAAAGATTGCAGACTACCTCATCAAGCCCATCAATCCCAACCAGATATTGATGTCTCTCAAAAAAGTATTGCACAACAACCAAATTGTATCTGAAAAGATAAATGCTAAATATCGAGATGATTTTATGGAGTTATCTTCTCGATATAATGACTGTAAAAACTTTGAAGATTGGGTAGATATTTACAAGACGCTAGTCCGTTACGACTTAGACATAGAGCGTACAGACCAAAAAAGCATGAAAGAAGTTTTTCTTTCTCAAAAAAAAGAAGCCAATGCTAACTTCTCATCATTTATCGCCAACGAATACCCCAAGTGGTTTGATTCTGAAGAAAACAGACCAATGCTATCACACGAAATAATTCGAAAAAAAACCTACAACCTACTCAAAAAAGGAGAAAAAGTGTTTTTCATCCTAGTCGATAACTTGCGATATGACCAATGGCTAGAGCTTCAACCATATATTACCAAATATATGAAAGTAGAAAAAGAAGAAGTTTATAGTGCCTTATTGCCCACGACCACAGCTTACGCACGCAACTCAATATTCTCTGGGCTACTACCAATCGACATCGTAAAACAACACAGAAGCTACTGGACTTATGAAGACGAAGAAGGTAGTAAAAACCAATTTGAAGGCGAACTCTTGGGAGAACAATTAAAAAGATTAAGGCTAGACCTTCCCTACTCTTTCAACAAAATATTTAGCAACGAGCAAGGCAAACAATATGTCAGCACATTAAAAAATCTTGAAAAAAACAATCTAAATGCAGTTGTATTCAACTTTGTAGACATGCTCTCTCACGCCCGAACAGATATGGCAATGATTAGAGAACTAGCCAGTGATGACGCTGCTTATCGCTCACTCACCAAATCTTGGTTTGAGCACTCACCATTGTTTGACTTAATAAAAGAACTGTCCAAAACAGATTATAAAATCATCCTTACCACCGATCATGGAACAGTAAAAGTAGACAAACCTATTAAAATAATTGGAGACCGAAAGACGACTACCAATCTTCGTTATAAAGCAGGAAAAAGCCTAAGTTTTTCATCTAAAGATGCAGTTGTGTTTAACGACCCATCCAAAATCGGGCTACCCAGCCGAAACGTATCCACAAGGTATGTATTTGCCAAAGAAGACTATTTCTTCGCTTACCCCAACAACTATAACCACTATGTCAAATACTACACAGACACCTTTCAGCATGGAGGAATCTCTTTAGAAGAAATGATTTGTCCTCTAATTACAATGTCTAAAAAATAATTTGGGCGTGACCTTACTCTCCTGAAAAAGGAAAGTAAGGTCGGGCTATTCGTTATATCTTTTTTATTTATTATTGTTATTAAGTAAAAAAAAGGATGTCACTACTATCCCTCACGCAAAGTGTGTACCTTAGGGAATCCACCAGTAGTCATTTCTCTAAATCATGTGAGCAAAACGAAACAAGCAGAATTGAAATAGCTGAGAAAACCCTCAATAAATAAAGCCTTATACTACTCATCTCATACCATTTTGATCGTAATATGCGCCTAGATTAGATTGAATTGTTTTTTGCATTATTAAGGCAAAATAATTTAGCATAACTAGTTACGGTAGATTATTTTAACGAAGAGAATGTGAAAAACAAACAAGATAATTGACGTAGATTATAGTCAATATGGTACCAATCCGCATTTAGCTACACAAATCTATTTACGTTTTTACTATTCATCCAAAAAGTATTATCTTTGTGAGCTTAAGACCAAAAATATGTTAGCAAAAATAGACGCACTAAAAGATTTTTTTGAGGGAGATATTTACACTGATTTTACCCAACGTACTATTTATGCTACTGATGCCTCGGTATACCGAGAGATGCCTCTTGCTGTGACAAGACCTAAAAGCAATGAGGACATCAAACAACTTATTAAACTTGCCAAAAACTTAAAAACCGCCCTTATACCTCGTACTGCGGGTACATCACTAGCTGGACAAGTAGTAGGAAGTGGAATCATCGTAGATGTTTCTAAATATTTTACGCAAATACTAGAGGTTAATCAAGAAGAAAAATGGGTACGGGTACAGCCTGGCGTAATTCGTAATGATTTAAACACCTTTTTGAAACCTTACGGTCTGTTTTTTGGTCCTGAGACATCAACAGCAAGCCGGTGTATGATGGGAGGAATGGTCGGCAATAATTCTTGTGGCACTCACTCACCTATATATGGTACAACGAGAGACCATACTTTGTCTCTCAAAACAATTTTATCTGACGGTAATGAAGTAGAGTTCAAAGCTATCTCTCAACAAGTTTTTTTAGACAAGTGTAAACTAACCACATTAGAAGGAGACATTTACAGAGAGTTCAAAACAATGCTTAGTAATGAGGCTAACCAAAATGAGATCCGTAAAGAATTTCCAGACCCTGTTATCAACAGGAGAAATACGGGTTATGCGATTGATGTATTATTAGAGTCTCAAGTATTTACCGAAGGCAAGGAAGACTTTAATTTCTGTAAACTCCTAGCAGGATCAGAAGGCACACTAGCTTTTACTACCGAAATTAAATTAAACTTAGTGGACTTACCTCCTAAGGAGCGGGCAATTCTTGCCATCCATAGTAAGTCAATCAATCACTCACTCAAGGCTAATATCATTGCCATGAAACACAAACCTGGTGCTTCTGAGTTGATGGATAAAACCATTATAGATTGCACAAAGTCTAACCCAGCACAACTTGCCAACAGTTTTTTTATAAAAGGAGATCCAGAAGGTGTACTTTGTGTCGAGTTTGAGCGAGACACAAAAAAAGAAGTACAAACACTCTGTGACATTGTTACAAAGGAAGTACAAGAAGCTGGGTATGGTTATCATTTTCCTATAATATGGGGAGCTGACACTCAAAAAGTGTGGAGCTTACGAGCTGATGGATTAGGATTATTAGCTAATATTCCTGGTGATGCTAAGGGTGTTGCCTGCATAGAAGATACCGCTGTAAAAGTAGAAGATTTACCTGACTTCATTGAAGAGTTTGATGAAATCATGTTTAAACATGGTAAAAAAAGCATCTACTATGCCCATGCTGGGGATGGTGAGATTCACCTTCGCCCTATCCTCGATCTCAAAAAGAAAAAAGACAGGGCATTATTTTTTACGATTACAGACGAAGTAGCTACGCTTGTAAAAAAATACAAAGGTTCGATGAGTGGGGAGCATGGGGATGGAAGAGTAAGAGCTCCTTTTATCAGGAAAATGATTGGGGACCATAATTACAAACTTATTGAGAGGGTAAAACAGATTTGGGATCCTGAAGATATTTTTAATCCTAATAAGATTGTAAATGCTCCCCCTATGAATGAAACTCTTCGCTACCAAGAAGATGTGGAGACTCCTGAACATGATACAAAACTAGATTTTGAAGAAACAATGGGCATCTTACGGATGACCGAGAAGTGTAACGGAACAGGAGTGTGTCGCCGTACGCATATATCTGGTGGGACAATGTGCCCAAGCTATATGGCTACTCGCAACGAAAAAGACAGTACAAGAGCTAGGGCAAATGTACTACGAGAGTTCTTGACCAACTCTAATAAACAAAACCCGTTTGACCATGAAGAGATAAAAGAGGTAATGGACTTGTGCTTGAGCTGTAAGGGTTGCAAAAGTGATTGCCCGTCCAATGTAGATATGGCGGCACTCAAAAGTGAATTTATGTACCAATACGCCAAAGCCAACGGACACTCTCTTGCTGATAGGATGATTGGGACTGTTGCTAAAACCAATGCTATATTCTCTTATGTACCTTGGTTGTTTAACCTAAGTACCAAAACCCCAGGCATCAAGCATCTTATAAAGTTGGTAATGAATATTGCTCCAGAGCGAACTTTACCTCCTTTGGCAAATACGACTTTGAGAAAATGGTATAAAAAACATTATAAAAACTTAGAGAAGAAAGCTACGGTACTAGGGACTATTCATCTATTTGCAGATGAAGTAGTCAATTACAACGATGTGCACATCGGGATTGCTACTATCCAGTTATTAGTGAAATTGGGCTATGAAGTAATTATCCCTCAACATGTAGAAAGTGGTAGACCTGCTATCTCTAAAGGTTTGCTAGATTATGCTCAAAAGATTGCTAATACTAATATTAACTTACTCAAAGACATTATCACAGAAGAGAGACCATTAGTCGGTATCGAACCTTCGTCTATTTTGACTTTTAGGGATGAGTATCCCAAGCTTGTAAACAATGACTTAAAAGCTTCCGCTAATGAGTTAAAGAAGCATAGCTACACCATAGAAGAATTTATAGCTAACGAGGTAGACAAAGGAAATATTAGCAGTGATAGTTTTACGACCAAGCCTAATAAAATAAAATTACATGGGCATTGCCACCAAAAAGCATTGTCTTCTACTAGTTTTAGTCAAAAGATACTTGAGTTACCTAAAAACTATACCGTAGAAACGATACCGAGTGGGTGCTGTGGAATGTCTGGTTCTTTTGGTTATGACAAAGACCACTATAAGACTTCTATGGATATTGGTGAATTGGTTTTATTCCCTGCTATTAGAGATGCTGAGCCGAATACTATTATTGCGGCTCCCGGCACTTCTTGTCGTCACCAAATAAAAGATGGAACGGATGAGAATGCTTTACATCCTGTAGAGATTTTGCTAGAAGCGATAGTCATACCATTTTAACTATTCACCCATCTTTTTTGTCTTCGACAAGCTCTGGCTGACACAAAAAATTTTCGCTCTTCGCTTATCACTGTTCCCTAATTACTGTTTACTTTTTTTTGCATTAGGGGTTGACGTGGAAATCCTTCCCGATTTTTTTTTCGGGAAGATTGGGAACAGAAAACCCGACCGCATGAGCCTTCGTTTTGGCGAATGGGGGAATGCCCAAATTTTTATTTTACCTTTATACTACTATCGTTGTAAGATGAAGAAACCTGATACATTAAAGTGTTTACCTTGTAATTTCAACAATCCTTGTTCCTTGTCTTTTACCTCTGCTTCATACACATAGTAATATGTCCCTTCTGGCAAAATATCCCCGTCATCATCAAGCCCTACAAAGGCATCTTGCTCTCCTAACGAATAGTTTGTACGTTCATATACCAAGCCTCCTATTTTATTGAAAATTTTCAAAACACTAGTCTCTCCGCTTGATGGGTAAACATAATCTCCTGTTTGTTTTTCTACAATTCGTATTTCTAAGAAATCATGAATACCATCACCATCTGGAGTCACTACGTTATAAACAATCACTTGTAAGTCACCTCTGCTTTTATCTTTGAACGATACGGATTTCACTTCTCCTGAAAAATGTAACTCTACCCTTCCCCGCTCACAGAGAGTATCACCAAAAGCGATAAAACAAGCGTCATAACCTAAGACATCCTCACTAGGTTTAGATTGATATTTTATTTTCAAAAACCCATTGTCAATTTCTTGATACTGACCTCCTTTACCCGTCAAGCTATCGTAAACGATATAATCAAATTTACCTTTGAATGCTTTAGTCACTCCAGTTTCACCAAAGATAAACACACCATTTTTTTCTGTGGGGATTACTATTGCATCATTTTGTTCGGGTCTTATCTTTATTCGTACAGTAGCACTGTCTTTAGTAGCTGAAGGACAATCTGGGTTAGAGACTACATAATAAAAGCTATCTAATCCATAGAAATCATCCGCCACCTTATAACTAATTAACTTGGTATTATCATTAATAGTAATCTGTGCACCATGACCAGTGGTATACACCTTTTTATCAATAGCAAAGTCGCTAATATAAAGTCCCTCGTTGTCTTTTACTTTTACTTCAAAAGTAACATCGTGACTAATTATCTCTTGGTCATCTTCTAGGTTAAACCCAGGCAATAAACCTACTTTGATTGAGTCCCTGGCAGAACAAGTAGTACCTACTTTGAGGTCTACATAATACAAGCCTTGCTGAGTAAATATAGCAGTATCTTTGGTTACTGATGGGTCTGATTTTAAAGTAAAAGTGAACTTATAATCACCCCTCACTAAAGCTTGAGGTAAGATAATTGTATCCTTTGTATTACAAGACGCTAAATCTGGAATAGATGACAAATCATAATATTTATACTGAAGTGGTTTCTCAAGTATCACTTCTTCTTTACAGGCTGAGTTTAAAATCAAAAACAATGTATCCTCATTGTGAGCTGATGATGGTAGGTAAGTAACGGTATCAGTCGTGTAATCTATGTTTTCATGATGGAAATGCCATGTTTTAGAAACCTCTGGATTACTGAGATTTACTGTATATTGCTGAGTATTGTCTCCTGAGCAAATTGTATCTTCTCCCAAGATTTGCAAGTCTGGAATAGTGTCAAATACATGAATTACCTGACTAGCCAAAGTATCATCTTGCTTATTGTTATCAGTTCTCACAATTAATTTCACATCGTATACTCCTGCTTGGGTAAATATATGATCATTGTATATTGTAGTTGTTTGAGTAGATCGAAGAGTATCGTCTATATACCATTTATAAGTTTTAATGTCATCTCCTACCGAATTATCGATAAGAGTAACTGGGCTTCCTACACAAATAGAATCGTTATCAATTGTAAAATTTGCGATAAGCGGGCAGTCTTCTAAATGAACCTTAAACACATCAACTTTACTTATACAGCCATTTTTGTTTGTCACAAAAGCACTAATCTCGATGTTTTTATTACGAAAAGTCACTGTTAAAGAATCTGTACGAGCATTGATTGTATATGAGCTTATATCATTTGTTGGTACAATCCAAGTAATAGTATCTCCTTGTGATACCCCGCTATTAGCACTCATAGTATAAACAGCCGTTCCACTACATTTGGCTGTGTCTTTTTGTTCAATCTCTGGTTTCATAGGAACTGATACAGGCTTAATATTTAATTCATGAAACGCAGTATCTGTATCACGACAAGCGGCATCACTTACCAAGCCTACTTTCACTTTAATCACATCATTAAAACTTGCCGTATAAATATAAGAAGCATTAGTTGTGCTCTTTACCTTTGTCCCATTGTAATACCATACAAACAATGGGTTAGCCCCTCCGTTAGTGTAGCTTTGTACTGTATAATCCTCATTTGCATCCTTACAAGGTGTAGTATCTCCTACTACAACTAGGCTTGGTGTTATTATAGGTAAGCCTGCCTTAATCTCTATTGTACTTGTATCACTTATACATTTCCCTGTAGTATCTGTAGCTACTATATAATTGATAGTATCCCCAGTCAAATCTAGTGTATCAAAATATCCCATATAGTCTCCATTTGTAAAATCATCTGCACGAACCCACCATGACACCTTACCTCCTCCTGTGGTTAGATACGCTTTACCATCATTTTTATTTTTACAGGTTTCGTGTTGTATACTAATAACCGAAATAATTGGTTTTGCAGAACCTAGAAGTGTAGCAGTTGGAGATACTGATATTGGAGTAAACACACAACCTTCAACCTCTGTTTGCTGTATCTCAAATTGAGTTGTACCAGACTGGTAAGGCACCCGTATAATTGAATCCAACACATTATAATTATGGGTTGTACTATTATTAGCTCCTTGACTAAAAGTATAGGTAATTTTTGCTTTTAAAGAATCTCCTAGTTTCAATAAAAAACTATCACTAGCGCTACACAGAGTATCAGCAGAGGTCTTAATATAGATATTGGGATTTTTTATCATTTTTACTTTTTCCAGAACGGATAAAGTTATTTCTGGTGTACAAATACTATTAGATTTCATTTTTATCCGAACAGAGACCGTGTCTGTTGGTACATAAGTAAAACTAGATGCTTGTTGAGAAGCCTTTAATATTGAGCCTGATGCGTCTAGCAATGTAAACATTGGGGCTGAACCTCCATTTATAATATTAGTAGCCGATACTGTAATGGTATCTCCTTCACAAACTTTATTTGTATTTACGCTAATCCCTACGGAAAGTGCTGTACTCGTTGTAATGGCAACCTTAGCCGTATTAGACACAACAGTATCGCAAGTACCCATCACGGTAACTTTGTACCCCCCCACGTCAGTATTATCTAAATATGTGAAAAGCAAAGTATCATTAGTAACAGTAGGTATACTACTATTATTATCTTTTTCCCATTCATAAGTTAAATTATTACCTACAGCTACCACGCTTAGCGACACACTAGACCTGGCACAGTTAGTAATATCTACTGGTTGGGTTGTGATTTTGGTAAGAGGTCTTATAACAATATCTGTTATTTTACTTTTTACATTAGCATTATTCTTTTGTTCTATCCATAATTGATGAACTGGCTCAGTTGCAACAATTTTAACTGAGAATAATTGATTAGGCGTATCAATAACAATATTATCTTTCAACATAATTTCTTCCAGTGGTGATACCCCTGATTTATACCCTTTAACCACCACGGAAGTATTAGTAAAAGACCATTTGGGCTTAAAACGAACGATAAATGTATCTCCTACACAAAGCTGATCTTTTACATCTAAATCTACAATCGTATCACTATGATTAGACAAAACACTGGAGTAGCTACCCGTACCCGCAGCATTTGTGATTGATAAGGTCTTAGAAGTAGAAGCACTAATGTCTGGTAAAACAAAATAACCAGAAGAATCACTAAAAATATACATAGGAACGTCAACATCACCTATCTTGATTTTTGTAATATTTGCCATATAATTACCTGTAACTACAATAGTATCACCCACATAACCCACGGTATCCGACAAATTGCCAATCTTTGGTTTATTTAAGGTAAAAATAGGAGAAGTAGTACCTCCACCACTACCTGTGCCATATTGGTTGTATACTGTGGGAGTGTACGGACCTGCCGTCATGTCTGGGACTACAAAAGAGATTGTGGTATCACTCAAATTAATGAAATTTGCACTCGCAATTGTTATACTTGCCAAAGGACGTGCTATACCACCTGCTCCCGTAGGTCGTGAATAGCCCGCCTTAACCTCAATTGATGTTGCGTTAGCAAAGTCTTGTCCTTCTAATTTGACCGTATCTTTAATACCTACATCATAAGAAGGTATACTATATACTTCAGGTACTTTTGGGTATTTAATAGTCAATGTATCCGTAGTAACATCTCCACCTGAGTCTGTGAATTTATAGGCTAAAGACACATCGTTTCTATCCCAAACACTAATATTCAAATGTGAAAATTTCAATTCATTTTTAATCAAATTTTCATAAAAACTCTTTGATTTTTCCCCTTTAATAACAATCCCTTTTACAACATTATTATTATCTTTAGTAGGAGTAGAATTTATAGTAGAGTTATTAAAAATTAAAGCTGCTGATGAGTAATTATTTAGGATTTTAAACTCAGCCTCCACAATATCAGTCACGCAGTCATTCGTGATATTTAGTGTTGTAAATAAATTAATAGTATCGCTAATCACCAATATACTTGCATTAGACTTAACTGCCATAGCAGGAGTATTCTGCATCTCTATAGCTCCTAAGTCTTTTTTACCAAATACCTCCCTTGTATTAATTAATTGATCTTCTGGGTAGTCTAACTTCCCGGTGAAAGCATTAATAGCTTCAGCACCACAACTGAGAGGAAGTGCATAAGTAAAACTACCGTTGATAGGCTTAGGTTTATAAGGCTGTGGTATACCCGACTTTATCCCACCATCAATTTTATTCCCATTTTTTTCTATCACATTCTTGTTTATCCCAAAAGCTTTTCTAATAAAATTATTATCCAATATGACACTACCCTTCTCCACATAAACATCTGCCCCACTAGTTATAACACCTTTATAATTATCAACTATTATATTAGCTGTAAGAACGGTAGTCGTATTATCTTCTAGATAAACAGCACTTCCTTTATCAGTACTTCCTTTATTAGCTACAATCGTATTAAAATTTATTTCATACCCAGTACTAGCCGAAACACTATTACGAAACAAATATAAAGCACTACCTTTTTCAGGAACGATTTTTGGCTCTATATCACTATTACCATTATCAAAAAATGTATTATTATGAATTTCAGACGCTACATTCTCACACATTATTGCACCACCTCGCAATGCTGTATTTTTACCAAAAAAAGATTGAGACACATTAAGGGTTCCATTTTTTTGAAATATAGCTCCCCCATCTTTTGCTACCCCTCCTCTAAAGTTGCAGTTTTCTATTTCTACCCTAGCATTATCGCCACTAATGGCAGCACCCTTACCTATTTTAATCCCTGTTGTAGGGGGTGTAAACAGACTTACTTTATTATTTTCAAAAGTAGATTTTTTGATAATTACCGTATTGTCCTCTTTAACACGTATTGCTCCAGCTCCATTGCCTATATTCTTTATAAACGAAGAGTTTTTAATATTGATTACAACATTACCCGTGTTAATCAGCCCAATAGCTGCTGGTTTTATCTCATTATTTTTTTTAATCTCATTATTTATAAAATCACAATTATTTATATCAACAAATTGACTTTTAGTATAGTCTTCAATTATCAATGCTGTATTTTTAAATCCTTTAAAGATAATTCCACTAAAGACTGTTTTATTATTTTGACTTTGTGGGTCCCCTTTCGTTACAACCCCAGTCTTCTCATTACCCGCTTTAAAAGTAACCTTACCATTAGTGGCAAGCAAAGACACGCCTATAGGAATCTCCAAATTTGATTTGATAATCAAAACATCTCCCCCCATAATATTGGGATCTAATATTATTATTGTAGCTGGGCTAGATGATGATATTTTTGATAAAATAACCCTCAAAGACCCCTTATCATCATCGTTAGTGTTTTCAACTTCAAACTTTTGCTGTCCAAAAGAAAAGCCAATAAAAAACACTAGTACCGATAAAAACAAATAAAATTTCTTCATTATAGCTGTATCTTTTAAGAATAAACGATGTGAAAGCAACTGTTTTGCCTATCACAATATTACAAATATATACCTATTTCGCAACAAAAAGTAACCTTCAAATTAGCTTAATACTAATTTGAATATTATTTCGATTTATTGAGTTCGGTAAAACAAGCAAATACTAGACCAAAATAAAAGAAAAAAGAAGACAACTCAACTAAAAAATCATTCTTTTGACTCCTTCCTATACCCTTCCGTTTCATCCATCATATCTTTCCAAAAGACAAGAAACTCATTATTGAACTCTTTGTAATGTTTCACTAACTCAAATACCGACTCGTCTAACAAAGAAACATACGAAGTACGTTTTTTCATACTATTCAACACTTGCTCTATCCCATCTATAAATTGGTAATGATATAACCAATCATACTTTATCATTGCGTCAAGTGCTTTATGAGATGACGTGGGTATGTTCTTTCTATTTCTCTCTAAAATCTCATATGTGTTTTTCACAAAAGCATCAATCGGCACATCAAATAAACGATGCCAATTAACTGCTAAAAAATGATCGTAAAAGATATCCAAAATCACTCCAGAATAATGCCTGTATCTTTTCAGTTTTCTTTTTCCCTGTCTAAAAACCAAATGTTTATCGGTATAAACATCTATACTGCGATGCATCTCTACTCCTTTTTGGATTGAAATAGACAAATCAAGATGGTCGTCACCATTGATAAAATCAGCAACAAAATTCCCCACCAACAACCCTTCATCCTTGCCTGCTAAAGCAAAATGTGCTAAAAAATTCATTCTATTTTTTTTTGATTAAACCTTTCATAAACAATGTGCATAATATACCTCATATATAAGTGCAACAATTGAGCTATAATATATATATTTGCCCTTTAATATCACAATAGTATTATGATTCTATTTGCAAAAAGTAAAGGTAAACAATTTTATGCTGTTGATTTGGACAGCAAGCCAAATGATTCTTTAAAAGAAAAGCTCAGCTGGCTATTGGACGGAGAAATCTTAGACGATACCCAATTAGAAGGTTTTTTTGTTGGTCCTCGTAAAGAGATGATTACACCGTGGAGTACCAATGCTGTGGAGATTACACAAAACATGGGGATAGTTGGTATCAAAAGAATTGAAGCCTTCACACAAGTAGAAAGCAAAAACACTTTTTACGACCCAATGCTTGAAGTTATTTACAAGCAACTCGACCAAAGCATTTTTGACATTAACACTGACCCAGAAGTAGTGCTTCACATCAGCGATATTGCAAACTATAACGAACAAGAAGGCTTAGCCTTAAGCCAACAAGAAATAAATTACCTTGATAGTGTTAGCCAAAAAATAGGCAGACAATTAACCGATAGTGAAGTTTTTGGCTTCTCTCAAGTAAATTCTGAACATTGTAGGCATAAAATATTTAATGGTAAATTCATTATTGATGGAGAAGAAAAAAAATCATCTCTTTTTAAACTTATTAAAGAAACAACGGCACAAAACCCTAACGGTGTAGTATCTGCCTACAAAGACAATGTTGCTTTTGTAAAAGGCCCAAGAGTAGAGCAGTTTGCCCCTACAAGACAAGACACGTCAGATTATTTTGAAGTAACGGACTTTGACTCTGTGATTTCTGTCAAGGCAGAAACACATAATTTCCCAACAACAGTAGAACCGTTTAACGGTGCAGCTACTGGTGCAGGTGGAGAAATAAGAGATAGAATTGCTGGTGGAAAAGGAAGCATGCCTTTAGCAGGAACAGCCGTATACATGACCCCTTACTCTAGGCTAGAAGAAGGTAGAATATGGGAGTCAACAACTAAAGAACGCCCTTGGCTGTATCAAACGCCAATAGATTTATTAATCAAAGCGTCTAATGGTGCTTCTGATTTTGGTAATAAATTTGGGCAACCGCTTATTACAGGATCCGTACTTACATTTGAGCATTTTGAAGCAGACAAAAAATACGGCTACGACAAAGTAATTATGCAAGCAGGTGGTATTGGTTACGGTATTTTGCACGATGCACTAAAAGAAACCCCAGTAGCAGGAGATAAAATAGTAGTAATGGGGGGTGATAACTATCGAATTGGAATGGGAGGAGCCGCAGTCTCTTCGGTAGATACTGGTAAGTTTGATAGCGGGATAGAATTAAATGCTATACAGCGTTCTAACCCTGAAATGCAAAAAAGAACTTACAATGCAATTAGAGCACTTTCAGAAACAGGGAATAACCCAATTGTGTCTATCCATGACCATGGAGCAGGTGGACACCTCAATTGCTTGTCCGAATTAGTAGAAGATACAGGCGGTACGATAGCTCTTAATAAACTCCCCGTTGGCGACCCCACCTTATCTGCTAAAGAGATTGTAGGTAATGAATCTCAAGAAAGAATGGGTCTTGTTATCAAAGAAAAAGATTTAGCTCTTTTAGAAAAAATATCTGAGAGAGAAAGAGCACCATTATATGTAGTAGGTGATTGTACAGGCGATATGAACTTTAAGTTCACCAATACCAACACACAAGAGACTCCAATAGATTTATCTTTGGGAGATATGTTTGGGAATGTTCCGCAAACTATCATGGAAGATTTTACAAAACCAAACAATTACAAACCATTAGATTATAAACTAGAAAACCTAAATGAGTACATCAATAATGTACTACAACTAGAGGCAGTAGCTTGTAAAGATTGGCTTACTAATAAAGTGGATAGGTCGGTAACGGGAAAAGTAGCCAAACAACAAACTTGTGGAGAGATCCAGCTTCCGCTAAATAATGTAGGTGTAATGGCATTGGATTATACAGGTCAAGCAGGGATTGCTACCGCTATCGGTCACGCTCCTATCCCATCTCTAATTGACGAAAAGGCAGGTGCTGTACTCGCTATTGCTGAATCATTAAGCAATATTATTTTTGCACCAATTAGTAATCAACTTAAAGGTATTAGCCTAAGTGCCAACTGGATGTGGCCTTGCAATAATGCGGGGGAAGATGCTAGACTTTACAATGCCGTAGAAGCTGTTTCGGAATTTGCTATTGCTTTAGGTATCAACATCCCTACTGGTAAAGACTCCTTATCTATGGTGCAAAAATACAAAGATGGGGAAAAAGTATACGCACCAGGAACGGTCATCATCAGTGCAGGAGCTGAGGTAACCGATGTCAAGAAAATAGTTTCGCCAAACATAGAAGCTAAAATTGGTACAGAGTTATTATATATAGATTTATCTTCTGATGATCTTCATCTAGGCGGTTCTTCTTTTGCACAATCTATTAACCAAATAGGTACTCAAACTCCTAATGTAAAAGACCCAGAAGCATTCAAAAAAGCTTTTAATGCCATCCAATCGCTTATAGAAGACGAAGTAATTATAGCGGGGCACGATGTATCAGCAGGTGGACTAATCACTTGTTTGTTAGAAATGTGCTTCCCTTCTAACGATGCTGGTTTATTCATTGATACTTCTTCTCTTGGCGAGAAAGACCTTATTAAAGTACTGTTTTCAGAAAATCCAGCTATTGTATTACAAGTAAAAGATGCTGCCGAAATACAAGCTCATTTAGAAAAACAAGGGATAGGTTCAGCAATTGTAGGAAATGTATTAAATGACAGAACATTCTCAATCTTCCATAACAGCAAGAAACGTGAATTTGACATTGATGAATTAAGAGATACTTGGTTCAAAACATCTTACTTGTTAGATAAAGAACAGTCGACAAAATCATTAGCGGAAGCGAGATTTAAAAATTATAAAAAACAGCCTATTAAGTTTAAGTTTCCTAAGCCATTTACAGGACAATTAAAAGATTACGGCTTAAGTATAAAAAGAAAACCTTCAGGTATCAAAGCTGCAATTATCCGAGAGAAAGGAGTGAATGGCGACCGAGAAATGGCTTATTCGATGTACCTGGCTGGTTTTGATGTAAAAGACGTTCACATGACTGACCTTATCAGTGGGCGTGAAACACTAGAAGACATCAATTATATTGTATTTGTAGGTGGTTTTTCTAACTCGGATGTACTTGGCTCGGCAAAAGGGTGGGCAGGAGCATTTATGTACAACCCTAAAGCAAAAGAAGCTTTAGATAAATTCTATGCTAGAGAAGACACTTTGAGCTTAGGTGTTTGTAACGGTTGCCAGCTTATGGTAGAATTAGGCTTAATTTATCCAACAGTAGATAAGCGACCAAAAATGCTACATAATGATTCTCATAAATTTGAATCATCATTCTTGAGTCTTACAATCCCAACAAACAACTCGGTAATGCTTAGCTCACTTGCAGGTAGCTCTCTTGGTATATGGGTAGCTCACGGAGAAGGGAAATTTTCATTCCCGCAGTCAGAAAATGATTATAATATTGGATTAAAATACAGTTATAATGATTATCCTGCCAATCCTAATGGGTCTGATTTTGATACAGCAGGAATCGTATCAGATTGTGGAAGACATTTGGCTATGATGCCTCACCTAGAGCGATCAATATTCCCCTGGCAATGTGCCTCTTACCCTAATAACTCACATGAATGTACTCCTTGGCTAGAGGCTTTTGTAAATGCTCGTAAATGGGTAGAAAAAACTAAATAACACAAGTATGAAAGCATTATTTCGTTTTGCACTGAGGTTTATCCCACGTAAATATTTGCAACGTATCAGCACTGTGGGATTAAAAATATTCAGTATATTTTATATCGGAAAAGAGGTAAAATGTAACGTCTGTGAAAGTGAATACCGAAAATTTATGCCTTATGGGCGAGTTAAATCCAGAGAAAACGCGCTTTGCCCTAACTGTCAATCTTTAGAAAGACACCGAGTAATGTGGATGTTTTTAAAAGAAAAAACAAACTTCTTTACTAGCAAGCTATCAGTACTGCATGTAGCCCCCGAAATTTGTTTTATCAAAAAGTTTAAAAGCTTAAAAAACCTTGACTATAAAACGGCAGACATAGAATCTCCTTGGGCGGACATCAAAATGGATATTATGGATATTCCTTTAGGTGACAATAGTTTTGATGTTGTGTTTTGCAACCATGTATTAGAGCACGTAGACAGCGATTTAATTGCATTAAAAGAGTTTTACAGAATACTCAAACCAGGCGGATGGGCAATATTACAATCGCCTATTTATTACCATTTGGAAACGACTTACGAAGACCCAAACATTACCGACCCAAAAGAACGAGAAAAACATTTTGGGCAAGACGATCACCAAAGAATTTTTGGGAGAGATTATGCTGACAGGTTACGAAAAGGTGGGTTTATCGTAGAACCAGATAACATGGTAAAAAGATTTTCTAAAGAAGAATTATTTAAGTTTGGATATGAAGACCACGAAACCATTTACTTATGCAAGAAACCAGGATAAAAGACCGTTTTTATTCTTTAATTATTCCCGTTTTTAATCGCCCAGACGAAATAGAAACTGTAATAAAGTGTTTGCTAAAACAAACTTATCCCTTTTTTGAATTAATCATTGTAGAAAGTGGGTCTACTAACACGGCAGAAAACATTGTAAATCAATACAAGAACAAACTTGATATACATTGGTTTATGTATAAAAACAATGGGCAAGGTTTTACTCGTAATTACGGCATGACCAAAGCCAAAGGCGAGTATTTCATCATTTTAGATTCCGATATTCTGTTGGATGATTCTTACTTAGAAAACTTAAATCAATCGCTTAACACTAATTACTTAGATGCTTTTGGCGGACCTGACAAAGCCCACTCTTCCTTCACAAATACCCAAAAAGCAATCGACCATGTGATGACTTCCGTTTTTACCACTGGCGGGATTAGAGGCAACAAAAGCCACGTAGGAAAATTCTACCCTAGAAGTTTCAATATGGGGTTTTCAAAAGAAGTTTATGAAACAACAAAAGGTTTTAGATGGCCGTTTTTTGGCGAAGATATCGAACTAAGTAAACGCATTATGACCTTAGGTTTTAAAATTGGACTTGTACCCGAAGCATATATTTATCACAAAAGAAAAACATCCTTAAGCAAACATTGGAAACAGATGAACTTCTTTGGGAAAGCTAGAATTAATATTTTTAAGGCATTTCCCGATACTTTAAAACTGACTCATTTTTTTCCTGCGGTCTTTACTGTCTTTGTGTTCTTTTTATTATTTTCAACTATTTTCTTGATCTTTACGTCTATCGTAAGTTATTCTACCCTTGTTTTTTGCTCTGTTATTTTAATAGCGATGTGGTTTTTCTTACTCCTGTACTTACTTCTCATCAGTATTTCTGCACTTATCAAGCACAAAAACATCTTTATAGCATTACTTACAATTCCCGCTACTTTTACTCAAATGGTAGGTTATGGATTTGGGTTTATCCAAGACTTTGTAAAACGAGTGATTTTAAAAAAAGAGTACCGCTTTAACAACAAAATATAAAAATAACTTAGGCATTCTAGTAGCCTAAATTAAATAAAGCACCTTATACCATTTTGATCGTAATATGCGTCTAGATTAGACTCATATTATAGTTAAACTGGTATAAATACTACGCACCAAATTGATACCATCACGTTTTAAATCTTGCCCCAAAGTATATTTATACTCTTTAGGGAAATCTTTTGTGTATTCAAAAATGAGTAGTATTAATTTATACACATCTTTAAAAACAGGTAAATTGTAATATAGTGCCATTTCTCAAAAACAAAAATCGACTGCTACGCAGTATTAATAGATAAATGGTTAAAAAGCCCTAACTGCACGAACTGAATCTGTATTATACTTATTGGTGCTGCTCGCGTAACCATAGTAGAAATAGAAGTAGTACGCAGAGGCCGTATTAAACTCCGTGCTACTCCAATAGTAAGCTGTGTTTGAGAGTAGTGTATAACCACCTGCCCGTAAGGTTTTATTGGCTGAATATCTATTATAATACAATAAACCTAATTCGTCAATACTTGGTAAATACCAATCGGTAAAACCACCATCAGCTAAACCATTTACATAGGTTGCTGCGGGGCTATTTGTCATCAGGTTTGTATTGTATGCACCATCTTCAGTTCTATCCGCATTGGTTAAGGTACTACTTGTTTGCCATTTTGCTATAGTTTCATTTTTATTTACAATTAAACCGTGTTGTGTACCACTGGCATCTTTGTAAAGGTAATAAATCACACCACCACCAAACTCTTCTCCTAAATAGTGGCTTCCTGCACCGCCACTTGTTGCATTTACCACATAAGGGCTTGCAGTTGTTCCTGTACCTGTTACCGTTACGTTAGTACCTGCTGTTACTTTGGTTTCAGAACCGTCAATGGTTACGCCAGCAATACTTTCGGCTGTTTTAGCATGTAATGCATAAGGTACACTCATTAGTTGGGTTGTACCTGTAATGGCATAATTTGCTCCTCCGTTTAGGTCTGTTTCAGTTTTTATAAAATAAGTACCGTTTGCCCAATCAATGGTAGAAAAATCAT
>Ga0256845_1000503_pt1 | contig 36499 bp, 34 predicted proteins | sample RiftiametaG_FD_189101 | JGI IMG/M metagenome (GOLD analysis project Ga0256845, IMG submission 189101) | Tube worm associated microbial communities from hydrothermal vent at the East Pacific Rise, Pacific Ocean - Riftia | ecosystem: Host-associated > Annelida > Integument > Unclassified ...
TCTAAGTTATCTATATTCATGATCGCTCTCATTATTAGATCATGAACAAAATCCACCTTAATTTCAGGCTCATTTCATATTGGAATGATTAACTCCCTTCAGGCTCATTTCATATTGGACAATACTAAAAATACCATTTTGCATATCAACAATGTAATATGAATTAGGACTATCGAAGATAAAAGCAATGCTGTAATTCTTGTTTGGTGGTTATTCAATGGTTAATTGGTTTGTGCAAATGCTGATTTAATTGCGGGCAAATACCTAGCCGAGGGTGACTGATAAATCTTATAGTCAATCAAGTGAAGTAGCGTAAAATGTATGACAGCATGTATCGCTGCAATAAAGTTAGCTTGCTAAGGCCTCTAATTAGCCATATAACCAAAATATTGCTAATTTTTAAGCTATTTCGCTTAATCATAAGGCGTGAGCCTATCTCTTAACCAATAAAATCGTTAAAATCACACCTCTTTGAGAAAACCTAAGTTTTCTTGTATGACAAATCTTTATATTTAGCGTTTGACGGTAGAGAATAGCCAGTATGCAATCACAGAACAATCCAGCTTTAAACGATCAAGTTGTTAATGATCAATCAGACAATGAACAAGCCGAATACAATCCACAAGAAATAGAAACCCGTATTCAAGCTCTTTGGACTGAAAATAGCGTGTTTAAAGCGGTTAAAAATGCGAACAAAGAAAAGTTCTACTGCCTTTCTATGCTTCCGTACCCGAGTGGGCGCTTACACATGGGTCATGTTCGTAACTATACCATTGGCGATGTGATTTCTCGTTTTCAACGAATGAATGGTAAAAATGTGATGCAACCAATGGGTTGGGATGCGTTTGGTTTACCCGCTGAAAATGCAGCAATTAAAAACAAAGCACAGCCAAGTACTTGGACAACTGAAAATATTGCTTACATGAAAAAACAATTACAAAGCCTCGGTTTCGCTTATGATTGGGATCGAGAAGTGACTACTTGTCAGCCAGAATATTACAAGTGGGAGCAATGGTTTTTCACCAAGTTAGTCGAAAAAGATCTCGCCTACAAAAAAACATCAGCGGTTAACTGGTGTCCTCATGATGAAACTGTTTTAGCTAATGAGCAAGTCCATGATGGATTATGCTGGCGATGTGAAACCCCTGTTGAGAAAAAAGAAATTGATCAATGGTTTATCCGAATTACGGCTTATGCTGAGGAATTATTAGAAAGCATTGATAGCTTAGACGGCTGGCCTGAAAGCGTTAAAACTCAACAACGTAATTGGATCGGGCGCTCAGAAGGCGTTGAAATGCAGTTTCCATTAGAAAGTTCGGACGATAAAGCGCAATCTGTCAGTATTTATACCACTCGCCCCGACACGTTAATGGGCGTGACTTATCTTGCAGTTGCAGCTCGGCATCCCATTGCTGAAAAAGCGGCAGAAAATAATTCCGAACTCGCCGCATTTATTGCTGAATGTAATCAGTCTACAACCGCTGAAGCGGATATTGCCACCATGGAAAAGAAAGGAATGGCTACCGGCGTTAAAGCGAAACACCCAGTGACTGGTGAATTAGTTGAAATATGGGTCGCTAATTTTGTATTAATGGATTATGGCTCAGGTGCCGTGATGGCTGTACCTGCTCATGATCAACGCGACTGGGAATTTGCTCATAAGTATGGCATTCCAATTAATCAAGTGATTGCTCCTAAAGAGGGTAGTGATTTACTGTGTGATTTATCTAAGGCAGCATTTATTGAAAAAGGCGTGCTCATTAATTCTGCTGAGTTTGATGGATTATCGTCTGACGATGCGTTAGAAGCTATTGCATCATGGTTAGAAAATAAATCATTAGGCACTAAGCAAGTTAATTACCGAATTCGTGATTGGGGAGTTTCTCGTCAACGTTTTTGGGGCGCACCCATTCCAATGATTAAATTGGAAAATGGTGAAATGGTGACGGCTAAAGAATTTCCTGTTGTTTTACCTACAGCGTTAACATTGGATGACGCTAACTCGCCACTGATTGGTAATACTGATTTTCAAGATGTGGTTGTTGATGGCATTGCTGGCAAACGAGAAACCGACACCTTTGATACTTTTATGGAGTCGAGTTGGTATTACGCGCGTTATACTTCGCCCGATTGTGATACCGCCATGTTAGACAGTGAAGAAGCCAACTACTGGTTACCCGTCGATCAATATGTTGGCGGAATAGAACATGCGACTATGCATTTATTGTACTTCCGCTTCTTTCACAAATTAATGCGTGATGCGGGATTAGTTAATTCTGATGAGCCTGCTAAAAAATTATTAACCCAAGGTATGGTGCTTTCTGAAACCTTTGTTACTAAAGATGAAAAAGGAACCAAGCAATATCATAGCATTGAAGAAGTGGACGTTGAAAAAGATAGTAAAGGAAAAGCCATTAGCGCTAAGTTAAAAACAACAGGCGAGCCTGTTATTTTGGCGGGAATGGAAAAAATGTCTAAATCAAAACTCAATGGTGTTGATCCTCAGGCGTTAATTAATCAATACGGCGCCGATACTTCACGACTTTATACCATGTTCGCATCACCTCCTGAGCAAACATTAGAGTGGAAAGAAGATGGCGTGAATGGTGCATTTAAATTTTTAAAACGTTTATGGAAAATTTATAATGACTATGCATTGGTTAAATCCGTCGCATTTAAATTAGATGAACTAAATAAATCTCAAAAAGAAATTTATAGAAAAACTAATCTAACCATCGAAAAAGTTACTGATGATTATCAACGTCGTCATTCATTTAATACCGCGATTGCGGCAGTGATGGAACTCATTAATGCGGTAGCAAAAGCTCAGGTGAAAGAATCGCTTGATAAGGCGGTTGTAAAACACGCACTAGATACGGTGGTGTTATTACTTTCTCCTGTTGTTCCTCATATTAGCCAAGAGTTGTGGCAGTTATCAGGACATGTTGAATTAGTGGTTGACGCAAAATGGCCGAGTTGTGATAAAAAAGCTTTAACTAAAGATGAAGTACTTATTATATTACAAGTGAATGGCAAAACACGCGGAAAAATTGAAGTGTCTGCAAGCTCGACTAAAGAGGCGATTGAAGCTTTAGCCATGCAAGATGAAAATGTTATCAAATTTGTTGACGGAAAAACCGTTCGCAAAGTGATTGTTGTTCCTGGTCGCTTAGTGAATATTGTTGCTAATTAATGGTTATATTTTTTTAAAGAGCACTTTATGAATACCGCTAAAATAACAATTGTTTTTTTATTATCATTACTGATTTTTGGTTGTGGTTTTCATTTACGTGGGCAGGATCCAAGCGCTGATTATCAAGGGCTGGAGAGTCAGAGCATTTTTCTCGCTAGCGCTATTCATCAAGGTAAATTATTTACACAGCTGAGAATGGATCTTCAACTAGCTAAAGCAGAATTAATCAATGACGCTAAAAAGGCTAAATGGCATTTAATCCTTTTATCTAACAAGCTAACAAAACGAGTTGTTGGTTTTGATAAAAATGGACGAGCTAATGAATATGAAATGAGTCTTCAAGTTGAGTACATTATCAACCCTGCAAAATGGGATAAAAGCGGCGCTGTGCAAGGAAATGAGAGAAATAAAAAAGTGGTATCAAATCAAACTAATTTGATTAACGATAATGAGATTGAACTTAAACAACGTTTAATGGTAAATCGAAATTTTTATTTTGATAACCAAAAATTGATTGGTCAAAGAAGTGAAGAAAAAGCTATCTTAGAGTCTATAAATCAGCAAGCATCTAAGCAATTAATTAATCAATTATTAATTAAAATCAATCATGACTGAAAGTAGCATTAATTAAATTTAAGCATAGATAAAGCAACTATAAATAAAGTAATTATAATATAAAGTAACTATAAACAAAATGATATCAGCTATTAACATTGTATCAACAGATGAAGTTTTACTTCAAAAAGAATGTTGTGATCAAATTATTTCTGAAGCAAAACATCAGGGCGTGAGTGAGCGAGAAATTTTTGATGTTGTAGATAAATTTAATTGGGATGACTTAATAGCCTCTAGTCATAGTCTCTCTTTATTTTCAGAAGTGAAATTAACGGATATTCGTTTTAGTAAATCACCAAAAAAAGACGCTCAACAAGCGCTAGTGACACTTTTAGAAACAGCAGATCAAGAAAATCTTTTTTTGATCAGATTACCCAAATTAGAAAAACGGCAAAAAAGTACTAAATGGTTTAAGGCAGTTAGCAAAAATGCAAAGCTTCAAGAACTATGGCCACCGCAAGCTTACGCTTTTAACGATTGGATCCAAACAAGAGCCATAAGCTTGAGTTTAAATCTAGAAGCAGAAGCTTGTGCTATGTTAGCTCAACAAACCGAAGGTAACTTATTAGCGGCCAGTCAAAGCTTGGAAAAACTAAAATTATTATTTCCTGATGAATTGATTAATTTAACCATGTTGAATGAAGTGGTCTCAGATAATGCACGTTATTCAGTATTTTTATGTTTAGATGAAGCGCTTTTAGGTAAAGGAGAACGTGCAGTGAGAATGTTGAAGAAATTCCAACAAGAATCAATAGCACCAATATCAATACTGGTTAATCTAACACGTGAAATAAAACTTTGTAACGATGTTTCTATTTCAACAAGTCGGGGACAATCCCCCATGCAAGCTTTAAGTAAAACTTTTTTGTGGGATAGTAAAAAGAAAATGATTGTTTCTGCAGCGGCTAGATTGCCATTAGCTATCTGGCAAAAACTGGTTATACGTTGTGCTTATTTAGATAGAATGGTTAAAGGTCAGGAAAAAGGTAATGTTTGGCAAGAATTAGAGTCTTGTTTATGGTTATTAAGTGGGAAAAAAATTTGGGGTGTTAAACGTTAACATGAGAATTGTCATTTGACATGAACATTGAGTTTGTATTTGGTGGAAGTTTTGACCCCGTGCATTATGGGCATCTTAATATTATCAAATCGTTAAACCAATTTTTTCCTGAATGGCCGATCCGATTGTTACCTTGTTCTGTTCCACCATTAAAAGAAAAAAGCAATGCCAGTTTTAATCAACGGGTTTCGATGCTGAAAATTGCAATTGCCCCATTGTTAAGTAAAAGTTCAGCAGTGCAAGATAATATTATTATTGACGAAAGGGAAGGTCAACGGGCTGGAAAATCTTATACGTTAGATAGTTTAAAAAGTTTAGCACTAGAAGAACCTCTAATAAATAGAGTTTTAGTGGTTGGAATGGATACGCTTTTAAACATGTTGCAATGGAATCAATGGCAAGAGTTATCGAGTTTTTGCCATTTAATGTTGATTGCAAGACCTGGAACAACGGATGTTGGCGTTGAAAAAATAATGCACAAATTAGCATTTAGTTGTACAAAAGATAGTCACAAATTGGAAATAACGCCTTCAGGGCGCTATTATTATTTAAACATTAAAGAACGCGATATTTCATCAACAGAAATCCGTTCACTTTTAAAAAAAGACTCATCGGTTTTTGAGTTAATTCCTAAAAGTGTTTACGATTATATGAATGAAAATCAAATTTATCAGTAGCCGAGTATTTATTTAAATGAAAAATGTTCAATTAAAAGATTTTGCCGTTAACGAACTAGAAGAAATTAAAGCGAAAGATATCAAGGTGATTGAATTACCTGATGATAATACGATAGCCGATTATATGATTATCTGTAGTGGTACTTCATCACGCCATGTAAAATCGATAGCGGCATTACTGGTTAAATCGTTAAAAGAAAATGATACACCACCAATAGGTGTTGAAGGTGAAGACGCCTCTGAATGGGTTTTAGTCGACTGTGGTGACGTGATTGTTCATGTAATGCAATCAGTGACTCGTGATTATTATCAACTCGAAAAACTATGGGAATAGTTTTTGAGTCGAATTAACCATGATTAAAACTGTTTTAGTTTAAGCTAATGTTTAATTGTCGCGCTATGAGAAAAAAATGAAAATAAAAATAATAGCGGTCGGAACTAAGATGCCAGCTTGGGTTGAAACTGCATTTAAAAATTATATTCAGCGTTTACCTCACGATTGTCGTGTTGAACTTATTGAGATTCCTGCGTCTAAAAGAACTCGTAATCAGTTAGCCAATCAATGGATGGAAAAAGAAGGTGAACTGATTTTGAAAGTTATTAATAAGTCTGACTGGGTAGTGGCTTTAGAAGTAAAAGGAAAATCTTGGACAACGTCTCAATTGGCTTCACAAATAACTCGTTGGCAGTCAATGGGGAATAATATTGCCTTATTAGTTGGTGGGCCAGACGGCTTATCTCAAAACTGTTTATCTCGGGCTAATCAAAGTTGGTCACTCTCTGCATTAACCTTACCTCATCCTATGGTTAGAGTGGTCTTATCAGAAGCACTTTATAGAGCTTGGTCAGTAACCACTAATCATCCGTATCATCGAGAATAATTGATGTTAAAAAACAAAAGTCATATTGCAAATGATTTTGCTTTTAAAGATCATCGTCACGAGCGAAGAATATTAGTTTCTCGAATTATAGTTTCCTTTGTTGTTGTTTTTATTTTGATGATTTCATTACTTATTCGCAATTGGCATTTACAAGTGATAAGGCATGAAGATTATCAAACACGTTCAAATGATAATCGTATTAGTGTACAACGAGTCGCGCCAAACAGAGGATTAATTTTTGATAGAAATGGGATTTTGCTGGCGGAAAATCGTTCTGTTTATTCGTTAGAAGTTATACCAGAAAAAGTTTTAAAAATGGCAGAAGTTTTTCAGCAGGTAAAAGAATTAGGTTTGATAGATGATAAAGATATTGAACGATTTAGAAAACGGCTGAAAGGAGTTAGGCGCTTCAAAAGTGTCACATTAAAATCACGATTAAATGAAAAAGAAGTAGCGATTTTTGCAGTTAACCAACATCGATTATCAGGTCTTCGTGTTGAGGCTCGTTTAGTTCGTTACTACCCTTATGGTGAAAATATTGTTCATGCTCTGGGATCTGTCAGAAGAATTAATGATCAAGATCTGTTACGTATCGATCAAGTTAATTATCGAGCAACTCGTCACATTGGTAAAGTTGGACTAGAAAAATATTACGAGGATATATTACATGGAACCATTGGTCGCCGTACTGTTGAAACAAATGTTCAAGGTCGAGTGATTGGTAAACCCTTATCGGAAACTCCGCCTATACCAGGGCATAATTTAAAATTGTCTATTGATATTGATTTGCAGCTGGCTGCGGCAAAAGCGATTAAAGGCTTCAGAGGATCTGTTATTGTTGCTGATCCGAGAAACGGTGATGTATTAGCCCTTGTTAGTAATCCTGGTTACGATCCAAATGATTTTGTCACAGGAATCTCAACAGAAAAATATTCTGCGCTAACTAAATCAGCAGACCAACCTTTATTTAATCGCGCATTACGAGGTTTATATTCGCCAGGTTCTACCATTAAACCAATGCTTGCTTGGGTGGGTTTAGAAAAAAAATTCATCACTAAACGAACAACTATTAATGATCCTGGCTATTGGGTAATTCCCACTAAAGAAGAGCGAATTTATAGAGACCACATTTCATGGGGGCATGGCAGTCAGGTTAATGTTAATACCGCAATTGTTCAGTCCTGTAATCCTTTCTTTTATGATTTAGCTTACCGTATGGGTATAGATGTTATTTCGGAAAATATGTTTAATTTTGGTTTTGGTCAATCGACCGGTATTGATATGGGTGAAGAGTTGACAGGTATTATGCCTTCAAGAGAATGGAAAAAGAAGAAACGAAAGACTGATTGGTATCCTGGAGAGACCGTGCTAACGGGGATTGGGCAAGGCTACTGGAATGCGACACCATTGCAATTAGCTAATGCCGTTAGTCCTATTGCAACCGAAGGTAAAAGACATAATTTACGTTTAGTGACAGCAGAATATGTTGATGGACAATGGGAAATTAAACCGCCAATATTAGCAGAAAGGCAAATTGATTTTGGTAATGGCAAAAATTTGTTAACCGTAAAAAAAGCGATGGAACAAGTCACAAGAGAACCTTACGGCACGGCTCGTAAGGCGTTTCGTAGTGCAGCATATCGTTCAGGGGGAAAGACAGGAACCGTTCAATTAAAAACACAGGCGATCGACGAAAAAGGTAAAAAAGTCAAACCTAGTCGTAAAATTTTTAATGATAATGCAGTATACATTGGTTATGCACCGATCGATAAGGCAGAAATAGTAATATCAGTTGTTACTGAAAATGGCGGACATGGTGGAGAAAGTGCAGCACCAATTGCTAGAAAGGTTATGGATGTATATTTTGATAAAAGAAATAAGCAGTCTAAAAGTAATAAGTTTGCTAAAAAACATCTTAATCCGCTCAAAGAAACTTACTCCACTCAAATCAAGGAGGTCAATTAATGGCTTTTATTGATGGCGATATCTCTGATCGGCGCGGCAAAAATTTGGCGACCCGTTTGCATATTGATTTACCTTTGTTATCAGGTTTGCTGGTATTAATGGGGTTTGGTTTGATTGTTTTATACAGTGCGTCGGGGCAGAGCCAAGTGGAGTTGGAGCGTCAATTAGTTCGGTTGGCTTTAGCTTTCTCTGCAATGTTATTTTTAGCTTGGATACCGCCAAGAGTTTATGAAAAATGGACGCCGTTTATTTTTGCTAGTGGAATTATTTTATTGTTGGCCGTGGTAATTTTTGGTGAAATGGGTAAAGGAGCTCAACGCTGGCTCAACTTTGGTTTTTTTCGCTTTCAACCTTCCGAAATATTAAAACTTGCGGTGCCAATGATGGTGGCTTGGTATTTTCGTAATCGCAGACTACCACCTACATTTAAAGAGTTAGGGGTATCTGCCGCTCTTATCGGTTTACCGACTTTTCTTATATTAATTCAGCCTGATTTAGGTACATCAATCTTAATTGCGAGTTCTGGGGCGTTTGTTATATTTCTCGCTGGTATTAAATGGCGGATATTATTGTCGTTTATCTCTGTTGTTGTTGTCTATGCACCAATTCATTGGAATTATGTAATGGAAGCTTATCAAAAAAAACGGGTACTGATTTTTCTTGATCCAGAGCAAGACCCACTAGGAAGTGGCTATCATATTATTCAATCACAAATAGCTATTGGCTCCGGTGGAATAAATGGTAAAGGGTGGCTACAAGGCACTCAATCTCAATTAGAATTTTTGCCAGAACGAAATACCGATTTTATTTTTGCTGTGTTAGGTGAAGAATTTGGTTTTTACGGGGTGTTATTATTAATTAGTATTTACCTGTGGATCATTGGCCGAGGTTTTTATATTTCAATGAAAGCGCAAGAGACTTACACGCGATTGCTTGCAGGAGCTATTACTTTAACTTTTTTTGTTTATGTTTTTGTGAATATTGGCATGGTGACGGGAATATTGCCTGTGGTAGGATTACCATTACCGCTAGTAAGTTATGGAGGTACATCAATGGTGACATTAATGGCTTCTTTTGGAATATTGATGGGAATTCATACCCACAAAAAATTACTACCAGGATAACGCTGAAAAGCTAGCTAATAGTAAAAATAGATGATGAATTTAGGTTGTTAAAGAGGTGATTTTGAATACAAATAGACGATTTAAATTAATTTTAGTTGCATTATTAGGGCTATCATTTTCCAGTTTTTCAATTGCTTCTAAAGATATTAAAAATAAGGATAAAGATCCATTAAAGCAATTTTCGCTAGCGTTAGCGGAAAAATCATCGCTGAAAGCCGATTCGATTTTGTCAGTGCTAAAAACACTCAAGCCCAATAAAAATATTATTAAAAAGATGAATCGACCAGCGGAATCATTAGACTGGCATCGTTACCGTCCGATTTGGATGAAAAAAAATCGAATCGAAGCGGGCGCTAAATTTTTAAAAAAACATCAAGCAACGCTAGAAAGAGCCGAAAAAGTTTATGGTGTCGACAAAATGATTATTGTCGCCATTATTGGTATTGAAACCTTTTATGGCCGTCATAAGGGAACTCATTCAGTTTTGGATGCACTGTATACTTTGGCTTTTCATTACCCAAAGAGGGCAACTTTTTTTACAAAAGAATTACAAGAGTATTTTATTTTAGCTCAGGAACAAAATTGGGATCTTAAGAAAATTAAAGGTTCTTACGCTGGAGCTATGGGGATTGGACAATTTATTTCTAGCAGTTATCGTATGTATGGTGTTGATTTTAATGGTGATGGAAAAATAGATCTACTGAATGATCCTGTCGATATGATAGGAAGTGTCGCTTATTATTTTAAACGACATGGTTGGAAAAAAGGAAAGTTTATTGCAAAAAAAATCATAATGACTCAATCGCAAGCTAAAGCATTAGTACAAAAAGAACTACGATTAAATCGCACAGCCGCGGAATTGAAACAGTTAAAAATTAATGTCGATGAAGTACAGGATCAGCAATCAAAGGTTGGAGTGTTTTCATTTAAATTAAAAAAAGGAGAAGAGCATTGGTTAGCGGCTAATAATTTTTATACTATTACTCGTTACAATCATAATGCGATGTATGCGTTAGCTGTTTTGCAATTAAGCGTCGCGATTAAAAAGCAGTTAAAGAAAAAATTGCCAACAGTTAATCCATGATGAACATTAATTTAATAAAAAATATTTTTTACCAAGATGATTCATTTATCTTGGTATCTAAAAAATATAACCTGTCTATAAGAAATTATTTAGCTGTTTTTTTTCTTTGTATTTTATTTGGTTGTTCATCGCATCAAAAAAAAGACCAAGATTTCGCTCCCCAACATCCTGTTGACTGGACTCAAGTAAAACCCGTAAAGCCTAAAAAAGAAAATAGGAGCGCCTACGGTAATCCTGAATCATATGAAGTGTTTGGAGTAACCTACAAACTTTTACCGTCATCATCTAAATATAAACAAAAAGGTGTTGCTAGCTGGTATGGTTCAAAATTTCACGGTCGTCGCACTTCAAGTGGAGAAACTTATGATATGTTGCAATTGACCGCGGCACATAAAACACTGCCTATTCCTTGTTATGTTAAGGTCAGTAATTTAGATAATGGAAAATCAATCATCGTTAGAGTGAATGATAGAGGGCCGTTTGTAAAATCAAGAATCATTGATTTGTCCTATGTCGCCGCTCACAAAATCGGAATGACTGAAAAAGGCACGGCGAATGTGGTTGTTGAGTCGATAGATTTTATTTCAGAACCTTCTTCTAACGCTCGCTCTAAACAAAACATTCCTGTAAGTCCGCGCTCAGTCAAAATAGCCGCCGCTTCTTCTGATCAGCAAGGTCAATATCGTTTTGTTCAAGTGGGAGCCTATTCAAATTCTGAAAACGCAAAAAAGCTAGCCAAAGTCTTGGACCGTGAAATTAAATTACCTGTAACACTATCGTCTATTAAGCGTGGAGGTAAAATGTTATACCGAGTCAGAATTGGTCCCATTAAATCCTTAAAATTAGCAGAAAAACTGGCTAAAACACTTGATATAAAAGAGTTAGGTAAACCTAGGATCGTTTATCAAGATTAGTGTTATAATTGCCTCTTTATAGAGCCAAAATTAGTTGGCTGCTCCTGTTTTTAATCATGCTTAAATTAGGTACTTCAATGATTCAACGCTTTAATAGTTATATATTTTTAACGTTATTGTTAACTCTGTCTTCATCAGTCATGGCAATTATTCCTGCGGCTCCAGAACTTAATGCAAAATCTTATATATTAATGGATTTTCATAGTGGAAAAGTCTTGGTTGAAAATAATGCTGATATTCCATTACCTCCGGCTAGTTTGACCAAATTAATGACAAGTTATGTTGTCTCATCAGAAATTGCAGAAGGCAATTTAAAGTTAACCGATATGGTGCATATTAGTGAAAATGCTTGGGCTCAAAATCCAATGTTTAAAGGAAGCTCTTTAACATGGGTTAAAGTTGACACAGAAGTGACTGTAGAAAATTTATTAAAAGGAGTCATCATTCAGTCTGGTAATGATGCATCAGTTGCTTTAGCTGAACATATTGCTGGAAGTGAGTCAGTGTTTGCCGATCTCATGAATCAACATGCCGCCGAGTTAGGTATGGATCATTCGCATTTTAAAAATTCTAATGGGCTTCCCGCTGAAGGGCATCTCTCAACCGCGAGAGATTTAGCCATTTTGACAGCGGCAATGATTAAAAACTTTCCTGATGAATATGCTTACTATAAAGAAAAATGGTTTACATATAATGGAATTAAACAGCCTAATCGAAACTCTTTGTTATGGGACGAAAGTTTAAATGTTGATGGTGTTAAAACGGGTCATACAGAAGCAGCGGGTTATTGTTTAGTTTCATCAGCGACTAAAAATGAGATGCGTTTAATTTCTGTTGTGATGGGCGCAAAAAGTAAAAATAGTCGTAAAGTAGAAGGTAAAAAATTGCTCTCTTTTGGTTTTCGTTTCTATGAAACGGTTAAACCATTACCGGCAGGAAAATTATTGCATGAAAAGAAAATTTGGATGGGCGATAAAGATATTGCCAAGCTAGGAATTGCTAAAGATATTTATTTAACTATTCCTCGTGGAAAAGCGGGCAAATTAAAAGCGCGTTATGTAGTAAAAGAATCATTACAAGCACCAATTATTAAGGGGCAAATTGTTGGTAAGGTGTATTTTTCTTTAAATGATAAAAACTTAGCTGAGCACCCATTAGTCGCATTAGAAGGAATTCAAGAGGCAGGGTTTTTTGGTAGAATGAGTGATTCGATTAGTCGTTGGTTTGGCTCAATATTTTAACGGGTAATCATTTTGATTATTTAATGGGTATCAATAGATAATCGTTTAATTGAGATAAATTTTAGTGAGAAAAATATGACCGATATACAAGAGGAACTTTGGGATTTTCCTTGTGATTTTATGTTTAAAGCAATGGCTCATGCAAACCAATCTGCAGAAAATGAAATAATTTCGGTTATTCAAAGTTTTGTTCCTGGAAATTATGTGGCTAAATTAAATCCGAGTAAAAAGGGAAACTATGTTGCAGTCTCTGTTACTTTTGTAGCAAGCTCTAAAGAGCAGTTAGATACTATTTATTTAGCCGTAAATCAATTGGAATGTGTCAAAGTCTGTTTGTAGGTGAGTTTATGGAAAATATTATTCACCAATGTGTTTTTCGTCAATTAGGACTCCAGCATTATCAACCTGTGTGGAAAGCGATGCAGGATTTCACCCTTAATCGAAATGAGAATACCTCAGATGAGATCTGGTTTGTTGAACATTATCCGGTGTTCACACAAGGGCAAGCAGGTAAACAGGAGCATTTATTATCCTTAGGAGATATTCCATTAGTTCAAGTGGATAGAGGAGGGCAGGTAACTTATCATGGTCCTGGCCAACAAATTGTATATTTTCTTATTGATCTTAAACGCAAAAAATTAGGTGTTAGGCAACTCGTTGCGTTGATTGAAAAAGCAGTCATTGAGTTATTATCAACGTTTAATATAGATGCGACAGTTAAAGACAAAGCGCCAGGCGTTTATGTTGATGAAAAAAAAATATGTTCTCTTGGTTTGAAAATTAAAAGGTCTTGTTCTTTTCATGGTTTAGCGCTTAATATCAATATGAATATAGAACCCTTTCTAAGAATTAATCCTTGTGGTTATAAGGGATTAAAAATTATTCAGACCGCTGATTTAGGTGGGCCTAAAAACTTATCAGCAATTGAAAATGATTTTAAAAATATAATATTAACTCAGTTAAACTATACATCTTTTAACGAAAGAGATGCTTTAGTTTTTTAACGCCTTGTCGCCAAAATGTTTAATCATTCTAAAACTCCAACAGCTTGATTGATTACGGGTATATATGAAAAAAGACCAACAAATTCCTATTCAAGTAATACCGAGTGGTAAAAAATTTAAAACTACCCAAGGTTTTTCTGCGATTAAAGACGGTGTAAAAAATCGTTCAAATGAACATAAAAAATTGTTAGGTGGAAAACCCGAGTGGTTAAAAGTTCAATTGCCAACAGGCAAAGGTTACCAACAAGTTAAACAAAACGTGAGAGGAAACAAACTCAGTACAGTTTGTGAAGAATCAAAATGCCCTAACATTGGTGAATGTTGGACAGCAGGAACCGCCACGATTATGTTGATGGGTTCTGTTTGCACTCGTGCCTGTCGCTTTTGCTCCGTTGATACAGGTAATCCAAATGGTTGGTTAGATCATGATGAACCGATAAATGCCGCAGAGTCCGTACAATCAATGGGACTTAAATATATTGTTTTCACCTCGGTTGATAGAGATGATCTTGAGGATGGTGGGGCTCATCATTACGCTGAATGTGTTAAAGCCGTAAAACAATTAAATCCATTAACTCATGTTGAGGTTTTAACACCAGATTTTAAAGGAAATCTACGGGCTGTGGAGGAGGTTCTCGATTCTGGTATTGTTGTTTTTGCACAAAATATTGAAACCGTTAAACGTTTGACTCATCCGGTTCGCGATCCAAAGGCAAGTTACCAAACAACCATGAAGCTGTTAGCTCATGCAAAAAAATATCGTGCTGATATTTTAACTAAAACAAGTTTAATGTTGGGATTAGGTGAAACGGATGAGGAAATTAAAGAAACACTTCAAGAGTTAGCTGACATTGGTGTTGATATTGTCACTTTAGGACAATACTTAAGACCAACAGTTAATCATTTACCGATTGATCGTTATGTTAAGCCTGCGGAATTTGAGGCATACCGACAGTGGGGATTACAGTTAGGTTTTAAAGAAATTGTTGCTGGTCCATTTGTTCGTTCGAGTTATCGTGCCGAGCGAGCTTTAGAAGGCAATAATGCGGGGATCTCTAATTAGTGTTATTAAATTCTGAAAGCCTTTTGCAGTTTATTCAGCTTCACTCTCAGTGGGCATGGTTAGTTGTTTTTCTTATAGCTTTTATAGAATCTATCGCTATTTTAGGATTGTTAATGCCGGGTTGGGTATTACTGGTGGGCATCGGTACTTTAATAGGGACGGATGTTTTAGATTTTTTTCCTATTGTTGTCGCTGCCTATTGCGGAGCTGTTATTGGCGAGTATTTAAGTTATATCGTGGGTTATCATTACCATCAAAAAATTCTTAACTGGAAATTTGTTTCTCGCCATCAACAGTTGATCGAACAAACGAAGTTATTTTTTGAAAAGCATGGCATCGCAGGCGTATTTTTTGGTCGTTTTATTGGCCCCGTTCGTGCGGTTATTCCACTGGTGGCAGGCATTGCGGAAATGCCTAAAAGGACTTTCTTGTGGGTTAATATCACATCAGGTTTAATTTGGGCGCCACTTTATTTAATTCCGGGCATTTTAGCTGGAGCGGCATATCAAATAGACCAAGAGCTGTTTATTTCGTTATTGTTATTATTATTGTTGATAGGATTAGTTTTATGGTTTGCTATAAAACAAACCAGAAGAGCCATTCAAATGAATAAAAGTCATTTAGAGGCAAATTTGTTCTTTGCTTGGCTAAATACTGGTTTGGTTTGGTTAGTGCTGTTGTTATCAATTACGGCGTTAGTGAATAGTCAATACGCCCTATTTATGAAAGAAATTATTTCGCTCGTCTTCAAGCAACTTGTTTAAGCTTGTTGTTTTTCTAAATTAGCGACAGCCATTTCTTGATCAAACATTTTCATGTTTTTAGTCGCAATACCCTGCATTTGTGAGCTTTGACTTGTGCCAAGCATACTATTTAATGGGCTTTTTAAATCAGCGCGTTTAGACATAAATAATTTTACGCTATGTTCTAAAAATCGACTCATCATACCTTGCATTGAATCGCCATAAAAACACACTAATTCTTTTAGAATATCGGTTGTTAAAATGTGGTTCCCATTGGTTTCTTGCTCTGCAATTAATTGAATCAGAGTGCAACGAGTAAGATCTTCTCCCGTTTTTGCGTCAATAACAACAAAATTTTGATGAGACATTACTAATTCTTTGATATCTAATAGTTTTATGTAGCAACTAATTTTGGTGTCGTACAATCGGCGGTTAGGGTATTTTTTAATAAGTCTTATTTCTGACACAGATAACTCCTTTTGGGAGGTTAATTATTATTATTGACTATATTTTGTGCAGTTGAGTGTAGCAACTTATTTTGCTGCGTACCAGCATTTATTAAACGAGAGTATTAGCAGTGGTTTTATTGAAGAAACGCGGTTTATTTGCGGGAAGCTATTGGATTTATTTGAGGGTTAAAGGCCTTGAGAAATAGATTTTTAAAGCGCTAGTTAAAAAATAAAAACTCACCTTCCACTTATTAAAAGGAAGGCGAGCTTATAAATAGTCTAACGATTATCCATTAAATTTTCTACAACGGATGGATCGGCAAGAGTTGATATATCACCTAATTGGTCAAATTCATTAGAAGCGATTTTTCTTAAAATACGTCTCATAATTTTTCCAGAGCGTGTTTTAGGTAAGCTTGGAGCCCATTGAATGACATCAGGTTTAGCAATTGCGCCAATTTCTTTGCCAACAAAATTACGAAGCTCAATTTTTAATTCGTCAGAAGGCTCTTCACCATTCATTAAAGTGACATAGCAATAAACCGCTTCACCTTTAATTTCATGAGGAAAACCAACAACTGCCGCTTCAGCAACTTTAGGGTGTAAAACTAATGCACTCTCAATTTCTGCCGTTCCTAAACGGTGTCCAGAAACATTTAAAACATCATCCATTCTTCCAGTGATCCAAATGTAACCGTCTGCATCACGTCTTGCGCCGTCACCAGTAAAATAAAATCCTGGGAATTGCGAGAAATAAGTATCGAAGAATCGTTTTTCGTCACCGTAAACGCCTCGCATTTGACCCGGCCAACTTTGAGCCATTACTAAACTACCAGCCGCTTCACCTTTAAGTTCATTGCCATCGCTGTCTAATAACATTGGTTTAACGCCAAAGAATGGTTTACTTGCTGCGCCAGGTTTTAAATCGTGAGCTCCGCCTAATGGGGTAATTAAAATACCACCAGTTTCAGTTTGCCACCAAGTATCAACAATTGGGCAACGGCTTTCACCAACCACTTTGTAATACCACTCCCAAGCTTCTGGATTAATCGGCTCACCAACTGTTCCTAGTAAACGTAAACTCGCTCTCGATGTTTTAGTGACAGGTTCATCGCCTTGAGCCATTAATGCTCTTAATGCAGTAGGTGCGGTATAAAAAATAGAGACTTTATGTTCGTCAACCACATCCCAAAAACGTGATACCGATGGATAAGTTGGTACACCTTCAAAAACCAGTGTTGTTGCGCCATTGGCTAATGGACCATAGAAAATATATGAATGTCCTGTGATCCAACCTGCATCAGCAGTACACCAATAAACATCGCCATCTTTATAGTCAAACACGTACTTGTGAGTGATGGCTGCATATAATAAATAACCGCCAGAAGTATGTAATACCCCTTTTGGTGTACCTGTAGAGCCTGATGTATATAAGATAAATAATGGATCTTCAGCTCCCATTACTTCCGGTTCGCAAGTTGTTTCAGCGGTTTCACGTAGTTGTAAATAATCTACATCAATCGCATCATTCCAAGCGACATCGGCTTTAGTATGGCGAACAACAATCACAGAATGAACGTTAGGACAATCTTTTACTGCCGCGTCAGCGTTGGCTTTAAGAGGGACTCTTTTACCACCTCTTAAACCTTGATCTGCGGTGATAACAACTTGGCAGTCTGAATCAATAATTCGGGATCTTAATGCTTCTGGAGAAAAACCACCAAAAACGACCGAATGAACAGCACCAATTCTGGCGCAAGCTAGCATTGCAAAACCGACTTCAGGGATCATTGGCATATAAATACAAACACGATCACCTTTTTTAACACCGCGCTGTTTCAACACATTAGCAAAACGACAAACTTCATCATGAAGCTCTTGATAGCTAATGTGGCGGGAATTGCCTGGTTCATCACCTTCAAAAATAATTGCCGTTTGATCGGCTTTTTCTGCTAAATGCCGATCGATACAATTGTAAGAAACATTAAGCTCAGCACCTTCAAACCAACTGATTTTTGCTTTGTTATAGTCAACATTACTGACACTGTCCCAAGGTTTGTACCAATCGATGAATTTTTCGGCTTGTTCTGCCCAATATTGATCAGGATCATCCATTGATGATTGGTATTCACTTTGGTATTTATCCGAATCTATCAGAGCATCTTTAGCAAACGATGGAATGACAGGGTGGCTATGCACTTCGCTCATTTTATTATCCTATTTTTCGGGTTCAATGATGGTGCGTACTTTAACGAATTATTGAGGTTCTGTCCATAGGCTAGCTTGCTGATACTAGATGAGCTAAAACACACACTTTGTTCTTCAAATCGAGTTTACCAGCAAAATATGATTAATATTGAATGACAATTTTTCTCAGACCTTTTTTATTAAAAATAAAGGTTCAATTTGCTATAGTCGCTTTCAAAATATTATAATGCTCAACAATAGTGATTGGCTTAGAGGTTCTCATTTTATATGTCTCCAAATTTAACAGAAAGCGACATTAAACTTATTAACCGTGTACAGCGTAATTTTCCGTTGTGCTTAGATCCTTTTTCCGTGATTGCTAAAGAGCTTGGGTTGGAAAAGGATTGGGTAATAAAGCGTTTGAATGAGTTGAAGGATATGGATATTATTAGCCGTTTTGGTTCTATTGCTAAGCGTAAAAAGAACAGTTTTAGTACATTAGCGGCGCTCAAAGTTCCTATAGAAAGAATTGAAGGTGTGGCACATTTGATTAGCTCTTATGATGAAGTTACTCATAACTATCAGCGTGAACATGAATATAACCTTTGGTTTGTTATTCAAAGCAAATCGGAATCAAAAGTTAATGGTGTGTTAGATGATTTAAAAGAACATATGGATTTTCCGATGCTTAACTTGCCAATTTTAGAGTCTTACCATAACGATCGAGTGATCACTTTATGATTGATATCAACCAACAACGAAAGATTTTAAAACAACTATCAAGTGGTTTACCTATTTGTGAAAACCCATATAAAGAAGTGGCTGATGTTTCGGGTGTTGATGAAAGTGAACTTTTTGAATTTGTAAAAGATTTATTAGACTCAAACGTTATTAGCCGTTTTGGAATGGTTGTTAATCAAGAGGCTGTTGGTTATGAAGAAAATGCGATTGTGGTTTGGGACATTCCTGATGATGAAGTCGATCAAATTGGTGCTTTATTAGGCTTACAGGAAAAAATAAGCTTGTGCTACAGACGGCAAAGACAGTTGCCTAATTGGCCTTACAATTTGTACACATTATTACACGGAAAAACAAAACAAGATTTAACCACGGAGCTGAATAAAATTGTTTCTTCCAATGGCATAGAAAATTACGCTTGCGATATGTTAGTTAGCACTAGAACATTTAAGCATTCAAGCGCGAGATATGATTATTAGTCAATAATGCTCATGAGTGCCTAATGCTGTTCATATTTAATACGAACAGTCATGATGAAAGTCATTAGTGGCGTTTTTTATTTTTTGTAGAATTTTTATTTCTGGCGCGTTTCTGTTGAACATTTTTGTCTTCAGGAATTAAGTGCTCGGAACCACTTCCTATCAGATCTTCTCGGCTCATTTCAATAAGCGCTTTTCTTAACATAGGCCAATTTTTTTCATCATGGTATCTTAAAAAACCTTTATGTAATCGTCTTCTTTCAAGATTTTTTTCAGTGTAAACAGATTCACTTTTGTAAGTGACTTTAGTGAGTGGATTCTTTTCTGAATGATACATGGCGGTTGCTAAAGACATTGGTGAAGGGTAAAAATTTTGAACCTGGTCTAATCTAAATTTGTTACGTTTTAACCATAAGGCTAAGTTAAGCATATCAGTATCGTCACTACCCGGATGAGCAGCAATAAAATAAGGAATTAAATATTGTTTTTTACCCGCCTCTTTAGAAAATTGCTCAAACATATTCTTGAAATCATTATAACGACTCATTTCAGGTTTCATCATTTTGTCGAGGGTGTTTTTTTCACTGTGTTCAGGCGCTATTTTTAAATAGCCTCCCACATGATGAGTGACTAATTCTTTAACATATTCAGGATCAACAACGGCTAAGTCATACCTTAAACCTGAGGCTATCGCAACGCGTTTAATACCAGGAAGAGCCCGTGCTTTGCGATAAAGCTGAGTCGTTTGACTATGATCGGTGATCAGGTTGCTACAAATAACAGGGTAGACACAAGATAATTTCCGACAATTTTTTTGAATTTCATCATCTTTACAATTGAGATGATACATATTAGACGTTGGGCCGCCTAAGTCAGAAACCGTACCAGTAAACCCAGGCACCTTGTCTCGCATTTCTTCAATTTCTTTAATCACAGATTCATGTGAGCGACTTTGAATGATTCGACCTTCATGCTCAGTGATAGAGCAAAAAGTACAGCCACCAAAGCAGCCGCGCATGATATTAACTGAGAAACGAATCATCTCATAAGCGGGGATCCTAGCGTCACCATAAATAGGATGAGGAACACGTTCATATTCTAAATCAAATACACCATCAATTTCGTTAGTTTCTAATGGGATTGGTGGGGTATTTACCCAAACTTCTTTGCTGCCATGTTTTTGCACTAAAACTCTGGCGTTATGTGGATTAGATTCTAAATGTAAAATTCGTGATGCGTGTGCATAGAGCGCAGAATCGCCTTTTATTTTTTCAAAAGAGGGCAGTCTAATAACGGTTGTTGCGTTATCTAATTTAGCTTTACCCATTAAAGGCATTGGTACAATTTTAATCGGGATCTGTAGGTTTTTCGGAGTACTTTTACTTTTGCAAGCATCTGAGCTTGGTTCTTTATAATCGTATGGGTTTGGTTGGCTGTTTTCTATCATTTCATTCAGTAATTGTTTATCAGAAGGCCAATCAATTCGAGTCGAATCAACTTCTGTCCAGCCTGAGGGTAGCTGATCTCTAATAATTGTCGTACCAGCAATATCGGTTAATTCTTCAATAGGACGACCAATAGAAAGTTGGTGAGCGATTTCAGCCATGGCTCTTTCGGCATTACCATAAAGTAAAATATCGGCTGCGGAATCTACCAAAACTGAACGTCTTACCTCATCACTCCAATAGTCGTATTGTGCTATGCGACGTAAACTGGCTTCTATTCCACCAATGATTGTTGGTGTGTTTGGATAAAGCTCTCGGCATTTTTGGGTGTAAACAATAACGGCGCGGTCAGGCCTTTTTCCGGCGACTCCATGAGGTGTATAGGCATCATCATTGCGAATTTTACGGTCAGCCGTATAACGATTGATTAATGAATCCATATTGCCGGCCGTAATGCCAAAAAATAAGTTGGGCTCCCCTAATGCTTTAAATGATTCAGCATCATTCCAATCAGGCTGGGCGATAATACCGACCCGAAACCCTTGGGATTCTAAAAAACGACCAATAACCGCCATACCAAAACTTGGATGGTCAACGTAAGCATCACCAGAGATAATAATAATATCGCAACTATCCCAACCTAAAATGTCCATTTCTTCACGAGACATCGGCAAAAATTTCGCGCGACCATAGCACTCCGCCCAATATTTTGGGTAGGAAAATAAATTTTTAGAAGCGCTAATCATCGTGTCGAGGTTGTCTGCTAATTATTATGCGGTTAGTCATTGTGTGGCTCTGCTTAAGGGCGCGTATTCTCTCAATTATGGCGCAAAATATCACTTGTTTTTGATTGATTTGAGAAAATAGTTGAGTATTTTAGTAGGAATTAGCTAAAAAGAGTCTAATTTAATCAGTTTTTAGATAATGTACTGGCTTGAGGGTGAGGATGGCTGAATATTTCGATCTTATTAAAAGTCTTATCTGGAAAAATAACTCTGTGTTATGATGTTGGCGCTTTAACAGGGCAACATGGTTAAACTCCATGGCTGTACCCGCAACTGTAAAGAGAGTTAAATTCTCTAAGCCAGAAAACCTGTTAATTTATTAGAAAACTGGTAGTAGAAAAGAGTTACAAAATTCGAGTTTTAAAACTCATTATATTGTTCCGGGCGGGTTACTCGGTGGCATGATGAAAATGGTTAAGTAGTATTTTTTCATCTTCCTCCTTTGATCCTCTTTGCAACAGAAAATTGGATCAAACTTGTCACTAGAAAAAACATCATTTTTGCCATCTTTAGATGAAGCTAATCAATTAACTGAGATTGACACTTTTTCTGTGGAAGTTGGTAGCACAGATGCAGATTTTATCGAAACAGATCTTATAGAAATAGATCTTATAGAAAAAAGTATTGTCGAAACAGACAAGCAAAATAATAACGTCATTTTTGAAGCAAAAGATCTATGTTGGCAGGTCGACTCTTACCAAATATTAAAAAATCTCAATTTTGAAATTAAGAAAAACCAATTCATTGGTTTGATTGGTCCAAACGGCGCAGGTAAATCATCGTTGCTTAGATGTTTGTATGGTAAACATAAATTATCCAGTGGTTTATTAAATTTCAAAAATAAAAAAATCAATCAATATTCTCGCCGTGAGTTAGCACAAAAAATAGCGGTTGTCGTTCAAGAGCCCCCAACTCATTTTGATATGAATGTTTTTGAAGTGGTCTCAATGGGATTGATCCCTCACCGTTCATTATTCTCTTTAACTTCCGATAACGATAAAAAATTAATCGTTGATGCGATTAGCTCAGTTGAACTGAGTGAAAAAGAAAACGCAGCATTTAATACCTTATCCGGTGGCGAAAAACAACGGGTGATGGTAGCAAGAGCGATTGTTCAACAGCCTCAAATATTATTACTAGACGAGCCAACCAATCATCTTGATATTCAACACCAGATTGAAGTACTTAGATTAGCAAAAAACATGTCCATCACTGTAGTACTCAGTATTCATGATCTCAATATGGCCGCTAATTTTTGCGACCAATTAATTTTATTAGACCAAGGGAAAATTGTCTCATCAGGTACCAGTGAAGAAGTTTTAACCAGTGATAATTTAAAAGAAATTTTTCATATTAATGCAAAAATCGATGCGAATCCCTTTCACAACAATCCAAGAATAACCTTTAATTTTAACTCAGATAAAAATAAGAATGAAAAGGAGGCTTAGCTAATGTCAAAATATTTTTTAATCGCTTCTTCTTCCACTATTTTATTGTTAGTAACGTTGCTGATGGCTATTGGTTATGGTGGCGTTGACATTTCTTTTAGTGAAACATTCGAAATATTATTCTTTTGCTCTTCTGATATTCAAACTCAAATAAACTCAAGTTGTACCGTTGACCCCATTTACCAAAAAATCATTTGGGAAATTAGGTTACCAAGAATTCTTATGGCGTTATTAACCGGCGTCGGCTTATCGATTACTGGAGCAATTTTACAATCCGTGACGCGTAACCCATTGGCTGATCCTTATCTTTTTGGAATTTCATCAGGCGCGTCGCTGGGGGCAGTCTTAGTGATTTCTACCTTTTCAGGCAGTATGATATCCATTACTTTTGGCGCATTATTAGGCGGCATGTTTTCTGTTGTACTCATGCTAACGCTTGCCGGAAATGCGGTGATGCAGGTAGAGCGTTTATTATTATCCGGTGTTGCGGTTTCTTTTATGTTAGGGGCATTTACCAGCCTAATAATTTATTATTCAGATCCAGAAACTGCCAGCACATTATTATTTTGGATGATGGGAAGTTTTTCAAATAGTGAGTGGAATGAACTGCCTCTTCCTGCAATCAGTATCACTTTAGGATTAATCATCTTTATGATTTATCGACGTTGGATTAGTGCGATTCAGGCGGGAGATGAAGGTGCTTTTACTTTGGGTGTGCCAGTCAGTCAATTACGATTAGTGATGTTAATTATTTGTTCAATCATTACAGCCGTTTTAGTCGCTCAAGTTGGTGGCATTTCTTTTGTTGGTTTAATGATCCCGCATATTTGTCGTTACTTAGTCGGCGCACAATTGCACCGAGTGTTATTTATGTGTGTAGTAATTGGCGGCAGTTTTATGATTTGGGTAGATGTAATTGCACATTCAATTTTAGAAGATCAGGTTTTACCGATAGGCATAGTAACTTCTGTTATTGGTAGTTTATTTTTCTTTATTATTTTAAAAACAAGACGTCAATAATGATCTTGTATGATTTCACATGATTTTAGGAAGTGACATGTTCAATGTATTACCAGTAGATTATTCTAAAAAAGATAAAATTCAACATAGGATCGATCAAAAAACAAAACCTCAAGGTTCGTTAGGTCAATTAGAAAAGCTCGCATTGCAATTAGCGCTAATTGTTAATCAAGCTGATGACAATAAAGAAATTGACAGAATCGAGATAAGTAATCCAACCATGCTAGTTTTCGCTGGTGATCATGGGATCGCGAGAGAGAATATTAGTATCGCTCCTTCGGAAGTTACCCAACAAATGGTTCATAATTTTCTTAATGGAGGCGCAGCAATAAACTGTTTTTGTAAAATCAATCAAATGCAACTTGAAGTTATCGATGCCGGAATCTTAAATAAGATAAACGATGAACGACTCATTCAACAATCGTTAGGTTTTGGTACTAAAAACTTTGTTAATGATTCGGCCATGACCATGGAACAAGTGAATAAAGGGCTCGAGTTAGGAAAGAAAGTGATTGAAAAGCATATTAAACAAAGTGTAAATTGTTTCGCTTTCGGAGAAATGGGAATTGGCAATACCTCATCGGCTTCTGCAATACAAAGTGTATTAACTCAACAATCAGTTGAAGCTTGTGTGGGTCGTGGCACAGGGATTGATGATAAAACGTTTGGGAAGAAATTAACTTTAATAACTCAGGCTATCGAATTCCATCAATCAAACCTAGGCTCAAAACTACAAGAGCCAATGCAATTAATGGCAGCAATGGGAGGTTTTGAAATTGTTCAAATGGTTGGAGCTATGCTTGCTGCAGCGGAAAATCGTTCTTTAATTTTAGTCGATGGTTTTATTGCTACTTCAGCAGCATTATTAGCCACAAGAATACAGCCGTACAGCAGAGAATATATGGTGTTCTGTCATCAATCAGAAGAGCAAGGACATCAGAATATGTTAAATGAATTATCAGCTGAACCTCTGCTAAATTTAGGTTTACGACTTGGTGAAGGAACGGGAGCGGCATTAGCCATTCCACTGATTAAAGCGGCAGCCTCTTTTTATAATGATATGGCAAGTTTTGAAGGCGCTGGCGTAACAGCGGTTTAATCAGACATGTCTAATATCTTCATAAAGTTTAATCAATCAATAAAAGCACAATGGAATTTGTTACTGATTGCTTTGGTATTTTTTACCCGAATTCCTGTTGCTAAATTCACTGATTTTAATCAACAACGATTAAATCAATCGAGTCGCTATTTTTCTTTGGTTGGCTGGATTGTCGGCGGAGTTAGTAGTGCCGTTTTTTTAGTGATGAATATTTATTTTTCAGATAATATTGCTCTATTATTTTCTATGTTGATAAGTGTTTTTCTAACCGGTTGTTTTCATGAAGATGGCTTGGCGGATACTTGTGATGGATTTGGTGGAGGCTGGAAGAAGCAAGATAAATTAAATATCATGAAAGACTCTCGACTAGGAACTTATGGTGCGGTTTCTTTATGGTTTATTTTAACCCTTAAATATTTTTTGTTATTAGAGACCAATGCCATTGTTATTGCTCTATTAATCGCTCATCCGCTAAGTCGTAGTATTTCAAGTGCCATGATCTATTTTCTTCCTTATGTCATGGATGAGGAAAAATCTAAAATAAAACCGTTAGCTGAATCTCATCGAACGAGTGATTTTTTAATCAATATGCTCTTTGGGTTAATGGGGTTGATACTGCTTACTCACGCCATTCATTCTCTGATTTTATTGTTTGCTTTATTGATTGCGTTTTTTATCTTAAGAAAGATTTTTATCTCTCAAATTGGCGGGTTTACCGGTGATACCTTAGGGGCTACTCAGCAAATATCTGAAATCGTCATTTATATGATGTTAGTTGTTTTTTTAGGCTCTACCGGCAGCCTGTTTGGTAGTTCAATATGATTCATTTAATTCTCGGTGGTGCTCGTTCAGGTAAAAGTAGTTATGCAGAATCTTTAGCAATATTGGCAGCAGAATCATCAAACAAAACCATTTCCTACTTGGCGACGGCGATAGCTCAAGATGATGAGATGAAGGCACGAATCAAGCGTCATCAATTAGACCGACCAAAAGATTGGAAGGTGATTGAAGAGCCTCTATTATTGACTGAGAAATTGAACCAATTAAATGATAATAATCAATTGATTATTATTGATTGCATGACCCTTTGGATCACCAATTGGTTATGTTTGAACGAGGGTGATGGTGTCAATAATTTATCTTCTTGGGAACAAGAGAAATCAACATTTATTAGCCAACTAAAAAAATCAAAAGCAACAATACTTATCGTCAGTAATGAAACAGGCAGTGGCATCATACCGCTAGGAACGCTTAACCGACAGTTCGTTGATCATGCCGGTTGGTTAAATCAAGAAATAGCTCAAGTTTCTCAACAAGTAACATTAGTTGTAGCCGGATTACCGCTTGAATTAAAAAATACCTCTAAGGTGTTAAATTAAGTATGAAAACTCAACTATTAATGCTTCGACATGGTGAACCTGAAATTCGTAATTGTTTATTAGGTAGAACCAATCCTTTGTTAACTGATAAAGGTTGGCAACAACTACAAATAGCTTCATCGAAACTAAAAGACATTACATTAGTTATTACTAGTCCTCTTTTACGTTGTGTAAAATTCGCAACTGATTTTTCTAACTCTAATAACATAGAACTAATATGTGACGACTTATGGCAGGAGTGTAACTTTGGTGAATGGGATGGTATTGATTATTCAATATTAAAACAACAGCAACCTCAAAAGTTAGCCAGCTTCTTAGATAATCCGGCGGTTCATACTCCGCCTAATGGCGAAAGTTTATTAGACTTTAATGACAGAGTTAAAAGCGCTTTAACAAAATTGATTGAGAATTATAAAGGTCATAAGATTTTATTGGTTACCCATGGCGGAGTGATAAGAAGTCTCATTGGTGACTGTTTAAAGTTAAATACATCATCAGATACAGAATTAATTAATTCGCCTTTTCAACAGTTGGGGATTGAGTATGGAAGTCTTAGTCAAATTAATTATTATCAAGATGAGTTTATTTATTCTCAAATGATTTATATGAATCAACTGCCAAGTGATGAGAGTTGTAATCAGCATGAATAAAAAGCTCAATGTAAAAGGCAGCTTGATGGTACAAGGAACCACTTCAGATGCGGGAAAAAGTATTTTGGTTGCTGGTTTATGTCGAGTGCTTAAAAGAAAGGGAATTTCTGTAGCGCCATTTAAACCTCAAAATATGGCTTTGAATAGTGCAGTAACACCCGAAGGTGGTGAAATTGGACGGGCGCAAGCATTGCAAGCTGTGGCTTGTGGTTTGGAGTTACAAACTGATTTTAATCCTGTTTTACTTAAACCAAGCAGCGATATGAAATCACAAGTGATTATTCATGGGCAAGTTGTATCAGATTTAGCATCAAGCCAGTTCAGTAGTATTAAAGAAATGGCATTTGACCAAGTTCTAGAGTCTTACGCTCGATTAAAAAAACAATTTGATGTGGTATTAATCGAAGGTGCTGGCAGTCCTGCTGAAGTTAATTTAAGAGCGAATGATATTGCTAATATGGGTTTTGCTGAAGAAGTTCAGTGTCCGGTTATCTTGATTAGTGATATTGATCGAGGTGGTGTGTTTGCGCATTTAATGGGAACTCTCGATATTCTTTCATCAAGTGAAAAAAAATTAGTTAAAGGATTTGTTATTAATAAATTTAGAGGTAGTTTAGAGTTATTAAAAGACGGATTAGATTGGTTAGAAGATAAAAGTAATAAACCCGTTTTAGCTGTGCTGCCTTATATGCAAGATTTGAAACTTGATGCTGAAGATGCGATTAATATTAATCAATTGAATTCACAAAAGACGGCTAACGAAGTAATTAATATTAAAATATTATGCTTTCCTCGAATTAGTAATCACACAGACTTTGAACCGTTACTTGCCAACGAACAAGTTAAAATAGAATTCATTAGAGATAAAAGTGATTTGTCAGGTGCCGATTTAATTATATTACCAGGAAGCAAAAATGTTAGAGATGATCTTGAGTTTTTAAAGGCTCAAGGTTGGCATCAAGGGATCCAAAAACATTGTCGATACGGTGGCAATGTTTTAGGTATTTGTGGTGGTTTTCAAATGCTAGGGGAAATTATTACTGACAGTTTTGCTGTTGAAGGTCATTCAGGGTCTAGCGAAGGATTAAACCTTTTAGCCATGAAAACAGAACTGTTAAAAGAGAAGTCCTTAAAACAAGTGAGCGGCCATTACCAATTTCAACAGTTCAGCGGTGATTTAAAAGGTTATGAAATCCATAATGGATCTTCCAGCGGAAAAGCTCTTAGAAGTCCTTTTTGTCAATTAATAGATCAACAAGAGCTGAAATATAATGATGGTGCTATTTCTGAAGATGGAATTGTTATGGGGACTTACCTTCACGGTTTATTCGAAAATAAAGAATTAACTGAGTCTCTTTTGGAATGGGTCAGTGGAAAACAACAACAAGCATTTAATTGGAATGATGTCCGTGAAGCTGAGTTGAATCGTTTAGCCGATATGCTTGAAGAAAATTGTGATATCAATCAAATTTTATCAATGATTAATTAACCGCATTTTAACTGGTAGGTAACGCTATGTCAGAACATGAAAAAAAATTGTCTGAAGAAGAAAATAAAAAATTAGAACAAGAAAAACATAAAAAAAAGTCACAGAAACATAAAGAAAAAGTCGACGCAAGCATTGCAAAAGCGCAAGAAGAAAGAGGCCTTGTTTTACTCATTACTGGAAATGGTAAAGGTAAAAGCACGGCGGGTTTTGGCGTAGTAACTCGATGTGTTGGTCATGGTTATAAAGCCGCTGTTGTACAGTTTATTAAAGGAACTTGGGATTGTGGGGAAAGAACCTTACTTGAAAAAGAAGGCGTACCTTTTACTGTAATGGCAACGGGTTTTACTTGGGAAACTCAAGATAAAGAAAAAGATATTGCAGCAGCAATTGAAGTTTGGACAAAAGCTAAAGAGTATTTAGCCGATCCCCAATATCATGTGGTTTTATTAGACGAACTAACTTACATGTTAGGTTATAAATATTTAGATAAGAATGAAATTCTTGAAGCGATCCGTAATAGACCTGCAGAGCAGTCGGTCGTTATTACCGGTCGTGGTGCGATTAAAGAGTTAAAAGAATTATCGGATACGGTGAGTGAAATTAAAGATATTAAACATGCCTACACCGCCGGTGTAAAAGCTAGAAAAGGTATTGATTGGTGATTAACATTATGGGTTTTCTATTGTTTAAAAAAAATCAAAAACTATTAGTTATTAGTTTACTGTTGGCTTTCAGTATAAACGGTCAGGCGAAGCAGAATCAATCGTTTGAAGCAAAACGAATTATTGCGCTTTCGCCGCATGCAGTTGAGTTATTATATGCGATAGGTGCTGGTGATAGAATTGTCGGCACGGTTGAATATGCAGATTATCCTAAAGAAGCATTATCCATTCCAAGAATTGGTAATTACGTTGGTATTAAAATTGAAAAAGTTTTGGCATTAAAACCCGACTTGATTGTGATTTGGAAAAATGGAAATAAAACCACAGATTTAAATAAGTTAAAGTCATTGGGTTTAACCATTCATAATTCGCAATCAAATAATATAATCGATATTACTAAAGACCTACAAACCTTAGGTGAACTAACTGGTTTACAAGATAACGCAAAAAAGATTATTGAAAAAATGAAAAGCCGTTATGAAAAAATAGTTACTCGGTATTCTAACAAAAGTGAGGTGAATGTCTTTTATCAAGTATGGCATGAACCATTAATGAGCGTAGGCGCTAATGGTTGGATAGAATCATTAATCAAAAATTGTGGAGGAAAAAACATATTCGATCAAAGTGATACGCCTTATCCACAGGTTTCTTTAGAATCAGTTCTTGCAAAAAATCCAGAAGTGATTATCATACCGCATCATTCAGGGAACGTTGGAGCCAAAACGGAAATTTGGGAAAAGTGGCCTGAGATAACGGCAATTAAAAATAACCAATATTTTATTTTAGATGGTGATTTATTGCATCGTTATACCCCAAGAGCATTAGATGGTTTAGAGCTTTTATGTAACCGAATTGATAGAGCAAGATAGGCCCTTGGTTTAATGTCGAAATAAAATTATTGAGGAAAATTAGTTAATAGAAATTTTGGAGAAGTTTTTATAAGGATGTTTATTATTTATTTTATCATAAGTTAAAGAATAGATAAGACAGTCGAGTGTTCCGAGTAAGAATCGGATATTCGGGAAGTTGGTGAAATTCCAACACTGCCCCCGCAACGGTAAAGCTGACAATGGTTAAGGTTTTTTAATGAATCTTATTAATTGAACAGATAAGTCCGGAGACCGGCTTGATTGACAATTAGTCGATGAATATTTATTCATCATTTTTTTAATACGACGCGGCGGGCGGCAAAATATAAGGTAAAAATACCATGTATAACCGATCATTTTTAAAAAGTCTTAGCACCCTAGTATTATTTTCAACTCCTATCGTTTCAATGGCAGAGCAATCAGAAAGTACCGATACTGAAAGTTCTAATACCTCCGAACAAAACATCGTTGTCGTCACCGCGAATCGAACAAAACAAAATATCAATAACTCTTTAGCGGCAATTGAAGTTATAACTCGCGAAGACATAGAAAGATTACAGCCTGAATCTATTACTGATTTATTAGAAAATGTGGTGGGTTTTGATATTGCTTATAATGGCGGAGCTGGGCAGTCTTCATCGTTGTTTACTCGAGGCACAGAGTCTGATCACACGTTAGTCTTAGTTGATGGTATTCGTGTTGGTTCTGCCACTTCTGGGAACAAATCATTCTCAACTATTCCAGTTGCACAAATTGAGCGAATAGAAATTGTTAAAGGACCTAGAGCTTCTCTATGGGGCAGTGATGCCATAGGCGGTGTTATCCAAATTTTTACTCGTCAATTAGCTAATGATGAGTACTCAATCGGTCTTTCATTTGGTTCTGATAAGTTTAAAAGCACTAATGCAAGTTTTGGTTTTGGCTCACCAAAAATACAAAATACGGTGACTTTAAGTTTTGAAGAATCCGGTGGTTATGATGTTCTTGATGATTCGACTGCTATTAGTGAAAACAGTGAACCGGATAATGATGGTTATCAAAGAATTTCGGCGGCTATTAGAGGTGTTTATGAATTATCAACAGCGACCGATTTAGATTGGGTTTTTCAATATGATGAAGGAACCAATCTTTTTGATAATAAGTGGGGAGCTAACGAAACTGATTATAACAATTATTTTTGGAATATTCGCTATACCTATCATTGGAACAACTTGAGTACAGAATTCAGCATCAATCAAAGTAAAGACGAACAGTTTTCTTTTGATAGCCGAGTGGTTCAAAAAGTGGGATCCGTTTTTGAAACTAAACGTTCTCAAGTGAATTTGCTGACTCAATATGAGTTAAATGAAATAGTGAATTTTTCAGCGGGTCTGGAACAATACCGCGATGATATTAGTAAAAGTAAAGTTTTACAGTTTGGTGGTTCTTTCGGCAGCTTTGCTGTTGATAAAAGAGATTCAAAAGCCGTATTTATTTCAAGTGTGATTGATTACAATAATTTTCTAGGTGAATTTTCTTTGCGCCATGATGACGTTGGTTCTGCGGGATCAGAAAACACATTTAACATGAGTATAGGTTATAAGATCTTAGATCATGTGACAATTGCAGCAAGTCGTGCAAAAGGTTTCAAAGCTCCAAACTTAGGTGAACTTTATTATCCTGGTTATGGCAATGATGAGTTGAAAAGTGAGGTTTCCCATAATACGGAGTTTTTAGTTAAAGCACATTGGGATAATCAGTCATTAATGCTGGTTAATTATGATAATGAAGTTGATGAATTGATTGCTTATGACCCTACTCGTTTTGGTTCATTTAATATAGCTAAGGCAAACCTAAAAGGTTATGAAGTTATTTATAAAGTTAGGCAAAATTCGTTCACGCATAAGCTAACTGCTAGTTATGTTGATGCAATTGATAATAGTATTGATGCAGCAACTAACCTTCCAAAAAACATTCAGTTGCTAAGACGAGCTAAAGAGCATTACGGCTATGAATTAACGGTTGATATGGGTGACTTTTCTTTGTACACACAATTTAATTATTCTGGCCGAAGAAGAGATACCGATTTTAGTTCATTTCCATATCAAGATGTCTACTTAGATAAATTTGTTGCAGTAAATATTGGTGCAAGCTATCAGGTGAACGATCAATTAAGCTTTAAGCTTAAAGTGAGTGATTTTGGTGAAAATGCTAAACCAACGGTATTTAAATATAATGTGCCAGGGCCACAAGTTTATTTGTCAGTTCAATACAATAATTTTTAGCGGGTTCTTGGTTGATAAACGTATAATGTAATTATGACGTTATCTTCCTATACACTTCAATTAAATACTCAAGCCCTAACTCAAATAGGGCTTAATCTTCAGGCGGTTATTAATTTAACCGCCTTACCTTTACCACTCCAAAAATCATTGCAGGCGAGTAGTAAAAATTATCATCAATATAATCAATTATTACTCTTGGCAAATGGCGGTAAAACCTTTTGGCAATATTTTAAACGTTATCAGCAACAGCATTCTGATATTTTTAATTCATCTGATCCAATCGATGATTATTGTAAACTGAAAAGTCGTCAATTTATTGGTCAACTATTAGCTAAAGATTGTTATGAATTAATTTATCCTTTTTCTAAAAAATCAAATTTTGAACAAGTTATCGACTTGCAAGCATTAGGAAAAATGGTTGGCTGGCATCACTCTACACCTTTTCGTTTAGGCATTAATCACAAATGGGGGAGTTGGTTTGCCTATCGTACTGTGATATTGATGAAAAGCAATTTTGAAATCACCGAAATTGTTGAGACAAATGTCGTTGAGACAAATACCGCTGAGACAAAACATCCTTGCTTACCCTGTGAGAAAATGCCTTGTGTGCAAAATTGTCCAGCAAAGGCATTATCATTAAATCAACTGGATTTAAAAAAGTGTCTTTCATATCGGCTGTTGGACAAGTCTATCTGTAAAGATAAATGTGTGGCTCGACTTGCTTGCCCCGTGGCGAACAAACAACAATACTCACTAGAACAAATCCAGTATCATTATTTGAATTCATTACGGGTGATTAAAGAGTTAAAATAATGCTTAAGCCTAGCTTGTGAATGGATCGTATAAAGGTAATTTTATTTAATCAGCTTTATACGGTTTTAAAACCTTATCCATGTCACCTTGTGCTTTCTAAGGCTTGAATGACTGAAAAAAAAACATCAACTAGTATTTGTTACATAATACAGCTATTAGCCAAAGAACTAAAAAGTCGTTACACTTGCGGCAAAACACACACAAAATAGATTGCATGAACCAACCATTTAACCAATCCGTGACTTTCAAGCTAGATAAAGCTCACTTTCAAGAATGCTTCGATCAATCGGCACCACCTGTGCAAAATAAGGATTATGCAAAATCTGCCATTCTTGCTGTGGCTGCTATCGGTTTGATTTTTGTTGAAGCTGAACATTATTACTTACCTTTCTTTTTATTCTGTCTTGCTATCCTAGAACTTTTTAGTATTAAGTATCGTAAAACATGGTGGGTATGGCGTCAATTAATGAGTAAAGCGGCGAGTGGTTCGGTAAAAATTATTATCGATGATCAAGGCATAACAACCGAATCAAAACACGTTAATGCACAGTTAAACTGGGTTGATGTTAATATTATTGAACAAACCGAAAAAGGGCTTTTAATAAAACATAAAAATGGCGTTAATTACCTTTCTAGTCATCATCTTGGTGAAGATAATATTGAGTTTATTTTAAGACAAAACAAGTCTTAGATAATGAGCCAATATTAGAGAGTGAACCAAGTGCCTTTTAGAATGTTACAAAAACATGCATTATAAAAAACGATTAATTGCTCATTTAATTAAAGAGCTTGAAGCCAACTATCAAACTGCTTTAACTGCGGCAAAAAGAGCGCATTCAACTGCGACCGATAAAGCGAATATTGCAGAAAATAAATACGATACACTAGGATTAGAAGCCGCTTATTTAGCAGAAGGGCAGGCTAAACGCGCAATTGAATGTAGCGCAGAATTAGTAGCCATTCAAAATCTACCCGTAGTAGATTACTCACCAACTGATGCGATTGTCGTTGGTACTATAGTGCTTTTAATCGACCAAGACGAAAAAGCTCTAACACTATTCCTAGCACCCGTAGCAGGCGGACTAAAATTTGTTTTTGAAGAAACCACTATCGTTGTCATTACACAATCATCACCTCTCGGTAAAAGCTTACTAGGACAATTTGTTGACGATGAATTTGAATTTACCGCAGGTGAACATAAGAAACTTTATCGAATTAGTCAGATTGATTAAGATTAAACGACGTTTGAATAGCGGGTTAGATACTGTCTTAAACAATAATAAAACAATGAGATGATATTGAATTAAGTAAGGAGATTGAGGGCGTTATTAATTATGTTATTAATAAAATCGAAGGGGGCGGAGTTATTGATATTATCTGCTAGCCTGATATTCCTTTAGCTTCTATCTTTCACCTCGCTTTGCCAATCAATACATGGTCTTTTCTATTTAATTCCGACTGTTTGAAGTATAACCCCTGCTCACATAATATCAATAACTCTGACCCCTTCGATTTTTAGTAGCCAAATGCCCATCGTAATGGTTGGGATACGGTGAAGGCCTGAACCTAAAAAAAGCAGTGAGGAGCCTGTTTCAGCTCAATAATTTCGTACCCGACCGGGCTTAGGAATATTGGCGTTGTTTCAGTAACCAGCATTGGGATAAGTCGGAGCTAATCGGCCAGCTTATTTTGAAAACTTTTTTGGAACCGCCCTGTGCGGATCCGCATGCAGGGTGGTGTGGGGGCTGAAGGCTAGATACCTTCGGCTACCCGATTAGGTTTTAGCTCGGTGCCAACTAATAGCATAATATATTGCTGCCCCTATTAAACCACTGTACATACATATTTTGTGTAAGGTCGAAACAGAAACCATACCATGAATTTGATTGACTAAGGTAAATGGGTAGAATGGCTCTACATCGGTGTGCATAATGCTGTCTAAGTAGACGTGGCTAAAGCTACCAATAAACGCACTTAGAAATGCTACTGACCAAATAATCTTGATGGGTTTTTCTTTTGAAATACCGAGAATAACTAAACCAATTTGAGATAGATATTTTCCACTTAAAGCAGAAACAATTGCTAAAATTGAAGCGCCAATATAGGTGTGGCTGAACCCATGAAGATGCCCTTCACCTGTGATTAGTACAACTAAAGGTTGTATGTCCATAATAATTTGAGTCCAACCGAATACCATTAAACTAAAGCTACCTTGAAGTAGAGCTTTAATAAATATTCCTGGTCCCATGTGTATTGGAGTAAACGGCATAATTAGTCTGAATACCTAACGCCAAAATTTGGCGTGCGTTTTTGCATCGCTAACATTAAATGGTGTACGCCCAGCATGGGCATTAACTAATGAGGTGAAAGTCCTCTGTAGGAGGTTCACCGTTTAATGATTGTATTAAACGACAACTACTAGCAAATGGCAAGGGCATATCCGCGAGGCGTTGTCCGGAGGAAGCCGCTAGCAAAACTACGAGCTGATGAACAAGAACATCATATGAGGCGTAGGCTGAAGGTGAGTTTGCACCAGAAGACGAAACCACGTGAACTAACGGCCACCGTAAATGATGCAGTTGTGTAGTGAAAGTTAATGTTCTTATCTGGGGAGATCTGCTTAACAAGCGATCGGTCAGTAACCAATAAGGCTCTGGTTTAAACGTGTCTCGGCTCTTTGACATCCATCAGTCAAAGAGAGCGAATTAGATGGAAACCGATAGCGCGATTGGGGGCAACTTTAGTCGTGATTAAGCAGAAGTCAGCAGACGGCATAGTAGCCAAATGCCCATCGTAATGGTTGGGATACGGTGAAGGCCTGAACCTAAAAAAAGCAGTGAGGAGCCTGTTTCAGCTCAATAATTTCGTACCCGACCGGGCTTAGGAATATTGGCGTTGTTTCAGTAACCAGCATTGGGATAAGTCGGAGCTAATCGGCCAGCTTATTTTGAAAACTTTTTTGGAACCGCCCTGTGCGGATCCGCATGCAGGGTGGTGTGGGGGCTGAAGGCTAGATACCTTCGGCTACCCGATTATGATATTGTCAATGCCAACGCACTACCAATACTATAAATTACAGCAAGTACCATTCCAAATAAAACCCACCAAAAAGGCACTACAAGTTTTTCTTTTCCTTCCAAGACTCCTGGTAATTTAGAG
>Ga0256845_1000504_pt1 | contig 36495 bp, 26 predicted proteins | sample RiftiametaG_FD_189101 | JGI IMG/M metagenome (GOLD analysis project Ga0256845, IMG submission 189101) | Tube worm associated microbial communities from hydrothermal vent at the East Pacific Rise, Pacific Ocean - Riftia | ecosystem: Host-associated > Annelida > Integument > Unclassified ...
CGTTCTCGAATTTGCTTTTAATCGAGATGAATTTGATCATAGTTCGTCATGGAAGTCGATCAATTTATGTGATTTCAATAACTTACCTTAAGTATTCGTGGGGATAACTCAGGTTTTACAGGCATATTAAAATACGTTCTATTAAAATCCGATTACAAAACTAACAATTATTGAACCGGTTTACTTAGTTTTTGTAATATATCTTGCGCAGCTTCACGCCCTTGAGCAATAGCGGTTACAACTAAATCTGCACCAGAAATCATATCACCTCCGGCAAATAAATTATTTACGTTTGTTTGCGTACCTTTATCCATTTCTAATAAACCATTTTGTTGCGTATTAAGTCCGATATCTTTAAACCAGTCATACGGGCTAGCGGCAAAGCCAAAAGCGATGATGATCACATCAGCTTCAATAATTGTCGATTCATTTGTTTCTGATGCCAGATCTGATATCAGGTCGAATTTAACGCCACATGTTTTATTCTCATTCGACAATATTTCAATCGGTTGGTGATTAAAAATAAAGTTAACCCCCTCTTCTATAGCATTCTCAATTTCTCTTGGTGAGCCAGGCATTAATTCCTTATTCTTTCGATATACACATGTTACATTGTTAGCATTTTGTCTAATGGCACTTCTGACACAATCCATAGCGGTATCTCCACCACCGAGGACTAAAACATTTTTATTTTTTAGATCTCTATAGGTCTGAGCGTTGTCCATTTTTTTTGATTTTATCTTATAACCTTCTTGGTAACTGATATTACCAATCAAATAATCCAAAGCATTTAAAACACCTTCAGATTCTCGCCCCTTTAGTTCACCATGAAGGCTTTTATAACAGCCTAGCCCAAGGAAAATAGAGTCATACGATCTTTGTAATTCTTCGATATTAATATCGACTCCAACTTCTACATTTAATTTAAATTGGATCCCTAAATCTTCTAAATATTTTCGACGTTTTCTAATAATTCCTTTTTCTAATTTAAAACCAGGTATTCCGAAGGTTAATAAACCACCAATTTCTGGATAACGATCATAAACAACTACATCAACGCCATTTCGACATAATAATTCTGCACAACCTAAACCTGCAGGGCCGGCTCCAATTACAGCAACCTGCTTATCAATACTTTTAACTGAAGATAAATCTGGACGCCAATTATTCGCCAACGCTTTGTCAGAAATATATTTTTCAACCTCACCTATTGTTATAGCACCAAACCCTGTTTGAAGTGTACAAGCCTGTTCGCAAAGACGATCCTGTGGACAAACACGACCGCATATTTCAGGCAGCGGATTGGTTTCATGCATGAGTTCCGCAGCTTTTTCAAAGTGGCCATTTTTACTTAGCTCTAACCAATTAGGTATCATATTATGTAAAGGGCATTTCCATTCACAATAGGGGTTACCACAATCTAAACATCGAGATGATTGTATTTCTATTTGCTCATCATCAGCCATTGTGTAAATTTCTTTAAAGTTTTGTTTTCTGAAGTTTACGTCTATTTTTTCAGCTCTTTGACTAGGTAAAGAAATAAAATTTAAGGGATCCTTAATTATAGATTCTTTTTTACCATCATTTTTGAAAGGGCTGTTCATTTTACGACCCTCAAATTAGCGATTCTATTTATGTCTTTAGGAATGTTCTGAGCTTTACCTGATGACTCTATTGGAATGATCAGCTTAAAATAATTAAGATAGTGATCAAAATTATCTGAAATTTTATTAGCCCAAGGGCTACCTGTAGACTTGATGTGTTTTGCTAGTATTACTTTTAGTTCATCAATATAGTCTTCACATTCAGGCGTGGCTAACTCAAATATTTCAACATGCCCTAAATTAACTTTTCTTTGTAGCCTTTCTCTCACATCCAAAATAATAGCGGTACCACCGGTCATGCCCGCAGCAAAATTTTCACCTACAGGACCAAGAACAACAACCGTACCGCCTGTCATATACTCACAACCATGGTCACCTACACCTTCAACACATGCTATTGCGCCAGAATTTCTAACCGCAAATCGTTCACCAGCTTGACCACCGGCAAAGAGTTCTCCTCCTGTTGCACCATATAAACAAGTATTTCCAATGATTGCTCCTCTGCTTGCGATATATTGAATGTTTTTATTAGGTTGAATATTAATTTGTCCACCTGACATGCCTTTACCAACATAGTCGTTGGCATCACCAATTAGGTTTAAAGTTAAAGCAGAATGATTCCAAACACCAAAGCTTTGACCCGCAACCCCTCTAAAATTAAGCGTGTATTGTTTAACAAAAGCTTCTTCTTTTTCATTGTCTAGTTTACCTAAATAACCTGACAGTGACGCTCCTACCGAACGATCATAATTTTTAATTTGATACTCTTTTGATTGAACCATTTCGCTATTAGAATTACCTATATTATTTATGTTCTTATAGTCTTTTATGATTGTTTGATTTAGCAAACCAATATCAAATGGATCATTTTTTTTATTCTTATAATGTGCCATCTCTTCACTTGGACGTTTAGAAGAGTTTAATATAACCTGAAGATCAAGATGTTCTTGTTTACTTGTTTGACCTTCAATGATTTGTAAAAGATCAACTCGACCAATTAATTCATCTACTGAATTAATGCCTATTTTTTCCAACCAGTGTTGTACTTCAAGTGCGACGAACTGAAAATAATTAATTACCTTCTCAGGTAATCCAGAAAAGTGTTTGTCACGCAAAATATTATTTTGTGTTGCTATACCTGTCGCACAATTATTGAGATGGCAAATTCTTAAAAATTTACAACCAAGAGCAACCATAGGACCTGTACCAAATCCGAAACTATCGGCGCCTAAAATGGCACCTTTAATAACATCCAGACCTGTTTTTAAACCGCCATCAACTTGCAAACATATCCTATCTCGTAATCCATTATCAACCAGTGCTTGATGTGCTTCACTTAATCCTAATTCCCACGGTGTGCCTGCGTATTTAACTGAGGTTAAAGGACTCGCGCCTGTACCGCCATCGTGCCCCGCAATCGTGATCATATCGGCATAGGCTTTTGCAACACCTGCAGCAATAGTTCCAACACCAGGGCCTGAAACTAACTTAACGGAAATTAATGCGCGAGGATTAACTTGTTTTAAATCAAATATTAATTGTGCAAGATCTTCAATGGAATAAATATCATGATGCGGAGGAGGAGATATTAAAGTAACACCTGGTGTTGCATTTCTTAACTCGGCAATCTCTAATGTTACTTTGGCGCCGGGTAATTGTCCGCCCTCTCCTGGTTTTGCTCCCTGTGCAACTTTAATCTGTAGGACTTCAGCACTAGCCAAATATTGAGCATTGACACCAAATCGACCAGAAGCAATTTGCTTTATTTTAGAATTACTTATACTGTTGAATCGTTTTGGATCTTCCCCGCCTTCGCCACTATTAGAACGACCACCAATACTGTTCATAGCAACCGCAAATGATTGATGAGCTTCCGGACTTAAAGCACCAATTGACATGCCTGCAGAATCAAATCGTTTTAAAATTGATTGTAAACTATCGAGTTTATTATCACTTTCATTTTTTGTACTTGTTTGCGATCCTTGTTGATTGATTTTAAGTGCAAACATATCTCGAATGGTTGCAATGTTGCGGTTATTGACTACGTCAGCATATTTTTGATAATCAGAGTACTCACCACTCTTAATAGCGGCCTGTAAAAGTGTTACCACATCAGGGTTATAACAATGATATTCTCCACCATGTACATATTTTAATTGTCCATGTCTAATAGTTGAAACATTAGTCCTCCAGGCATTAAGTGCTAAATGTTTTGCATCTCGTTCAAGATCTTCAAATGTTGCACCAGAAATTCGAGAATTAACTGCCGGAAAACATTTATCACAAATACTTTTGTCAATTCCAACCGCTTCAAACAATTGAGCACTTCGATAACTGGCTATTGTAGAAATACCCATTTTTGACATAATCTTTAAAAGACCTTTGTTGATCCCTTTCAAATAATTTTTTCTTGCGGAAAGTAAGTCGGTTTCCAATAAATCTTGTTCATACATTTGATTAATCAGTTGCATAGAAAGATAGGGATAAATAGCCGTCGCACCAACACCTAACAAAACAGCAAAGTGGTGTGGATCTCTGGTTGTTCCTGTTTCCACAAGAATATTTGTATCACACCTTAGTCCATTTTTAATTAATGCTTGATGAATAGCACCAGTTGCAAGAGCAGATTGAATTGGTAGTGTTTCTTTGCCAAATATACGATCAGTTAAATGCAAAATTACACAGCCACCTTTTACTAACTCAACAGCTTTATCACAAAGCTTGTTGAGCGCACTTTCCAAAGACCCCGTCACTGGATAACTCATTGATAAAGTTTGAAACTGATAATGTTGTTGATTAAGTTTTTTTAATTGCAAATATTTTGCAAAATTAATAACAGGTTCTTTTACAATAACGCGGTGCGCTAAACCATTAGCTTCCTGAAAAACATTATGTTCGCGACCAAAACAAGTCTCTAATGACATTACTGATGTTTCGCGCAGTGGATCAATTGGTGGGTTAGTTACTTGTGCAAATTGCTGTCTAAAGTAATCAAATAAATTTCGCTGCTTTCTAGATAAGACGGCAATGGGCGTATCATCTCCCATTGAACTTGTCGCTTCCTGACTATCATTTGCTAAAACTCGAATAACTTGTTCTTTTTCTTCAATACTGACATTAAACATTTTTTCAAAAATAGGTAATTGGGACAGTTTTTCCTCAATAAATTGTTGGGCAGCTCGCTCTTCGACTAAGGTATTACTTTTTAATTTGATTGTGTTTTCTCTAAGCCACTCTAAATAAGGATATCTATTTTTCAAATGATCATCAATTTTGTTGGTACGCCAAACTTGTCCCGTGCTAATATCAGCAGCTAACATTTCACCTGGACCAACGCGATCTTTTTCTATAACATCCGCTTCATCATAATCCCAAACGCCAATTTCAGATGCAACAGTTAATATTCGATCTTTTGTAATCACATACCTTGCTGGTCTTAATCCATTACGATCGAGAGTACAAGCAATTTGAGTTCCATTGCTCATGACAATTCCCGCAGGTCCATCCCAAGGTTCCATATGCATTGAATTAAATTCATGGAAAGCTCTTAAATCAGCATCCATATTTTTTCGCTTTGACCAAGCCGGCGGAATTAATAACCTTAAAGCTCTAAAAATATCCATCCCTCCCGCAAGCAAGACTTCTAGCATATTGTCTAGCGACGAAGAATCTGATCCATTTTGATTAACTAGGTGACTTAAATTTGGCAAGTCAGGTAACAAGGGTGAATAGAGTTTACTCTGTCGCGCAATTGACCAATCTCGGTTAGCATTTATCGTATTAATTTCTCCATTGTGAGCGAGAAAACGAAATGGCTGAGCATACTTCCATAATGGTGCTGTGTTAGTCGAAAACCTTTGATGAAATAAGCAGATCGCACTCTGCATTTTTTTATTTGATAAATCTTTATAAAATTTAGAAAGGAATTTTGGCATCACCAATCCTTTGTATACGATCACTAGACAAGAAAGTGAAACAACATAATAATCTTCATCATTTTTAATTAAATCTGCCGCTCGACGTCTAGCAATAAAAAGCCGTCGTTCTAAATCATGTTTACTCCATCCTTCTGGTGCGCGAATAAATAATTGTTGAATATTGGGTTGGCTTTCTTTGGCCATTTTACCGCAAACTGATTGATCAATTGGTACATTTCTCCAACCCGCAATCGTTAAAGTTTCTTTTTGTATTTCCTCTTCTAATATTTTTTTAGCAAAATCTCGTTTAGTTTTATTTGAACTTAAAAATATCTGTCCTATGGCATACCGCGATCCAATATTAAAGCCTAATTCCGTAGCGGTACTTTGAAAAAACTCATCTGATAACTGAATTTGTATGCCACAACCATCACCGGTAACACCGTCGGAGGAAATAGCACCACGATGAGTCATGCGAGTAAGTGCAATAATAGAAGTTTGAATTAACTGATGAGTTTGTATACCATCAAGCTGTGTAATTAAACCAAACCCGCAATTGTCTTTAGCTTGATTATGATTATAAAGAGTATTATTAGTTTGCTTAATTGATTGTTCGGATGAGTTCATCAATATCCTTAGATTAGAGATTTAAAACAAGTGTAAATTACGCCTTCAAGAGTGAAGTAACTCATCTTAACAAAAAGGATTAGAGCATGACTACTAACTATTTGTTCTAAGTTAGCATGATATCGTCTTTTAGCGACCGTTTGATGTGTTTTCGCCTTTAGTTAACTCTTTTGCTTCATTCCATAAATCATCAAGTTCGTTAAGAGTAAAATTTGAAATAGCGCCATTGGCCAGTTCTTCTACTTTTCTAAAGCGTTTTTCAAATTTTTGGTTCGCTTTGCGTAGTGCTTGCTCTGCATCTAATTGATAATGTCTAGCTAAATTAACGCAAACAAAAAATAAGTCGCCTATTTCATCTTCTATTTTCTCCTGACTCTGTTCTTTTACCGCTTGTTTAATTTCTTCTGATTCTTCAGTAAATTTATCCCAAACAAATGACACATCTGTCCAATCAAAGCCTTGTTTAGCAACTCTTGTTTGAATTTTTTGAGCTCGTTTGAGTTCTGGTAAAACTTTAGGAATATCATCTAACAAACTCGATTTTTTATTCTTTGATTTAGCCACCCTTTCTACTTGCTTATGATCTTCCCAACGCTTTAAAACCGAATCCACATCATCTAAGGGGCCGTCAAAATGTTCATCAAAAACGTGAGGGTGACGAGTAATTAACTTATTACAAATACTTTCAACAACGTCATTGAATACAAAACGACCTTCTTCTTTTGCCAATTGAGAATAAAATACAATTTGAAAAAGTAAATCCCCAAGCTCACCTTTCAAATCATCAAAATCTTTACGTTCAATCGCATCGGCAACTTCATAAACTTCTTCGATAGTATAAGGCAGGATAGAGTCATAATCTTGTGCAAGATCCCATAGGCATCCTTTATCAGGCGTTCGTAATTGAGTCATTATCTCAACTAGTTTTTCGATATTATTGATTGAGCTATTCGTCATTGAAAATCTCTCCTAGGTTTGGTTTGGTTGACTAAACTCTACTTCGGTTAACTTCGATAATATTATTCAATTGTTCAAGCAAAGTAATGACTCTTGAAACAACTTCCAAATTATTGACTTGGACTTGAATATCAATTTTAACCTCTAGTTTCTTTTGACTTACCTTTGTATTCAGAGACGTGACACTAATTTTTTCCTGAGAAAGTAGTGCAGTAACATCACTTAATAAACCTTTACGGTCATAAGCCATAATAATAAGGTCAATTAAATAACTTTTGTTAACTTGGTTTGTCCAAGAAACTTGTAATATTTTTTCGGGTGAGCGTTTTTTTGATGCCAAAAGATAACGACAATCACAGCGATGAATCATAATTCCCCGCCCCAAAGTAACATAACCACAAATCTCATCACCTGGCACTGGTTTACAACAAGAGCCCATACGAGTTAAAAGATTACCGACACCTTCGACTAAAATATCACTGGATGCAGATCGTTTAACTAATTTTGGTTTGCGATTAAGGACTGTATTTCTATCAACAATTAATTTCTCTGAAAGATTGTTTCGAACCGAGTTAATCACCTGATGAATACCTTTATCACCGGAACCAATACTCGCGTATAACTCATCTTTGCTATTAAAATTAAAATGCTTAACAATCTTTAAAAATTCAAGTTTTGTTAGTTCTTTTTCTAAACCATTCTTCTTTATCTCGTTTTCTAACAGAGTTTTACCCGCGTCAATATTTTTTTCTTTGTCTTGATGTTTAAACCATTGATGTACTTTACTTCTTGCTTGTTGAGACTTAATGTATCCAGTGTGCTCACTCAACCAATCTCGACTTGGATTACTCATTTTACTGGTTAAAACTTCAATTCGTTGACCTGTTTCTAGAGCTTCAGTCAATGGAATAATTCGACCATTCGCTTTAGCACCTCGACATCGATGCCCTACATCAGTATGGACTCGATAGGCAAAATCAACCGCAGTAGAGCCATGAGGTAAATCAATCAGTTTGCCTAGTGGCGTAAAAACGTATACCCGCTCTTCAAAAATTTGGTTTTTAAAATCGGCAGCTAGTTCTGTAGAGTCTGCCATCTCATCTTGCCATTCAAGTATTTGTCGTAACCAGGCAATTTTCGCATCGTAACCCGCAGTTCTACTAGAATCACCTTCTTTATATTGCCAATGCGCTGCGACTCCCAGCTCAGATTCTTGATGCATCTCATAGGTACGAATTTGAATTTCAAGCGTTTTGCCTTCTGGCCCCACAACGGCTGTATGTAGTGAACGGTATCCGTTCTCTTTTGGAGTAGCGATATAGTCATCAAACTCTTTAGGGATATGTTTCCATTCACCATGAACAATTCCCAATACAGAATAACAATCCTGCACTTTAGGAACTAAAACTCTAACGGCTCGAACATCATAAATTTCTTCAAAGCCAACTTTCTTACGTTGCATTTTCTTCCAAATACTATAAATGTGTTTTGCTCGCCCCATCAATTCACTTTTTATACCAATGGCTATCAATTTTTCATCAATAGTGGCTAAAATTTGATTCACATAGACTTCTCTGGCTAGCCGTTTTTCGGAAAGATGCTTAGCGATGCTTTTATATTCTTTAGGATGTAAATATCGAAAAGAGAGATCCTCCATTTCCCACTTTAACTGACCAACACCTAATCGGTTAGCTAGTGGTGCATAAACTTCGTTTATTTCTTTCGCACAGGATTGTCGATCAGCCTCATCATTTTTGACAAATCTTAAATTAACTAGACGCTCAGCTAATTTAATTAACACGACCATCACATCGTCCACCATTACTAGCAACATTTTTCTCAAATTTTCAACTTGTAATCCATCATTATTCTTTGAATGTTCAGACTGTAACCCACGCATCCCATCTAATAAAATGACACCTTTGACACGTTGTTGAATGGTAAGAGAAAGATATTCACCGACATCTTTTAGATCAATATTCATTGAATTAACAAAAGGATAGATCATGGATGCAATCAGGGTTTCAGCATCAACATTGAGTTGCACTAAAAGTATCGCTTGCTCAAAAGCTGTATTGCTTAGTTTCTCTAAATACTTGTCGTTTAGGTTAATATTTTTCTTTAAAAGAGAAATTAACTGCTCAAATTGAATCTGATCAAATTTTTCAGCTTGTGAAAAAGCTTGTACACACCAGTCGATACAGTTATCTTCAAAAAAACTCTGTGGTGGTTTTAACTTTGTAATTTGAACCATATTTATCTAACCGCAAGTCCTATAGGTAAAATTAATTTAATGTCTATTTTTTCTTTATAAAAAGCGCTATCGACTCCACATGACTAGTGTGAGGGAACATATCCATAACACCCGCTTTAATCAATTCGTAACCTGACTTAACCAACTCACCAGTATCTCTTGCCAATGTTGCTGGATTACAAGAAACATACACAATTCTCTCCGGTGAAAATTTAACAATATTGGCAATCACTTCCATTGCCCCACTTCTAGCGGGATCGATTAATATTTTATTGAAATTGGATGATATCCATGGCTGCCCAGTTAAATCACCCGCTAAATCAGCCTGATAAAATTCAACATTTGTCAGATCATTATGATTAGCATTAATTGTTGCTCGCTCAACCATTTCATTCACACCTTCAACGCCAACGGCTCGTTTAACCATTTTTGCCATTGGTAATGTAAAGTTTCCTAAACCGCAAAAAAGATCGAGAACTTCATCTTCTTTGTTGAGATCAAGTAATTCGATGGCAAGAGGGATCATTTTTCGATTAATACTCGCATTGACTTGAGAAAAATCAAGCGGTTCCATTAATAGTTCGAGATCAAAATCAGGCAATTTATAACTTAAAACAGCATCTTGATCTTCGGTTGGCCAGAGTCTAGCAACCGTTTTTGGCCCTTTAGATTGTAGATAAACAATAATATTTTGACGTTGCGCAAAAGAAAGCCATAAACCTCGATCTTTTTCAGTTAATGGTTGTAAATGCCTCACAATAATTGCAACCGAATCGTCTCCACAAGTGATTTCTATTTGCGGTATGAATTGTCGAGTGTCCATATTATCAATTAGCTCGCTCATTGGCATTAAGATCGCCTCGACTCGTTTGTCAAGAATGATACAACTCTCTATATCGGCTAAAAAATTAGAGTATTTTTCTCTAAAACCAATAAGCGTTCTTTCTTTTTTGGGAACATATCGAACACCTAACCGAGCTTTTCTTCTATAGCCCGTTAAATCAGCTTGCAGAGGTTGTAGCCATTCTTTTGGTTTTGTGGAAGCAAAATGCTGTAACTGCTCTTCTAATATTGATTGTTTGTGCAAAATTTGTGCACTGTTTGATAGATGTTGCATACTACAACCACCACAACTCTCATAATATCGACATGGCGGCATCACTCGATCGGGATGGGGATTTTCTACCTCTAAAACACGAGCTTCATCAAACTTTCCTCTTTGAAAGGTTATTTTTGCTGTGACTTTTTCATCTTTGAGTGCTCCATCTACAAAAATAGTCTTACCATCACTTTTACCAACACCCCGTCCCTCATGTGAAAGGGAAAGGATGGTGAGATTTACTGGCTCAGTTGGTAATGGTTTCGCTTTACGCGAACGACCACGGCTATTCCTATGTTTTGCCATCTACAAAAAATACTCTTAATAAAAATTCGTTGCAATTTTACACTATTATCTTTCTTTATGGCACTATAGGGATATACTAAAAATATCGTTATATACCAAATAATATAAAGCTCAGGGACTTACTATCTAAGTTATGCAACGCACCTTGTCAAAGTTCCAGTATTTTATACTCTCATCACTTTTATTCGCTTACTTGTTCATCCACCAAGTAAACGCAAACAGTATCCATAAATTACCCAAAACAACTAAAAAAGTAGGTATCTATTATTTAGCCGATGAATCTTATAGTAATGAAATAGAGAGTTTTGAGGGGCTATCTATCAAGTTAAAGCAGAACTTGTCAAATAATCATCCAAATTTGCATATTAATATTTATAATTTAGCAACAAAACTACCATTTGAAATTGATGATTATTTAGCATTAAACAATGATTTTGCTATTACGATCGGAAAAACAGCGTTATTAAAAATATTGGCTTCTCGAAGTGATATACCTATATTTGCTCTTCAAACACCAAGAATAACACTTGATAGAATGCGGAAGATATATAATAACTTAGGTATTCAATTATCAGGGATCTATCGTGAACAGCCTTTATCCAATCAGTTAGCTTTAGCGAAAGCGATCCAGCCTAAATACAGAAACATCTATTTGTTACTCGGACGCTTATCTAGATACCATCTAAAGGATTACAAGAAACAAATAAAAGATGAGCAATATGTCATTAATTATCAAATTTTAGAAAATCAAGATTCTCCAGTTGCCTACTTTAATAAAATGACACCTCAGTTAGGTTTTTTAGTACTTTTGGATAACCCACAACAGTTTAAACGCCGAAATATTGAGTTACTCTTACCTGATAGTTTTCATCTCAATATTCCAATGATTGGTAATCGACAACTTCATGGAAGTATTGGTGCTTTAGCCAGTATTTATTCGAGTCATGATGAATTAGCAATCGCATCAAGTGAAATTATTGCTCATTTTTTTAATGATGGAATATACAAAAAACCACATTACCTAGAAAAATTTTCAGTTCTTATTAATCAACAAATTGCACAAAATTTTAATTTCAACAATCTTAATGAAAAACAATTAGAAATTTCCATTAGTCAAAAAATTAACCAACTTAAGAAAAAATAATAAAGTGTACTTACTATGAATGAATGGGGCATTAGAGCAAGAGTCATATTGTTAGCAATCGTACCTACTACTTTAGTCGCGATTATTATGGGTGCATACTTTGTCACAACTCGTATTCAGGATCTTAATAAAAACTTAGAGGTTAGAGGCTTGACAATCGCGAAGTATCTCGCTCAAACCTCAGAGTTTGCTGTTTTATCTGCAAATAGTCAAACACTCACCAAACTTGTCTCATCAGCTAGAGATGGCGATCAAGATATACTTGCGATAGCCATTTACAATAAACAAAATATTTTATTGGCTCGTTCAGGTACTAGCGAATTATTATTAAAACTTTCTGAAATGAGTAGAGGTATTTTGTCTCAAACCGGAACTCAAGAAATAGAAAATGGTCTACTAATTCAAACTCCAATTTTTAGCCAACAAAACCTAAATCAAAGAGATAGATTAGAAGACTTAGTAACAAATCATCAGTCGTTAATTCCAATTGGATACATTGCTGTTTATTTCACTCACCAGAATATAAGTTTAAGACAGTATCAAACTATTATTACGGCTACGATTATATTAATTTTAGGTTTAATTTTTGGAGCAATTCTAGCTCAAAATATGGCTAGAAATATTACCACTCCAATTATTCTATTAGCCAATGCTGTAAAACGGATTAAAGAAGGTCAACTTAACGTTCAAATCCAATCAAATACTAGCGGCGAATTGCAAACACTTGTCAATGGTTTTAATAGTATGAGCGATTCGCTATTTGCGGCCAGAGAAGAAATGCAAGTTGCCATTGAACAAGCCACTGCAGATATTAATTCAACTAACACAGCACTCGAAGAACAAAATGTTGAATTGAATATAGCGCGAAAAGGGGCTGTTGAATCTAACCGAGTTAAGTCTGAGTTTTTAGCTAATATGAGTCATGAAATTAGAACACCAATGAACGGTGTTATTGGTTTTACAAAGTTATTATTAAAGACAGAATTAACCGAAAAACAAAAAAAACATTTAGAAACCATCAACAATTCGTCGGCTTCATTGTTGAAAATAATTGATGATATTTTAGATTTTTCAAAAATCGAAGCTGGTAAAATGGACATGGAGCAATGTTCACTTAACCTAACTGACTGCATCGATAAAACTCTAACACTTTTAGCGCCAACGGCTCAGGCAAAACAATTGGAAATAATAGGGATTGTTTATCAAGATGTTCCTGAAAATTTGCTAGGGGACACCGGTCGTATTTCACAAATTTTAACCAACCTCTGTAATAATGCAATCAAATTCACAGAGAAAGGTACCGTCCAAGTTCGAGTAATGCTTGAAGATGAAACGACCAGCCGCGTTCGATTAAAATTTAATATAACGGACACCGGCATTGGTTTAAGTAAAGAACAACAAAAGGTATTATTCCAAGCATTTACTCAAGCTGATACAACAACCACAAGACGTTTTGGTGGTACCGGTTTAGGTTTAGTTATTTCAAAAAAATTGATAGAATCAATGAACGGTAAAATTGGGCTTGATAGCCAAGAAAAAATTGGCTCCACCTTTTGGTTTACTCTCGATCTCGCAAAAGATTTGGATGCTGAACCGGTACCAAAACTAGGATTTCCTGGTAAAAAAATTCTACTCCATGATGCAAATAATCTCTCTCAACTAGCAACTAAATATTTACTCAGCCAACTAGGAACTCAAGTTGAAACAACTAATAGCATTAGTGACTTGAAAGATATTATGATCAAATCCAAACACCTAGATAAAGATTTACCCCTAATAATTATTGGTGGTTACCCACCAAACAATCAATCATTAATAAACCTCAAAAAAATAGCAGATAGTTTGGAGAGCCAATTTATTGTATTAATTAACTCAAATGATGAACACATCATTAGTGAACATGTTAAAGCAGGGTTTGATAAATATATTTCGAAACCATTATCAAGTCACTCAACGTATCAAACTTTATCTAACTGGCTTAACCATGATCCGGTTAATTTAGGTTTATCTCAGAAAGATAAAAGAACTAATCTCCCCAAAAAAGACTTACGCATTTTGTGTGTTGATGATAACGATGCTAATTTAAGATTAATTCAAGCATTTGTTGACGACTTTGATTTACAAGCAGATTTTGTTGATGGTGGTAAAAAAGCGGTTCACAAAGCTTCCATTCATAACTACGACCTCATTTTTATGGATATTCAAATGCCTGAAATGGATGGTATTGCTGCAACAGAAGAGATTAGAAAAATAAACCAACATAATTTGAAACTACCAATTATAGCCTTAACAGCTCACGCAATTAAGGGAGAGAAAGATCGTATTATTCAAAGTGGTATGGATGATTTTTTAACCAAACCGATTGCTCAAAATGAACTACGTAAAAATATTCAAAAATGGACTAAAAGTAGAGTTATTTATAAAACAAAGAAAAAAATAACCGAAAATAGTAGCAATGCTGATGGAAAAAACCTTATTACAATCGATTGGGAATTAAGTCTAAAGAATGCTAATCAAAAAGAAGACTTAGCAAAGCAAATGTTAACAATGCTTGTTCAAAGCTTTGAAGAGTCTGAAAAAAATATAACTCATTATTTGCAGATGAATGACCAGAATAAACTCATTTCAGAAGTTCATAAAATTCATGGTGCAACGGCTTATTGTGGTGTGCCGATTTTAAAACAATTGGCATTTGATTTAGAATCTGAAATGAAAAATAATGGCATCAGTCGAAAGTTAGAAAAAATGACCACACTATTTTGTGATGAAATGAAAATGGTAAAAGACCTCTCAAATAAATATTTATCTTGACCTATTTGAAAAACTAGTCGTCATTCAAATATTGGCCACCTAGTCAATCTGATTTATATCGACTAATTCAATTTCTTTATGGATCAATTTTTGATCCAAGGTTATAGAAGAAATAACTTTAAGTAAATAGTTATCATCAACACCAATAACTTTACACGTGAAAATTTGATTGTTTATCAAGTAATTTTTTGGCAACTCCATAGTGACTTTATGATAATTTGGTGTATACCCGCAATATCGGTAATAACCATTAACCATTTTTTTACCCTTACCCTCCCAAAGAATATCGTACTCCGCTCCTATTGTTTTTTGTAGCTGTTGTTTTTTAATTTTATTTGCCACAATATGCATTTTCTTGCTTCTTGATTTCTTTGTTCCAGTGTCAATTTGATTGAGTAATTTTGATGCTTTAGTACCTTCCCGTTTAGAGTAGGAAAAGATATGTACATGTCCAAAGTTAGCTTGTTTAATCATTTCTAAGGATTGTAAAAAATCGTCTTCCGACTCATCAGGAAAACCAACAATGATATCAGTGGTAAAATTGAAATCTGGGATGGTTTTTTGTGCATTTTTAACTAATACTAAAAATATTTCAGACTTACAACGTCTGGACATTTTTTTTAAAATTTTATTGCTACCACTTTGTATTGGTAAATGCATATGTGGCATTAATCTTTTATTTCTAAAAAGTTCAAAGAAGTTATCAGGAAGATCCCATGGCTCAACTGACGCAAAACGAATTCTTGGTATCTTTGTTTTATTTAGTATTGCAACCACCAGCTGGTAAAGGCTTAAATCAATATCACTACCATAACCACCTACATGAACACCGGTAAGAACGATTTCTTGAATGCCGTCTTTTGACAAACAATTTATTTCATCCAAAATATCTTCTATCGTTCTTGATACTTCTTCACCTCTAGCAATTGTTACAATACAATAAGTACACCGATATCGACATCCATCTTGTACCTTAATAAATGCTCGTTCTTTGTTTCTTATAAATAATACGGATGAGCCTGGTTCACTTGCTGCATAAGGCATATCACCAACATCTAACAAACTCTTTGCTTTTTCTGCTAATTGATTTTTATCACCATTGGAAACAACTAAGTCAACACCTAATAGAGCCTGCGCTTCTTCTTTTTCTAATGAAGCATAACATCCGGTAACTATTATTTTTGCTGTAGGATTATTACGATGAAAACGGCGGATCGTTTGACGAGATTTTCTCGCGGCTTCTCCAGTGACTGCACAAGTATTAATAACGATTAACGTTGCCTCTGCTTGACTACGCGTAATCGATATACCAAACTGTGAAAAATCATTTGCCCATGTTTGTAGTTCGGCTTCGTTAAGCCTACAACCAAGTGAGGTAAGGTAAACATTCATTTTTTCGTATCTATTAAATAAAGAATAAACAAATTATTACCGTCTTTTTAAAGTCCAAGCCCAATCTAGTTTTGTAATAATAGGTTCAACATTAGCCTCATCAGTCACTTCACACTTCACTATAAACGAGCCTTTATCTTGAGAATGTAATAACGTGATCTGCTTATCAGTTAAAGATGCTTCAGCTCTTAACGCGCCAGTTGAGCGTTTAACATAGTCAATCGAAACATTCTTTAATACTGGTATTTTATTATCTGGGATATGCATACCTAGAGCCATGCCAGTAGCTGTTTCTGCAACAAGCATTGATGCTGCAGCATGTAAAGTTCCAATATGATTTCTGACCTTTGATTTATTTTTAATTATAAAAATAGATCGCTTGGCTGATAATTCTAGACATTTTACACCGGCAGTACCGACAAACTTAACGGTTTTACCCAATACGAATGATAATAATCGATATCGTATCCATGCTGGCCTTTTATTTAATTTGTCTACGACTTTAGCTAGCTGATTTTTCATTTTTCTTTCTCTTGATAATTTCGCTATAAAACTTATTAATTGAGACAATTAACGACAATTCGCCCATGTTTTTTGCGATTGAGTAAATCATTAAATATAACTGATACATCTTTCAATTTAACTTCTTCAGTTAAAATATTTTCTAATGCGTTTGGTTTAAGATCAGCCCCTAACCTTTTCCAAATCTGCCGCCTTAAGGGCATTGGGCAGTTAGTTGAACTAACCCCTAAAATACTGACACCTCTTAGAATAAATGGAAAAACTGTTGAACTGTATTTATGCGTATCAGCTAACCCAATACTAGCAATGTTTCCCCAAAGTTGAGTATGAGCAATTAATTGACTTAAAGATTGCCCTCCTACATTATCAATGACTCCTCCAAATCGCGCTTTATCTAATGGTCTGTCACTAAGCTTTAAAGACTCAGCAGAGCAGACTTGTGTGGCTCCTAGAGATTTTATAAAAGTGTAATGTTCGCTTCGACCACTTAGTGCGATAGTTTCAAATCCGAGCCTTGATAATATGCTAACGGCATTACTGCCCACTCCCCCGCTCGCTCCAGTGACCACAATAGATCCTTTATCAGGTGTTTGGTCATTAATTAACATGCGATAAATCGCTAATGCCGCAGTAAACCCTGCAGTTCCTAAAATCATACTCTCTTTTAAATCCAAACCATTAGGCAGCGGTATCACCCAATCAGCAGGAACTCTAGCATATTGAGACAATCCACCATCATGATTTTCACCGAGCCCACAACCATTAACTAAAACTTCATCTCCAGCTTTAAAGCGTATATCTTCACTTGATTCAACAACACCGGCGAGATCAATTCCACCATTTAATGGAAAATATTTCAATATGGCGCCTTTACCCGTTGCAGCTAGTGCATCTTTATAATTAACCCCAGAGTAGTGGACTTTAATGAGAACATCGCCCTCACTTAACTGCTCAAGTTCTAGTTGCTCTAATTTATGAACAACCATTTCATTGTCTTTATAAATACGGCAAGCTAAAAAACTCATATTGTTAATGTTACTTTCAATTTGTGATGTATGCATATTATCCTTTAAAAGGCTTTATAGCTCAATTGTTAAAGCTTTATTACGTTAACAAACAACCTACTACATAATAATAAATTACTCTGTTCACACAATCTTCACTTGTTTTAGCTAGACTAAAAGGTTATAAAAGACGGATAAAAACAATCTGACCGCTTACTACTAAACATTAAAACAAGATAGGATACGTTATGAATAAACCTGATATAAAAGATTTTTTTGGGCAACCTGGTGGGTTAACCACACTATTTTACACAGAAATGTGGGAGCGTATGAGTTATTACGGCATGCGAGCTCTACTAGTTTTATTTATGACAGCTGCTTTGCAAGAAGGGGGAATGGGATTAACTGTTGCCACCGCTGGCGCAATATATGGACTATATACAGGTAGTGTGTATTTTATGGGATTACCTGGAGGCTGGTTAGCAGATCGATTATTCGGCAGTCAGAAAGCCATTTGGTATGGCGGTATAATCATTATGATTGGTCATATTATTTTAACTATTCCAGATGAAAAAGCATTTTTCATTGGTCTAATTTTTGTCATCATGGGTACCGGTTTATTAAAACCTAACATTGGCGCTATGGTCGGCCAACTTTACACACCTGAAGATCAAAGAAGGGATAGCGGATATGCCATTTATTACATGGGGATCAATATTGGTTCTATTATAGGTAATTTTGTAACTGGCTTTTTAATGGACAATGCTGGTTGGCATTGGGCGTTCGGTGCAGCTGCGGTTGGAATGGCAATAGGATTAATTCAATATCGATTAACAACTTATAAACTGAAGGGGGTTGGTGACGAACCTGCTTTACCTCTCTCCGAGTCTGGTAAAAAAAATACTTGGCTAGTTATAAGTGCATTTTTCGCAATTTTAGTCAGTGTCACATACGCAATAATGACAGGGTTATTAGTCATAGAAGTTATCGCTGTGGCAAAGTACGTCGCAGTTCTTTTCACTCTAGTTTTTTTCGTTTATTATGCCGTCATTTTTTTCTTTGGCAATTTAAGCTCAGATGAGAAAAAACGATTAGGTGCATTATTATTAGTTTGTGTAGCATCTGCATTCTTTTGGTCTGGCTTTGAACAAGCTGGTTCTTCACTGAATTTATTCGCTCGTGATTATACTGATAGAATGATAGGAACATTTGAAATCCCAACTGCGTGGTTTCAATCAGCAAATTCCATTTTTATTGTTGCACTCACACCATTTTTTGCAGCTCTTTGGATTAACTTAGCGAAAAAATTGGTTAGCCCTTCCTACGGTTTAAAAACGGCATTAGGTCTAATAATAATGGCTAGCGGATTCATAGTGATGTTTTTTGCAGCACAATATGCGGCTCAAGGACTAAAAGTTGCACCTTATTGGTTAATCACCACCTATTTTATACATACCGTAGGTGAACTTTGTTTAAGTCCTGTAGCTTTAAGTGCTATCAGCAAACTTTCGCCAAAAAGGTTTGCAGGACAAATGATGGGAATATTTGTTTTAACCTATTCTATTGGAAGTATCATCTCAGGCCTATTAGCTGGTCGATATAATCCTAATAATGTTGAACAAATCCCGTCTCTTTATATTCAAATAAGTTTAATTAGCATTGCTATTGGTACAGTAATTTTACTATTGAGCTTTAAGACTGGTGCTTGGGAAAAGTTAGCGGAAAAAAGTGACAATAAACCAGTCCATTCCGATTAATAGTTTGATAGAAACAAAAAAGCCGCTAAAAATGAACGGCTTTTTTGTTGATATAAGCTTTAACTCAATTTAGCCAGTTTTAATCATCTTCAAAATTCAAAGATATCTGAACAATTTTTCTCATAAAATCACGCTCTTTTCTAAATCGTTGTTTAAGATCTTCCATTTCTCTTTCTAAAGTATGAATTCTAACATCCATCGGTGTAGCGTCTGCAGGTAAACCTTCTGATCTAATCATCGTGGTTTGTTGTACCGGTCCCGAATCTTTACCGGCATCATTTTCATCCGTTATTTCATCGGTAACAAGTTTAACAATCTCACCGTCAATACGGTTTTTTTCTTCCAAAAATCCATACAGTAATAATCGATCACACGTACTATTAATAACTCTTGGCACACCAGCACTAAATTCATAAATTAATTGAAAGGCTTCCGCCGTAAAAGCAGGTTCATTGTCCCAACCAACTTTATTCAATCTATGTTCAATATAGGATTGTGTTTCTTCACCGTCTAAATGTGACAAATGATAAGATGCTGTTACACGCTGACGAACCTGCTCTAAATTTGGAGCGCGTAAATTTTCTCTAAATTCAGATTGTCCTAGAAGGAAAATTTGCAATAAGGTGCGACCATCGTAGACCATATTTGAAAGCATTCTTAGTTCTTCTATGGTTTCAAAAGGCAAGTTTTGCGCTTCATCAACTACCAACATACAACGTTTGCCTTCTTGACTACGTGCTGTGAAGTAGTTTTCGAGATTTTTAATAAGTGATGCTTTTTCGTTATCTTTATGAGCTAAACCAAAAGATGCCGCGACCATTCTAAGAATTTCTTTTGAATCTAATTGAGTATTAATCAATTCCGCAGCAACGACATCATCTTTGCCATCTAACGAATCAAATAAGGTTCTAACTAAGGTACTTTTACCAGTTCCTACATCGCCTGTAACGACGATAAAACCTTCACCTTGAGATAAACCATATTTTAAATAAGCAAGCGCTCTTTTATGAGTACTACTACCATAGAAAAAGAAAGGATCAGGGGTTAGTTGAAATGGCTTACCTGACAACTTGTAATATGACTCGTACATAGAATTTCCTTACGCTTAACGATCGTCTTTTATATAATTACCACTTTAATATCTATAATGGAGATATTAAAGTAAGCTACTATTCGACTTAGCATATACACCATTGAATTATCGAGTCATTATACTCAAAGTGATCGATATGTACAGATTAAATAACGAGCTATTTGTTACTAACTTTAACATTAATCAACGCTAAGTTTTATACAAGGTAGCTACAGAATATCCCTTTGTCTAATGGTGTACAAAAAATTTACAAAATACTAAAGATATTTGAAATATAAAATAGCCCAAATAGTTGGATTAATCGATCTTTAAGGCTGGAAGTCTATTAAATTGGAGGTTAGAATCGCTATCCAAACAAAAGTACAGTTTAGCTAGAGGTATTCAATGAGCGGTTATCACGCCATTAAAGAACTATTATCAGGAAAGGCATCGGCAGGTGACATAGTCACAGTTAAGGGGTGGATCCGAACACGTAAAGATTCTAAGGCCGGGTTTTCATTTATCAACTTACATGACGGTTCCTGTTTTGACCCAATTCAAATTATTGCCAATGCTGATCTTGAAAATTACCAATCTGAGATATTGCTAGCGACAACTGGCGCTTCATTAGAAATAACAGGTGAACTAGTCAAATCTCAAGGTAAAGGACAAAGCTTTGAAATCCATGCAAGCGACGTTATTGTTTACGGCTTAGTTGATGATCCATCTAGCTATCCTATCCAGCCTAAACCTCATACAATGGAATATTTAAGAACCGTAGCTCACTTACGGCCTAGAACCAATGCAATTGGCGCTGTCACTAGAGTTAGAAACTGTTTGGCTCAAGCTGTGCACCGTTATCTCCATGGCGAAGGCTTCAACTGGATCCACACACCTATAATTACTGCCAGTGATTGCGAAGGTGCCGGCGAGATGTTTCGCGTTAGCACTCTCGATCAAAACAACTTACCTTTAAACGATAAAGGTGAAGTTGATTATAACCAAGACTTTTTTGGTAAAGAATCTTTCTTAACTGTATCCGGTCAGCTAAATGTAGAATCCTATTGCTTAGCCATGTCAAAAGTCTATACCTTTGGCCCTACCTTTAGAGCAGAAAACTCAAACACAACACGCCATTTGGCAGAATTTTGGATGGTTGAACCCGAAATCGCTTTTGCAGATTTAAAGATGAACGCTGACGTTGCAGAATCAATGATGAAGTATATATTTAAGGCTGTTTTGGACGAGCGCGGAGATGATCTAGCATTCTTTAACCAGAGAGTTGATAAAACTGTAATACAGCGATTAGAGTCTCTTGTTGATGATGACTTTGAACGCATGGAATACACCGAAGCCGTTAATATTTTACAAAATTGTAATAAGAAATTTGAATACCCTGTTTCTTGGGGGACTGATTTGCAATCCGAACATGAACGCTACTTAGCAGAAGAAAAAGTGGGAAAACCTATTATTCTTATGAATTATCCAAAAGACATCAAAGCTTTCTATATGCGTATGAATGACGATGAGAAAACGGTTGCTGCAATGGATATTTTGGCTCCCGGCATTGGTGAATTAGTTGGCGGCAGCCAACGTGAAGAAAGGTTAGATATCCTTGACGCCAGAATCGAGCAAATGGGACTACCAAAAGAAAATTATTGGTGGTACCGCGATTTACGTCGTTATGGAACAGTTCCTCACTCTGGATTTGGAATGGGGTTTGAACGTGCTGTGATTTACGCTACAGGTATGCAGAATATTAGAGATGTTATTCCTTTCCCAAGAGCACCAAAAACTGCAGAATTTTAATTGTAAAAACAAAAAGCTAACCTAATTAGGTCGGTTTTTTTGTAATTCCCATAATATAAGACAGAACGCTGCGAAGATAATAATATTTGCACTTACCTATGCTTCTTCAATGAAAGTAAGTATTTGGGAATTTTTATTTTTTCTCCATCTTCAGGAAGGTTTTTAAAGACATACAATAGTGGTTATTGGGTGTCAGAGGATCACCCGTATTATAAGGTCACATCAATTATATCTATTGGTGTTTGTACTGAGTTACGAACCAAAATAACAAGTATAGTTTCTAGTTATATAGGAGCTAAAGTCTTAGACAAATAATTATTATCATGCTCAAATTAAATCATCAAAAAACTGCAAGACTTAATTATGAATAATCACATAATAATCAGTAGCCTCTTAGTAATACGTCGCCGTCGTAGCTTTATTGCTGGGCGTGAATTTATATAGAGTTTAATATTATATGAATCTAAAAACCCAGTCTTAGCACTGGGTTTTTTTATGTCAAGGATGGACGGTATTCCGCACAGAGGCATGGATGCCGATGCGGTTATAAAAAGGTAGAGTAAAATGAAACACTACATTAATACAACCGATTGGAGTCAAGCCGAGTTGAAGTTTATGCTCGATTTGGCAAATCAATTTAAGCAGGGTGAAACTAGTCAAGCCTTAAAGGGAAAGTCTGTAGCTCTGCTATTTTTCAATCCATCCATGCGTACAAGAGCATCTTTTGAACTTGGTGTATCGCAAATGGGCGGTACGGCGATTGTTTTAGAACCTGGAAAAAATGCATGGCCAATAGAGTTTGATTTAGGTTCAACAATGAATGGCGATACGGAAGAGCATATCATTGAAGTCGCTCAAGTACTTTCTAGATATTGTGACATGATTGCAATAAGAGCATTCCCTAAGTTTAAAAATTGGAATGATGACCGACAAGACAAAATTATCAAAGCTTTTAAAAAATACGCTACAGTACCTATTATTAATATGGAAACGATTACTCATCCGTGTCAAGAACTAGCCCATATGATGACCATTCAAGAAAGGATTGGACGACCACAAAAGAAAAAATATTTGCTGACTTGGACTTATCATCCAAAGCCTTTAAACACAGCTGTCGCTAATTCTTCTCTTTTGATTTCTACAAAATTTGGTATGGATGTGACTCTTTTATGCCCTAATGAAAACTATTTATTAGATAAACGATATATGGAGTTGGCAAAACATCAAGCTGAAGAGAGTGGTGGCAGTTTTAAAGTGACTCACGATATAAATGAAGGTTATGACGGTGCAGAAGTTGTTTATGCGAAAAGCTGGGGAGCTATACCCTTTTTTGGAGATTGGAAAAAAGAGAAGTCAATGCGAGATCAATATAAACATTTTATAGTTAATCAAGACAAAATGAATTTAACTAATAATGGATTATTTTCACATTGCTTGCCATTACGAAGAAATATTAAAGCGACTGACGAAGTGATGGATGCTAATTATTGTTTTGCGATTGATGAAGCAGAGAATAGACTTCATGTGCAAAAAGCTATGATGCATAGTTTGATAGAAAAATAGTATTTTAGTCTCACTTCGCAAAGAGAGAAACAAATAGTAAACATAATTAACAGTTTGGAATTTTAAAATGAAAAGTAAAGAAAATAAGAAAATAGTTTTGGCTTTTTCGGGTGGGCTTGATACTAGTTTTTGTATTCCTTATTTGATAGATCAGGGGTATGAAGTGGTAACCATCTTTGTAGACTCGGGGGGTGTTAGTGATGAGGGAAAAATTGGAATCAAAGAGAGAGCTTTATCTTTAGGCGCGTCGGAACATGTTGAAGAAAGTATTGCTTCTGAACTTTGGGAGGATGTGATTACACCTCTAATTTGGGGAGGTTATTGGTATCAAAATCAATATCCTTTGCTTTGTTCTGATCGATATTTGATTGTTGCAAAATGTCTGGAGTTATGTGAAAAAATAGGAACTAAGATATTTGCTCATGGTTGTACTGGAATGGGAAACGATCAAGTAAGGTTTGATCTTGCGGTTCATTGTTTAGGTGATTATGAAATTATCTCACCTATTAGAGAAATTCAAGAAATGACTGATGAAGTTAGAGCTTATGAAAAAAAATATCTAATAAAAAAAGGTTTTACGGTTTCCGATAAAGTTTCAGCTTATTCAGTTAATGAAAACTTATTGGGTGCGACCATTTCAGGTTCTGAAATTGATGAATGGAAACAACCATCGGATGAGAGTTATTTAATTACCAAAGCTAAAGTTGACGCATCAAAACAAAGCACTTTGATATCATTTGAATTTGAGAAAGGCCGTTTAATCGGACTCAATGAAAAACTGCTATCTGCCAAATTTACAGGAGAGTCAGTTATGCAAGAATTGAATAAACTAGTCGGCTCCTATTCAATTGGACGAGGACTATATACCGGCGATACGAGCATCGGACTAAAAGGTCGTATTGCCTTTGAAGCGCCTGCATTAGTTGCATTACAGGCGGCTCATACCGCATTAGAACAAGCTGTTTTAACCAAAGCTCAAAATAGATTTAAATCCAACGTTGCTAAAAAATGGACAGAGCTTGTTTACGAAGGTTTCTACTTTGAACCGCTAAAATATGATTTAGAAGCATTTTTAAAATCATCTCAAGAAAAAGTCAGTGGTACGGTTACGTTGGAATTAAAACCGGGTCATTTAATGGCTGTTGAAGTTAAGTCGGAAAATATATTACAAGATAAAAGCGCCGTGTACGCTCAATCAGCATCGTGGACAATTGATGAAGCGGTTGGATTTATTAAGTTATTTGGGAAATCAACGGTTATGGCTACTGGGCAGAATCAAAAATGACTTTTTCAGATTCTAATATCTATAAATACTTGAATCAATTAGTCAGTTTTGATACACAAAATCCACCTAGACGTATTGATCAAAACTCCGATATATTTAAATATTTGTCAGAAAATCTGACGGAATTTGAAATTACTTTTATTGACGCAGGCGATGGTTGTTTGAGTATGTTAGCTGTTAGAGGTGAGCCAGGATTATTATTTAATTTCCACATCGATACTGTCCCAATAGCTGAAGGATGGAATACTAATCCTCATGAGCTTGTGCAGCAAGAAGATAAAGTTGTCGGCTTAGGGGCTTGCGATATTAAAGGTGCTTCGGCCTGTATGTTATCGGCGGTTAATCAAACTAGCGGTGATGTAGCATTGCTTTTTTCTTCCGATGAAGAGTATGGAACGAGTCAAGCTATTAAGAAATTCTTAACGACCGACCATGGGTATCAACAAGTCGTTGTTGCAGAACCTACGTTAGCGAAAGCCGTTGTTGCTCATCGAGGAATACAAACTGCGACGGCTTTATTTGATGGAATTCCGGGGCATGCTTCTGAGGCTAGAGCATTTAATGATAATGCTATTCATAAAGCGGGGAAGTGGATTAGTCATGCATTAAATTGGGTGTCAGAGCAAACACAACAGGTTGAAAATCTTTCGGGGTTGCCTTTTAATGTTGGCACTATTAATGGTGGCGTTAAAGCGAATATGATTGCTTCAAGTTGCGAATTAGAATTTGGTTTCAGGACTTTACCAGGGCAAGATTCTCAAACTGTCATTAGTTCTTTAAAAAAATTAAATGATGGTCAAAATGATATAGAAATCAAGACAGGTTTCTTTGGCTCTTGTTTACCTGCAGCAAATCAAGAATTTAAAACTTCGATATCTAAAGCCTATGAACTTGCGGAAAACTTAGGCATTGAAAAAGGTGACGCGGTAAGTTTTTGGACAGAAGCTAGTTTATTTTCACAAGCTGGGTTGACAGCAATTGTTTTTGGCCCTGGTGATATTGCACAAGCGCACACTGCAAATGAATGGGTAGAAACTGAACAGTTAAACAAAATTGAAAAGACTTACATAGAATATTTGTCGAGATAAAATATGAAATTAGAAAATAATAAATCCACTCCAGTAAAAGAAACTATCGTACAACTACTTTCTAACTTGGCAAACCCAAAAGAATTTAACCAATATATGAGTCGCTTTGTTGAGGCTGGTTTATCTCGGTTTGCGGTGATAAAAGTTGGAGGAGGTATTCTTGATAATGATCTAGAAAACCTTTGCTCTTCTTTAGCTTTTTTAGAAAGGATTGGTTTATTTCCAATTGTTGTTCATGGTGCGGGACCTCAACTTAATCGCAATTTAGAAAAAGCGGGGATTAAATCAGAATTTATCGATGGACAAAGAGTAACCAACGCCGCGGTATTAAAGGTCGCTAAAAAAACATTCATAGAGCAAAACTTAAAGCTCGCTCATCGACTACAGGAAATGGGGGTTAGAACTTCGTCGATCACTTCTGGTGTTTTTATTGCAAAACAAACAGATAAAAGTGATTTAGGATTTGTTGGTGAAGTGACCGATATTGATTTAGAGCCTATTAATCTAGCGATAAGCTCAGGTGCAGTGCCAATTCTTTCATCGCTTGCTGAAACCGAAAGTGGGCAGATTTTAAATATCAATGCCGATATTGCCACTAACGAATTATCAATCGCAATTAAGCCTTATAAAATTATATTTTTAACCACTACGGGTGGATTATTAAATGAGCAAGGCGATATTATTTCATCGGTTAACTTGATTACTGATTATACAAAAATGATGCAAGAGAATTGGCTACATAGCGGAATGAAACTAAAAATCCAACAAGTTGCTCAGATCTTAAGCCAACTACCTTCGACTTCTTCTGTTTCGGTTACTAATCCTTCTCACTTGGCAAAAGAGCTTTTTACTCACAAAGGTTCTGGTACATTGATTCGAAAAGGCGAGTCAATTATGACTCACAATGATTTAGAAACGATTAAAATAAAGAAGTTAACTGAAGTCATTGAAGAAAGCTTTAATAAAACTTTGGATGAAGATTATTTTGAAAAAACAAAAATACAACGAGCTTATATCACTTACTGCTACAGAGCGGCCGCAGTGGTTATTGATATAGGAGGCGTTCCGTATTTGGATAAGTTTGTAGTCGCGGATGCTGCAAAAGGCGAGGGTTTAGGTAAGGTTTTGTGGGATAAAGTTAGAGAGCAACATCCTAATTTACATTGGAGAGCAAGACCGGACAATACAATCAACGGTTTCTATTTTAAAAATGCAGATGGTTGTATAAAAACGGACGAATGGAATATATTTTGGTACGGTTTAGATGATTTCAAAATGATAGAACAGTGTGTACAACAAGCCAAAGAAAAAATACCAACAGTTTCTTGATTGAACGGAGAAGATTATGAACAATAAAATATCTCTTGGAATTGTTGGTGTTCGAGGTTATGTCGGGCGAGAGTTAATTCGATTGTTGTCTAATCATCCTACTATAAGAGTTGATTGGGTAAGTTCACGGAAACTAAAGGGGTTTACACTAAATGAATTTCTTTGTGATGATGTATATTTTGAATCTGTAAAGCTGGATGAAGAACATTATTATAAAAAAATAAAAATTGAAACTTTATCAGAAGTTGATGTGGCGGATCGGGAAACAAATATTATTGTGTTAGCTCTACCAAATGGTTTGGCGGGAAAATTTTTTGGGGAAATTGATAAAAAACAAAACCATCAATTAGTTATCGACTTATCCGCGGACTACCGATTTGATGAGACTTGGCAATATTCAGTTCCTGAATTATATTCTAAATCGGATAATAAAATAAACAACTTGATGAAAATAAGTAATCCAGGCTGTTACGCTACGGCGATGCAAGCAGCGTTAGCACCTTTGGTTAACCATATTGTCGGTCGTGCCAATTGTTTTGGGATCTCTGGTTTTAGTGGTGCTGGAACTAAACCCTCGGCTAATAACAATCCGCGTAATTTAAAAGACAATATTTTGCCCTATGGATTAATTGAACATTTACATGAAAAAGAAGTTTCGTATCATCTTGGAATTCCTATTAGTTTTTCGCCTCACGTCGCTGAGTTTTTTAGAGGGATCTCTATGACTGTTCAAGTGGAGCTGAAAGGGAAATGGACGCATGCTAAAATTAAAAAATTATTCGATGATTACTATGAAAATGATTTATTGATCGATAATCAAGACGCTATTCCCAATATTCAGCAAGTTATCAATACAGAAAAATGTATCGTTGGCGGTTTTACTTTAAGCGTTGATGGTAAAAAACTGACACTAGTTAGCTGTTTAGATAACTTATTAAAGGGTGCAGCCAGCCAAGCATTACAAAACATAGAATTGTTCTACAAAAGAGTTTAATGAGCAAAGAGAAATTATTATGACACAACCACTATGGCAAAAAATCACTACATCCATTAATGAAAAAATGATGAACTTTATGGCGGGAGAGGATGTCGTTCTTGACCGTGAATTGATTCAATATGATATTCAGGCAAGTAAAGCTCATGTGAAAGGTTTAGCTTCGATTGAATTGCTCACTAAGGTTGAAAGTGAAGAGTTATTGAATGAGTTAACTAGCCTGTCTAAAGCGTTCGACAATGGTGAGTTTGTTTTAGATAACCGATTTGAAGACTGTCATTCTGCGATTGAATATTGGTTAGTTGAAAAGCTCGGTGAATTAGGAAAAAAGGTACACACAGGACGATCAAGAAATGATCAAATTTTAGTAGCAACAAGATTATATTTGAAAAAATCTCTCACTCAAGTGGTTCAACTTTGTAAAGAAAGTGCTGAAGCCTGTTTAAATAAAGCAGAGCAAGGAAAAGAACAATCAATGCCTGGTTATACGCATCTACAACAAGCCGTTCCCTCATCGGTTGGAATGTGGTTTGCTGGATTTGCGGAATCAATGGTTGATAATTTGATTTCCTTAAATGCTTGTTTGGATTTAATTGACTGTAATCCATTAGGTACTGCGGCAGGTTATGGCGTAAACCTTCCTTTAGATAGAGAACTGACAACCACAGAATTAGGTTTTAATCGAATTCAACTTAACCCTATTTATGCTCAAAATAGTCGAGGGAAGTTTGAGTTAGCTGTTCTTAATTCACTGTCACTTTGCCTATTAGATATCAGGCGGTATTGTTGGGATCTATCAATTTTTACCACGCAAGAATTTTCAATCGTAACTCTACCCAATGAAATGATGACGGGCAGTTCAATCATGCCGAATAAAACTAATCCTGATTTAATTGAATTAATGAGAGCAAGTTATGCGGTAGTTCAGTCTGCAACCATTGAACTTCAATCATTACTCTCTTTACCTTCCGGATACCAAAGAGATCTGCAGCTGACCAAAGGTGCATTATTACGAGGGGTGAAAAAGGCGATTGATACTTTGTCTTTGTTTCCATCGTTAATAGAAGGGACACAGTTTATAAAAGAATCCTGTGAAAGCAAAATCACTGCACCTATGTATGCAACCGATTTGGCAATTGAATTAAGTCAACAAAATGTGCCATTTAGGACAGCATATCAGCAGGTTGCAAATAGTTATGATGAGTTAGAAAGTAGAGTACCTTTGGATAGTGTTAAAGCTCGAGTTTCGCTAGGTGCTTGTTCAAATTTAATGTTGGATGAAATTCGAGAGAGATTAAAATATGCTCACTAATTTAGCAATTTTTATTTACTTCTCGAATATTGTTTCAGTAAGTCAATAATACGCTAGGCTGATTCTTCAGAAAAAATCAGTCAACAATATTCCTATCCCTAACCGCTCAATACGTTGATCATAGTCAATCAAACTTTCACCATAGCCATTAAAATATTGCACATAACCTTTAAATCGTCGTCCCATCGGAAATGACCAATCAATTTGAATAGCCGATTTATTATCGCTGCTTAAATTATTGCGAAACAAGGTGCTTAGCGTTTGAGATTCCCATTGATATACGGTGGTAAGTTCAAAATAGCCCATAAATTTATGGATGTCTGGATTATCATCGCCATCGGCTTGATTTGGTTCTGTTTTATCTTTTTCTGGTATTCGATACCAAGGCCTAAAAGCTACTACCCAATCATCTTTTTCAAATACAAATTGAGCATATATTCGATTCCAACTTCTTGATAATAATTGCGTATGGCCGTTAGATTGATGTTCAAATCCAACAGTGATAATACGGTTATACCAACCTTCAAATTCATTATCATCTATCATGGTATAAAAAATTTCTGGTTGATAGTTGGTTTCTCTAAATGGAGAGGACGATTCTGAATTATACATTTGCCAGTAAGATTGAATCGTAAATCCCATATAGATAGAATCTGACTCATTGAATATTTGGGTGAAAATGGGTGCTTTAAAACTAATTTGAAACTTTGCTTCAAAGTTATCTAATTTTCCATCTACGGGAAATTGTTCATAAGGTTTCTCATTTGGATTTTTAATATAAGTGACAGGCAAAAAGTAACTGCGTTTATGTGGGGTAATAACGCTAGGGTTACTCCGAGTTACTTTTTCTCTTGCGATTCGTTTTTCTATTTTAGATAACTTATTATTGTCATCAGTGGAATCAACTCCAACAACAAGCTCACATTTTCTCTTTATTGCTTCAACTGAAATGTTAGGCTCATTTTTTGAAATTTGTGCTAGAAGGCAAACTTGCATTTCTTCTGAATATTCAAAAGCACTTGAGGTGGAACAAAGCACATTTGATAGCAATGTGAAAAAAATAACTAGAAGTTTTATATTTAATTTCATAGATCTAAATTAGCTTTATTAGTTGTTTGTAGATTGCTAAATGAGAGGTTTTTGATTTTTATAAAAATCTTTTGGTAACTCGATGACGAGAGAGCCAACTGCAATATCCTGTAGTCCGCGATTATCTTTATCAATCAATGCCCAAAGTGTTGAAACTCCAGCCATTGATAGAAAAGAGCGTAAATAAGCTTCCTTATAAGTGAGCAAATCACCGTTTGCTTTGTATACTTGCAATCGCCAAGTTTTCATTCCAACGGTTTGACCACCTTTTACCCAACACCAAACATAATAAAATTGCACACAAGCAAAAAGATAAACACCTCTTATCACATCCGTTATATAAGCTTTGTCAATACTTTCGAATTCTTCATTTATTAGTAATGAGGTTAAATAGATACAAATTTGACCTATGACTAAAGCTAAAATAAAGATCCCTAATGCGCCTAGCAAATCATATACCCATGCAAATAGACGTTTCAGAAACGACGCAAGTGTTACTTGTGTAGCAGATTGATTCATGTTTATAATGTGTTTCAGCTCAGCTTGTAGCTGTCAGGTTTAACTAAAGTTGAGCACAAGTTTAGCAAAATAATCCACCATTTGAAATAATAGTAGGATGTGCGAATAGCAGGCATTATAATATTAGGTTCGATTTAAAAATAATTACAGTTAATAATTATCGTTAATTAGCGACTGTTTAATTTGGGATTACACATTGAGTACCATTAGTCTACAAAATCAAAGAGTTCTTTCCGGTATGCGCCCATCTGGGAAACTCCATCTTGGCCATTATCATGGCGTTTTAAAGAACTGGGTAAGATTACAACATGAGCATGAGTGTTTTTTCTTTGTAGCCGATTGGCATGTATTAACAACTCACTATGAAAACCCGCAAATTATTGAAGAGTCTGTTTGGGATATGGTTATAGATTGGTTGGCAGCAGGTGTTAATCCAGGATCGGCAACCATGTTTATACAATCAAAAGTACCTGAACATGCTGAATTACATTTATTACTGTCAATGCTGACACCTTTAAGCTGGTTAGAACGAGCGCCAACTTACAAAGAACAGCAAGACAAACTCCAAGATAAAGATTTAAGCACCTATGGTTTCCTTGGTTATCCATTATTACAAACAGCCGATATCTTGGCTTATAAAGCTGGAGCCGTTCCTGTTGGTCTAGATCAAGTTCCACATGTAGAAATGTCGCGTGAAATAGCTAGACGCTTCAACCATTATTATGGGCGTGAACCTGGTTTTGAGAAAAAAGCAGAATCTGCGATTAAAAAATTAGGCAAAAAGAACGCAAAGCTTTATAACAATCTAAGACGTGATTACGTTCAAGAAGGCAATGAAGAAGCGCTTGCTCAGGCTCAATCAATGGTGGAAACTCATTCGAGTATTTCCTTAGGCGATAAAGAGCGTCTAATTGGTTATTTAGATGGTGGTGGAAAGATTATTTTACCAGAGCCTCAAGCTTTGTTAACGCCAGTTTCCAAAATGCCGGGTCTTGACGGACAAAAAATGTCTAAGTCATATAATAATGTGATTGAAATGCGTGAATCTGCCGAGCAAGTAGAAAAGAAAATTAGAACCATGCAAACTGATCCTGCTAGAGTGCGATTAACTGATCCTGGCGATCCAGATAAATGCCCTGTTTGGCAATTACATGAAGTTTATTCCGCTGATGATGTTAAAAGTTGGGTTAAGCAAGGCTGTACGACTGCAGGAATTGGTTGTTTGGAATGTAAGCAACCATTAGTTGATTGTGTGATAAAGGAAACAGCAGAATTTAAGGAAAACGCGAAAGAATATGAAGAGGATCCAGAGCTCGTTAGAAATATCATTGCAGAAGGCTCGGATAAAGCTCGAGATATTGCCAAAGAAACTATGCAGGATGTACGTGAAGCTATGGGGTTGTCGTACCGATAGGTGCGCGAGAAATTGTGATGTCAGAAGATAAAATAGAAGAAACATTAGTGACCGAATTGCAAAAACAGGAACTACAAGAGCTGGAACTACAAGAGCTGGAGCTACAAGAACAGATCGATCGCCCAACTTTGGATTCTGTTACTCAAGAATATCTAAGTAAAAAGTCGCAAGATGGACAGTCGCAAGGAGAAATGCCTTTTGCATTAATAGAAGGTGAAGTTATTAGCGATGTACCGAAAGATCTGTATATACCGCCTGATGCGTTAGAAGTTTTTTTAGAAGCTTTTGAAGGGCCGTTAGATTTACTTTTATATTTAATTAAACGTCAAAATTTAGATATTCTTAACATTCCTATTGCACATATTACCGAGCAATATATGGAATACGTTGAGTTAATGAAAGGTGTAAATCTAGAGTTGGCTGCCGAGTATTTGGTGATGGCGGCAATGCTTGCAGAAATTAAAAGCCGAGTTTTATTACCAAGACCTAAACTTGATGAAGATGAAGTTGATCCTAAAGCAGATTTGATTCGTCGTTTACAAGAATACGAACGATTTAAAAAAGCGGCAATGGATATTGACGAATTACCAAGAATGGGACGAGATATATTTCAAGCGGAAGTTCAAACACCAGAATTACATATTAATAAACCGACACCACAAGTTGATATGCTGGAAGTGATGTTGGCTTTAAAAGATGTCATGCAAAGAGCAAAAATGTTTACTTCTCATCAAATTCAAAGAGAAGCTTTATCAACTCGCGAAAAAATGTCAAAGGTATTGATGATTTTATCTGCAGATAATTTTACTGATTTTGTTTCATTGTTTGATGTTGAGGAAGGTAAGGCGGGAATTGTAGTAACATTTTTAGCGATTATGGAATTAACAAAAGAGTCATTAGTTGAGCTGGTACAAAGTGAAGCATTCGCTCCGATACACGTTAGAGCAAGAATTAATTAAAACCAATTTTATAAAGAAAAAAATAAATGAATATTGAAGATACAAAATTAAAACAAATTATTGAAGCCGCTTTAATGTCTGTTGCTAAACCTATGTCGATTGATCAATTGCTAAAATTGTTCGTAGAAATTGAGCAGGTTAGCGCTAGTAAAGTTAAAGAAGTGATTCAGCAATTACAAATTGAATGTGAAGGGCGTGGTATTGAGTTAGCGGATGTGGCAAGTGGATATCGCTACCAAGCGAGACAATATTACTCAGAGTGGCTCAGTCGCTTATGGGAAGAACGTCCGGCTAAATATTCAAGAGCAACGCTAGAAACTTTAGCTCTAATAGCTTACAGACAACCTGTAACGAGGGCTGAAATAGAAGATGTTCGAGGCGTTGGTGTTTCAAGCAGTATTGTAAAAACATTAATGGAACGAGAATGGATCAGAATTGTAGGTCATAGAGATGTGCCAGGACGACCGGCTCTTTATGCAACCACTAAACAGTTTTTAGATTACTTCAATATGAAAGGTTTAGACGATTTACCTACATTATCAGAAATAAAAGATTTAGAAGACATACATCCTGAACTGGAATTGCCAAATCCTGATGTGCATGAAGAGGATGAAGTCGCTTTAGAGTCAAAAGATGTTTTAGCTGCTGAAGAAAATACAGAAAACTTGCCAGAGCGAGAGATAGAAAAAGAATCAGCCGTGGTTGAAAGCGAACTGTCGGTTGAAGAAACAGATGGGATCAGTGTAATTGAAAGTGATGTAGATTCAAAACCTGAATCAGATAACTCAATCTAAAACAATATTATTAAATAATGAATAAAATACCTATGCAAAATGAAACAGAAAACAAAGACATTATTAGTGAAGATAAGCTACAAAAAATAATGGCTAGTGCCGGTATCGCTTCACGGCGAGAATCTGAACGTTGGATTCAAGCTGGAAGAGTTAGTGTGAATGGAAAAATATCCACCATAGGTGATCGTGCATCAATAAACGATACGATTAGGGTGGATGGCAAACCGATCCGGATGACAAAACCCGGAGATTTTAAACGAGTGATGATTGCCTACCATAAACCTGAAGGTGAAATTTCGACTCGAAAAGATCCAGAAGGACGTCCCACTATTTTTGATACTTTACCAAAGACTAGAAACTCACGTTGGTTAAGTGTTGGACGTTTAGATTTCAATACCAGTGGTTTAATTTTCTTTACTAATGACGGAGAAATGGCGAATAAACTAATGCATCCATCATTAGAAGTTGTTAGGAAATATGCGGTTAGAGTAAGAGGGCAAGTGCACGATGAAATGATTCAATCGCTGTTAGATGGTGTTGAACTGGAAGATGGACTAGCACGATTTGAATCAATTGTAGTAGCTGGTGGTGAACGAAGTAACCATTGGTTTCACGTAACACTTAGGGAAGGAAAAAACCGCGAAGTAAGAAGACTTTGGGAAGCGTTTAATGTACAAGTTTCTAGACTTCATAGAATTCAATATGGCTCATTTGAATTGCCAAGAGCATTAAAGTGCGGTCGTTGGAGGGAGCTTACTAAAGAAGAGTTATCTGACTTCGAAAAGATAACGGGGCTAACATCTAGTCGGGGGTCAAAAAACATTCGTCAACATAAGAGTGACGAAAAAAGAAGCAACAAACGACTAAAAGCACGGAAAGTATCAAAACGATGAAGACAAATATTAAAATAGCGATTAAATTGAAAAGGAAAGTTAGAACGATTAGTTTGTCATTGTTAACCATTTTTGGTTTAAGTTCTTGTGGGGATTTCCCTGAATATTCTTTTATCCAATCGAATGATTATTGTGCCATGAGCTTTCCATTTGCAGGCGGGATCATTGGTCGTCAGTATGTTGGATATTTTCGTGTGATTTCAACTTTACAGTATATGGATGAAGATCCATCAGTTCGGATATTGATTAATGGACCATCTCACATTGATCTAGAAGTGGGAAGTGTACAAAAAGTTATTATAAATGATAAGGTTTATAAACCTAAATATATAGCTTCACACATAGAAGGGCAACTTCAACTTTGGGGACCTGCATTTTTATTCACTGATGAAGAATCAAAAGAAATTTTTGAGTCTATTAAAGATGGCGGAGATTTTAAATTTGTAGGTCGAGTGGAAGTAGGAAATCAATATGATACTGATGTATATAATTTTCTTTATGATTCTAAAAGTGAGCCATTTAAAGATTGTATTAATCGTCTATTAGAGCCTAAAGATTTAGTGAAGCTTGGGATTGAAACTTAGGTTGTTAGAGTTTTAATTCAGCCACATTGGTGAAGTCATAAGGAGTTGATCAAATAACAAATATCGTAAGAATTAATTTTTTATCGAACCATAATTTTCGTAACAGGTAATTTTGGCTTTTATGTCTATGTGGAAGGACGGCATGTCTCAAAGAGCCATGAATGGCGGTGAAACGAATTCAAAACTTAGATCACGGTAGGAATGAGTATATTCCAAAATAGAAATGAGCATGAAGTAGGTAAATTCAATTAAGCATACTTTTTATCCTGCTCAAAGATGATTTTAAATAATTTCCGTCTCTCGATTTGAAGCAATTCTGCCGCTTCATTGTCACTCATTTCCATTGAGATCTTGTCTAGTATTTCAAAACTAAACTCATCTTTCAAATATTTTTTTG
>Ga0256845_1000505_pt1 | contig 36490 bp, 34 predicted proteins | sample RiftiametaG_FD_189101 | JGI IMG/M metagenome (GOLD analysis project Ga0256845, IMG submission 189101) | Tube worm associated microbial communities from hydrothermal vent at the East Pacific Rise, Pacific Ocean - Riftia | ecosystem: Host-associated > Annelida > Integument > Unclassified ...
GTCGGTCTTGGACTTGTCGGCGCTGGCTTTGCCGGGGGCGCGCAGGTCGAGGTCTTGGAGCAGGTCTTCGAGGCCTATCTTCTTCTCGAGTCGCTCGCTCTCCAAGCTCACTATCTGGCGGCCCTTCTCGTCGGCCTGGCTGGAAAACTCTTCCAGTCGCTTGTTGAGCTTCGAGCGCAAGGCGCCGGCCTTGGAGTCCTTTTTGATGGCCTTGAGGTTGCGCCGGGTCTGGTCTGCGCGGCGCTCGAGCTCGGTCTGTTGACGGCGCAGGCCGTCGACCACGGTGTCGATGCGGCCAATTTCCCGGCGCAGGTCGACGACGGGCTGGAGCTGCTTGCGGCCGGCGGCGTCGAGGGTGTTTGCGGAGAGGAAGTTTTCGAGCAGGTCGAGGGCCTGGGCGTCCCAGATAGCCAAGGTGATGGTGGAGGGGGTTTGCTCGACGACGCTGAGGGAGGCGCTGCGGGCCTTGGCGGGGATAGAGAGGGGGATGAGCCAGGCCCCCTCGAGGTCCTCGGTGCCCTCGGGGCGCTGGGCGAGTGCGTAGGAGGGGCCGGACTGAGGCTGGCGGAGGAGGACCTGGTAGGGCTGGGGTTTTGCAGGTCCTCGGACGTCCCAGGTGGTGGTTGTCTGGTAGAAGCTCTCGACCTCGAGGACGCCGCGGACGATGCGGGTGAGGGTCATCTCCTGGCCGCTGTACTGTTTTGAGGAGGTGACCATGATGCCGGGTTCGACAGCGAAGGGGATGGTGACGGAGGTGCCGGCACCGACGGCCTCGGAGAGGCCTTCACCGACGAAGGAGCCGCCGGAGTAGATGGAGATTGGGCCGGGCTCGAGGACGTATTCGGTGGAGTTTTGGAAGCGGAGGACGCGGTAGGGGTTGGCCTCGTAGCCGTAGCCAGCGCCGCCGGGACGGAAGAGGAAGGTTTGCTCGGCGGCGACGGACTCGTTGATGATGGCGACCATGGTGGAGGTGCCGTCGGGGACGGTGACGAGGTCGTCGAGGTCGATGCGGGTGAGGCCTGAGATGCGTTGGGAGCGAGCGGAGGCGGCGGTGCTGCGCTGGAGGCTCTCGAGGTCCAGGCTCGGACCGCGCTGGGCCGCCAGCCCTCCCGCGATGGAGCCGCCGATGGCGTTGCCGTCGACGCCACCGCGGACCATGCCGCTCGCCGCCTTCGAGGCCGGACGCGGGGCTCGAGACCGCTTGTCCTTGGCCCCTTCTTTGCGCATCTCCTCCATGGGCATGTCGTCCATGTCGTCCATGTCGTCCATGTAGGCGTAGTCGCCGTCGACGGCCTCGTAGTAGGCCTCGGCATTTTCGAGCATCCCTGTCGCTGCGGGCTCGGGCTCGGGCATGGCCGCGTCGTCGCGGGCCCAGCTGGTCTCGCCGAGGGCGACGGTCGCCCGCCTGTCGACGCCGCTCTCGGTCATGTCGCTGCGGTAGACCTCGCGGGGTGTGTGCAGGTCGTAGCGAAAGGAGATCGGGGCGCCCGAGGTCAGGCTGAGGCTGACGGTCTTCCAGTCTTCGCCCGAGACATTGTCGATCACGGCCCAACCCTGGAGCAGGGCTTTGCCTTTGCCTCCCTCGGGCAGGACCACCCGGTAGGTCGGCTTCCACATCGGCGACGCGACCACATAGCTGACCTCGAGACGATGCGAGCGGGCCTGAGTCAGACGGATCTCCAGGGTGACCTGCTCGAACATGCCCTCGCCGGCGGAGGCGTCGAGGCTGCGGTGCAGCTGCATGGCCAGGTCGCCGTCGTGAAGCGAGACGGCCTTGATCTTCGAGAGCCGCACGACCTTCATCTGGCTGCCCGAGAGCAAGGTCAGCTTCCAGTCGCGTGTGTCTTCGAGCTGGACGGGGGAGCCGTAGCTCGGGCCGGAGAGCTCCGGGTCGGGCTCGTTGATCGAGCGCTCGACCATGACGATGCGCCCGCGGATGACCCGGGCGCCCGCGGTGACCGAGATCTCCGTGCCGCGCAGGGAGTCGAGGACCTGGGCCAGGGAGCCCCGGCCGGGGGCGAGCGTGGCCATGGCCGTGGTCGCCCAGGTTCGGGGGTCGAGGGGCATGGAGATGCTCACGGCTTTGCCGTCCTCGTCGACCACGGTCAGGCTCTTGAGCAGATCGTTGACCTGATCTTTGCGGACCCGCAGGCGCAGCACGTCGCCGTCGACTTTGCCGCGGCGCTCGAAGTAGCCGACGCCGTTGCGGTAGAGGACGACCCGGGTCAGACCGAGGTTCTCGCTGCTCACCGAGCCGTAGGGGCTGCGGCCCGCACACCCGACTTGAGTGCTCAGGGCCGAGAGGGCCAAGAGAGCGGGGAGTGTGGACAACAACAGGCTCGAGCGCAGACGTCGCATCGCGGGAGGCTATCAGCACTCGGGGCCAATTGGGCGGTCGCGCAATTCCGTCGTGGGCCGGTGGTTCAGGACCGCAGCAGGGCCGCCTGCCGATGAAAGGCGACACGAAGCCGACGGATCCCCGCCGCGCTGCTGGCCCTGTCGGGGTGGACGCGGTTGCTGAGCAAGATGTAAACCGCGCGGGTCATCGGATCGATCCACAGGCTCGAACCGGTGAAGCCCAGGTGCCCGATCGCGCCCGAGCTCAGGGCGCCACCGGTCGAACCTCCGGGGCTGGGCCCGTCGAAGCCGAGCCTCCGAGACGAGCCCGGGACGAGCGAGGGGCGGGAGAAGGTCGCCCAGATCTCCTCGCTGCGATCGGGAGGGACACCCGGAAGCCGTCGGTCGAGCCACGCTTGGGCGATGGTAGCGACGGCATGGGCAGTTCCGAACAGGCCCGCGTGGCCCGCGACGCCGCCCATGACCACACAGTTGTCATCGTGGACCACGCCGTGGGCGAGGGGCTGGCCGACCTCGGTGCGGAGTTCGGCCCAGTGCCGGCTGGGGTCGTCGTAGCGCTCGGTCGGAGCGGTGAACTCGAGCGTGGGGTCGGGTGTGCGGCGGGCTGTGAGGGAGGCGAAGCCGACCTCCGCGTCGATGCCGAGAGGTTCGGCGATACGCTCGCGAAAGAGCTGGTCGAGGCTCGCCCCGAGCCGGCGCTCGAGCCAGGCACCGAGCAGGATAAAGCCGAGGTCGCTGTAGATCGACCGGGTCCCAGGTGCAGCCGCGGGGGCCTCGGCTCGGACCGCGTCGATCAGGGCTCGGGGCTGGCCCGGCCTCAGCGACCAGGGCGCATGAAAAAATTCTCGGTGCGCGACCAGGCCGGCCGCATGCTCGAGCAGCGCCCTGAGCTGTGGCCGGCGAGCGGACTCGAGGCCGGCTGGGTCGGCCGCATAGGTCAGGGCGAGCGCCTCTGGGATAGGTTCGTCCAGGCTCAGGACGCCCTGGGCGAGGGCCTGGGCGCACAAGGTCGTGGTCGCCAACACCTTGGTCAGGGACGCGAGGTCGTAGCGTGTGTCGGGGGTGGTCGGGCGGCCTGAGCTGGGACCCTCGCTGGCGAGGGTCCCGTAGGCCCGACACCAGGGGCGCTGACCCGCGCGCCACACGAGCGCGACACAGCCCGGGAACACCGGGTCGGAGCCCGCGCCTCGACAGGCGCGCCCGAGCAGGGCGTCGAGTTCCTCGGCACCCTGCCCGGGCACGCCTGGACCGTGCGCAGACAGCATGTGTGGACCATGCCCGACGGCTGCGCGCGCGACCAGCTGCGTGCTAGTTTGGGCCACAGATGAGCCCCAAAGCGCGCCTGATCGTCGCCCTGGATGTCCCTGACCGCGCCGCAGCCCTGGCCCTCGCTAGCGAGCTCGCTGGACACGTCGGCATGCTCAAGATCGGCCTCGAGCTGTTTGTGGCCGAGGGCCCTGCGATCGTCCGTGAGCTCCGTGAGCGCCACCCGGAGCTCGAGGTGTTCTTGGACCTCAAACTTCACGATATCCCCAACACCATGCGCGGGGCGATCCGCAGCGCCGCCAAGCTCGACGTCCGCCTGATCACGGTGCACGCGGGCTCGGGGGCGGCACATCTCCAGGCCTGCGTCGAACAGGCCGCCGAGGCCAGCGCGGGCAAGCTCGGGGTGCTCGCGGTCACCGTGCTCACCAGCCAAGACCTGCTCGCGTGTCGACAGGCGGGGCACACCCGCACACCCGCCGAGCTCGTGAAGATCCGGGCGCAGCTCGCGGCCGAGGCGGGCTGCGCCGGCTTGGTGTGCAGCGGTCAGGAGCTCGAGGTGATCGCCCCGCTGACCCCAGAGCTGTTTCGGGTCGTCCCCGGGATCCGGCCGTCAGGGGCCGCGCTGGGCGACCAAAAACGGGTCATGACCCCGGCCCAGGCGATCCGCGCAGGGGCGACCCACCTCGTGGTCGGCCGACCGATCCGCGATGCCGAGGGTGGGCGCCCCCAGGCCGCCGATGCGATCGTCGAGGAGATAGCGACGGCCCTGTGAGCTACACCCTCGCCAAGGCCCTGCACATCGTCGGCTTCATCAGCTGGTTCTCAGGCCTCTTCTATATCGTCCGTCTGTTCGTGTATCACGCCGAAGCCGGGGAGCGCCCCCTGGCCGAGCGCGAGATCTTGCAGCCTCAGCTCGAGCTCATGGCCCGGCGCCTGTGGACCATCATCACGGTCCCGGCGATGGTCCTGACCCTCATCGGTGGGCTGACCATGGTCTGGAAGCTGACCGTGCTCGGACCCCTGCCGACCTGGCTGCACATCAAGTTCGGGCTGTTGGCCGGGCTGATCGCCTACCACCTTTGGTGTGGCCGGATCCGGCGGCGCCAAGCCGGGGGCACGAGCACCTGGAGCAGCGGGAAGCTGCGCATCTTCAATGAGGGGGGGACCATGTTCATGGTCGCCATCGTGTTCCTGGCCGTGTTTCGGTCGGCGGTCAGCATCGCCTGGGGCGTGTCTGGACTGCTGGGCCTGGGCCTGAGCTTGATGGCGGGGATCCGAATCTACCGAAAGCTGCTCACGAGAGCCGCGGGCGAACCACCGTCAGACTGAGCTGGGTCCCCGACGCAAGACGGGCAGGGGCGCGCTTCGGCGCTCCCCTGCCCGTCCAACTTTCGTGCCGCCTTGGCCGGGCCGGCACGAAAGCGTGTGCTCAGAGCTTCTGGAGCGCGAACATCACGGCCGAGTTGATGGTGTAGACCGTGTCGTTGGGGATCTCGCTGCTCGGGTCGGGAACGATGCCCGCCGAGTGCCAACGGATGACCCCGGCCTCGTCCATCAAGAAGATGTTCGGTGTCTCGCCGATGGCCTCGAGGTATGTGAACGCGCCCTCCAAGCCCAGGACCCGCGTCGAGTTGTCCTCGGTCTTGTTCGGCATGCGGTACATGGGCAGGGCCGGCTTGGGCCCGCCCTCGGAGGCGCCGACTTGGTTGTCGGTGAAGAACTTACGCAGGTCGGTGTCGTTCATCGGAGCGCGCGCGCGCTCGGAGGAGTGCTGGATCTGGGCGAAGAGCACGTCGACGCCCGATTTGTTGAGGTCGGCCTGGGCCTTTTGCAGCACCTGCATGACCAGGGCGGCGTTTTGCTGCTCGCTGTTCGCGGCCCAGTCGAAGAACACGATCAGGCGCTTCTTGCCGTAGAGATCGCGACCACTGACGAAGCCACCGTCGACGTTCACCAGCAGGAGCTGCGGGGAGGCGTGCCCAAAGAGGCGGCGGCGGGCCCAGTCGGGGGCACGGTTGAGCTCCTCGGCTCCGACCGCCCAAAACGGGGGCACACTCTCGAGGGGGGGCACGCTGTCGTTGGGGGTCGCGGTGATCTCGATGGTCTTGACGGCCTTGTCGCCTGCGTCGAAGACGCTGAGCTTGTGGGGCTTGCCGTCGGTCAGATCGAAGCCGCGGATGTCGGCCGATGTTGCGATCGCCTCGCCGTCGATCGACTGGATCAGGTCACCGCGAGACAGCTGACCGCAGCCGTCGCAGTTCTTGTCTTGGACGTAGGCTACAAATGCGCCGCCGGGCTTGAGATCTCGCGGGGCGACGAGCATACCGCCGCCGTCACAGCCGGAGACGCCGAGAGGAAGCAGCAACAGGGACAGGGCGAGGGCGAACTTCTTCATGATCACGAATCCTCGGGCGCTCGAACCGCGACAGGCGGCTGTGGCCAGCGAGAGGCGCGAAATGTAGGACGCGCCCGGTCGCCGCGTCAACGCTGGGACAGCGCGCTGATTTCGCTGTCGAGAACAGGATCCCAGCAGAGCGAGGGCCATTGACCCGTGTGCAAGCTCATAGGGGAGTCATGAGCTGTGCGGGTGTGGGCAAGAACAGGGCGTCGCCGAGTTTGGTGCAGTTGTCGTATTTTTGGACCGTCTCGCGCGCCTCTTTGGTGTCGGGCTCGACGGTCCCGAGGATCTCGTCGAGGGTCTCGACACAGGTACAAAACGACAGGGCCTCGGCGTGTGTCTCTGGGTTTGTGCAGCTCTTCGCCATGCGCTGGAGGGTCCAGAACATGAACGGCATGTGGCAGTCGATTCCTGGGTAGGGCACCGCCAGCACACACTCACATAAGGACTCGTCTCGTTCGAGACTCTGCTCGTCGAGGTTGCCACACACGGCGGTCATGTAGGCCTCCTCCTGGCGCAGGCGGGAGTCGAATTCCATGGCTGTACCGAGGATCGCCTTGGGCAGGACATTGAGCACAAACCACAGGAACAAGATCCCGAAGGGCACGGCGACCGCGGTTCCAATCAAGAATCCACGCGCCCGCGAGGGCCTGGGATCGTCGATATCGGCGAGCGTGGGCATGGGCTGGAGTATAACGATGGGTCGCCGGACCGCGATCTCGTCTGCGAAGCCCCACTCGCCCGGAAAATCGGCGTAAGCTCGGCTTTGCTCGGGGGTTGTGCCTGCGCGCTCGCCCGCGCCATACTCTCGCCCACGTGTCGTTTCCTCCTGTTTCCCACGCGACTCGATCCATGAATTCGTCCAAGCTCGGCCTCAGCCTCTCCTCCTCTGCGCTCACCCTCGCCCTGTGCCTCGCACCGGTCCACGTGTACGCGGCCCCGCCCGAGGATGATGCGAGCACGGGAGACGCGCCCGCCGAAGGGGAGACCCCCGCCGAAGGGGATGCGGCCACGGGGGGAGAGGCCTCTGTGGACGGAGAGACGCCCGCAGAGGGAGATCCGGCCGAGGGCGAGGTGCCGGCCGAGGGTGAAGTGGACGCCGAGGGCCTGCCCGTCGAGCCCGAAGTCGAGCCTGAGCCTGAGCCCGAGCCCGAGCCCGAACAAGTCGAGCCCGAGGAGCCCGAGCCCGAGGAGTCCCTTATCGAGGCGCCGCAGCGCCCCCCCGAGCCGACCTGGGGACGGAAGCAGCGCCCCATGAACGGCAAGGGCATGCTGATCGCCGGCGGCACGGTCGCCGGTCTAGGCGTCGCGTTCATCGTGACGTCCGTGCTCATCACCCGCTGTGACTTCGAGTCCAACCTGGCCTGCAAGTACGGAGACCAGCGCGATCTCTTGGTCCCCACTGCGGTCGCCTCGACGGCCCTGGGCTTGCTCTTGGTCGGGGTCGGTGCGGGCAACCGCTCCAAGTACAAGAAGTGGGAGAAGTGGACTCCAGAGAAGGCCGCGTTCACGCCGACCTTCATGCGCGGTGGTGGTGGCGTGGCCGTCGTCGGTCAGTTCTGAGCTCGGGTCGACCACCGCTCACGCAGCGAACCAGAGACGCCGCCTCCGACTTGGTCGGGGCGGCGTTCGACATTGGGGCCAAGGACCGGCGTCAGCCGTTGTCGGTGGCTTTGTCTTTGTCTTTGCTGGGCTCCTGATACCAAGCCAGGGCTTCGATCCGGTTCTCGATGCCCTCGAGTTCGGTCTTCACGCCCTTGTCCGAGAAGAACAGGTCGTTGCTCGACAGGGGCGAGCGGCGCTGAGCGATGAACAGGATGGGGTCACCCTTGCGGGTGTAGCCGAGCTGGACGATGGCGTTGACGAGCCAGCGGCCGCCGCCGTCGAAGCTCATCTCTTCGAGCAGACGGTAGAAGCCCTCGTGGGGGAGCTTGACCAGGGTGTCTCCCCAGTTGAGCGAGTTGCTGGGGATCTTGATCCCGGGCATTTGAAACTGCCATTGGTTGTTGTTGTTGCTCACCGGCTTGAGCACCGAGGCCGGCGCAAAGTCGCCATCGGTACGGATCAAGACGAGCTCACCCGGGCCGATCTCGGACTCGTTTCCGGTGAGGAATTTCGTCGTTTTGTAGATGCCCGGCTTGTACTCAAAGGCCATTTCGCCGTGACCGTACCCGACTCGGAACTCTGGGTCTACACCCCAAGAAGCGTCAGCTCGGCGCCTGCGACGTGGCAAAATGACAGCGTGAGAGCGGCCGAGTGTTCGCTGGCGATCATCGGCGCCGGGGTGGTCGGCTGCGCCCTGGCCCAGGTCCTCGGCCGGAGAGGCCGGGCCGCCCGGAGTGGCGGGACTGGGGCATCGATCCTCCTGCTCGACGCGGAGGCCGGCCCCGGTCGCGGGATCAGCAGTCGCAACAGCCAGGTCGTCCACGCGGGTCTCTACTACCCACCCGGCTCCCGCAAGGCTCGCTGCTGCGTCGAGGGCAACCGAGCGTTGTGGACTTGGGCGGCGGACCACGGGATCGGCCACCGGCAGACTGGGAAGCTCGTGGTCGCAACCCGAGCGCCGGACCAGCCCGAGCTGCACGACGCCCAGGCCGACGCTCTGCGAGAACTGCTCGACAACGCTCGGGCCTGTGGCGCGCAGCTCGAGGCCGTGACCCTCGCCCGGGCCCGCACGCTCGAGCCGGCCCTGCCCGGGACGGTCACCACCGCGTGTTGGTCACCGACTTCGGGGATCATCGATGTCCACGCTCTGTGTGTCTCGCTGTGTGCGGCGGCCGAGCGCAATGCTCGAGTCACGCCGGTGTACGCCGCCCGGGTCACCCATATCGAGGCGGTCCGGGCCGGCTTTGTGCTCGAGACCTCGCGCGGCCCGGTTCTCGCCGAGCGCATCGTCAACGCGGCGGGCCTGCACGCGACGACCCTGGCCCGGTTCCTGGGGGTACACCGACGCCTGTATCCCGCCCGGGGAGACTATTTTCGCCTCCGCTCGCACCCGCCTTGGCGGCGACTCTTGTACCCGGTGAAGACCCCGGGCAGCCCGTCCTTGGGGGTCCACCTGACCCTGGGCCTCGACGGGGGAGCCCGCCTGGGTCCAGACCTCGACTGGCGGCCCTCGGGGGCGCGGGAGGACTACGACCCGGCCCGCGGAGAGGCGAAGAAGGCCGCGTTCTCGAGAGCTGGGCGGCGCCTGCTCGGGCCCCTCGACCCGGGAGACCTCCTCTATGACGGCTGTGGTGTGCGCCCGAAGTTAGTCGGCGCAGGTGAAGCGATGGCCGACTTCGAGGTCCTCGAGTCTCCGCCCGGGGCCTGGCATCTCCTGGGTATCGAGTCGCCGGGGCTCACAGCGAGCCTGGCGTTGGCGCGCGAGCTCGCCGACTTGATCTCGAACTGAACCCGATCTCGAACCGCTCAGCCCTCGAGCACGTGGGCCATGAGCACCGTGATGTTGTCTTTGCCGCCGGCCTCGTTGGCGGCGTCGACCAGGGCCTCGCAGGCGCCGTCGAGGCGCTTCTTTTTGGCCTCGACGATGGCGAGGATCTGTTCGTCCTCGAGCATGTCGTTGAGGCCGTCCGAGCACATCAGATAGATGTCGTCGATCTTGTATTCCTCGACGATGACGTCGACGCCGACCCGGTCCGACAGGCCCAGCGCACGCACGACGACGTTGCTGTGGGAGAAGTTGCGGATCTCCTCGTCGCTCATGTCTTTCATGCGCCGCCAGTCGTTGAGCAGCGAGTGATCTTCGGTCAGCAGCTGGATCGAGCCGTTGCGGACCCGGTAGATGCGGCTGTCGCCGACGTGGCCGATATAGAAGCGACCCTGGGAGAAGAACAGGGCCTCGACCGTACAGCCCATGCCCTTTTTCTCGCTGTCCTTGGCGGCGGTCTCGAAGATCTCCGAATTCGCCTGTTTGACCGCGGTCTCCATCCGGTTCTTCTCGATCGCCAGCTGGGGCACGCGGAACGGCCAGGTCCTGGCGTGGGCACCGGCGGTCTGGCGGTAGAACTCACCGATCGTGTCCACGGTGATCTGGCTGGCGACCTCGCCACAGGCGTGACCGCCCATTCCATCCGAGACCACGGCGAGGGGGACCTCCTCGGGGATCAGGAGGTTGTCCTCGTTGAGCGCCCGGACCCGACCGACGTCGGTCTTGCCAGCGAAGCGCACCCGGTCGCGACCGACAGCGAAGCTGATGCTCATCGAGCGGAGCCTCCCAAGACGACAGTCTGCATCTCGAAGACCGTATCAGGGCGCGGCGATGGGTACTACCGCCAAGTAGCCCCTGCGGTCCGCCACTGCTAAGCTGCGGGTGATGGCGGACCCGGCAGGACGGTCGCGCACCGTGAGCCTCGACCCGACCACGGGTGGGCTCTCGTTCCCGCGTCTGCTGTTCGCGCTCTTGCGCCAGCGCTTCACCGGCACGGTCGGGCTCGTTCAGGTCGAGCCTCCGGGCCCGCGGACGATCTGGATCCAGGGAGGGATGCCCGTGTTTTGCGACTGGGCGGGCACCGATTTGCTCGGGGATCTCCTGGTCGAGCGGCAGGTGGTGAAGGCCCCGGAGCTCGAGCGCGCGCTGACGGTCCTGCGCGGTGGGGGGGCCCTGCTCGGCGAGGTGCTCGTGGATCTCGAGCTCATCGACGGCCCGACCCGCACCGACGCCCTGCGCCTCCAGTGCACCCGAAAGCTCAGCCGCATGTTCGCGCCGGGGAGTCTCGGGGGCGGGGCACAGGCCGAGCTCTGCGAGATCGAGCATGGCCTGGGCGACGCCGACGAGCTCGCCCAGGTCAACGTGCTCGCTCTGATCTTCGCCGGGGTCCGGGCCCACTTCGACCGTGTACGGATCGAGGCGGAGCTCGGTATCGAGCTGGGAGGCGATCTGGTGGCGACGCCCGCGCTGGCTCGCTACGAGCGCCAGTTCGGGTTTGGTCCCGCGGACGTCCCCGTACTCTCGAGCCTCGGCCGGGGTTCGACCTTCGAGGGTATGTTGGTCCCGACCGTCGACCGGCTGCGGGCCATGCAGCTGATCTACACCCTCTGGTCATGCCAGATGCTGCGGGTCGGGGACGACGCGGTCCAGGCGATCGCCAAGGGGGCGACCGCCGCCGCGGCGGGCCATCAGCTGGGTGTGTATGTGGGCATGCGCAGCGAAGGGCGAGCCCCCACGCGAGCGCCAGCCCCCTCTCGCGCCCCAGGGCCTGGGCGGGCGGTCGCGGCGGTCGAGGCGGGGCCGGAGGTCGAGTCAGTCAGGCCGCAGAGCGAGCGAGCGAGCGCTCCCCCAGCGCCGGCACAGCCAGCCGCGGAGCCCCCGGCACGCCCGACCCCCTCTCCCGAGGACACTGTGTTCGAGGCTCGGCTCGCCGCGCTCGAGACCAAAGTCGAGGCGGGGGCTCACGCCTTCGCCATGTTCGACCTGGATCCGGCTGCGAGCCGCAAGGATATCCGTGCAGCCTGGGCGGAGCTCAGCAGGATCTTCCACCCCGATGCGCTCGAGGGGGCTGAGCGCAGTCACCTGCGGGGCCGCGTCGAAGCAGTGTTCGCCGCCCTGTCGGAGGCCTACAGCTTGTTGGGCAACAAGGGCGAGCGCGAGCGCCTGTGTATGACTCTCGAGCTCGGTGGCAAGGGCGGCGCCAGCGATGACGCCGCCGAGGTGGTCCGCAACGCCTTCGAAGCCGAGATCATCGCCAGGGACGCCGACAAGCTGTTGCGCGCCCGTCGCTACGCACGCGCCCTCGAGATCTACGAGCGCGCCATCGTCCTGAGCCCCAAGGACTGCGACATCGAGGCGGCGCTCCACTACTGTCGCTTCCTCGCGGGCGGCCAGGAGGTCGACGCGAGCACCACCATCGAGCGGCTCGCCGCCGTGATCGAGGTCGGGCCCAACTGCAGCCGGGCCCACTACTTCAAGGGCCTCCTCCACCTGCGCCTCGATCAGACCGGCGACGCGAAGATCAGCCTCGCCAAGAGCGCGACTCTCGATCCCCGAAACATCGACGCGCAGCGCCAGCTCCAGGCGATCAAGGTCAAAGCTCGCGGCAGCGCCGCCAAGGCCAAAGCCGAGGCCAAGCGCGGCTTTGCCCTGCGCGACCTGTTCAAGAAGTGACCCCGGGAGTCAGTCGGGAGTCAGTCGGGACGGCGCAGGTGTGCGAGCCCGGCCGCGGCGACCAAGAGAACGACCAACGCCGCGAGAGCGGCCTGATGGATCAGGGTGATCTCTTCGGCCCCGGCGATCTGGGCGACCGGCCGCATGGCGACCAGATCGACCTTGGCCCAGGCCGCGTGGACCTCGGGGACGAGCACGAGTCGGTCACAAGCGGCGATACCCGCAGCCAACAGGGCGAGGGTCTGGGCGGCCGGATGTTCGAGGCCTCGACGGGCGACGATCGCCAGCAGCACACAGGCCGCGAGCACGATCTCCGCGCAGCGCAGGGCGAGGGGCTCGCTCAGGGCCCGAGCGAGGTTTGCGTCGACCAAGGTCGCCTCCCCGGTCAGGGCGGGGATCAGGACCAGGTGGCCGACCACGATCGCGCCCAGAGCCATGCCCAAGGCCAAATTGCCGATCAGTGCCGTCGCTCGCACCCCACAACCAAGCCCTGATGTCCGATCGAAGGCAAGTTTTCGGGCCTGGAGCGGTATGCTTTCGCATGGCGCCCCCCCATGATCCTCGCTGGACCCGCCGCGCTTGGCTGGCGGCCTCGACCTCGGCGGCGGTGACGATCGGAGGCTGGCCTCGCCACGCCGAGGCCGCAAAAGAGCGGCTGCTCGAGGAGGCGACCAGCGAGTACAACACCATCATGGTCACCGAGCGCGGCTCGGTGCGGACCATGTACTTCGTGGTCGACGGGACCCGTTACATCGAGTCGCGCTGGGACATGGACAACCCCAACAGCCTCGATCTCGACTACTCGCGCACGATGATGGCGGGCTTTTTGCTCGACCCCTCACCCAAGCGCTTCATGATGATGGGCGTCGGCGGCGGGCAGATCTCGAACTACCTGTTCGAACGGTTCCCGGACATGGAGATCGATGCGGTCGACATCGATCCTGAGGTCGTCCGCCTGGCCCGCAAGTACTTCGGCGTGCCCAACGATCCGCGCTACCGCACCCACGTGGGCGACGGTCGCCTGTTCATCGAGAAGGCCACCGAGCCTTGGGACGTGATCATGCTCGACGCCTTTCGTGGCGTGTTTGTGCCCTACCACCTCAAGACCCGCGAGGCCTACCAGGCCTGCCTCGACAAGCTGACACCCCGCGGGATCGTGATCGCCAACCTCCACAATCTGACCCGCATGTACCCCCACGACCGCAACACGCTCGCGGCCGTGTTCCCCCAATGTTACTCCTTCGTCAGCGAGAGCGGGAATCAGACCACCTTCGTGGCCTCCGCCTCCGAGTCGCGGGTCGGCACCTACGCGATCCGGGCCAACGCCCGAACGGTCGCCGATCGTTTCGACTTCGACATCATGGGCCTGAGCGCCCGCTACTACATGCGCACCGACTGGGACTCGGAGGCGTCGGTGCTCACCGACGACTTCAAGCCTGGGGACCTCGAATCGGCGGCCGAACGTCACAACACGACCTGTATCGCCGGCTGCGCCTATCCAGCCGGCTAGCGCCGATTTGGCCAGCCGGCGAGCCCCGATTTGGCCAGCCGGCGAGCGCCGATTTGGCCAGCCGGCGAGCCCCGATTCGGCCAGCCGGCGAGCCCCGATTTGGCCAGCCGGCGAGCGCCGATTTGGCCAGCCGGCGAGCCCCGATTTGGCCAGCCGGCGAGCCCCGATTTGGCCAGCCGGCTAGCGCCGATTTGGCCAGCCGGCGTTCTAGCCGTTCAGCTCGACCATGTCCTCGAGATCCTGCCCAGGCACGATCTCCATGGGCCGACTGGTCTGGCGGGCGTCTTGAACGGCGTCGCGCAGCTTCTCGAACAGGGCCCGGTGCTCGGGGAGCCCGTGCAACTCCAGCGTGGGGTGAGACTGATCCGTGCTGACCAGGGTGATCATCCCGTTGCCGAACATCCGGTCGACGAAGCTCTGCCCGTACTTGACGTCCAGCACTCGCCACAGCTCGAGGCTGTCGACGGTCTTCGAGAGCACGCCGTACTCCGTCTCGACCCGGCGTCCGGTGACCTTGAACTTGGTCGACGTGTGGACGAGGTAGGTCCAGAGCAGACCCGGGATTCCCACGAGCCAAAATAGCCCCAGGGCCCAACCGGGGGCGCCCCAATCCATAGTGTTGATGAAGATGGCGATCCCGCCGGCGAGGACGCTGGCCAGCGCCCACTTGAGATACGACCCGAGGCTCGCGCTGTGTTTGGCGATGCCCTCGTACATGACTTCGCCCGAGCCCGGCTGGGCCATCCCTCCCTTTGGGGGCTGAGCGACGGGGCGTTCTCCAGGGTTGCCCGGCGGCGGCTGATTCATGCCCACACGGTAGCAGGCCGCGAGCCGTCCGCGCAGCGATCCGGTTGAAAGTCGGACTGTCGGACAGCCGTCAGCGCCCGACGGTCAGGTAGGGCGCGAGCGAGTGCAGGCCCGGGAGATCTCGGATGTCGCCATCGAGGCGGGCGATGATAAGGCGCAGCGTATCGGGGCGGAGGCACCGGCTCAGCTGGGCCACGGCTTCGAGGCCGTGCCGGTTGGCGTTCGCTGCCTCGCTGCGAACCGCGTGCATGCTGGTCAGCAGGGAGCTGAGTTTGTCCCGGTCTTGGAGGGTGGGCTGGCCCTCGAGCAGCGCCCTCAGGGCGGCGCCGAGATCGAAGTCGCCGGCCTCGGTCACGATCTCCAGGGGGTCGTCGTGCCTGAGGCGCTCGTAGCTCCGGTTGAAGACCGCAGCCGCGATCCCGACCTTGCGACTGAGGATGCTCTGAGCCAGGGCCTCGGCGTCCAGGAGGTGGGTGGCGTCCGTCGAGCTGACCAGCACGAAGCTGGTCTCGGGTGCCCGGAGGATGCCCGCGATCGCATCGGCCCGATCGTGGAAACCCGCGCGCATGCCCGAGAAGGCGTCGAAGAACGCGATCGTCTCGTCGGCGAGCTCGCGCCCGACGACCAGCTGGAAGAGTTTGGTCGCCGCGGCCCCGGAGCCGGCCATGAGCTTGGCCCGCCAGCCTCCGGTCTTGGCCTTGCTCTGACCTACGAACCACTTCACGACTCCCTCCTCGAGGAACGAAGCCAGGCGCGAGGGTGCGTCGAGGATGTCGAGGGCGTTGCGGGCCGGGGGGGTGTCGAGGATGACGAGGTCGTACTCGCCCGAGTGCATGACCTCGTAGAGCCGCTCCATCGCAAGGTAGGCGTGGCTTCGGGCCAGGGTCCCGGCCATGGCCCGATACACCCGGTTGCGCAGGATCTTGTCGCGGGTGGCGGCGTCGGGAGCGACCCGCGACATGAGGGAGTCCATGCTGGCCTCGTTGTCGAACATCGCGGCGTAGAGGCTGCCGGGGATCTCGACGCCGGTCGCCTCGAGCGCCTGGGTCGAGACTTCGCGGATCTCGTCGTCGAGGCCGTCGAGGCCGAGGGCGTCGGCGAGGCGCTTGGCGGGATCGATGGTCAGGACCAAGGTCCGGCGACCGAGCTGGGCGGCCCGGAGCGCGACCGCAGCCGAAACGGTGGTCTTTCCGACGCCGCCGGGGCCGACCGCGACCAGCAGGCGCTGGCTCAGGATCAGGGCGTCGATCCCCGTGTCGGCGCCCGTGGTCACGAGCGGCCTCGTGTCTGTGTGTCTGTGTTCGTGTCTGTGCCGGTGTAGACGACTCGGCCCATGCCGCTGGCGCTGGCGCCCGGGTGGGGATCGCCAGCCTCGACCGCCTGCATGGCTTGGCGGCCGAACTCGGCCAAGGTCTCGAGCCCGAGTTCGCGCCCGGCGACCCGGGGAAACTCGACCATGGGCATGGCCACGTCACGGCGCATGCGGTTGATCTGGGCGCGGGCGTTGGCGTGGTAGCGCATCGCTCGGCGGGTCAGGACGACGTTGTCGCTGAGCGTGGTCAGCTTGGACTTTTGGGCCCAGGCCTGGACCTGATCCAAGAGCCCGGCCTGGCTCGGTGTCAGCGGTCGCTGAGGCACCTGGTTGACGAACAAGAGGCCCAGCGCGACGTCGTGTTTTTGATCGAGGCGCTGCCAGAGCTCGACCGTCTCTTGAGCCGGGAGCTCGCGGGGCAGGGTGACCAGACTCAAGACCGTGCGCCGCGGATCCCGGAGCAGGTTCGAGAACCCGTCGACCAGCTTGCGCATGGGCCCATCGCCGATCAGCCCGCTCAACACGGCGGGCAGATTCAAGAGCATGACCGCGTGGCCGGTGGCGTCGAGGTCGACGAGGATCAAGTCCCAGCGAGGTTCGCCGGCCGCGTCGCGCTCGGCCTCGAGCATGCTGAGCTTGTTGAGGGTAGCGACCTCGGCGACCGAGGGGGCGGCATGAAAAAACCGCTGGAGCGTCTTGTTGCGGGTGATCGAGCGGGCGACCCGCTTCACCGGGATGTGCTCGAGGAAGTACTCGGCCAGGGCCGGCTCGAACTCGAGGTTCATGGCCCACACGCCGCGGCCGACCTCGCTGGGTCGGTAGCCGATCTTGGTCTCGAACACGCCCTCCATGGAGGCCCGGTGGCCGAGCTCGACGATCAACGGTCGGAGGCCGCGACGAGCCGCCTCGAGGGCGAGCGCCGCGACGACCGTGGTCTTGCCCACGCCACCTTTTCCGGTGAACAGCAGCAACCGGCGATCGAACAAGGTGTTGGTCGGGTCGGACACGGGCGAAGGGCGCAAATTCGAGGGACTGCTTAACCCAGCAATCTGGCAAATACAACCGGAGCGGGACTTGTCCGAAGGCCAGCCAGGTCGTGTATGTTGATCGCGATGCACGCCTGGTCGGCATGGCTTCAGGCGGCACGCCCGCTCGCGGCGGCAAACGTCGCAGTTCCCCTGGTTCTGGGCCAGGCCTTGGCCTACGCCGCGACCGGGGAGTTCTCCTGGTCCCTGTTTGGTGCCGTCCAGATGATCGGGATCCTCGATCAGCTGTTCATCGTATTCGCCAACGATTTCGCCGATCGGGACAGCGACGGGCTCAACCGCGCGCCGTCTTTTGTCTCGGGTGGGTCGCGGGTCATCCAGGAGGGCAAGCTGGCCCCCGACGACCTGCGCAAGGCCGCCTGGGGCATGCTCGGGGCCCAGCTCGTGGTCGCCCTGTACCTGGCGCTGGTCTACCAGCTCTACTGGATGCCCGTGTTGGTGGCGGTCGGGGCGAGCCTGTTGTGGGCCTACAGCTTCGCGCCTTTCCGGCTCTCCTACCGGGGCCACGGCGAGCTCCTCCAGGGGCTCGGCGTCGGGGTGGTCCTCCCGGTCATCGGTTACTACGCGCAGGCCGGTGGGTTCGGATCTCTGCCCTGGCTCGGACTCGCGCCCTGTTTCCTGCTCGCCTATGTCGGCAACCTGCTGACCTCGCTGCCCGACTACGCGGGAGACCGGGCGGCTCAAAAACGCACCTACGCCGTGCGCTTTGGCCAATTCAGCGCGCGTCGCCACGCCCTCGAGATGCTCGCTGTGGCGGTCCTGTTCGGCTGGCTGGTGGTCCCCCATCTCCCCTGGTGGGCGCTCATCCTGGTCCTGGGGATCCCGCTGGTGCCCCTGTGGATGGCCGCGCGGTCCCTGGGCACCGCCGACGCCGACAATCCCCGGGAGTGCCTGCGCTTCGTCATGCTCGGCGTCGGGGCCTCGAATCTGGCCATGTTCGCCTGGATCGTGGTCGCTCTGGTCCGCGGCTGGCTTTGACGGTTGACCTACACCACACCTGGCCGGGATGATCTCCGGGCCCGGGGGAACCTGACCGTGTGCAGGGGGTCTGGCCCCGAGCGTTGCCCCCCCTGTCCGCCCAATCTCCCGTGACCGCCGAGGACAGCCGAGCCGATCCCCCCGCTCCCGCGCAGACGCCTCGTGCGGAGCCGTCGCGCGATCCTGTGCAGGCCGCGCGCGATGTCCGGGATGCCCGCGATCGACGTCTGGTCCGGCGCCTCAAGCAGGGTGACCAGCGGGCGTTTCAGGAGCTGGTCCACACCTACCAAGACCGGATCTTCGGGCTGAGCTACCGCATGATCGGCAACCGCCAAGAGGCCGAGGACATCGCCCAAGAGGTGTTCATCTCCGTCTACCGGGGGATCACCAACTACCGGGGTGAGGGGCGCTTCTACACCTGGCTGTATCGAATCGCCTCGAACAAGACCAAGAACCGGATCAAGTACCTCAAGGGCCGCAACTTTCATCGGGCCTCGGACATCGACGAGACCCCCGCCGCGCACATGAAGGGCGAGGATGGCGGCCGGGTCGTGGCCCTGCAGAGCCTCGTGCCCGGACCCGAGGCCAGCGTCCAAGGCTCGCGCCTTCAGGCCGCGGTCCAGCGCGAGATAGCGAACCTCGATCCCGAGCATCGACTGCTGATCGTCCTGCGCGATATCCAGGGTCACACCTACGCCGAAATCCTCACCATCACGGGCCTCCAAGAGGGGACCTTGAAGAGCCGGCTGCACCGGGCCCGCCTGGCCCTCAAAGTGCGCCTGGAGCCGTATCTGGACTAGCCAGCAGGCCCAGCGCGTGTGTTCCCACAAAACACCTTTACCCACCCTGCATCGAGACTAGACTGAAGCGAACCGAGAGATCTCCCATGGCCGCCGACTCCAACGCCGAGCTGATGACAGCTTACCTCGACGACGCCCTCGAGGCGGACGAGAGTGAGAACTTCGAGGCTTGGCTCGAGAGCTCACCCGAGGCCAGGGCCGAGGTCGAGAGCCTGGCGCGCATGCTCTCGGTGGTCCGCGACCTCCCTGAGCTCGAGGCCCCGCCCGACTTCTACGAGAAGGTCTCCAAGAAGATCCGCCGCTCCAAGTTCGGCGAACCGGGCTCCGCGCTGAGCCTGTTCACGCTGCCCTTTCAGGTCGTGAGTGTCATCGTGATCATGGTGATCGCGGCGACCTACCTCATGCTCGAGATCGACCGTGACAGCGAGCGACTCGAGAGAGATCCGAGCGCGGCCGAGGCCGAAGACCTCTGACGGGTGTCGGCCGGCTTCAAGCGCTGTCGAAGTCGGGCGTGCTCAACTCCGGGAAGTCGGCGAGCAGGAACTCGCAGGCCGGGATCGCCGGCGCGTTCCTGTGTGCGTCCGTGCTCTGAGGGGTAGGTCGAGCCCAGGCCCGAGCCAGGAGCCACAGCTTGCGCAGCGTGGTGGTGTGGGCTCGGCCTCGCAGCGGGTCGCAGCCCTGCCCACGGAGGACCCGACCGATGTCGGCGTAGATCAGACCCGCCGCCCGGATCGCGGGCCTGCAGTCGCGGGGCAGCATGGCCAGGCCCGCGCTCGCACGCAGGTAGTGCTCGTCGGCGACCGTGAGCACCGCCTCGACGACCCCCGCCAGGCGCGGGTCACCGACATATTCGAGGTGGTTGTGTGTGAAGTGTGCGGGGTCCATGTCCCGGTCCCGCAGCCACGCCGCCGGCAGATACAGGCGGGCTCGACCGGCGTCCTCGGCGACGTCGCGACAGATGTTGGTCAGCTGCATGGCCACGCCCAGGTCACAGGCTCGGGCCAGGGTCCTTCGGTCGCGCTCCCCCATGAACACGGTCATGACCACACCCACGGCCGAGGCGACCCGCGCGCAGTAGCCCATGAGGTCGTCCATGGTCTCGTACTCCCGCTCCTGCGCGTCCCAGGCGAAGCCCTCGATCAGCGCCTCGACGACCGCTCGGGGGAGCTCGAAGCGCTCGACGACCCGGCAAAAAGCGCGGTCGACCGGGTCGTTGTCGGGGGCGCCTGCGTAGATACAGTCGATGCGGCCTCGGAGCTCGTCGACCGCCCGGCTCGGGTCGTCCGAGAAGTCGACGAGGTCGTCCGCGACCCGGCAAAACGCATAGAAAGCGGCCGCAGGGTCACGCATGCGGCTGGGGAGGAGCCGAGAGGCGGCTGCGAAGCTCTTGCTGCCCGCCGCCAAGATCTGGTGACAGGTCACCAGATCGGCGGTCTCGTCGCGGCGGCCGCGAGGGTGGGCCGCGCTGCGGATAGGCGCAGGGACGAAGTGTTCTTCGGTCACAGGCTTCATCCGGTCCGAGCACTGTACCTCAGACCGCGCCAGATCGGCGCCGGACCCGGGCCAGGCTGGCGCCGGACCCGGGCCAGGCTGGCGCCAGATAGCGGCCAGGCTGGAGCCAGATAGCGGCCAGGCTGGAGCCAGATAGCGGCCAGGCTGGAGCCAGATAGCGGCCAGGCTGGAGCCAGATAGCGGCCAGCTCAGCGGCCGAGGTCGGCAGGATCAGGGACGATGCGATCGAGGATCTTGGCCGAGCTCAACACCCCGGGCACCCCGGCGCCGGGGTGGGTGCCCGCGCCCACGAGGTAGAGACGCTCGATGTCCTCGCTCGCGTTGTGGGGCCGGAAATATGCGCTCTGGAGGAGCACCGGTTCAAGGCCGAAGGCGGCGCCCTTGATCGACAGCAGCTCGTCTCGAAAGCCGATCGGATCGAGGATCTTCGAGCTCACGATCTCGTCCTCGAGGCCGGGCATGACCGTCTCCGACAGGTACTTGGCGATCTTTGCTCGGTAGGGCTCACGCGTGGCCTCCCAATCCGTGTCGCCGTCGAGGTGAGGCACGGGGGAGAGCACATAAAAACAGTCGCAGCCCTCGGGCGCGAGCGATGGGTCGGTGGCCGTGGGCCGGTGCAGGTACAGGGAGAAGTCGTCGGCGAGCACCTTGTTCTCGAAGATGTCGTCGAGCAGCTCCCGGTAGCGCGGGCCCAGCAAGATCGTGTGGTGGGCGATGTCCCCGTACTTGCGCTTGGTGCCGAAGTACCAGACGAACAGACTCATGGAGTAGCGCAGCTTGTCGACCTTGCGGTCGGTCCAGCGCCGGCGGTACTCGGGGGGGACGAGTTTTTTGTAGAGGTAGGCCGAGTCGGCGTTCGAGACCACGATGTCGGCGTCGATGACCTCGCCGCCCTCGAGGCGCACGCCGGTGGCGCGGCCGGCCTCGATGCAGATCTGATCGACGGTCGTGTTCAGGCGCAGCGCTCCGCCTTGCCCGGTGACCAATTCGACCAGGCCATCGACCAGGGTGCCTGTGCCGCCCATGGCGAAGTGGACCCCCCACTTGCGCTCCAAAAATGCGATCAGGGCGTAGATGGAGGTCGTGCGAAAGGGGTTGCCGCCGACCAGGAGCGTGTGGAAGGAGAACACCTGGCGCAGGCGCTCATCCTTGATGTACCGCGAGACCAGGCTGTAGACGGTCCGGTAGCTCTGGAGCCGGGCCATGGCCGGAGCGATCTTCACCATGTCGAGGATGCTCCCGAAGGGCACGTCGCCCAGCTGCAGGAATCCAACCTCGAAGATCTTCTTGGACATGGCCAGGAAGCGCTCGTAGCCGGGCACATCGCTGGGACAGAACGCGTCGATCTGCGCGCGCATGACCTCCGGGTCGCCCTGGTAGTCGAAGACCGCGCCGTCGTGAAAGCGGACCCGGTAAAAGGGGGTCACAGGTCGGAGCTCGACGCTGTCGGCGAGCTGCTTGCCACACAGGCCCCAGAGCTCCTCGAACAGAAATGGGGCCGTGATCACCGTGGGCCCCCCATCGAAGACGAAGCCGTCTTGCCGGGTGACGTAGGCCCGCCCGCCGGGTTGATCGCGGCGCTCCAAGATGGTCGTGCGGTAGCCGCGTGCGCCGAGTCGGACGGCGGCGGCCAGTCCACCAAAGCCACTCCCGATGACGACCGCGTGTGGTCGAGGGTCGTCGCTATCGGGGGCTGGGTTGTTCGAGGCAGACGACATGGACCTCGGGGTTGTAGCCGCTGCGAGCCGGGCTCCGCAACGCGGCTCGAGGGTGGCGCACACAGAAAAAATCGCGGGGTAGAGGGGCTGTGGGGCGGGTTCCCAGGTTCAGACTGGGTGGGGCTTGAAGCAACCGGTGCTAGGGTCGTCCGCACTGTCTGACTCGGCGCGTCGCCGAGCGTCTTCCGACCATGATCTCGATCACCTTTTCGCTCGTGCTTCTCGGCTCGCCGCAGATCGCGGGACCCTCAGTGCTCGACCCTCAGCTCGATCCCGCGGCGCTGCACAGCGAGGTCGCCGCGCGAGAGCTCGCCGCGGACACTCAGGAGCAAGTTGTGACCACCGAATACTGGGCCGGTCACCAGGTCGCCTTTGGCAATCGTGAAGTCCCCGTCCTCGGGACCCTCGATACCCGCATGGACAACTACACCATCGCCAGGGTCCGGCGCGGGAGTGACCAAGTACAGATCGACCAGCGGGCGTGCAAGGTCCGCTACAGCGACCCCTCTGGACTCGAGGTTCACATCGACGCCGACTCGCTTCCGGATTCGAGGCTGATCTTCGAGCGTGTCGAGGGCACGCCCCACTTCTCGATGACCGGCTCGGTGGACTGGGGCGAAGAGGACATCGACAAGGACGGCAACCCAGGGATGGCTGTCTACATCGACGCGTCCGTGTGTAGTGGGACCTTGCATGTCACCAACCACACGACCACGAACGCCCGCGCGTTTGGAGACGACAAGGGCACGCCGTTCTACGGCGAGGTCACGATCAGCGTGCGTCAGAAGATTCTCGCCGCCGAGGGGCGCTGCCTCTCGGCGCTGGCGGAGGATAGCTTCGAGCGCAGCAAGGGCAGCTTTCGCTACGTCAAGATCAAGGCCGACGACACCTGCCAGTCCCTGCTCGATGCAGGTTGGCCAGTCAGAGCCAAGTGAGTCAAAGCCAAGTGAATCTGGGCTCACTCTTGCTCGGCCATCCGCTGGGCCCGGACCTCGAGCAGCTCGGCCTGTGAGCGGGGCCCGTAGGTCTGAACCTGGGTCACAAAGTAACTTGCGAGCTGGCCAGGGAGCGTCAGCGAGCCCTTCGCGTCCTGTCGCCGGTAGTCGAAGATCGTGCGCTGCGCCCAAGGATCGAAGCCACGTGTCCCCAAGCTGGCTTCGGTGGTCAAAAAGATCTGGGTGGTCGGGACGACGATCCGCGTGGGGTCGTCGCCCTTTGCGTCCACGGTCCACACGGCGACGACATGGTTGCCCGTCGGCCACAGCAGGCCGACCTGGGAGTCGCGCTCGAGTCCGATGCGATGGGCGACAAACGCGAACAGGGCCGACAGCTCGTCGCACTCGGCGATCGCCGTGGTCACGGGCACGAGCGCCGCACCGGCCTCGCTGTCCTCTGCGACGACCCCGGGGAGGGACTTCTCCAGGGCTCGCCACTGGGCCCAGATCAGCTCCGAGTTTGGTTGCTCGTTGGTGATGTCCCACGCCAGCCCCCACCAGCCCCCATCGCGGGTCGCCTCGAAGGCGATCTTGACCCGCACATAGTCGAGGTAGAGGGCGCCGCCGAGTCGCTCGGCCTCCTCCTGGAGGCCGAACTCGTCGATCAGGGCCGCGTAGTCGGCCGCGACCTCGGGCGAGGCTGCGATGGTGTCGACCTCGGCCTCGAGCGCGACGAGGAGCTGGTCGACGGTGACGGTCGACTGTCCAGCAAAAGGGGCTGGGTCTGGGATAGGAGCTGGGATAGGAGCCGTCTGCTCGGGGGCGGCGTTGCCCGAGATCGCCGCGGCCTCGAGGTCGCCGGTAGCGAGCTCGGCCAGCGCCGCCCCGGCTGGAGGGCCGACTGGGAGCGGTGCCGCGGTCGTCGGCTCGGAGGTGTCGACCTCGGTTTTCTCAGCGCACCCGACCAGCAGGAGGGAGCTCAGGCTCGCCGTGAAGGCCATGAACACGAAGCTCGGCACGCCTATTCGAGACGCATGAGCCCGGTGCTCGATCTTCACTTCCACTTGATATTGCAGCCGATGCTGGGCACCTGGGGGATCGCCGGAGCCCGCCCGCTCGAGACCGCGTCGATCGCCGCGCGCAGGGACGCGCCCGTGGGCGGCGCGCCGCCGGGTCGACTGTCGTCGAGTTCTCCCCGGTAGGCGAGCTTGCGCTCGGCGTCGAACAGAAAAATGTCGGGGGTACAGGCGGCGGCGTAGGCTCGGGCGACGGTCTGATCGGCGTCGATGAGGTAGGGAAAGACGTATCCACGCCGCGCGCGCTCGCGGGTCATGGCCTCAGCGTCGTCTGCGGGGTAGCGCTCGGCGTCGTTGCTGTTGATCCCGAACATGGCCACACCCCGGGTGGGGAGCTCCCGGCCCAAGCGGGCGAGCTCCTCGGCCACGTGGATCACGTAGGGGCAGTGGTTGCACATGAACACGACCAGCAGCGCCCGCGCGTCGGCGTAGGCCGGATCGTCGAGGCTGACGATCGCGCCCTCGGTGTCAGGCAGAGCGAAGCTCGGCGCCGGCGAACCCAGGGCGACCATGGTCGAGGGGGTCAGCGCCATGGCGGCCGGTCTCTCAGGACGAGCTCAGCTTGCGCTTGAGCTCCTCGAGTTGGGCGTCGACCTCGGCCGCCTTTTCGTCCACGAGCGGTTCGTCGCCGCCGGGTTCGCCCGTCTCCCCATCTTCGTTCTCGTCCATGACCGGTTTGTCGTCGACCGGTTCGTCGTCGCCGGGTTCGCCCGTCTCCTCGTCCTCACTCGGGGCGATCGCCCGGGCTGGGGCAGGAGCGGCGGCCAGGGCCATTTTTCGCTTGAGGACCTCGAGCTCGTCGTCGACGTCCGAGCCCACTTCGAGGGCCTTGAACTGGGACTCGAGGCTGCTCTCGGGCAACAGACCGAGTTCGGCCGAGGCCTCGGCCTCGGCCTCCAGCTGGGTGACCCGCTCGTCCATCCGCGCGAAGGTGCTGTCGTGTGAATCGCTGGCGTTGAGCTGGGACAGGGTCTGGTTGATCGTGGCCTGGGCCTGGGCCCGCTTTTGCCGGGAGATCAAGATGTTGCGCTTGCGCTTGGCCTCTTCGATCTTTTGATCGAGCCCGCGCAAGGCCTCTTTGAGCTGGTCGACAGCCTGCTTCTGCGCCTCCCATTGGGCCTTGAAGTTGGTCGCCAGCTCATCGTGTTCGCCCTTGCGGTGCAGCGCGGCCTTGGCGAGCTCATCGTTGCCCGCGCGGATGGCGAGCATGGCCTTGCGCTCCCAGTCCGTGGCTTTGGCGTGCTCTTGCTCCCACTGCTTTTTGATCCGCTTCTCGTCGGCGATCGCTACCGCGACCTGCTTCTTGGCCTCGACGAGCTGGCCCTTCATGTCGACGAGGACCTGATTGAGCATCTTTTCCGGGTCTTCAGCCCGATTGATCAGCTCGTTGATGTTCGAGCGGATCAGCGTCCCGAGTCGTCCAAACAATCCCATGGTGTCTAGGCCTCCACGCCCGGCTTGTTGCTGGACGTCCAGTCGGAAAGTTTCTGTAGGTGAGCGTCGAGGCTCATCGTCAGGTCGTCGATGATCCCCTGAAACTCGTTGGGGTCGAGGTGCTCGGTCTGAAGCGCCCCGGACAACACGACGCGCTCGCCCTCGATGGCGTAGGCGCTGTGCAAGAAGTCGGCGTTGAGTTCGAGCAAGGTCCGGTACAGGCGCTCCCCTTTACCCTCGGCTTGGTCGGCTAGGTCCAAGGGCATGGAGAACAGGACGATCGGATCCTCGACCTTCACCACGACTCGGCTGCGAGCGCCGTTTTCGAGCTCGAGCACCCACGTCGTGGGGTCGAGTTGATCGAAGCTGGCTCCGCTGCGAAACAGCATGGATTCGACGATGTCGGCGCTCGTGCTCATGGCTGAGGGTCTTTCTGCATGTCGGGCGGCCGGTCGCGGGCGAGTGATGGCCCAGGTGCCAGCGGCCAGTGTGCCAGCGGCGGGGTCGGCGGGGAACGGCCGGCGGGAGATCGTATTCCCACCGCTCCGAGGGCTCCAGTCGCCAGACTCGAGCCGTGTCGCGGGCGGGGTACCCAAGGTCCTGAGTTTACGGCGCGCCAGCGGGGCCGGCAAGCTGGCGCGTCGGCGCGCAGGTAAGCGCGCAGCTGTGCCGCGAGGACGTGGAGATTTGGTGCAGAGCCGGCCCCAGAGATGACCTTGTCCACGCACCTATTTGCTTGTGGGAGCTCGCGTACGGCATCCTAGTAGGAGAAGGGGCGGCGCCCAGCGGGGCCTCGACCGCCGGCGGTCGCGTGGACGGACCCGGGGGCCCGTGGTATTTCGTTTTCCTCTCATGCCGGACCCAAACAGGCTGCCGCGACACGTCGGCATCATCATGGACGGGAATGGCCGTTGGGCGGCCGAGCGCGGCCTGCGGCGCGAACAAGGCCACAGTCGAGGGGCCGACGCGGTTCGCAAGATCGTTCGCGCCGGACGTCGAGCGGGCCTCGAGGCGCTCACGCTCTACGCCTTCTCGAGTCAAAACTGGTCCCGGCCGCCGCGCGAGGTCCTCCATTTGATGCAGCTGCTGCGTCGATACTTGATCGAGGAGCGGGCCGAGATCCTCGACAACGGGATTCGCCTGGTCACCGTCGGGGACATCGAGCGCCTGCCTCGAATGGTGCTCCGACCGCTGCGCGAGCTGATGGCCGCCTCGGCCCACAACAAGGGGATGGAGCTGTGTCTGGCCCTGAGCTACGGCGGGCGAGAAGCCATCGCTACCGCGGCTCAGGAACTCGCCCGATCTGTCGCCAGGGGTGAAACCCGGCCCGAGCAGATCGATCCCGAGTACTTCGGCCGGTTTCTGCCGACCAGCAAGCTGCCACCCCTGGATCTACTGATTCGGACGAGCGGCGAGCAGCGGGTGTCGAACTTCTTCCTGTGGGAGGTCGCCTACGCCGAGCTCCACTTTAGTCCGGTCCTCTGGCCCGACTTTGGTGAGGCCGAGCTGTGGAGCGCGCTGCGTGACTACGCAGCCCGCGAGCGACGTTTTGGCCTGACCTCGGCGCAGATCCAGTCGCGGGTCAACGGTCGTGAAGCCAGCCACGCTCGGACCTCGATCATCGACTCTGCGATCGACAAGTTGGCCCTCGACACGGGTCACTGAAGCCGTCCTCGATGACCGAAGACAACCCAGACGTTCCAGCTGCCGTTCCGCCCGCCGAGCCACGCGCCGAGCCACCCACCGAATTGGGCAAGAAACCCGTGAGCAACCTGACCTTGCGGTTGGCGACCGCGGGGGTCCTCATCCCGGTCCTGGTGATCTCGGGGTTCGTCGAGACCACGCACTGGTCGATCTTGGCCTGCGCTGTGTTGGCCGTATTTTTTGCGGGTGACGAGTATCTGCGCATGACCCTGGGCCTCGGGGACACGTCCAAAGATCGGGCGATCGGCCTGCGCGCCACCTTTGGGGTCGCCGGCGCGGCCATCGTGATCGGGAACTGCCAACTCGGGACACACACAGCCATGGCGCCGCTGTTGTTCGGGGCAGCCATGATCTTGGCGACGGCGGTACTGGCCCGCAAACGCCAGCTCGCCAACGCGGGGCGGGATTTTGCGTTCGCCCTCTCGGGTTTGATCTACGTGCCCATGATGGCCTGCGTCTGGCCACTGCTCAAAAAGGAGCTGGGTCCCGAGTGGCTGTTCTTGGCCCTGGCCCTGGCCTTCTCCTCGGATACGGCCGCCTATTTTGCAGGCCGGGCATTTGGAAAGCACAAGCTCTACGAGGCGGTCAGCCCTAAAAAGACCGTTGAAGGCGCGGTGGGAGGGCTCCTGGGGGGCGTCATCGCCACGGTCGGCATGGGCCATTTTTGGCTCTTACCCGAGATCTCCATCAGCCACGGTATCGTTTTGGGCGTACTCGGGAGCGCCCTGGGCCAGCTCGGAGATCTCGTCGAGTCGATGATCAAGCGGACCTTCGGTGCCAAGGACAGCGGCAATATTTTGCCGGGCCACGGGGGCATGCTCGACCGTGTCGACGGCCTGCTCTTTGTTGCGCCCTTGGTCTACTACTACGCGCGCCTGATGCTCTAGCGGGGCACCGCCGGCTCCGATTCGAGCCGGTGGTGTCCCGCTAGAGCATCAGATGTGATCACATCAGTAGTCGCGGCCAGGGCCGAGTGCTTTGCGCTCGGCCTTGGACTTCCCGAGGTAATAAAATCCTGCCGCTGGAATGCCCAAGATACCCGCGAGGATGGCGATCGGGAGCAGGGCCTGGAGAGCGAGCGCCGCGACCGCGGCTCCTGCGCCAGTTGCTACGCCCGCGACCGCCGCCGTGCCACTCGTGGCTTGCTTCGACTTGGCGTAGAGAAAGGTTCCTCCGCCAACGGCGGTTGCGACGAGAAAGAGTCCGATGGCCATGATGCTCCAGTGCTCCAGTGCTGGGAGGTCCGAGTATAGACCACTTCGACCAGCGTGTCGGTTTCAAGTGACGAGGGAGAAGTCTCATTCCGATCCTTTTGCCCACCCAGGCGGTGGACTGGACGCGAGCACGGTCGGAGCTGATACTTCGCGGATGGCCGATTCCTCGACCAATGAGCCCAAAGCGAAGGCCCCAGACGCGGGAGAGCCGGGCCAGGACCGCGACAAGGGCGAACGCCGCCGTCGTAGGGGCAAAGGTGGCCCGCAAGAAGGTGGCCCGCAAGAAGGTGGCCCGCAAGAAGGTGGCCAGCGAGAAGGTGGCCAGCAAGGCAGCCAGCAAGGCAGTCAGCGAGAAGGTGGCCAGCAAGAACGTGGCCAGCAAGAAGGCAGCCCCCGAGAGGGGCGCCGGCGCCGGCGCGACGGTGGTCAGCGAGAGGGCGGCCAGGGTGGCCAGCGAGAGGGCGGCCAGGGTGGCCAGCGAGAGGGCGGCCGAGGTGGCCAGCGAGAGGGCGGCCGAGGTGGCCAGCGAGAGGGCGGCCGAGGTGGCCAGCGAGAGGGCGGCCGAGGTGGCGGTCGTGACCGCGGGCGAGGTCGAGATCAGGGTCGAGGGCCGCGCGATGACCAGCGCAGCGACCAGCCTCTGACTGCGGGCCTGTTCGCAGGTGTCGCCGATCGCGAGATGCCCTGCCGTATCGCAGGATGTACCCAGACCTGGACCTGGTACGGCTCCCAGCAGATTCGTTCGCTCGGTAAGCCCCCACCCAAGCGCATGTGCAGCGACCACCTCGCCCAGTTTGATGGGATCGGGGACCGGCAGATGCCCTGCCGCAATTCATGGTGCACAAACACCTGGCAGTGGAGCCGGGGCGCGCAGCTCTACCAGCGCGAGCAAAAGGGCAAGCTCAAGGCTCCGCACCGCCTGTGTGAGTCGTGTTTCGGCGAGGAGCGGGAGACGGGCGATACACGTCTGGCCTGCAAGATCCCCGAGTGTGAGAACACCTGGGAGTGGACCCGTGACGCCCAGCTGCGCCACCGCTCCTGGGTCCGGCGCCAGCAGGCGAAGTACGAGGCCCAAGATCAGGAAGACGCCGAGGCCGATGCGACTCCCGCGAGTCGAGCCACAGCCGAGGCGCCCACAAGTGATGCTGGTGCGAGTTCGGCAGGGCCGGAAGACGCCGTGGCTGTGGTCGCAGCCACGGACAAAATGGCCGATGACAGCGGCGCGAGTTCGACAGCACCGACGACGGCGGCCGACGTGGGCGAAGCGAGCGTCGCTTCCGAGCCCATGGGTGAAGCGAGCCCCGAGTCCGTGAGCTCCGACGCGCCCAGCGAAGCCAAGGCTGGCGAGGGCAAGGGCAAGGGCAAGAAGCGTCGCCGCAAGCGGCGTCGCAAACGGAAGATCCACGATGGTCCGCCCGAAAAGCTCTGCGAGCGTTGCTTCGAGCGCCTGGGTCACCTGGCGACGATCGCCATCCCCTGCAAAGTGCACGGGTGCACGAGCACCTGGAACTGGGAGCGCGAGGGGCAGCTGCGGGCGTGGGCCCAGCTCGACAAGCAAGAAGAGGTGACGGCGCTCCCTCAGCCGCCCCGGCGCATGTGCACCGGCTGCTTCGAGTTTGTCCGTCACCACAGTGATCGCGCCGTCGATTGCGGGCGGCCCGACTGCGACAAGACCTGGATGTACAAGACGGGGGCCCAACTTCAGGACTTCCTCGCTGGCCGCACACTCGAGCCGATCCGCCTGTGCGAGTCCTGCTCCCACAGCCAGTTCACGCTCGCGTCGGCCTCGGGGGTCGCCCTGCCGGAGGGGGCTGAGGTCATGCCTTGCCAGGTCCCAGCGTGTGAGGGCTCTTGGGTCTACGTGCCCGGGATGGCGCTCGCGCCCTCGGACCCGGACGCGAGCGAGGTGCCCGTCGACCGCATGTGTGACGACTGTCGAGCCAAGACCGATGCGCCCGCCCGGGATCCTCGCCGCAGTCGCGCCGTGGCCGAATTGGTCACGACACCCGTGTCTGTCGGCTCCGAAGTGGCCGGCTCCGAAGCGGCCGGCTCCGAAGCGGACGGTTCAGACCCGGCCGGCTCCGAAGCGGACGGTTCAGACCCGGCCGGCTCCGAAGCGGACGGACCTGAAGCCGGCGGCTCCGTCTCGGAGACGGAGCCCGACACCGGAGTCGAAGCGCCCGAACCCGATGTCGGGACCAGCGACGGCGAGTCTGACTCGACCGGCGAGTCTGACTCGAAAGCCTGAGTTCTCGCTCGCGGGGAGCGCTTGCCTCCGCGAGCCGTCTCGGTCGTTTAATTGACCCGGGTCGGTCGAGGTGTGAGGCTCCAGCAGCGCACGCCGCTCTCTCTCCCTCGCATCCCCTGTTCCCACTCGCTCTTCAAGCTTCTCTTCACGCGACTTCTCCCGCTCTCGCGTGCGCGTTCTGGGGCCGACCTCTACCGAGGCCGGCCTTTTGTTTGTCTACTTCTCTTTGCCGCCGCCGCCGAAGTAGTACTGCATGCCGGCGCCGAAGAAGAACCCGTCTTTGATGCCGCCGTCGATGGTCAGCCCAAAGGTGTCTTTGATGATCATGCGGAAACTGCCCATGATGTTGATGAGCGGGTAGACGGGCCAGGTGCCGCCGGTCTCGGTCGAGCCGAAGGCCGAGAGGTCCGAGCCGTCGCACTTCGTGCTCGAGCAGCTGGCGAAGCTCGTACCGGTCGAAAGGATGCCGGCGGGCGCGTCCATGCCCATGTCGACCTGCTCACGGGAGACATCGGTGTTGTCGCCGTCGCCGTTTTGGTCGATGTCGATGTCGTCGTAGTAGCGCGGGGTGCACTTTCGGAAGTCGCCGAGGTCGTCCAGGGTCTGACAGGAGGAGGGGTCGTCGGGCGATCCGGGGTTGCGACCCAGGGGGGTGCGCGCGATGCCCTCGCCGACCAAAACGCCGATCCCAATCCCGCCGCCGCCGCCGAGCTGAATCTCGACGTCCTCGTTGCGAAACAAGGTCCCGCGCCCGATGAAGTTGACCTCCACGGTGAACATGCGCAGATCGATCTTGGTGTAGTCGGCGCCACCTAAGTTGCAGGCCGAACCCGGTCCGAGATCGGTCTCGCAGCTGTCCCGGTCCCACTCGTCCTTGCCCAGCCACAGGGAGTCCTCGGGCTTGATGTGCAGGTAGCCGACGTTGGTGGAGATGTCGAAGGCCCGGGTGATGCGGCGGGTGTATCCGCCGTTGAAGTAGAAGTTGCAGCCCCCTACTTTGACCAGGCCGTTGTCCTCGCCCCAACTCCCGACTTCTTTGCGACACATGGCGTTGCCGTAGCCCGCGAGACGAGGTTTGAGTATCCATGATGGGATGACCTGGATACCGCCGTTGATACCGATTGCGTTGGCGTTGTAGCCGTTGGCCTTGCCCTTGGGGGTCGGCTCGGTCTCATCCCCGGTTTCGGCGTCGTCCGAGGGCGCGAGGGTCGGGTCGTCGGTGGTCGGGTCGAAGGTGTCGGGGTCTTCGCCGGGTCCCTCGACGGTCTCTGCGGGCTCGTCCGTGTCCGAGGATGCGTCGGGGTCCATGGGCAGGTCCGGGTCCGCCGGCATCGGCTCGGCGTCGGCGTCCACGGCTGGGGCGTCCATGGCCGGGGAGTCGGTCGTCGGTGCCGGTTCCTCGATGCGGGCGAGATCTGCCGCGCTCAGGGGGATGGCGAAGGGGCTCGCCTCGGCCACCGTCGGGAGCACCAAGACCGTGGCGAGCGCAATCGGAGGAGCAAGCAAACGCATGCCTCATGATACGCCGCAGAGTGTGGCGATCGCAAAACTTCGGGTGTGGGAGACAGGCTCGGAGGGCGCCCTTTGCGGGCCTCACAGCTCGATGTTTCGCCAGCCTTTGGCGAGGAATTTCCCGCCCATGGCGAACCCCAATCCATAGACATAGATCACCGCGGCGGTCCAGATCCCCTCGAGCCCGAGTCCCAGGTATGGACCCAGGAGCCAGCTCAGCGGGACCAACAGCCCAAAGTGGAGCAAGCCCTCGGCGACCATCACGTAGACGTTGGCGCCCGCGCCGTAGAGGGCCTGGCTGAGGACCAGGCCGACGACCATCATCGGGAGACATAGGGCGATCAGGCGCAGGGAGGTCGCTGCTGCCGCAGGGACCGCAGGGTCGTTGGGAGACCACAGCGCGATGATCTCTTGGGGCCAGATACTGAACACGATCCCGATCGGGATCACCGCCCAGATCCCCAGGCGGACCGAGTCCCAGCCGTAGCGGGCCGCGAGGTTGGGCTTGCCCGCCCCTAGGCTCTGGCTGACCGCGGTGGCGGTGGCGGTGCCGAAGGCGAACAGGGGCATGAAACACAGCGCGCCCGTGTCCATCAGCGCCTTGGTCGCGGCGGAGTAGGTGTTGCCCGTGCCCTCGGCCGCGTCGATCTGACCGACGAACTTGAAGAACAAGAGGAAGCCCGCCATCAAGATCAAGGTCGCGGAGCCCGAGGGCAGCATCAACCTGATGATGTTGGCGATCGCTTTGCGATCGAAGTTGTTCCAGCGATAGAAGTGAAAGCGGCGGTTGTAACGGGGCAGAACGCTGACGGCGACCATGATGGCCAGGCCGATATAGGTTGCGATCATCGAGGCCCAGCCCGCGCCGGCGAGGCCCATCTGAGGGATCCCGAGGTCCGGGTTGCCGAAGATCAGCAGGTAGTTCAACCCGACGTTGACCACGTTCATGGCGATCGCCGCGACCAGGTGGACGTAGGTCCGGCCGATACCGTCGAAAAAGGCCTTGTAGGCGAAGGTCACCACCATTCCGCCGATACCCAGAGACCGGAGCTGGACGTAGACGGTGCCGAGCTGCTTTTGCTCGACGCTGGCCTCGGCCAGGAAGTCGACCACGTAGGGGCCGCTGAACCAGCCGACGAGGATGCCCGCCGTGCCGGCGAACAGGGCGACGAACAGGGCGTTGAACAGCACCTGTCCCGCCCGGGTCTCGTCGCCCTCGGCGAAGCGCCGGGCGGTCATGGCTTGGGCCCCGTAGGCGATGGCGGCGAAGAAGCCCCCGACCGCCCAGTACAGGGGCATGCCCAGACCGAGCGCCGCCTGAGAGGCGGTCGCCTCCGCGCTCTCGAGCCGGCCGACCATGAGGTTGTCCGCCGCGTTGACGAAGTACTGGGTCAACATCGCCAGCATGACGAAGGAACCCAGATAGAGGACCCTGCGGACCAGAGGCAGCTCCGGGAGCAGCCCAAAATCGGTACGCGGGGTGTCGTCGAGTTCGGTGAGCTTGATCAAGAGATCCGCGTCGCGCAGGGATCGCGGACACCGGCCCGCGCGCCCGGAGGATGCCACGCCCTCGACCGACGGTGGGAGTCGAGTCGGCGCGGCTCAGCTCACTGCCGGAGCATCGCGCTCACCCGCCGGCTCGAGCCTCGAGCTGCTCGCGGATGTCGCTCTCGAGCTCGCCCATGCAGTCGTCGCTCACGAACTCGTAGGACGCAACGATCCTGCCCTCACCGTCGACGAGGTAGGTAAAGGGGAACTTGGGTCGATTGTAGGCGCTGGCTGCCTCCTCACCCGAGAGCGCGACCTTGGCCCTGAGTTGGTGTTTGTCGACGAAGGCCTGGACCCCCTCTGGATCCTCGTCGGTGGCGACCGCGACCAGGGTCAGCCCAAACTTGCGGTACTTGCGGTACAGGCGGTCGAACTTTGGGAGCTCCTCGAGACAGGGCTTGCACCACGTCCCCCAGAAGTTCAGGAGCATGACCCGACCCCGGTAGTTGCCCGGAGTGACCGTCTTGTCGTTGGTCAGAGCGGGCAGTTTGAAGCCCTTGACCCGGGACCCGACGTCGAACTGCTTCCGGCACGAACGCCCCGCGGCGTAGGTCCGCCCGGGGAGAGCGAGCGCTCCGGCGGTCGAGGAGTCGGTCTCTGAGGGAGGGGGATCGGCGACCGCAGGTTCGGTCGAGCTGTCCGCCAGCGCGGGGCTGTCCGGTGGTGGCTCGGGCGCATCCAGCGTGGTTGTAGAATCGGGGTCCGACGCTCGAGTCTGCGGCTCCACGTTCGGTTCGGGGTCGACCGAGCGACCGGGCGCGACAGTGCCGCCTGCGGTGGGTTCGCAGGCGAGCGCGGCAACACAGACGAGCGAACACAGGGACGGCAGGCGCATGGCCGAGGACGATAGCAGCGGGCGCCAGGCCGATGTTCAGGCCGATGTTCAGGCCGATGTTCAGGCCGATGTTCAGGCCGATGTTCAGGCCGATGTTCAGGCCGATGTTCAGGCCGATGTTCAGGCCGATGTTCAGGCCGCTGTTCAGGCCGATGTTCAGGCCGATGTTCAGGCCGATGTTCAGGCCGATGTTCAGGTCGATGTTCAGGCCAGGGGAACGGCTTCGCAGGCGGTCTTGATGGCGCCCCAGGCCTCCCGCAGCTCGCTCTCACCCGCGGCGTAAGGCAACAGCAGCCGCACCGTGTGCCCGCCCGGGGTCGTGGCCAGCAGACCGGCGTCCATCATGGCCTTGCCGATGGCCTTGGCGCGGCCGCCCTCGAGGGTTCCGACCTGCACCCCGATCATCGCGCCCGCGCCCCGAATATCGACGACCTCCCGGTTGGGATCGGACTTGGCGATGAGCTCGAGGGTGGGCAACTGGGCAGCAGCGCACTCGAGCAGGCCCTCCTCTTCGATGATCCTCAAGGTCGCCAGCGCCGCCGCGCAGGCGACCGGGTTGCCCCCAAAGGTCGTCCCATGGGTCCCGGGGCCCATGTGGGCGGCCAGGGTCTCGGTGGTCAGGCATGCGCCGATCGGGAAGCTCCCGCCCAGGGCCTTGGCGAGCCAGAGGATGTCGGGCTTGGCCTCGTCACCGACGATCGTCTCCCAAGCCGACCAGTGGCCCGTCCGACCGCAGCCACTCTGGATCTCGTCGATGCCCAAGAGCGCACCGTGGCGGCTGCACAGGGCCCGAGCCTCCAGCAAGAACGATTTCGTGGCTGGCCAGACGCCCCCCTCGCCCTGGATCGGTTCCAGGAACACACCTGCGATCCGGGGCCCGTGGGCCTCGAAGGCCGCGCGCAGGGCATCTTCGTCGTTATAAGGAAGGCGGAGCACCTGCATGGTCGCAAAGCGGCCAGAGGGCGGCTCTCCCATGCAGGTGACATAAGGGTCGCGGTACGCGGGGTTGGCCGTGAGCGCGATGCTGGCGAGGGTACGGCCGTGAAAGGCGCGCTCGAAGGCGACGATCACATCCCGCCCGGTGGCCTTGAGGGCCAGCTTGATGGCGGCCTCCGTGGCTTCGGTCCCGCTGTTGGCGAAAAATGGTCGGCAATCGTCGATCGGGAACAAACTGCCTAGCCGTCCCGCGAGCTGCTGCTGAGGAACCGTCCAAAAACTGTTGGCGACGGAGCTCAGCTTGCCCAGCTGATTGTGGATCGCTTCTATCCAGAGCGGATGGGCGTGGCCGAGGACCGCGCAGCCAATGCCTGCAATCGCGTCGAGGTAGATCTTTCCGTTCGAGTCCCTCAGTCGAAACGAGCCGCCTGTATCCCCGTCGTCGTGGACCGCTCGGTCGAGTGTGATCCCACGGCCAGGGGCATAGGTGGGCCAGCGAAGATCCTGAAATCCGTCGGCGTTGTCGGCCATCGCAAATTGTTGTCGCACAACGAGCGGGAAATGCGGCTGTCTTTCTGTTGGATCGAGCAGAATTCAGGGCGGTCTCGACCGCCAAAGAGGGAGCGACGGGCCGACCGAGAAGCCCGCAGTGCGTGGAATCTCAGACTCGGCTCACACGATTGGATGGGCTCCCGAACCAGTCGTGTAAATGTGGGTGCCAAACCGACATTTACGCGATTGACGCCGTTTGTGCGGCGTGACCCTCGCCATTCTAAAGTGAATGAAACGGGCAGTAGTGGCCGTTTGGGAGCCCCTTCAAAACTCCCTGATCTTTTTTGCCCCGGAGCCTTGACCCGACGGGCTGCCTCGCATAGAGATTCCAACCCCGGCACCGGAGACGCACTCGGCCCTGCGCTGACAAGCCTTCGGAGACGGTGACGCTCCCTGAAAACTGAAGAGCAGGAACACGGACCACGAAACCGCACGGTTTCGAAAGCACACGGCAATGTCGTGTGTCGTAGAAGCTGTCTGCGGGACAGTCGTTCAGCAATGATCGACAAACAATAGTCGCACGTCGAGAGGCGTGACGGCGTTCCGAAAGTCCTCATCCGCAAGGAGGAGGCAAGAGCAACCGAAAGGTTCGTCTCAAGAAGCACATCGAAAGGTGTCTTCAAACTAGAATCAAACTGGAGAGTTTGATCCTGGCTCAGAGCGAACGTTTGCGGCGGGCCTAACACAT